>Ga0247727_10001263_pt1 | contig 60748 bp, 47 predicted proteins | sample WisWelCaveWW1625_FD_202498 | JGI IMG/M metagenome (GOLD analysis project Ga0247727, IMG submission 202498) | Biofilm microbial communities from Wishing Well Cave, Virginia, United States - WW16-25 | ecosystem: Environmental > Aquatic > Deep subsurface > Groundwater > Cave microbial mat | place...
CCTTCGCTAGCGTTTCATCTTTCTTCCCCACCTCTTTTGCTGTGTACGTGCTCCTTTCAGGTCAAAAAACCCCAGCCACAGCATCTTTGCGCGTTCGAAGTGCCTTATCCGTTAATTTGGGTTAAAGTAAGTCAAGTTGCAATGCCATCGCGTTTTATTTTTTCATGGATTCCAATAAAGAAGGCAAACCGAGGGGTTTGCCTTCTTATAAAATATCGAATTTTAGCGCCACTCGAATCTACCTGAACATCGCTTTGATGCTGCCCCATGTTGCGCGCGCGCTGGAAATCGTCGGGCTGACTTCGATCATCGCCGTTTCCGTTGCGCCGCCGTCTTTGTCAACGAGCTTGAGGCGATAGTAATAAACGCGACTCTCGCTTTTGAAAACGCTGTTATCTTCGTAGACATATTCCGTTTTTCCGACCGCGCTCCCTTTTGCATCCACAAAATCGATTTTGTCTAATTCCGTCTTGTTCAATCCGCGATGAACTTCAAAGCCTTTTAAATTGATCTCGGCTTCGGAAGTCCATTTCAACGTGACTTTGTTACGGCCCGGCTCGCCGCGAAATTCGGAAACGATCGCGCCGGCCCAAGCCAGGGTCACGGTCAAAATGAACAGGGCTAAGATACCCATCGTGCGTTTCATCTCTGAACCTCGTTAGTTGTGCAAACCGGCAAAAAGATACGGTTTTACCCTTGAGAGTCAAGCACTTTTTCGTGGATTTTCTCGTTGATAATGAGGCGGAATCTTCGCATAATGGCGCGCATCAAATTGACGAAGCACCTAAAATCCGTGAGGTGTTGCGATGGCGAGTTTATGGGATAAAATTGCCCAAGACGTGCAAGCCGGTGTGCTCACGCTTTCCGAAAAAACCGGCGAGTGGCTCAAGCTCGGCGCTGAGGCTTTGCGCGGTGGTATGGAAGCAGCTTCCGCCAAAGCCGCGCACGCTTCCAAATTAGCCAAGCTGAAGTGGGAGCAAAATCTTTTGCAGCGCGAAATTGAAAAAGCCTTTACCAGCTTGGGCGGGCAAGCGTATGAGTTATTTGTCAACGACAAGCTCAGGGATTTGGCGGCGAACGGTCGCGAGAAATTCGAGCAACTGCGCAAGCTTGAAGCCGAGCTCGAGGCCAAAGAGAAAGAGATCGAAAACCTGCCCAAAATTTTTGCGGCGGAACCGAGCGGGCAAGCCAACACGCCGGATCTGCAAAGCGATTTGGAGCGCAACGGCGGCGCGCTCACGCAGGTTGCAATCGCGGCCAATTCACCGGCGGCAAACCGGCAAGTAAAAGAAATCGGTTTGCCCGGCGATTTGATCGTCGGCATGATTCTGCGCGGCGAAGAGATTCTCATCACCAACGCTGAAACCACGCTCTTGCCCGGCGACCGCGTCACGCTTTTGGGCAAGAAAGAAGCGGTGCAGCAAGCGGTGGCGTTGTTGGCGGGAAACACGCAGTAAAAATTTCAAACGAAGCCGCTCTTGTTTATTAAAAGTGTCTCCTTACTTTTTCGGCAAACATTTTCAACCGCGAATCAACGCGAATGAACGCAAATATTTTTGATTCGCGTTAATTCGCGCTCATTCGCGGTTGCCTCGGTTTGGTTGCGGCTTGTCCGCGCCATGAGGTTGTGCGATTCGGCTGCGGTAACGGATTCTAAATTCGAGAGGAGTATGAGATGTCATATGTGAACGAAACTCATAAGGCAACTGCGAATGAGCTCCTGTGCAGCTATCGTCTCGAGCCGGCGCCGGGCCAAGACATGCGCGCGGCAGCGGAAGAATTGTGCAAAAAGGCCTCGGTCGATTTGACCGGCGGGGCAATCATCAAAGATCTCATCGCGCGCGCGTATGAGATCAAAGATCACACGGTTAAAGTCGCTTTTCCCGCGGATTTATTCGAAGAAGGCAATATCCCTCAACTGCTCACCATCGTGGCTGGAAAAATTTTCGGCTTGGAAAAAATCGCGAGCCTGCGGTTGCAGGACGTTCGTTTTCCGGAATGGTGGCTCAAAACCTTTCGCGGCCCGGCCTTTGGCAGCGCGTTGATCGAGAAAATTTTTGAATCTCCCACACGGCCATTGGTTTCTTCGGCGATCAGCCCGGAAGTCGGACTTGATCTCAATACCTATCACGTGAAAGCCGAAGCCTCGTTCATGGGCGGCTGCGACATCGTGCGCGATAGTCCGCAGCTTCGCAACATGAAGAGCAATTCGTTCGAAGAGCGCGTGAATGCGGTGCTTGCGCTCGCTGCAGATTGCGCGGATAAATGCGGCATGCCCAAAATGTATTTTCCGAACGTCAGCGGTCCGGGCGACGTGATCCTCGCGCGTATCGAGCACGTTTTGAAAAAAGGCGGGCAGGGCGTGGTGATCAGCTTTCAAGCCTCGGGGTTCGGAATTTTGCAGATGGTGAGAAACCGCTTTCCGGAAATCATCATCTATGGTGATCGCACTTCGCACGCGGCCATGGCGCGCGACAAACGCCAGGGCATCGCAATGACGGTGCTGGGCAAGCTTGCGCGCGTGGCCGGCGCAGATTTGGTGGAGATCGGCTCGATCACCGGCGACATGGTGGAGACCGAGGCCATGGTGGTGCAGCTTCACGCCAATTTGCTCGCAGATATTTTCCGTACGCGTTTTCCCGAGCGTTTCGATCAAGACTGGCACGGGCTCAACAACAGCCTGCCCGTGGTTTCCGGCGGCATCAGCGCGGAAGACATTCGCGAATTGCGCCACCGCTTCGGCAATCATCTCGTGCTGCAATTCGTCCGCAGCATGACCGGCCAGGAGAAGGTGACGAAGCAACATGTGGAAAAATTTCTCGACGAGTTGGGTCCACTCGTGCCGCTGGTTTAGCTGATTTAGATTTCTGGAAAAGAGAAGTCCAGAGGGCTTGAATCACAAAGCCATCTTGCAGCGCACGTGTAATACGCGGCCGAGCGCGGCTTTCATGCGTTCGACACCAACGAAGTGCGCGGCATCGATCGCGTGGGGTATGACATCAGCAACAAGCCGCCGAGCACGATTGAGTGGGAGTGAGAAGAAGAGCTCTTCATTACGAGATACTTGCTACTCCCTCAAGCTGTCATTCTGCAAGAATCTTCCCTCGCTCTGGGAAGAGAGCCGAGCACTAGGGAAGTTCCTTCCAGGATGACAATTCAAGGAGGGTATTGCAGGTTAAGCCTGAAGCATATATGAAAACAGTGCAAGAGAGGTAAAAGCGTATGTCAACGAGTTGCGCAAAGAATGGGATCATCGGCCATGAACACTTATCAAGAAGAACGTTACTAAACTTGAAAAGTTTAGTAACGTTTTAACACGTATCGACGACGTTTCTCCACTATGATTTGTTTTTGAACTGAGCCCCGCCTGCTCTCTTTCCCCCCTCACTCTTCTTGCCCAAGCAGCCTCTTCGCCAATGCCATAAACTCTTCCACACCCGGCGGCGCGGGCGCGGCGGCGAGCAATTGCCAGTCGGTCATGAAATCTTTTTTGCTTACCAGGCGTAAGCTTGAACGTGGCAACCGCTGCCTGCAAGTGCGCCAGTACCTATTTTATTCTCTCTAAACCGAACAAGGCCGTGGCTTTGTTCAATTGACAAGGCACGGAACGCTCGCGGCAACTTTCCAAGCCGAGTGCAAAATATTTTTTGCAAATTGTCGCACATCGTGCCCACGGCCACAGGGTAGCCGAGCGTGGCTTTGTGCACCCGCTTGACGAATTGCTTGTATGACACCATCTGCTCGTGTAACACGGCCAACTGCTCCAAAATTTTGGCAATGTCTTCCGTCTTGAAAGCCTGCAATTGAAACGCGGTTACGCGATGGCGCGGCAGTTGAAGCTGATACGCGCTATTAAAATCGAGGCGGCCGTTTTGTACCACGAGCACGTCTGCGGTAAGCGCGTTGAGAAAATGTTTGAGCCAGTATTCGTAATAAGTGAGGTCGGATTTGAGGTTGGAAGAGAGCGCGAGCTTTTCGAAACGGTCGATGAAGAGCACGAACTTGCGTTTGTGTTCGCGGCAAATGTCTTTGAGCAATTGCGCGAAGCGCCGCGCCTGCTCGGCTTGCAAATCTTTTTGTGAAAGGCGATACTTCTCGCCCTTGAGTTTTTTACGCGCGAATTGTTGCCGGAGAGCCGTAATCCCAGTGGCAATGCCGCCGGTCACAAGGTCTGTGACCTTTTGGATATTCTGCTCGCCGATAAAAGTATTCGCGCCCGGCACGGTGTCGGCAATCGCCTTCGAAGCCACGGCCGAAACCACGCTTGCGATCTTCTGCGCGTTCTCGGGATTCGCGCGAATCTCTTCCTCCACCTCTTTCTCGATCTCTTCAATTTGATCAAGAAACTTGAGGTACTCTTCAAACTCTTTCTTGAAGTGGGATTCGAGTTGAAGGTGAATGTCGCAGAACAGCCCCTCCAAAGTCATGTTACTGCGATTGCAGTCCACAGAAAGGAGGAAGGGTTTGCGGGCGTCGTCCTGCGCGATTTTGAGGCACTGCTGCGTGAGCCAGGTTTTGCCCATGCCGCTCTCGCCGTGAAAGAGCAAAACTTGCGGCGCGGCGGAAGCGGCATAAAGCGCGTCCAAAGCCTCGCGAAAGGCCTGCGTTTCCCGCTCGCGATCGACAAAGAAACGTTCCATGGGTTTGTTTCCCCGAGAAAAGATGAAACTGAAAACTCGCTGCGTTTTGAGTGCGGGGAATATAAAGAATCAAGGCGGGGATTGCAAAAGCAAAACTGCTCGCTAGCTTCAAAACCTCTGCAGGTGCAAACAGAAAACCCACGCTATCGAGATTTCAATTCTCCGTAGCATGGGCTTTATTATTAAAAAAACGTGAAGGCCAGCAATGCGCGCGAACTAATTCGCAGCCGCAGCCGGGAACGCGAAATTCAACGTCGCAGCTTGGCCGGCCGTAACCGTGACTTGCGCGGTCTTGGTTCCGAGTTTCTCCTGCCAAAATTCCACTGTATAGGTTCCGGGCGGAACGTCTTTGATCGTGAACGCGCCTTTCGCATCCGTGACCGCATGATAGGGATGATCCACCACTAAAATGTTCGAGCTCATCCAGCCATGCACGTCGCACTTGGCAACGATCAATTCCGGCGCGGTGAAAGTTGTCGTCATCTTTTTCTTGAATTGCGGCTGCGATTTGTTGAAAGGCGGATTCTTTTTGCTATAGGTATGAATGTTGTGCAAAATGCCGTCAGGGTTGAGAATCTCCACGGCAACATTGATCGGCACAATGGAAACGTGCGGCGAATACAAGCAACCTTTTTGATCGAGCACAAAGTTGGCGCCGAGCGCCTCCAAACCTTTGCCGCCTTTCACGCCTTTGATGCTGACGATAACGTCTTTGATGCCGCCGGCCGCAGCGACGACCAAGCTTTCATCAACGTGCTCGGTTTTGCCGCACACCTGCGTGTCTTTCGTCACCGCCAATTTTTTCGGCGCCGCAGCTTTTCCGGAATACGTGATCGTGCCGGAAACTGCGCCGCCGTTTTGCACGGGCATCACCACATAAGCCGAAGTTTTCGGTTCCGGGTTGGCGGCGGATTCTTTCTTGCCGTCATTGCCGCCGGTGGCAAACAAACCGAACAACGCTGTAGTCGCTACCAGGAGCCACGAAAGAACTGCATACATGTTTGAAACCTCCTTGCAAGCTGTGTAAAGCAGGATTAAGGTTGTTTATAAATTTCAGGGGATGACAATAGCAATCCCGCCCAAGAATGTCAAGCGCTAAATCCTATTTCGAGATCACCTCGTTATAAAACGCCTCCCACTCCGGCATGATTCTCTCAATGTCAAAAGTCTGCGCGCGCGTGCGTGCGCTTTGTGAAAAGGTTTTGAGCTTGGACTCGTCTTTTAACAATTGCAACGCCGCCTCCGCCATTTCCGAAGTTTCACCCACCGGGAAGAGAAAGCCGTTTTTACCATGCTCAACCACTTCCGGCAAGCCGCCGATGCGCGCGCCGATTACGGGCACGCCGCAATTCATCGCCTCCAACGCGACGAGGCCGAAGCTTTCTTGCTCGCTGGGCAAGATGAACAAATCCGCGCAACGTAAAATTTGTTCAATGTGATCGACCTCTCCTAAAAAGTAAACATCCTCTTTGAGTTTCAACTCTTTCACCAGTTGCTGTATGAACAGGCGCTCCGGGCCTTCGCCCACAAAGAGCAATTTGCACGGCATCTGTTCGCGCACACGCGCGAAGATGCGCACCACGTCGCTCACGCGCTTCACCGGGCGAAAGTTCGAGGCGTGCATCAACACCTTTTCGCCTTTCGTCGCATACAATTCTTTGCGGCACGGCCCGTCGTGCCGGACTTGGGATTGCTCCGTGTCGATGAAATTGTAAATGCGGCGAATCTCGCGTTTGATGTCAAACTCTTCGTGCGTGCGCTGCACGAGGTAATCCGAAACCGCGGTCACGCCGTCGGATTGTTCGATGCTGAATTTGATCACGCTGAAAAAAGATTTGTCCGCGCCGAGCAACGTGATGTCCGTGCCGTGCAGCGTCGTCACCACGCGCAGCTTGGGCAGATTCAAAATATGTTTGGCGAGATACGCGCTCGTGGCATGCGGCACGGCATAGTGCGCGTGAATGATATCCAAGCCGTATTCCGAAACGACGTTGACGATCTTATTGGTCAAGCCCAATTCATAGGGAGGGTGCTTCAACAACGGATAAGTCGCCATATCGACTTCATGCACGAAAATGCGGGGATGAAATTCGCGTAGTCGAAAGGGAATCGCGTAGCTCACAAAGTGTACTTCATGCCCACGATGCGCGAGCGCCATGCCCAATTCGGAAGCCACGACCCCCGAGCCGCCGTGCGTGGGATAACAGACCATGCCGATTTTCATAAGCAATTTCCTTGAATGAGTGAATTCATGATGATCGAAAATCGTTGTTGCCAATGTATCGACTGCAAGGCCGCGTCCTCGTTCAATGCCGCTCGACTTGCGGCAAAATAGGCATCTGCGGGCACAATCACAAAAAAGATTCTCGCCTCAGTCGCCGCGCGGAGCGCTTTGCGCGCAACGAAATCCCACGTCCATACTGCGCGTCGCGGGAGCATGTCTATTGCGATTCGCGCAGCGCAGGTTTTGCGAAGGGCCATACCAAGCGCCGCCGCGCAAAACCCGCGCGCTGCCTTGTGCGGGCCCTTTCGGATTCCGATCCGGCCGAGGCCGGTTTTGATAATAGCCTTCGTCATACCAATCCCCGCACCATTCCCACACATTACCGGCCATGTCGTGCAGCCCCCAATTATTGGCCGGGTAGCTGCCCACTTCTTTGAGATAACGATGCGCGCTTTCCCAACTCCATTGACGATTATTGTCGACGTCAAAATTCGCCCTGCCGGGATTCACGAAATCTCCCCATGGATATTTTTTAAGCGCCCATCCGCCTCGCGCGGCATATTCCCATTCCGCCTCGGTCGGCAGCCGCACGAGCGTTCCCGTTTTTTGCGAGCGTCATTTGCAATAGTCCACGGCGTTTTCCCAGTTCACATAAACCACGGGCCGCTGGGGAAACTGCAATTGCTCCGCCCAATATTCCGGCTCACGATAATCGGGCCGATCCTTTAGGAAGCGTTGATACTGCGCCGCTGTGACTTCATGCTTGTCCAAATAAAAAGCCTCGATATAAACTTCTCGCAGCGGCCATTCATCTTTATCTCCGCCGTTGCTGCCCATCAAAAATGATCCGGCGGGAATGCGCACCATGCCCAGCGGGGTCTTTGGCTGCGTGGATTGAGAGAGCTGCGATGATTGCGCCAAGCGCTTTTCGCACGCGCGGATTTGTTGCACCGCATAAGCATCGTCCGGTTTGTAACGCAAGGCTTGCTCGTAATATTTTTTCGCTCTGAAAAAATCGCTTTGTTTGATCATCAACCCTGCCTGCTCCTTGCACTTGGCATAGAGCAATTCACGTTCTTGCTTTTGGGCTTCGTCGGCAAGCTTTTGCTCGCACAGCGTTATTTGGCCGGCCGCGTAGCCGTCTTGCGGTTCGTGAGCGAGCGCTTTTTGATAGCGCCATTTGGCTTCTGGATATTTGTTTTGAATGAAAAGGCTGTCCGCCTCTTTGCGAAATTGCGTGTAGAGCATTTTACTTCGCCGGCCCGTTCCCAGAGCCGAAATTTTTTGATCGCACAGCATCAACTTATTCACTGCAACGCTGTCGCCGGGAAGCTTCACCAAAACCTCTTCGTATTTTTTCTGGGCGTTCGCGTAGTCGCCGTGTTTGAAAAGCAAATCGCCTTCGGTAATCATCCGGTGATGAAATCCGGAATCCGGTTTGGGGTCCCTTTGCTGCGCGAGCTTGAGCAACAGCGGAATGGCGCCGAGCATCAAAAGAACAGCAATGAGCGCCCGGTGCATCCTTTTGGCTGAAGAAGTTTTAGATAACGCCGGAGCCTTTCGCGCAAAGCGTGCAGCGGCGGGCAACACTTCTTCCTCAACAAAATTGGTGAAATTCGTCGCCAGCTTTTGCAGCCGTTGCCGCACCGCACTCGAAGGCTGCCAGACTTTTACGTCGGGGCTCACTGGCGCACTCACATGAAGATCGGCCAGCCGCTTTTTCTCTTGCGCTAGTTTGTAGATTCTTTGCGCTTCGAGATTTTGCGGGTCGCGCGCGAGCAGTTGCTCGAACTTTGCAATCGCCGTGTCCCAATCTTTTTGCTTGGCCGCGGAGGTCGCTGCCTGCCACAGCGCTTTGAACTCCGTCGCGCGCTTCGCCTCTTTGGGCGCGCGATGCGAAGCGAAGATGTGGCCGTCGGGCGCGTGCAAATACAACACGGGCGTGCCCCATTCCACGTCGTTGCCCATGGTATAAATGCCGGTGCGCGCTTCGACCATCGCAGTATCCACCGGATAGCCGTCGGCCAGCGCGTGATAAAATTCTCTCGCAAAAGTGACGGCCGCTTGGTCCGTAATTTCAAACTGCATCGCAATCACCGCGGGAATGCCCTGCTGCACCAAGCTGAGCGCCGCGCCGGCAAAGGGATCGCAGCGCGCCACGCGCGCGCCCTCGCAAGCATTCAACACCGCCAGCCGCAAATGCCGATGATTGTGCAAGAGCGTTCCCAACTTCTGTCCGCTCACGCGTTGGCTGCGCCGGTGTTCGTCTTCCAACAGCAACATGCCGTCTTGCATCTGCCCGTCGAAAACGCCGTGGCCGATGAAATGAAAAATGTGATAAGGCCCGCCCCGCAAGCGCGTGTGCAAAGCCGTCAAACTAGCGCCGGGCAAACGCTCCAATTCCACCAAACTCCGGGCTTTCAATTTTGCCAACGCGACGTTGAGTTGGCGCCATTCATGTTCGGTGTCAAGCCCGCTCGTTTCCAGCAGATTGCTGATCATCACTAATATGCGCAAGGGCGGAGAGACCGCGAGCGGCTGCGCGGGCTGAGGCAAATCAACGTAACGCACCAGCGGGGTTTCCACGGCCAACACGAGAAAACGATTGAGCGCCGGGTAATAGAGATATTCCCATGGCAGGTCGATCAGCTCGGGCGCATTCAAACGCAAACGAATGCGCAATCCCAGGCCCCGGGCCTCGGCTTGATCCAAACTGCTGCGAAAGCATCCCAGCACTTCGCGGTCGAACACGCTCGCGAACAAGCCCTTTCCGAAATTTTTCGCCGCGGCCATTTCCGGCGATTCCAAACGGCGAATGCCGCGACGCGGCCTGCCGATCTTGAGACAGAAATTTTCCAGCTCGAGCGCGGAGAACGGCAGCGCGAACGTGTGCAATGCGGCGCCGGCGGGCGAGTGCAAAACGCGCGCATGGTACAACTGATCGCCCGCGCGTTCGATGGAAAGATCGAAATCGAGATATTGAAGACTGGCCATGATTACCTCCTCGCAATTCGTTGCAAGACAGCCTAGGTCGAATGATCGCGAGATTAGCAGCCGTGCATGCGTGGGGTTGTGAGTAAAAAGCGAAAAACCGAATTGATCACCGTGCGTGACGTCTGTTAATCAATACGAGCATTTTTTTATTCTACGGAAGAGGCGATGGCCCGCGAGCGCAGCGAAACGGCTTCACGTTCACCTTGCCACACAAGGAAAATACTCTTTGCAAGAAGGCGGAAAGCTGCTATATTCGTTGCACGATGGCGCGGAGAAAACGCAGATACAGACCATACGAAGCTCGCTTGATTCAACTGTTACGGCGGCGCTTTGAAGCGGCAAATTGGAAGGTCGATGATCATCTCAAAGTCGGCAAGCTGCCGCTGGAGATCGACCTCGTCGCGTATGACCCTAGCCGCGATGCGCCGGCGCCGCTTCCCAAGCTCTTCGAGTATTTCAAGCAGCACAACGTCATCGAAGTCAAAACCGAAGAAGACCCTCTGAAGCTTGAAGATTTGCTGAAATTGCAGGGGTATGCGTGGCTCTATCTGGCGAAGAAAAAAGTTTTCTTTGAGGAATTGCAAATATTTTCCGGCACGGAACGACGTAAGAAGTTATTCGTTGCAGCGATTGATCGCATAAGTCAAAAACCGTTATTGGATACTATTATCGATCTTTACGAAAGCGAGGTATTAGAGCTTATGGCGCTTCTTGACGTTAAACCCGAATCCATGCCCAAGTACATTGAAGCGCTGGGCAAGGAAAAAATCATCGCCGCACTCAACAAAACCGACATGCTGGCTGCGCTCAACAAAGAAGACATGCTGGCCGCGCTCAGTGATGAAGAGCTGCTCGCAGCTTTCAAAAAAAAGGAGCACCTCTTAAAGGCGCTCTTGGCTAGTTTAGGTTCCGAGCAACCGCCCTCAAATCCAAAATCTGACAAACATAACTGAGCGACTCGGTTTGAAGCCCCAAATCAACGGCGTCAACAAAACCTACAATCGCAACGTTCACGCCCTGCGCGATCTCCAGCTCACCCTCAACTCCGGCTTGCTCGGTTTGCCCGGTCCCAACGGCGCGAGCAAGTCCACGCTCATGCGTATTCTCGCGACCATCACGAAAGCCTCGAGCGGCAAAGTCAAATGGAACGGCGAAGACCTTAAAACGTCGAGCAGCTTTGCCGTGCTCGCGGTCATGGCGCTCGTCTTAATGCCCGGCACAGCCGTGTTGCTTGCGTTGAGGTTTTGGGGCCGGCGCGCGCAGAGGAACAAGTATTAAACGAACAAATGAAAAATTGGGAACCACATATTGCAGTTCGCGCCGTTCAACCCGTAGTTGCGGCTCTCGAAACGCTCGGCTATCCAAGCGATGAAATTTTAAAAGAGGCCGCCCCCATTCGGTCATTTGAAGTGCATGCCTATGCTGCGCTGTCAAGCTCTACCTTGCGCAAGGCCTATCGCCGCGCCTCCCGCTACCAGCGTCTCATTCATGAGGCCACAGATTTGGCTTTCGAGGAGAGCGTGAACGAAGGCGTGCTACGCCACGCTTTGCCGGATGGCAGAGCCGTGCCGTGCCATCCGGCAGAGTTTCTTGCCACATTGTGGGTGCGCGTTGGCCGCTTGGTTACCGGCGAGGACTGGAACCCGAGCCTGGTGTGCTTCGCGCACCAAGAGCCAAAGGACGTGAGAGAGCATGCACGCGTGTTTCGCGCGCCGTTGCAGTTCTCGAGCGGACGCACCGCCATGCACATTCCCAACGCCATTCTTGACATGCCCAGCTCACGGGAGGATGCGAATTTGGCGAGCTTGCTCGATCGCTATGCCGAAGGGCTGCTCAAACAATTGCCTCGCCGATCAAATTTTTCCGAGCGTGCGCGCGCGGCGTTGCTCAAAGAGCTTAATGGCGGCGCGCCGATAGTGGCTGCCCTCGCCAAAGCTTTGCACATGAGTCAGCGTTCCTCCATCGCGGCCTGCGCAGTGAAGGCACGAGCTTTCGCGCGTTGCTCGAGCAAGCGCGCCGCGAACGAGCAACGGCTTTGTTGGCCAATCCGGCTTGCAGTGTCGCCGAAGTTGGATTTCTTCTCGGCTTCGCCGAATTGAGTTCTTTCTCTCGCGCGTTCAAGCGGTGGACCGGCAATGCGCCGGCCGAGTTTCGCGCAAAGACGCTTGCCGCTTCTCCTTATCTCTCCCGCCCAAACGATCTTTAAAATTCTCCCGCACAGGTTTTCCCTCCTTGGCAGAAATTGACAAATGATTTGGCGGTTGCGGTCAAATCCTAAAAAGTCTTTCTGCGTATCACCTGCACAAAAAATAAATAGCCGCGGCGGCTTGCTTCAAGCCTTTGGCGCGTAATCTCTTCTCATCTCAAGGGAGGTTCCCATAAGGTTGATTGCAAAGTCTGTATCGGAGGGAAAATTTTCTATATGGGAACGAGCGCGGATTGCAGCCGCTGCAAAGGAAATGGCTGGCTCACCTGTCCGATTTGTAATAATAGGACGGGCAATCTTCGCAAGACAATTATAGCAGTTTTCACTTGGGTGGGTAGGATCGAAGTCACCCTGAGCGAAGTCGAAGGGTCGCAGGGATGCTTCGACTTCGCTCAACATGACTCTGCAACCGCTCCAGTCATTTGAAAACCGCTATTAATATGGCGCTCGCGCAAAGCAAAACAGAATGAATCAAACCCAAAGGAGATACTATGATTGACCAATGGATCACTCAAAATGCCGAGAGCCTGCAATTCGTTTTGTTCTTCGCGTTGCTCTTGATCTTCGGCCTCGCCGAGGCTTTTGAGCCTAAGCGGCCGGGGCCGATGCAACGCAAGCAGCGTTGGCTCACCAATTTTCTGCTCACCGCGCTCAACGTCGTCGTGTTGAGCCTATTGCCTGTGACGTTCTTCAGCGCCGCCGTGTGGGCGCATAAAAACGGCTTCGGGCTTTTCAACCGGTTTGCTCTGCCGTTCGGCGTGCTCATCGCCGGCAACCCGCTTGGCCGCGGCTTCATCTCGTTCTTCACCCATTATCTGATGCACAAAATGCCGTTGCTCTGGCGCTTGCACCGCGTGCATCATTCCTCCTGGCAACCCGAGACCGACAGCAACTTCAGCGCGGTCTTCCCGATTTGGGATATCATCTTCGGCACGTTCCGCGCCGAAACTCGACAGCCTCAGGAGACCATGGAACTGGGACTCGAAGAAGTGCGCGATCAACGGGCGAATCGCTTCACGTGGTTAATCCGCTCGCCGTTTTTTGCCCGGCTCAAGGCGGAAAAATGAAGAAGCAGTAATCCCTCAGTTACGTGTGGTAGCGCAGGCATCCTGCCTGCAGACAAGAGGTCTGCGCTACATTCTCCACGAATCTGAGGGATTACAAGAAGCAGTTTCCATCTCTTTCGACGGCGAACTTCAGGAGGGAGCGGCCCAATGAACTACGTGCCGCTTTGGGATTTTTTCGGAGTGACAAACGAGCGGTAAGCTGAAGTTGCCGGGTTACCCAATCTTTGACATCCAAATCTCATACTCCAGCGCGATGTGCTTCCACTCAGGAATTCGTATCGTGTCTCGTAACTCATGGAGCAGCATGTTAAAGTCGTCCTTGTGACGGCTTTCAAACTCGAAATACGTGAGAAAGTCATAGGCAGTTGGCGGCTCTGTATATCGGGAATGGTAGAGCTTGCGATGCACGCGATCCACATACTCGATCCCGATCGCAACATGCCCAGGATACTCCTCGCCGGTTTGGAAGTGAGCCTGCCGCCGGTCTTGGGCGAGTTGCCACCAATCCGGCGATTTTCCAATTGGAATCAACACCGCGGTGGTTTCCTGCGACGGCGCAAGTTCTGCGTGTGAGCGCGAGTCCAGTTCCCGGCTTTGGGCGGTATTGGTATAATGCAAATGCTGTGTTACTCCGTGAAAAGTAATCATCCGATTATCGACGGCAGACGGCGATTCTGCTTCAAGTTGGTGGGGAGCATCACGTTCGATGCGAACCAAGCTCCAGCCGGCGGCTAGGCCGGCTGGAACTGCGCCCGCGATTGCTTTGATCGCATCGATGCGATACCAATTCAGCTTGCCATGCTGTTGCTTGGCGATCTTCTTCAGCGCGCGTTCGTCTTCACCGGCGAGAAAGCGCGCCCATGTCGATGCCGCCGGTTCGAAATCAAATTTGACTCTCTTTTCCGTTCCCTTGCTTAAGGGCGAGGCCTTGTTTGCCGCCTCCTGTTTTGGGGTTTCAATCATGATTGGCTCCTTGGAACAAATTCAGTTGCGTGAAATTGTGATCATAACAATTTCTACCACTTCTCAAATCCCTCCGCTGGCTCCCACTGCGACTTCGGATCGAAATGTTGCCACAAGAGCCGCGAGACTTTGCGAGTGAGCGCGTAGCCTTCGTTGTTATATTCCCAGCTCTCGTCTTGCTGGTTTTTGGTGATGAGACAAAAGACATAATCGCCCGAAGGCGCGTTGACGAGCACGACTTCCGAACGCGAGCGATTGACCGCGCCTTGTTTCGAGGCCGCCTGCACATGCGGCGGAATTTGCGAGAGCGCCTCGTTATTCCAATAAATGCGCGTGAGCGCGCGATACATTTCATCGCTCGCAGCCGGGCTGACCGCGCGCCGTTCGCGAATCATCACGAGGAGCTCGGCCATCTCACGCGGCGTGGTTTGTCCCCAACCGAATTCTTTGCGCGCTTCTTCTCTTCCCTCCGTGCGCGAGTTGACGCGGGTTTGATGAAAGCCGCGCGCCTCCAGCCAATTGTTGATGGTCATGCCCTTGCCGGCCAAAGATTGACACCACAAGCTCGCGGTGTTGTCGCTCGTGGTGATCATCAACATCACCACTTTGCTGAATGCGATCTTCTCGCCGTTTTTGAATGAACCCAAAAGATCCTCGCCTTCGTACAAAAGCGAGTCGAGATAAACCAAATCACTGTGATAATCCCATTCGCCCGCATTGAACTTTTCAAACAGCGCGAGCATGATGGGCACTTTGATCATGCTCGCGGGGGGAAATAATTCGTCCGCGCGAATCGCAACGCTGCGGCCCGAAGGCAGGTGGCGCACATAAACGCCCGCGTCGCCGCGAAAATCTTTGAGCGCGGCGTGCAGCTTTTGCGCGAGTTTTGTGTCGCTCTTTTCGCCTGCCGGATTCTTGTGCGTTTGTGCGAAGCTGGGATTGCGCCAACAAGACAGAAGCAGAATTGCAGCCAACAGGTTTTGCATCATACTCTTCATGCTTTTCTCTGCGTGTGAGTGAGTTTTAATCGTTGCTTGCATCGACAACATTTTCATTTGATAGAACCACCCTCAACGTGTTATTCTGGAAGAACCTTCCCTCGCGCTGGGCGCAAATCAGAAAACAAGCCTTGCTTCCAGAGCTAGGGGAGATTCCAACGAAATGACATCGAAGAGGGGCGATTATGGAAAACCTGCGCATTCAATTGAAAGCCGTCGTCATGCAAGATATTATTTTCACCTCATGTTGCAAATAAATTTTCAGATTGTGCCGGAAGCAAATCTTGCTATATTTCATTCAAAATTGGGAGAGGAGAATGAAAGCGGAATTTTTGAAGAAGGCCATCGATAACTTGAGCGTGGCGCGCTACTGCTTCGAACACGGGTTTTATGATGCTTCGGTAAATCGCGCTTATTCTGCGAGTTTCCAGGCTGCGATAGCGGCGTTAGCGCATAGGGGCATCGCCCAAACGAAGAACGATCACAAATGGGTGCAAGCAAATTTCAACGGGGAGTTGATTAAACGGCGAAAAATCTATCCGAGCACTTTGAAAGCATACTTGGGTGATATGCTGACATTTCGAAATGTGGCAGATTACTCCGTGAATAGCCTCAGCAAGAAAATTGCCGGAGAACAACTTGCTCATGCGGAAGAATTTGTCACGATCATTAGAAAGGAGCTAGAGCGGCGATGATAAACTTTAAACAGCAAGAACTCATTGATGAATTGCTTTACTCTGTGCAAGAAAAATTTCCGGAGGTGCAATTCGTCGAGGTGACTGAAAGTCCGGAAGACCCCGCAGATTTGTGGATCAACATTACGACGCCGCCGGACGATGACCGTTTGATCGAGCTGGTGAGCTTTGCCAGCAACAAATCCTCGGACATTCTGTTGGATTACGGCTATCAAATTTTGGTGATGCCCACTCATCCTCCCAAAACACCGAACGGCAAAAACGGCAAATGAAGTTCTAAGCGTGCCGTGCCGATAAAAACAATCCAACTCATTTTATGGTTCTACTCATCAATAATTGTGAGGAGCAAGATGCGTTTCAACAATCTCATTGCAATGAGCAGCGCTGAGTCTGAGCGCCGGACTTTTTGCGGCGGAAAAATCTGCGCTGAAAATCGCGTATGAAAAGTATCAGCTCAAAAACGGCTTGGAAGTGATTCTGCACGAGGACAAATCCGACCCGATCGTGTCCGTCGCGATTCTATATCACGTCGGGTCCAATCGCGAAGAGAAGGGCCGCACCGGTTTCGCGCATTTGTTCGAGCACATGCTGTTTCAAGAATCACAACACGTGGGGCAGGATCAATTTTTCAGAAAGATTCAAGGCGCGGGCGGCGAATTGAACGGCGGCACCTCTTTCGATTATACCATCTACTTCGAAATCGTGCCCAAGAACGCCCTTGAAATGTGCTTGTGGCTGGAAGCGGATCGGATGGGCTATTTGCTGCCTACGGTCACGACCGAGGCGTTTGCAAATCAACAGGAAGTGGTGCAAAACGAAAAACGCCAGCGTGTGGATAACGTGCCTTACGGCCACACCAATTACGTGATTCACAAATCACTCTTCCCCGAAGACCATCCTTACAATTGGCAAGTGATCGGCTCGTTCGAAGATTTGAAGAACGCGACGCTCGCGGACGTGCGCCAATTCTTCGTCAAATGGTACGGGCCAAACAACGCCACGCTGGTGATTGCCGGCGATTACGATAAAGCGCAAACCAAACAATGGGTGGAAAAATATTTCGGTGAATTGAAACCTGCCGCGCCGGAGCCTAAGCCCACGCCCGTGACTTTGGATAAAACCAAACGCGCGTTTCATGAAGACAACTTTGCGCGCTCTCCGGAATTGACCATGTCATTCCCCACCGTGCAGCAATATCACAAAGACGCGTATGCGCTCGATCTGCTCGCGGATTTGCTTTCCGACGGCAAGAAAGCGCCGCTTTACAAAGTCATCGTCGAAGAAAAAAAACTCGCGCCTTCGGCTCCAGCGTTTCAACAGAGCCTCGAAGTGACGGGCTATTTTCAATTCCGCGCGCGCGCATTTCCGGATAAATCCCTCACCGAGGCCGAGAAGGCCATGCACGAGGCCTTGGCGCGTTTTGAGAAAGAAGGTTTCACGGATCGGGATTTGGCGCGCATCAAGCCAAAACCGAAACCAATTTCTATAACGGCATTTCGAGCATCCTGAACAAGTCGTTTCAACTGGCTTTTTACAACGAATACGCCGGTTCGCCGGATTTCATCACGCAGGATATTCAAAATTCTTTGGCGGTGACGAAGGAGGACGTGTGGCGCGTGTACAATCAATATCTCAAGGGCAAGAACTACGTGCTCACGAGCTTCGTGCCCAAAGGCAAGCTCGAACTCGTCGCGGAAAATTCCGAAAAATTTCCGGTGGTGGAAGAAGCGATTGCGCCGCTCGCGGAAACTAAAACGGCGCAGGCAGGGAGCGCGCCGCGTGAAAATTTGCCTTCGAGTTTTGATCGTTCCATTGAGCCTGCGAAAGGCCAGGCCCCGCAATCAACCGTGCCGCAGATTTGGACGCACACTTTCAAGAACGGCTTGCGTGTGTATGGCATCGAGCACAATGAGCTGCCGCTCATCGAAATGGCGCTTACGCTCAAAGGCGGTTTGCTGCTGGATGATGCGAGCAAAGTCGGCGTGGCGAATTTGATGACCGACATTATGATGGAGGGCACGAAGAACAAAACGCCGCTGGAGTTGGAAGAGGCGATTGATGAGTTAGGCTCGAGCATCAGAATGTCCACGAGCGACGAGGCGATCACGATTTCCGCCAACATGCTCTCCACGAAACTCGATCCGACCTTCGCGTTGTTTCAAGAAGTGCTGTTGGAGCCGCGTTGGGATGAAAAAGAATTTGCGCGCCTCAAACAAGAGACGATTGAAACCATCAATCGCCGCAGCGTCGATCCGGCCGCGGTTGCGGAGAAGGTGCATCGCAAATTGGTTTATGGTAAAGAACACATTCTCTCCAACAACACCTTCGGCACACCGGCCTCGGTCGAACAAATTACGATCGAGGATCTGAAGAATTTTTATGCGCAGAATTACTCGCCGTCGGTGTCGTATGTCACCATCGCGGGTAATGTCTCGAAAGACAAAGCGCTCAAACTGCTCGCGGCGTTGGAGCAAAAATGGCCGGCGAAAGAAGTGCAGTTCAAAGACTACGCGGCCTCGCCGGCGCCGGAGAAGCCGCAACTTTATTTCGTGGATATGCCGGGCGCGAAGCAATCGCAAATTCGCATCGGCTATTTGGCGTTGCCTTATAACCATCCCGATTATTATCCGGCCACGGTAATGAACTACAAACTCGGCGGCAGCTTCAACGGGATTTTGAATCTGATTCTGCGCGAAGAAAAGGGCTACACCTACGGCGCGCGTTCGAGCTTTTTGGCGGGCATTTACCCTGGCCCGTTTGTCGCCTCCGCAGGCGTGCGTTCGAATGCGACCTACGAGTCCGCGCAAATTTTCAAAGACGCGATTGCAAAATACCGCAACGGTTTGTCTGATGAAGATTTCGCGTTCACGAAGAGCGCCTTGACGCAATCGAACGCGCGGCGCTTCGAAACGCTGGGCGCGCTCGCGGGCATGTTGGGGCAGATCGCGACTTTCAACCTGCCCTTCGATTACGTGAAGCAACAAGAGCGCATCGTGATCGACATGACGAAAGCGCGCCATATTCAGCTCGCGCAGCAATATCTCGATCCGAACAAAATGATCTATTTGGTGGTGGGCGATGCCGCGACGCAACTGGAAGGTTTGAAGCAATTAGGCCTCGGCGATCCAGTCGTGTTGGATAAAGATGGAAACTCGGTGAATTGAAGGCGTGCAGTAGCCGAGCTTGAAAACAACAAGCGCGTGGCGGAATTTGCTGCGCGCTTTTTTTATTAGTATTCGATTATGCGATAAGGCGACCAAACCCAGAACATCCCGCAACGGCGGGACTGAAAGTTTTTGGGTCACACACGGATAAAGCTTTTTCAATGTGTGTTATTGATCCGCGTGCTGCCCCAAGGGCTTTGGTTTTCAGCTACGCCCCGAAAATCCCCTTGCAACTCCAGCCATTTTCGACTATATTTTTCACAGTTGAAATCGCATAATTCCGTTGAACAATTTGTGAAGGAGAGGTTGATGAAGAAATTTTCGAAGCGGTTTTTGGCGGCGGCGCTGCTGTGTGCGCTCGCGCCGCACGCTCTCGTAGCGCAATCCATGGAAATGACTTCCGCGAAGCTTTACATTCAGCAGAATGAATGGGACAAGGCGATCGATTTTTTGCAAAAGGCCGTGAGTAAGAAGCCGGACAATGCGGAAGCGCACTATCTGCTGGCGCAGGGTTACGGCATGAAAGGCCGGCTTGCGGAGATGTTGACGGCGCTGGCTGCGGTGCAGCAATACGACAAGAAGAGCAAGTACGCCAAAGACGCCGGCAACATCCGGCAAAAATATTTTGCGGAAAATTTCAACAACGGCGTGAAAGCTTTCAACGAGCAAAACTTCGACGCGGCCGCGGAAAAGTTTGCGACCGCTGCGCTGCTCGATCCTTCGCAAGAAGCTTCGTTCCAGAATTTGACGATCGCTTACCGGCAGGTGGATCGCGATCTCGCCAACGGCACGCCATGTGAAAGCTGCCCGGCCGAGCTCGAGTGGGATGCCGCAGCCACGCTTTGCCGCGATAAAGCCACGGGCGTGGCCGTAAAATTTTGCTGCTGCCCGGAAGCCAAAGAGCAGATGGAGGCCGCCATCGTCAAAACCTATCAAGCCATGATGAAGATGCAGCCCGATAGTTTGAGCAATTATTTGGCGCTGTCGGATTATTATAAAGGCAAAAGCCAGTTGGAGAAGAGCACGGCCTTGCTCACCGAAGCCAATGCGAAATTCCCCAACAACACAAAGGTTCTCGGCGAGATGGCGGTTGCGTATGATTATATGGGCAAGTCGGAGGAGGCTTTCAAAACGTATGAGCAGGCTTTGGCGAGCAAGCCGGAGGATAAAGATTTGCGCTTCAACTTCGGCCGGCTCTACCTTTTGCGCGCAGAAGCTGCTGCTAAAAAAGAGCCGGTCGAGCACGCCGCGGTCATTGCCGCCTACGGCGACGCGATCGTGCAATTCAAACAAGTGCTCGACCTGGAGCCGGAGGATTACGAATCGAATTACAACGTCGGCGTGAGCTATTTGAAAATCGGCGAAGATCATGATAAGCAGATTCGTGAAATGGATGAGGCCGCGACGAAGAAAAAGCAGAAGATCGATGACGCGAAAGCCGAGGCGTTGCGCAACAAGGGGAAAGAACATTTCACTGCCGCGCTTCCGTTTTTAGAAAAAGCCGTAGAGCTCAAGCCGGATCAAGCGCCGGTGTGGTTCAATTTGGGCGTGGGCTATACGCGCGCGGGCGCCAGCGAAAAGGCCAAAGCCGCGTTTGCGAAAGCGGAGGAGCTGGAGAAAAGCGGGAACTGAGGTTTGGCAAGTTCTTTAATGAGAAACCCCGCCATGCTTTCTTTGTGAGCATGACGGGGTTTCTCGTTTAAATGAATTGCCCCTCCTCACGCCCACCGCTTCGCCATCTCATACAACTCCACTTGCGCGCACAGCTCTCGACCGTCTTTGCGTTGCCGAATGTTCGTGCCGTCCGCATTGAGCACGCGGGCTTTCACGTTGTCGGCCAGTTGCGTCGCGAGGATCTCGCGCACGTGTTGCTGCAGCTCGGGCGCGAGCAGCGGAAATCCGACTTCCACGCGCGTGTTGAGATTGCGTGGCATCCAATCTGCGCTGGCGAGAAAGTATTCGGGCCGGCCGTCGTTCTCAAAAATATAAACGCGCGCGTGTTCGAGAAAGCGGTCGATGATGCTGATGACTTTGATGTTCTCGCTGAGACCGGGCACGCCGGGCTTCAAGCAGCAAATGCCGCGAATGATGAGCTGAATGGGCACGCCCGCTTGTCCGGCGAGATAAAGCTCGTCGATCATCTCGGAGTCCACCAAGGAATTCATCTTCGCAATGAGGCCCGCGCGGCGGCCGCTCTTCGCGTGTTCGGCCTCGCGGCGAATGCGTTTGATAAACTCGCTGCGCATGTGTTGCGGCGCGACGAGCAGATGTTTGAACCCGGCAGGTTCGGCATAACCCGTCAACAGATCGAACACCTGCGCGGCTTCTTCGCATAGCGCTTCGTGCGTGGTGAGCAAACCGAGATCGCCATAGATTAGCGCGGTGCGATCATTGTAATTGCCGGTGGCAAGATGGCAATAGCGCCGCACCTCGCCTTTTTCTTTGCGAACTACGAGCGCGAGCTTCGCGTGCGTCTTCAAACCGGGCACGCCGTACATCACATGAACGCCTTCTTTTTCCAGCTTGCGCGCCCAGTTGATGTTCGTTTCCTCGTCGAAGCGCGCTTGCAATTCCACCAAAGCGAAAACTTTCTTGCCGTGCTTCGCGGCCTGCGCGAGCGCTTTGGCCACCGGCGACTTGGAGGAAGTGCGATACAGCGTCATCTTGATCGCTTTGACGTCGGGGTCCGCTGCGGCCGCTTCGAGAAAGCGCACGACGTAATCGAACTTTTGATAGGGATGGTGCAGCAAGATATCCCGTTGGCGAATGGTTGAAAATATGTCTGAGCTGTTTTCGAGAACGGCGATGGGCAGCGGCGGCATGGGCGGATTTTGCAGGGCCGGCGCTTCGAAGCCGGGGAATTGCATGAAATCCGCAAACGAATGATAACGCGCGCCGGGAAAAATTTTCGCAGGCTCGAGCGCGAGTTGCTGCGCGAACATTTCCAACACGCGCGGCGGCATGTCGGGATCATACAAAAAGCGCGTGGCCGGGCCGCGCTTGCGTTGTTCCAAACTCTCCTCAATCGTCTCCAACAAATCCTGCGCTTCGTCGGCGACGATTTCCAATTCTGCGTCGCGCACAACTTTGATCGCGTAACAACCCAGCGTGTTCTCCTGTGGAAAAATTTCATGAAGGTGCAAACGAATGACGTCGTCGAGACGAATCACACTTTGCTCATCATGATCGACGGGCAGCGGCACGAACCGGCCGAGCGTTTGCGAGGGGATGGGCACGAGCGCGAGCCGCAGCTTCATTTTGGATTTCGACTTTTTGCGATGGCCTAATTCCACGCAAAAATAGAGCGCCTTGTTTTCAAGCTGCGGAAAAGGATGCGTCGCGTCGATCGCCAACGGCGTGAGCAAGGGTTTGACTTGCTTGTGAAAATATTTGCTGGCGAACTCCACTTGTTGCTTGGTTGCGGTGCGATCATCCACGAGTAAGATGCCGGCCCTCGTCAACTCCGGCATAAGCTGCTCGCGGAAACATGCGCCGATGCTCTCGTGCGCTTTGTGTACTTTCGCGCTGATGTGTGACATGACCTCGCGCGGCGTCAACCCCTCCGGCCCGGGTTTGGTGACGCCGGCTTCGATTTGACGCTGCACCGTTGCGACGCGCACCATGAAAAACTCGTCGAGGTTCGCAGCGAAGATCGCTAAAAATTTGATGCGCTCCAGTAACGGCACGGTCGCGTCACAGGCCTCTTCCAAAACCCTTTCGTTGAATTCGAGCCAACTCAACTCGCGATTGTTGAAACGCGCGGGCGCCGGGAAGTTGGTCTCAAGTTGCGCGCGCAAAGGAGATGGGATTTCAGCCGCGATTTCTGCGCTGCCGGAGCGCGGCGGATCGGGAAAATCATTCATCGAAGAATTTCTCATTGCTATTCCGCCGAAGTTTTATAAGATTGTTGAGGGTTTTAATGGCCTGCAAAAAGCCGAATTTCCCGTTGAAATGCAACTGAAAATCCGCGCCGATAGTCTCTTCAAAAGAAAGTTGAATCAGCGCAGAACAGGTAAAGATTTTTCACACGGAGAGAACAGAGCAAACGGAGATTGCAACGCTAAAAAAGAGGTTCTATTCATGACCATCTCCGTTGACTCCGTTTTCTCCGTGTTTATCTTTTGGGTTGCGGCTTGCCCGCATTGCATTCTATTCTTTGCAATCCCTCTTCCAATCCATCCTTCGCTGTGAGCTTGTGAACGGAGGCAGCACATGATTTACGTTGCAGTGGTCGTGGTCTACGTTGCGATATTGTTCGCGGTGGGCATGTCCAAAATGCGGTCGGTAAAAACGCAGGACGATTTCATGGTTGCAGGCCGCAGCACGCCGTGGTATTTGCTGGCCGGCACTTTGGTCTGCACGTGGATCGGCTCGGGCAGTTTGTTCGGCGGCGCGGGCTTGGCGTTTCGTTCGGGCTTTTCCCAATTATGGATGAGCGCGGGCGCGTGGGTCGGCATCGCGCTCATTTACTTCCTCGCGCATCGTGTGCGGCGCATCGCGCAATACACGCTCTCCGACATTCTTGAAACGCGCTACAATTATTGGGCGCGCATTCTCGGCACACTCTCGATCACGATCGCATACCTGACCATCGCGGGCTATCAATTTCGCGGCGGCGGACGTTTGCTCAATATTCTCGTCGGCATGGATCCGCTTTGGGGCGGCTTGCTCACTTGCCTCGTCACCATTGCCTTCACGATGCTCGCCGGCTTGGTGTCGATCATCTCGGTCGATATGGTCAACGGCATCATCATGACGCTGGGCGTGGTCATCGGTGTGCCGCTCGCGCTCGCAGCAATGGGCGGTGCGGAGCAGGTGCAGCAAAGTTTGCCCGCAGAACATTTCACGGTGTTGGGGGCGAATGATTGGGTGTGGGCCGCCGGCGTGTTCTTTCCGACGTTCTTCTTGTTGCTCGGCGAAGGCAGTATGTATCAAAAATTTTTCGCGGCCAAAGACGGCAAGGAAGCGCGCAAAGCGGTGATCGGCATGATCGTCGGCGTTATACTCATCGAATCTTTGTTGTGCGCGCTTGCGGTCATCGGCAGCGCAAAATATCGCACACTCGCGCCGTTCGCCAACGCTGACGGCACGCTCGATAAAGGCGCGACCGAGACGATCATCCTGCAACTGGCGCGTTTCGATTTGCCGGTGTTCGCGGGTGGATTGTTGATCGCAGCGGGAGTGGCGATCATTCTTTCCACGGCCAACACTTTTTTGATGATTCCCTCCACCAACCTCACGCGCGACATTTATCAACGTTTCATCAATCCGAATGCTTCACAAAAAAAGATCATTACATTGCAACGCGTGCTCATCGTCGTGCTCGGGCTGCTCGCGTTCGTCGTTGCGGGATTTTTCAAGAGCATTCTTGATATGGCGTTCACGGCTTATACCATTGTTGGCGCCGGCATCACGCCCGCAGTGCTGGCCGCATTTTTATGGCGGCGCACGACCGTGCCCGGCGGCGTGGCTTCGATTGCCGCAGGCATGTTCGTGACCATTGCCATCACGATTACAAATTTCGCCATGGCGGATTCGGCAGCTACTGTCAATCTCTTCGGCGTAAAATTTTTGCCGATGGAAACCGACTATATCGTTTTGCCCGCAGCCACCGTTTCCATTCTCACGTTGATCATCGTCAGCTTGTTGACCCCTCCGCCGCCGGAAGCAAAGTGGCGTCCGTTTCAGGCGGATTGAATGTGCGCCGTTCGTCAATTCAAAAATTGAGATAAGGGTTCGAGCATTTTTCGGAGTCGATATGCCGTCACTTCGCCCGCTTGCGCGTTATCTCTTTCTTCTGCTCTGCTTCTTCCCACTCGCTTTCGTCGCCTGTAAGCGCATTGAAAAAGATTTGCCGCCCGCGGTTGCTGCGGCGGTTGAAAAAGTGAAGCAGCGCTATTGCCCGGACAAGCGGCTGTGCGTGTTCGAGGTGGAAGTACAAATTCGCGGCGCGAATCTCAAACTCGTCGGTGAGCTTTCCGATGCTGCGGCGCGGCGCGATTTGGTGCAGGCGGTCAAAGCGGCCATGCCCGATTTCAAAGTCGAAGACGAGCTCCGTTTTCTTCCCGACGAAACTCTACCGAGCGACGAACGTTACGGCCTCGTGCGGGTGAGTGTAGCCAATTTGCGGAGTCGTCCGGGCCATGCCGCAGAGCTTGCGCTGCAACAACTCATGGGCAGCAGTGTCGTTATTCTCAAAAAAGAAGAGAATTGGTATTACGTGCAAACCGAAGATCGTTATCTCGCATGGTTGCCGAGCGGTTCTCTGCAGGTTGGAGATCAAAGAATGATTGAAACGTGGGGCGCGGCAGATTTGGTCGCGTTCAAAAACATGTATGGCGCGATTCATTCGGAGCCGAAAGCCGAAGCCCCGGTGATTACCGCCGTGGTTTTGGGAAATATTTTTCGTCGTCACTCCGAAGGCAATGGTATCGCACCCGGCGCTAAAAACAGATGGCTCGCTGTTGCGCTACCCGATGCCCGTCACGGTTACATTGAAACCGAGTCCGTAAAAAGCGTGCAGGAAGTTTTTCCGAACGCGCCGCTCTCGAATGGAGCCGTCATTGCGCAGGCGCAGCGTATGTTGGGCATTCCCTATTTATGGGGCGGCACCTCCGTGCTCGGCTTCGATTGCTCCGGCTTCACGCAAACCGTGTTTCGTTTGAGCGGCATGCGCATTCTGCGCGATGCCAGCCAGCAAGCGCGCGAAGGCGCGTTTCTCGAAGTGAGCGACGATTTTTCAGAATTGCTGCCCGGCGATTTGCTCTTCTTTGGCGAAAATGAAACCCGCATCACGCACGTGGCCATCTCGCTCGGCGGGCCGCGCTTCATTCACGCCTCGGATTTCGTGCAAATCAATAGCTTGGATGAAAACGACGCGGATTATGTTGAATATCGCCGTAGGACGTTTCAATTTGCGAAGAGATTTTTTGACGCGACGAATTGAAGTTACGCGAGTTGGTTTTCAATCGTTCAATCTGCACTGTCATTTTGCCCTAACCTTCAGAATAACGATGAGTTCAAGATAGTTGAATTCCGGCTCATACAGTTTGTTGAGGGGTATTTTATGCTCTATTTGTACTTGGACGAATCCGGCGATCTCGGCGACCTGATTCAAAGCCCAGGCACGTCGCGACATTTTGTGATTGCCATTTTGGAGATTAACGGAGATACGAACAAAAAAGTTATGGAAAAGGCCGTCGCTCGAACGTTGCGAAACAAGCTGCACGGGAAACGTCATCGACAGGCCAATGAGCTCAAAGCCGCCAAGACCGTGTTTGCAATCAAGGAATATTTTTACCGCCAGGTCGCATCCATCCCATTCAAGCTTTACGCCGTGATTCTTGATAAAGCGCGTTTTGCCAACCGGCGCAATTGAGCAAGAAGCGAATCTATCAATTCATTGCCCATTTGGTATTAAAAGAACTGCCGCTCGATCAAGTCACTGATCAGATTGTTTTGGCCGTGGATAGAAGCATGGGCGGCCCGGAGCGGCGAGAATTCAATGAGTATTTGTTTGAACAATCCGAGGTGCGGATTCCTCCGCATGTGCCGTTTTCCATTTATCATGGCGCCTCGCATGAGAATAAACTCCTGCAAGCCGTTGATCTTTTTGCATGGGGAATTTTTCAGAAATATGAGGCAGGTAATGAGCGGTGGTATGATCTATTCCAGAAGAAAATCGTGTACGAGGAAGAGTATCCGCCCAAATAAAAAGAGAGTGACCCCTGCATGGCGCTTCCCCGAGGTTATGTTACCAACCTAAAGAAGGGAACACCTCGGGAACCATTCAGGCTTTACTCACTCTCTTTTCAGAACGCTGTATCTTAAAACGGATCGAAAAAGTTCCAATAGGCGCATGGCATCTCAGCCACGCTATAAATCTCCGTACAGTCTGGAGCACCTTACGAGCGACAAGTAACATTCTTTGAGGAATTATGCAAGAGAATTTTCTGAACCCGATAGAAATTTCAATTCATCTAAAAATAACTTCCTGCGCGAAAGTAGCCTTCGCCCCTTGTGGGCGATTGGTGATGCCGCGAATTTAAGCGCTCTATTATTGTTGAAAGGATCGCTATGAAGCCGCGCCTCGTTACTCTCGTTCTTCTGCTCCTCGCTGCTCTTGCCTCGGCGCAATCCCATGACCCGAAAACCGAAACGCGCGTGCCCGGCCCGCAGTATCAAGCCGGCGCATTGCACAAATTCTTTTTCGGGCCGCATCATCGCAATCTTTGGACGATTCCGCTCGAGGTTCCTTTTCTGAATTTGGAAACCTTTGCCGGCGGACTCAAACCCACGAAAACCGGCGGCGGATTTCAAACCAAATCATTGCGCTTCAAATCCGGCGACGGACGCGAGTTTGCGTTTCGCTCGTTGGATAAAGACCCGAGCAAAGTTTTGCCTCCGGATTTGCGCGAGACCATTGCCGCCGGCATTGCCCGCGACCAAATCAGCAGTGCGCACCCTTACTCCGCTCTCGTCGTGCCCGGGCTTGCGGAAGCCATGGGCGTGTTGCACGCGGACCCGCAGCTCGTCATCATGCCGGATGATGCGGCCCTCGGGCAATTTCGCCAGGAGTTCGCGGGCTTGCTCGGCTTCATTGAAGAGCGCCCGGCCGACGGTCCGGATGGCGAGCCCGGTTTCGCCGGCTCGGATAAAATCGTGGGCACGGAGGATTTGTTTCTCGAATTGGAAGAAGACAACGGCGACTACGTCGAGGCCCAAGCGTATTTGAAAGCGCGGCTCTTGGATATTCTGGTGGGCGATTGGGATCGTCACGTCGATCAATGGCGCTGGGCGCGCTTCAAAAAAGAGAAGAAGAACGTGTGGCTTCCCATTCCGCGCGACCGCGATCAAGCCTTTGTCAAGCTCGACGGCGTGTTGCCCTCCTTTGCCGAGAAACGTTATGTCGTGCGCCAGTTGGAAAATTACTACAAGAACACGCCCGACATTATCAGCCTCACGCATTCCGGCCGCCAAATTGATCGCCGCTTTTTGAACCGCCTCTCGTGGGATGATTTCAAAGCCGTGGCCGAGGAAGTGGCGGGCAAAGTCACGGACGCGGTGATCGACAATGCCGTGCGCCAATTGCCGCCGCAAGTTTATAGCGTGAACGGCGCCGATCTCGCGCAACGCTTGAAAGCCCGGCGCGCCTATCTGCCCAAAGCTGCGGAGCAATATTACAAGCACCTCGCGCAATATCCCGAAATCGTTGCCAGCAACAAAGGCGAGCACGTGGAAATCGAGCGCCGCGACAACGAACACGTGGACGTGCGCATTTTCAAACGCGACGCGCAAACCGGAGCGAAGCGCGACGAGCTGCTTTTCTCGCGCACATTCAAGCGCAGCCAAACGAAAGAAGTTCGTTTATTCACGCTGGGCGGCAAGGACAAAATCATGCTCAACGGCCCGGCAGACAAGAGCATTCTCGTGCGCATCATTGGCGGCAGCGGCGAAGATGAGATCGTCGATCAAGCCAAAACCAAAACCGTGGTCTATGATACCGAGGCCGGCAATCAATTCACCAAAGGGCCGCACACGAAACTCAAAACCGGCAAGATCGATTCGATCGTCAACTTTCACGAGAACAAGCCGCTGCTGCGCGATTACGGTTATGACGTCAAGCCCCTGCCCTTTTTCGCTTTCACTCCCGACGATGGCATCTTCCTCGGCAGCGGCGCCACGCGTTTGCAATACAGCTTTCGCAAGAAACCCTTTGCCAATGTGATCAGCTTTGCGGGCAACTATGCTTTCAAGACCGGCGCCTTTCGCGTGCGCTACGGCCATTATTTTGCCGATGCCATTGGCCTGCTGGATTGGAGCTTAGTAGCGCAAGCCACGGTCCCGCGCGAAGTGCGCAACTTCTACGGCTTCGGCAACAATACGCCGCGCAACGGAGATTTGGAAACCGCGGATTTTTATCGCGTGCGCTCAAAAGAATATCTTCTCGGAACCGCTTTCCATTTTCATTTCTCCCGGCGCGTGGTTCTTGCCGCGGGCGGCGCATTCAAACACTTCGACACGCAGTTTGATGAAGACTCGACCTTCGTGTTCAAAGCCCGGCCCTATGGCATCGACACGCCCTCTTTGTTCGAGGTGAATGGCTCTTTGAAATTCGACGGCCGCGATCGCCCGGTGGCGAGCAGCAAGGGCGCTTACCTCGAGGCCGGCTTTTCTTTCTTCCCGAAAGCACTGGAATCCGACAGCACGTTCAGCAAGGGTTATGTGGATGCGCGCGTTTATCTTTCTCCGGCGAAGGCGATCACGCTCGCGTTGCACGGTTGGGGCGCGAAAGCGTGGGGCGCGTTTCCATATTACGAAGCGGTCTACGTCGGCGGCAATCGCTCGCTGCGCGGCTATTTGCGCGAACGTTTCGGCGGCGACACTGCGGCGCTCGGCAGCGCGGAATTGCGTCTCGCGCTCTTTCGACCGAAGCTGCTCGTGCCCATGGACTTCGGTATTTTCGCGTTCACAGACGCAGGCCGCGTGTGGTTGAACGAGCAAAGCCCGGAGGGCTGGCACACCTCCGCCGGCGGCGGCATTTGGTTCGCGCCCATCACGCGCAGTTCGACTTTTTCCATCGGCGCAGCGAGCAGCGTGGAAGGGTTGAGGATTACGGCGGGAGGAGGGTTTGGGTTTTGAAATGGTTGTATTGCGAAGACAGATTAAAAAAAGAAAGCGGATTGGTGAGGCCTTTTATCTCGCACCAATCCGCTAAATTGTCATGGAAATTTTAGCATTCGATATTTGCTCATGTGAGCGCGCAGTGGTTTATTTTCTCGCGGCGCGGCCAAGTTGTGAAGCTGCTCTTTTGGTTTCGAGAAATTCTCTGAAAACTTTATCCTTCACATCCTTTATTGCTTTTGCCCCGTCGCGGCTGATTTCAACGCGATAGGGGCGCTCATCAACATGAATAACCGTCCGCAACTGGCTGCCCAATTCCACACTGATGATATCCTTTAAGCGACACTCAGGCGCGATCTCCGTGCTATCTTTACGGTCCGCGATAATCCTGAACATTTCATGTTGTAGCAGAGCCTCGTAGGCTTCGCGTTTATAATAGATCGGCACCAGAGGTGCGTTTTGAAATTTACTGTAAGAAAGATCAGTCCAAAAGCCGTCTTCTTGGCGCTTGAAATACTTGGTTTGGCCGACTGAAATCTCTATCCGCAAAGAGTCTCGAAAGAGTTTGAATCTTTTGATTTCGGGAGGCTCTTCTTCGTCACTCGCATATTGACGAATAACTCTCATTTCAACCCTTCGATCAGAAACGCTTCCTCTATTGTTTTCAGTAATACCTGCAATGATTCGTCGATGAATATGCTTAGAATACCAGTCGGTCACGACTTTGATATTCTGATTTATGGCCTTGCTGGTGTCAAGGTGCTCTCTGATATTGATTACGCGATTCTTGGACAACTCGACGTTGCCATAGAAATCATTGCCGAACTCTAGAGTATCGGCATGCCCATCCAGATAGATTGTAGCCTCCGGATAATAACGCAAATAATCACGTATAAGATCGATCTGGCCAAAAAACGTTCTACGGTATCTTTCCACTTCTATCTGCGCGGCATATTTTGCATGCTGGCTCAATTCATAATGAAGCAGGAACGCGTCGCCGACATAGAGATTACTATAGAGCGACGATTTCTTATCCGCCTCGTCGAGCAAAAGGGCGAGACTATCCCACTGTGCTGCGATAGTGTCGAGCAAGGCCTGCACTGCTGTCCAATCTCCATTATCTCTGTAACCAAAGACGTCATTCTCTAACTGGAGAAACTGTTGATATTTTTTCTCCAATTCCAGCGGACGTCGCTTCACCTCGTCGTAGCGCGTTCTGACACGCTTGCCCCACGCTACGATCAATTTGCCTTGCACCTCCATTATTTCAAGCGCTGTGTCTACGGAATCATCGTAGAACTTGGTTAATAAACTATCTATATTCCTCTTCGAACTACGGCTGACGCTCTTAAGCGAATCAATGTCGCGCCCGGTCTTGGCAATTTGCGATTCAAGGCTGTGGATTTCGGCGATTAGAGCATCCTTTTGATCCTTCAACTGCTGTTCAAGGCTGTCAGCTTTGCGGCCCAAAGAACCCATATGAGTGCTTGTTTCCTTAATCGCCTCTTCGAGAACCTGAATAGCTCTCTCCACTTCGCCTGGCAGTTGCGCTGCATTTCTTATCAATAAATCGGGGAGAGGCTTATTTCGCTTCTCGAACTCGTTGCGATGAAAACGAATGGCACGGTCCACAATGCGAAGCTGATTTTCACTAGGACTTTCATAATTGATGCTCTTCAGATCCTTCAGCATCTGACTGAACTCTTGCCACTTGGAGTCAAGCTTGTTCCACTGCGATGTGCGGTCACTCTCCCATGGCTCGTTGGCTATCTGAGTTTCGCTCGCAGCCTTATTCGCTTTCTGAATGTCCAACTCAGCAGTCAGTCTTGCTATAGCACTCTCATGGACTCCAATCTGTAAGTTATCCCTTGTGATGCTTTCACTCTCCAACCTAACATCCTTGCGCAATGCAATGAATTTGATTTCCAACTTTTGGTTTAACTCTCGACGTTTTCTTTCGAGCCTTCTTATTTCGCTTTGGAGTTTATCCGGGCGTAACGTAACAGGTTGGCTTTCTTCATTGTTCTTCGGCAATTTGTCTTGAGTTTCGCCGCAAGCGCCGAGGGCAACAAAAACCATGAGAAGATATTTTAGCCGCATTGACATGAAAGCCTCATCTGGTATTCATTAAAAGTGAGATAAAAAGCGGTCGATTGTTCACTGCGCCAAGCGGGTTGAATCCATTTTAGGAAAAATTATGATTTCGGCATGGCCAGTCCTTGCAGAGTCGGCGGAAATAAATATGTAATCGTGCCAATCACCGGTCAGCGGCTTGGCGATCGAGTTTTGTACTTGTAGAAGCTTCTTGGCGAGTAGCTCCCTTTCTTGCAGCACTCGGGTCAGTTCAGCATCAATTACGATTGTTTGTCTTCCTTGATGTTGTTGGGATTTCTGAAGGTTGAGCTTTGCATACAAATCATCGTAATAATTAGTGGAACGTACTCGCAAAGAATCACTGAATTCAAGAAGCAGTGCATCGCTAATTTTGGATTCAGATGCAGAAATAGAAACTTTGTGTCGCAGCAATTCATCGATAATTTCAGGGGCTTGGTAATACAATGAATCCTGCAAAAGCGTGTGAGCGAAGTTCAAGGCCGTAAAGAAGGAATACCTACTTAGAGGCAAGTTTTTGAGATCTTTTAGTGAAAGTTGTGTTTTCGGATCAAGAGCGCAGAGCTTGCTTTTCGTCCTCACATTCGGATTGCGAATCAACTTGTAGAATTGGAGACTCAAATCTTTTTCCTCCAGCAAATATAGAATGTCTCCTATATTTTCGGTATAATCGTCGAACTTGGGTTGCCAATCTTTTTGCGCTGCGAGCGTATCAAGCAACTCACCGAAGGCAGACGTTGCTAGATTGCGGTTATCAACGCTATCGACGCCGGTTTCTTCCTTCGTTTCTTCCAGCATTTGATAAATAATGGCTTTAAGATACAGAAACTCAAGGTTATCAAAAGACCGAAAGTCATAACGGCGCAGTTCCGTTCTCGCTTTTCTCCAATACTTTCTCGCCTCTTCGACCTGTCCATTATCATATTGATCTTCGCCTAGAAAATAGTAAGCGGCGATTACCACCTTGAGAAGATCACGCGCTTCGGCGCTTTGGCTGTCGCTTTCGATGATCATGCGGTCTAAGACCTCGTTCAGTTCTTTTCCCTGGCGTGGCAGGGATAGAAGCATGAAAAGGCGAGTTTGTAGTTTCGGCTCTCCTTCTTCTTCATAGAGTTTTCGAAAATGCTCGCGCGCGCGATCATTATCACCGATGAGAAAGTATGAAACCCCGATCGCATAGGAAAGATAGGGTGAGGAACCCGGCAATCCCCGCGCTTGTTCCCAATGGCCGATCGCCTGCTTGAGTGCCTCTCGGCCTTTTAGATTTCCACTAGAGTCGACTGCTTGCTTAAAGTATACGTTACCGATCTGCTCCTCTGCGAAAGCACGATCTTCTTCCTCAAGCTTTTTGAAATAGCTGATGGCCTCTTCGAATTTGTTGCTCTGCAGTGCGCAAATACCTAAAGCCCTCAAAATGTGTTGATCCGGCTCTTTGATTTTGCCGCCAAAAGCGAGAGCTTCCGAATATTGGCGCCGCATGACATGAGCATGCATGAGAAAACGGTACGCGGTGTCATCCCAAATCCCGTTTTCATGAACAGATTTGATGACGTTGTTCCAGTCGTTGACGCCCCAATAGTTCACAGTAGCGCTGAAACTACTGACTTTTTGCGTCAGGTCGGGGGCATCGTTCGGGATGGGCTCAAAACCTTTCAATATTACGACCGGTTCTTGTATGGCAGGTTTATATGGCGGCGGAACCACCTTCGTGATCACCTTCAGCAAACTCCCGATCATCTTGATTCGCCGAGGCTTTGAAGCGCGCGCAGGCTTGGTCTTTTCTGAATCGGAACAGTTCAAGGTCACGATCAATATGAGAAAGAACATGGGGAGAAATGCCGATCTGCCGATGGCGAAATATTTCAGTATTGCGTTCATGGTCACTTTCCGGCTCGCTATCTTTTGTTATCCATCTTATTTTTGGGCTGAACCACAACGACTGTGATTAGGGCAGAGGAAGAATTTCTTTAAGGGAATCAAATTTCCATGGTAATTTTCTAATCTCAGATGCATTGTCCGTTCCGGGCCTATATTGGATTTCGTAGTCTCCCCACGGAATCAAGATGCTGCGTTCACCAACAAATTTGAACATAGGTGTCGCTTGACTGAGCTCTTTGGAAGCCTCCTGATCAATCTGTAAATGAAAGGTATAGGCGTCTTCATGCGGCAACAGCGGCAGCCTGCTCGAATTCCTGATGAAAGTGACTTCGTCCATAATGGACTGTGATTCGATTTCAATCTCGGTGTGACAAAAGAAATTCACACAGAAATAGATTGAATAGAGCCCGATGAGCGACAAAACTGAAATCCGGCTCCAGTGCAAGAATTTCGCAGATTTGTTGGATGATGTGGGTGTGTTGTACCACCATGCATAGATTGCGGTAGCTATCAAAGTAGGGGCAATGAGATTGAAATAAAACTCAATCAGATACCTAGCAGGAGAAACGAAAAGAAGTGGTATGCGATGAGACACCAACAGAATGTAAAAGAGGTTCCACACTGTGATGGTGCCAATAACCAGTTTCCCATACGGACCTAGTTTTTCACTTATGAAACGTCTGAGATTTGATGTTGGCATAAACTACTCCCAAAATGATTGTGAGATGCTGAACCACAAATCAAGTCCTGAAGAGGCACGCGGGGTGTACTTCGAATTATTATCCGATGACACCTTAGCCAGTTAGGTATCCACTACTCAGTCCCCCAAGGACTACCGAGAAAGCTTAAAGTCGCCAATGCGAATGTTTGTGGTATTCTGCTAAAAGCCAAAATCCAACTTTGCCAATAGGGAGAAGAGTTAGGAGTCGCGCGAGAAGTTGGGCAATCAGAGGGATGCGAAATCTGGCATAATGTAATATCAATATTGTTTGAGCGCAATGAAAAATTTATTAAGTTCCAACCAGAGGTTGATCTTTCAACGTAACTGCGTACAAACGATGCTTCGGAAACTTCCCATGAACGACGCCACTCTCCTGCTCCGCGCCGGCTTGCCTCCTGCTTCACAAGCGAGCCATTTCATCCCAGCCCTACATTCGCGGGGCCGTATCATCTCAGCGGCGACCCTGCGAATGCGCAATATACCTACGGGCGCTATCACAATCCCACGTGGACGGCTTATGAGCAAGCGCTCACGGAAATGGAGCGCGGCGCGGCGACCGTGGTTTTCGCTTCGGGTATGGCAGTCGTGGCCGCAACGTTGGGCGTAACGCTCAAAGCCGGCGCATTCATTGATCCCCAAACGAAAGGCGTCATGTAATGTTCTAACAAAAGGGAGACACGTCATGAAGACTTTTTCTTTCATTCGCTTGAAGCTCATCGCCATCTTCTTGGTATGCTGCTGCGATCTCGCTTTCTCGCAAACCGTGCGGACTTTCGACGATACTACCGGCGCTCTCTATTCCCCCTGGCAATGCGATTCCTCTCCCAACGCGCCTCCGCCATTGGAGCTGCCCGGGGGCCCGAGCGGGACCGGAAAATTCCTGCGGCTGGCAACGACGTTTGTCTACACCAATAACTCCATCACTTTCGACCGCACCGATCCCGGCCTCTTCAGTGAAATAACAGCGGAGTTCGACTTTCGCATGACGCCCGGCTCAGGCCGAGCCGACGGCTTGGGCTTCGCTCTTCTCAACACCGCATTTACGAGAGCAGTGGGTGGGTTTGTCCCGCGAACCCGCTTTATGCCGCGGAAGAACCGAACTTCAAAAAATCTCTGGGAATCGGCTTCGATATCCACAAAGCGACGGACCCGGCCATCAAAGACAGCACGAATAACGAGATCTCCATCCATTTCGACGGGATTACGTTCGGACCATTCGCGGTGACCTCTATGGATTTGGCCGGAGGGCAATGGCTTCACGCAAAAATCATGATGAGGCCGGGCCGCGGCTGCTCAGACATTAGCGTCATTCTAACGCCTCAGGCCGGGCGGCCTGATACGGTGATTAATAAATTCAGAGTCCCGGAGTTTGCGCCCTACGAAAGTCGCGTGTTCTTCGGCGCGCGCTCCGGCGGCGAGTCCGCGGATCATGATCTGGACAATATCAACGTGCAATTCTCGGGTAAGCCGGAGCCTGCGATCTATGGGCAATGGAGCGACATCATTGACGCGCAAATCATACCGATTCACCTTCACCTGCTTCCCACCGGTAAGGTGCTCTACTGGCAGAATGGAGGCGACGGCCATACGCTTCTAGATGAAATCCGGCTGTGGGATCCGGCCACGGGAATCATCAGCACACCGGCTTTGCCCGATTACGACGTCTTCTGCGCCGGGCATTCGTTCATGGCCGACGGCAGATTGCTCGTGGCGGGCGGGCATGATAAGATTGATCATGTCGGGCCGCGCAACGCCAGCATCTATGACCCGTTTGTCGACACCTGGACTCCCTTGCCTTTCATGAACGCGGGCCGATGGTATCCCACAAATACAACTTTAGGAAATGGAGACGTGCTGGTCGTGTCCGGTGACATAATCGAAAATAGGATAAACCTCGTGCCGCAGGTGTGGCAAACGGCCAGCAACACATGGCGCGACCTTACCGGAGCAGAGAAGCTGGAGCCGCAGTTTTATGATCTTTATCCGAGAATGTTTTTGACACCCGATGGCCGGGCCCTTCGGGTGGATCTCACCGAAGAGGAAAATGGCAAGACATGGTACCTCGACGTCACCGGAGCCGGGGCTTGGAGTGAAGGGCCGCCCAGCAACTTTGGACGGAATCGCGCTTACGGCTCCGCCGTTATGTATGACTCCGGCAAGATCTTGAGCATGGGCGGCGGCACGTTTCCGCCGACGAACACCGCGGAGATCATTGATTTGAACGAAGCGAAGCCGCGCTGGTGCGCCGTGCCTCCGATGGCCTATGCCCGGCATTATCTGAATGCAGTGCTTTTACCCGACGGCAAAGTGTTGGCAATCGGTGGCACCAGATCGCCGGGGTTCAACGTGGCTGCAGATGCAGTCTATGTCGCGGAAATGTGGGACCCCGAGGAGGAAACGTGGACGACAATGGCCGGCATGCAGAAAGCGCGAATCTATCATTCCACGGCATTGCTGCTGCCTGATGGGCGCGTGCTCGCCGGCGGTGGAGGACGCCCGGCACCGGATGATGGTGAAGAACAGCGAAACTTCGAAATTTATTCGCCGCCGTATTTGTTTAAAGGCGAGCGGCCCGTGATCGCGGCGGCTCCCACCGTGGTAACGTACGGGCAAACATTTTTCGTGAAAACATCCGAGGCCGTGAGCATCGCAAACGTGAATTGGATTCGATTGCCCTCTACGACACATGCCTTCGATCAAAATCAGCGTTTCAACCGGTTGGGCTTTTCAAAAACTTCGGACGGTTTGAATGTGACGGCAATTGAGAACGCCAATCTGAGTCCGCCGGGGCATTATATGCTGTTCATTTTGGATGAAACCGGCGTACCTTCTCATGCTCACATGATTCAGGTTCTGCGCGACTCGTCAAATAACGCCGTCGCATCCGGCGGCGTTGCGCTTCCCGAGAAATTTGAATTGCGCCGGAATTATCCCAACCCATTCAACCCAACGACGACCATCGCATTTGCATTGCCCAAAGCCGAGTTTGTGACGCTGAAAATTTATACCGTAATGGGCGAGGAAGTCGCGCAGCTGGTTTCTAAAAAAATGCCGGCGGGTAAATTCAACGTTCGATTTGAGGCGAGCACACTGGCCAGCGGAATCTATTTGTATCGTTTGCAAGCTGGCCCTTTTGCGCAAACCCAAAAGATGATTCTGGTGAGATAAGGACATTTTGAGCAAGGAGAATGAAGAATGGAAGCCTGCCATTTGGAGCAACGCGAGGAGTTGGGCATTTTACACCTGCACGCCGGCGCCGCGAATGCGTTGAACGCGCGCGTGATTGGCGCTCTAGCGGACGGCCTGCGCCAGGCCACGGCGGCCCGGCTCAAAGGCTTGGTGCTGACGGGCTACGACCGCTTCTTTTCCGCGGGGTTGGATCTGATCAGCGTTTATGAATATGATCGCCGGCGCATGGCGGAGTTCATTGCCGAGTTTGACCGCGAGTTTCAACAATTCTTTGCTCATCCCAAGCCGGTCATCGCCGCGATCAACGGCGCGGCCACTGCGGGCGGTTGCATTCTCGCGCTCGCGTGTGATTACCGTATCATGGCTAAAAGCGCGAAAATCGGCCTCAGTGAGATTCAGTTGGGCTTGCCGCTGCCGGCTTCAGCGTTTGAGATCGCGCGTCACGCGATTCCCTCGCTGCACCATGTCGAGGTTTTTTATAGCGGCAAATCATTCGAGGCGCAAGAGGCGCTCAACCTCGGGCTGGTGCATGAGATTGCGCCGCCGGAAAAATTGCTCGAAGCCGCGCTCGTGCGATTGCGCTCTTTCACCGATCATCCTGGCGAAGCGTGCGGCACGCTCAAAACAATGTTGCGCGCACCGGCGCTCGAACGCATGGAGCAAAATTTCGATCAGATGCGTGAAGTGTTTTTAGAGGCGTGGTTCAGTCCGGCGGCGCGCTCAACCATTGGCGCGCTTCGCGAGAAGCTGCTGGCGAAGAAAACGACTGGGTGAAGTTATTACCTGAATTTTGCACTGGTGCTATCGCCGGCCGTCTCCTGATGCAGATATGCGTTCGCCCTCTGCTTATGCTCTTTCTCGCTCTCCCGCCTGTGGTGCATGCGCAGCCTCGACTTTACGCCGCGCTCGTGCAATCGCGCGGTTATGTTGCGGGCGCCAAGCTGGCGGCGAGCGGGTTGTATCGTTATGAAGGCGGGCAAGCGTGGACGCATCTTGGTTGGAATCTTCCACGCGTGCGCGCGATTGCGCAAGACCCCGCGAACGCCGCAACGATTTTTCTCGCGAGCAGCAACGGGGCAGCGCGCACGAAGGACGGCGGTAAAACTTGGCGCATGACCACGGACTGGCGCGTGACGGAAGTGTTGGATGTGTGTTTCGATCCCAATGCGACCGGCCACGTTTACCTCGCCACTGCGTTCGGCGTGTGGACCAGCAATGATGGTGGCGAAACATGGGCAGAAACGAGTAGCGGCTTGTCGAAAAGGTATACGCAGAGCATTGTTGTTGATCATACGCAAGCCGGGCGACTCTTCGCCGGCGCGGAGGGCGGACTTTATCTCTCCAATGATGGCGCGCGCACGTGGTCGCGCGTTGGTGATGAAGAAGCCGACGTGCTCGCGCTGGAACAAAGCCCGAGCGCGCCGCAACTCTGGCTTGCAGGAACGCAAGATCGCGGCGTGTTGCTCTCGCATGATGACGGCAACACGTGGAAAAGAGCACGAGGCGAGCTCGCGCAAGCTTCGATTTATGCGGTTGCCGTTGATTCTTTCAATGCGCAAAATTTATCCGCAGCAGGGTGGAACGCGGGCGTGTGGATCAGTGTTGATGGCGGCGAAACCTGGCAAGAGCGCAGCGCCGGTTTGCCGGTGCGCAATTTATATGAAACCGTGTTCGACGCCGAGCACGCCGGAAGATTGTGGATTGCGACTTTCGAAGAAGGCGTGTTCTATTCCGAGGACCTGGGCCAAACCTGGCTTGAGGCGGGCATGAAGGGCGCGATCGTGTTTGATATGGTTTTCATTGATGAAGAATGAGCAAGGCGAAAACAAACCTCGCTTGAAAATATAGCCTCGGTGGCGCGAGGATTAGCTCGGCTTTAAGTCAGCTAGGTCGAAGAAATAAAGGTCAGATAAACAAGCAAAGATGAACCTGCGATGGAGCAGCGGCCAACCATAAAAAGCTGCGCTATTATTGCTCCGTGCGCGAAACAGATTGCCTTTCGCCTCCTCCTTTATCTGTCATTCAGCAGGAATCCTTTTAAGCACTGGACTGCATCTCCAGCACGTAAAAAGATTCTTTCAGAATGACATTTGAGGAGGAAAAGCGCAACCCATACTTCGCTCTGCGTAATATCAACTCCGACATGAAGCATATCAATGCGCGCTTTGCTACCATGACGAATTTGCATTTCGCCTTCGGCTTTGCAATACTTCTCGTCATTCACCCGAGCATCAACTTCGGTCAAGCACGTTCAAGCCGCGCCGAGTTATTGCAAGCTTATCAAACGCGCGCGGATTCGCTCATTCGTTATTATGCGCGCGCGACGCCGGCGCATGATCGCACGCGCGGCGGTTATATCGAAATCGCGGCACGTTTGCATCTTCATGAAGATTTGCCGTGGGCGCTCGCGCGGCTTGACTCGCTTATGCAAAAGCCCTCGGGCGATATGTTTTGGATGTCGCAGTTCGCCGCCGTCACTTACATTGGCCGTGATCAACTTCCGATTGAATATCAAAAACGCATGCGCGAGTTGTGGCGCACGTATCATCCGTATCGCGGCGACACCGAGAATCATTGGGTGGCGTATTACACGGCGCTGTATCTCATCACGCAAATGTATCCCAACGAGCCGGGCGCGCGTTGGTTCAACGGCCGCAGCTCGCAAGAGTTGTTCATGGAAGCGCGCGAGTTTTTGTTGCACTGGATGGATTTGACGACGACGCTCGGCCAAAACGAGTATGATTCGCCCGATTATCTCGGCGCGTTTCTCGCGCCGATGGCGCAGCTTTATGCCTGGGCCGAAGACGCGGAGATGAAACAGCGCGGGCTGATGATGCTCGAATGGTTGATCGCAGATTTTGCCGTGGAAAATTTAAACGGCCTTTATACCGGCGCGCACAGCCGCACGTATCCCAACCCTGCGAAAGAGCAATGGCGCGTCGGCGCGAGCGCGTTTGCTTGGCTGCTGTGGGGCAACACGCCTTTTTATCCGAACGGCGATGCGGCGATTCTCGCGCTGAGCGGCTATCAACCCGCGGAGATTTTGCACCACATCGCAACGGATCGCGCGACGCCTTACGTTCACAAAGAGCGCAAGCGCACGCGGGATCGCATTCGCTTCAGCGAGACGCAGCGCGCGCCGGTTTACAAGTACACGTACATGCGCAAAGAATACGCGCTCGGTTCGAGTCAAGGCGGATTGTTGCAGCCGATTCAGCAGCACACGTGGGATCTCACGTGGGCCGTGGATGATCCGCGCGGAAAACACAACACGCTGTTCACGATTCATCCGTATTCCTCGCCGCAAGAGCTGGGCATGTATTTCGCCGAACACCTTGGCCCAATCACGGAGCTGGTGGTGCGCTCGAAGACGACTTACGATACATGGGATAAATGGACCGGCGGCTCGCCTTATGAACAAGTCTTTCAACATGAAGATGCGCTCATCACGTTGTGCGATATTCCGGAGGGCGCGCGCTTTCCGCGCTTCTGCGGTTTATTCTCAAAAGACCTTTCGCGTCGCGAAGAAGATGCTTCGGGTTGGATTTTCGCGCAAGGCGGCGAGGCGTTGATCGCGTATTATCCGCTCGCCGAGTATGAATGGAAAAAAGACGCAGACGGCGATGCGCGCTTATTCAGCCCGCGCCTCAAGAACGGCGCAGTCGTGCAAGTTGCTGCGGCTGCGGAGTATTTTTCTTTTGATGCTTTTAAAAGTGCGATAAAAACTTTGCCGTTGACTGTTGCAATGCAACCGAAGCCGAGCGTGCGCTTCACTACTTTGCGCGGCGCGAAGCTGGAGTTCACTTATGACGAAACGCCGCGAGTGAATGGCGTGGCGGTTGATTATAGAAACTGGCCGCTGTTCGATGGCCCGTTCATGTTCGCGGAGGAGGGCAGCCGCAAGCTTGAGTTGCGTTATCGCGAGCTTCGGCGCGTGCTGGATTTTGGTGCGTTGACGATCACTGATTACGAAACGCCGGAAAGATAAAAGCAAAACCTTCCGAACGGATAGAAACAACCCAACAGACAATAAATTTTCAGCACGGCTTTCCGCTGAAATGCGCCGAAGTCACCGAATGTCGCCGGAAAAAACCTTTGGCCGGATGATTTTTCGACGGAATTGTTTTGCTACTTTGAGCACAAAAATAGGTTATACCGCGCCCTCTACTACTGAAGTGGTAAAAAAGTTTGGTGAATCTTCTCTTAAAGTCTGTCATTCAGAAGGAATCTTTTTAAGCACTCGGCAGCATCTCCAGCACGTAAAAAGATTCTTTCAGAATGACATGCCGAGGAGGAAAATGTGTAACCAATATTTCGCTCGGAGTAATCAGCCTGCTGCCCGCAAAGCACCCGCTATAAACTTTCGGAATTTATTTTAAACTTGAAGAGCTACTCGCGTAATGAGTTGAACGATGCATCGGCGAAAATTTTTGCAAACAACGAGTCACGGCCTGGCTGGTTGGCTGACGACTTCTTTTTCAGCGAAAGCTCCGCGCGCATTCGATTCGACTCGAATCATTGCGGCCGAACGTGCAATCGATCCGCGCGACGAGGCTTACTGGTCGCTCGTGCGCGAGCAGTTTCCGCTCACGAAAGAGCGCGTCTATCTCAACACCGGCGGGCTTGGCGCTTCGCCTTATGCCGTCATTGCAGCGGTACAAGATAAAATCAACGAGCTTGAACGCCTATCGGAAACGGGACACAACGATGAGCTTTGGCGTAGCATCAAAGAAAAAGCGGGACAAATCCTCGCCTGCAAAACAGAAGAGATCGCGTACACTCGCAACGCGACCGAAGGCTGCGCGATTGTTTGCAACGGCCTGCCTCTGCAGCGCGGCGATGAAGTCATCACCACCACGCACGAGCACGTGGGCAACACGCTCTCATGGCTCGGTCGGCAAAAGCGCGACGGCATTGTGATGAAAACTTTCGAGCCTTCGACAAAGTCCGCGCACGAGAACATCGATCGCATCGCACGGCTTATCACCAAACGCACGCGCGCGTTGAGCATTCCGCATATCACCACTTCCACCGGGCAGATTCTGCCCGTCAAACAAATCGGCGAACTGGCGACGGCGCACAAGCTTTGGTATTTTGTCGACGGCGCGCAGGCTGCGGGCATGTTGCTGGTGAATGTACATGAGATCGGTTGCCATGCGTATGCGACCAGCGGGCACAAATGGTTGCTCGGTCCCAAAGGCACGGGTTTGCTTTATGTGCGCGAAGATGCGCTCGATCTCATCGAAGCGAAGCACCTCGGCGGATATTCGAACACGGGCGAATTCGATATGACGAGCGGCGCGTTTCAATTGCACCCCACGGCGCAACGCTATGAATACGGCACCGTGAGCACGCCGCTGTTCTCCGGACTCGGCGTTGCGCTGGATTTCTTGCTGAAGATCGGCGTGCAAAACGTTTGGCGACACAACTTCGCGCTCGCTGCGGCATTGCGCGAAGGTTTGAACAAGCTCGGCGTCGAAATCAACTCGCCGCAATCTCCCGAGGAACACAGCGCGATGATCACGTTCACGCACAAGCAGGTTCCGCGCGATCAGCTCATCAAATTTTTGGCGGAAAAATACCGCTTGCGCACGCGCGGCATTTACGAAGGCGGATTGCAAGGCGTTCGCGTTTCCCTGCACGTGTATAATTCTTTCGCTGAGGTTGAAAGAGTTTTGGAAGGCGTCGCAGCGGCGGCGAAAATGGAGTAGTGGAGTGAGGGATGGAGAATTGGATTGCTGGAGCGTTGAAGTGATGGAGTAATGTTTCTACCAACCCATCAATCCAGGACTCCACTACTCCAGCACTCCAATTTTTGAAGGCAGGCTCTATGCGCATCGGCTTTGTCACGGATGAAATCTCTGCGGATGTTGAAGAAGCGCTCGAGCTCGGCGTGTCGTGGGGTATTTATGATTTCGAGCTGCGCATGCTCGGCGAGCGTCGCGTGCCTCAGATCGAAGTTGGAGACATTCAACGCATTCTTGTATTGCAGCGCAAACACGGGCTGCGCATCACCGCGCTCTCACCCGGCGTGTTCAAAGGCACGATACACGACGAGGGCCGCTTGCGCCATGAACTGCAAGAAATTCTACCGCAGACTTTTCAACTCGCGCGGCTCTTCAATTCTCCCACCGTTCTTGTGTTCGGCTTCCAACGCGCCGCGCACGACAAGCCCGACGATGAAAAGAAAATTATCGCGGCTTTTCATCATGCCGCAATTGCCGCGCGCCAACATGGTTTGAGATTGGCAATCGAAAACGAGCCGGGCTTTTGGTGCGATACCGGCGCGAACACCGCGCGATTGCTCGGGCGCATTGCATCGCCGCGCTTGCGCGCGAATTGGGATCCGGCGAATGTTATCGGCACGAATGAAACGCCGTTTCCAAACGGGTATGAGGCGATCAAGAGTTGGATCAGCAACGTCCATGTGAAAGATACGCGCTTGGGCGCTTTAATCGAATGCGTGCCGGTGGGCGAAGGCAGAGTGGATTGGCGCGGCCAATTGCAAACGCTCGCGCGCGACAATCTCGTTAAACACATCACCATCGAAACGCATTGCCCTCCCCTGCGCGAAAATTCCAAAAAGAATTTGGAAACGGTGCGAGCGCTTTTGGCCTTCGCGCCTGATGAAGTTTAACGATCAAAATCGATGACACGGCGAGCTCCCTCACTATGTCATTCAGTAGGAATCTTTTTGAGCGCTGGAGTTGGATCCTAGTGCTAAAAAGGATTCCTTCTGAATGACACAAGAAGTGAAAGGCTTTCATGCACTTCCTCGGCATGCACATTCTCGACGCGCTCATCATCCTCGCGTACTTCGTCGTGATGCTGTGGATCGGCAAACGGTTGCAAGCGCGCGTGCGCAGTACCGAAGAATATTTCATCGGCGGCCGCAAGCTGGGCCGGTTCCTGCAATTCTTCCTCAACTTCGGCGCGTCTACGGACGCCAGCCAAGCCGCGGCGGTCTCGCGCGAAATCTATCGCCAGGGCATCGCCGGCATGTGGATTCAATACCTCGTGCTGTTTCTCACGCCGTTTTATTGGTTCACTTCGATGCTATTCCGCCGCGCGCGGGTGATCACGCTTGGCGATTTTTTCACCGAACGCTTTGAGAGCAAAATTCTCGGCGGCGCGTATGCGGCGTTCACGATTGTGATGACGCTCTTCGGTATCGCCGCGGGCTATCTCGTCTCTTCCAAAACATTCATGGCGCTCACGACCAAACCGCCGGCGGAATATACGATTGAAGAAAAAATGCGCGTCGAGGCATATCACGAGTATCGGCAATTGCGCCAGCTCTATTCCGAAGGCCGCCTCCCCGCCGAGCAAAACGCGCGTTTGCAAGAATTGCGCAGCATGGAAAGCCAGGGCCGCTTGAGCGCGCTCGTGTCATACGTCGAGCCGATTTATTTTTGCGTCGTGTACGGCGGCATCGTGTGCGTCTACGTCATGCTCGGTGGTTTCATGGCTGCGGTTATGACCGATCTCGTGCAAGGCGGGCTTATGATCATCTTCTCGTGCATTCTCATTCCCTTCGGCTTGCAACAGATCGGCGGCTTTTCCGGTTTGCACGCGGTCGTGCCCGAACACATGTTTTGGCTCTTCGGCACCGAGGCCTTGAGCGAATATGCGTGGTACACGATTCTAGCCATGTCGTTCGCCAATCTCGTTTCCATCGTCGCGGTCGGCGCGAACGTGCAAGTGAGCAGCTCGGCAAAGAACGAGAGCGCCGCGCGCTTCGGCATGATCGGCGGCTTGATGTTCAAACGCGTGATGATGATCGCGTGGGCCTTCACCGGTTTGCTCGCGCTCGGCCTCTATGCCGGACACTTGAACGACCCCGATATGATTTGGGGCTACATGACCACGCAATTGCTGGGCCCAGGCTTCATCGGCCTCATGATGATCGGCGTGCTCGCCGCGAACATGTCCTCGCTGGAAGTGCAATCGGTCGCCATGTCCGCGCTCTTTCTGCAACAAATTTACAAACCGCGCGCGCCGAATAAATCCGAGCAACACTATCTCGCGGTCAGCCGCTTCGTCATCTTCTTGATCATTCTCGGCGGCATCGGCATGGCACTGTACGTGAAAAATTTGTTGGAGCTGTTCAAATACTTCATCAGTCTGCCTGCCATCTTCGGCGCGGCCGTGTGGTTGGGTTTCATGTGGCGCCGCTTGAGCGCGACTGCGGTCATTGCGCAAGTTTGCATTTCTTTTCTGATCATCGCGATCATCCCCAACGTGTTTTCTTCTTGGGATAAAACCCGCGGCTACGCGCCGTTTCTCCAACAGACGCGCGAGCGCCAAATCACCGTTACGATGAAAGCCTTGCGCCTCGACGTCGAAGCCGGGCGAGCGCAAAGCGTCGGCGAGCCGATCACCAAAACGCGAGTCGTTCCACCCTACCCGATTTTCTTTGATCGCGTCGCGCGCGAAAACCCTGCGGACCCGGCTTCGCGTGTGCTCGGCATTGGCCGCTTCAACGCCGAGCTTTGGGTGTTGAGTTGGTTCGGCTTCGATTTCACCGGCTGCAACAAAGCGCAGCTCGAAGCCATGCGTTTTGCGTTCGATGCTTTGTTTCCTTTGCTCTGTTTGATTCTGTTCAGCTATTTTTGCAAGCCGGTGAGCGAACGGACGCTCGATTATTTTTTCGCCAAAGTTCACACGCCGGTGCAGGCGACGCCGGAGCGAGACCTCGCAACCGTGCAAGCGAACGCCGCGAACTTGTCGCGCTTCGAGGGCCGCAAGCTCTTTCCGAAAACGCAATGGGAAGTTCATAAACCGATGAAGGCGGATTATCTCGGCTTCTTCGGCACGTGGGTCCTGGTCGGCGTGATCATTTTGCTGTTGTGGCTCGTGGTGAATATCGGAGCGTAGCCGCAGCGGGCCGAGCTATCAACTTGAGATCGCCGATTTCATAATTTCCCCGTTGCTTCGGGATGTCATTCCCGCAATCTTTAAGCGGGAATCCAGCTTTTAAAGCTTGTGGATGCCCGATTAAAGCGCTCGGGCATGAACGATCACTTGGGATCGTCAACCAAATAACTTTCTCATTTGCTTCGACTTCCTTTTCCAAAGCAATCGAACTCATCCCCCCGGCCCCTTCTCTTGGGAAGAGAAGGGGGGAGCAAAAAAGAAAGATTCGGACGCTTCGTATTGGTTCTCCCCCCTTCTCTTTTTAAGAGAAGGGGGCCGGGGGGATGAGTTCTTGTTCCGTGTAGACGCTTAGGATCGTTACCTTGAGAATGACGGCCTGGCGTAAAGGGGAAAGTTATTTAATCGGCGTTTCTTCTTTTTTTGCACGGAGGCATAATTTTGCAATTTTTATTCAGAAAACCCATCTCGCCTCTTGAAATCCCTTCGACTTTTTATTATCTTGCGCGCGTCAACTTTGGCCGACTTCAGCGCGTTTTTTCATATCAAGCCTCGATTTCGAAATGAAAAGCGGTTCTTACCATGCCTCCAATGCCGCGTTGGTAGCGGGCGCCGGCGCAATCAGCTTCGCCCTCTATGCCGATGCCAACCAACAAATGAGCCTCAACAAGCTCGTCCTTTTCGGCGCGGGCGCGTCCGCGTTGGCGTCCTTCCTGCTCTATCGCATCTTCTCCCGCATCGAAACTTTTCGCGGCGGCAAACCGGTGCCGCGTTACACGTTGAGTTATCGCCTCGGCGCCGCACTCCTGCTCGTGCTCGGCCTGTTCGCGGCTTATCGCTTCAGCTTGCGCACGCTTGAATCTTGGCAGCAACCTGCGATGTATTGGCGCTTCGTTGCAGAAGCGCCTGCGGTTCCGAATCAATACGAAGGCGCTTGGCAGCTCGGCAATCAAAGCTACGCTGAAACCGTGCGCGTGCATCGTATCCAACTGCGTGCTTTGGCCGATATTCCGCTGGCCTCTCAGTCTCCGAATTTCACGTTTGCTTGCCGTATCGATAGCACGCTTCTGTTCGGCCGGGCGGACAACACGGCGCACACTTGGAATTTTGCCGCGCCGGAGTTCTTCGAGATCATGCCGCTCGAAAGCCGCACCTTTCATCTTAATATTGAATTGCACCCGCGCTTTGCCGTTTATGAACTATCCGCTGACTATGAAATCTTGCCCGCAAAAGGCGAGGCCAATGCGCAAACGCTCAAACGCAAAACCGCCACGTTCCAACAATACTTGGTCTTCGAATCCAACCGCACCGAGCTTTGGGATTTTGCGCAGCTCGCGAAACGCGCGCAGCATCCTTCCCCGCATACGCGCGAGGCGATCATCGCGGCGTTGGGTCGCAGCCGGCATCCGCAAGCTTTGAGCACGCTGCTGGAATTGCTGACCGTGCGCGATTTGATCGTGCAGAATGCCGTGTGCAAAGCGCTCGCGGAATTGGGCGACGCGCGCGCGACTTCGCCCTTGATTCGTCTGGCGAAGTACGAGCAGAATCCGCAAGCGCTGCGCGCGTTGGGGGCGTTGCGCACCAAAGAAGGCATCGAGTATCTCTTGAAGGTCGTCAGCGATACGGAACAAGAAAAAGAATCGTTTTGGCGCGCGACGGCCGCGAACGTGCTCGGCGAAGTGCAGGCGCGACAAGCCGTGCCAGCGCTGAAAGAAATCATAAAAGAGAAGAGCACTCCGCAGGATTTCACGTTGCAGCGCGAAGCGCTCGTTGCGCTCGCGCGTATCGACAATAAAGCGGCGACGAAGCTGGTGGTGGAAATGGCCGAAGGGCCGCTCGACGGCCAATGGCTGCGCGCGCTGTTGGAAATCATGCCCGAGCTGGAACATGAAAAAATTCTGCCGCTGCTCGCGGCGTGGTTGAGCGATTGGAGAAGTTATGATTTGGATTTGGAAGAAGTTCAAGCCATGCTCGACTACGTCGTCACGGGCGCGCACCGCGACATGGTGGGGGTGTTGATCGACGTGCTCATGCAAGAGCCGAGCGCAGAGACGCAGTATTTGCTCGTCGCGGCTTTGTCCCGGCTCGTGGGCAAAGACTTCGGCCAGATTCAACATCCCGCACTCAATACGAAAACGCACGCCTTCAACCGCCGCGTCATCACTTCCTGGAGCAATTGGTGGGGCAACGCGCGCCGAGAAGTTTTATATCTCGATCAAATCTCTCCCTCGCAAATCGCCGATCGCATCTAAAAACTCCATTGGAGTAATGGATTGGTGGAAAGAGAACAATACTCCATCAATCCACCACTCCAACAATCCAAAGCCCAAACTCGACCAAACTATGCTCACACCCTTTTTGCAACGCCTGAATGAAGGCTTGCTCGTCGCCGACGGCGCGATGGGCACGATGCTTTATAGCCGCGGCATTCCGCTGTCGCAATGTTTCGATCAGCTCAATCTCACACAGCCGGATTTGATTCAAGGCATTCATCGCGCCTACGTCGAAGCCGGTGCGGAAGCACTCGAGACGAATACGTTCACGACCAATCGCTATCGGCTCGCGCGTTTCGGGTTGGAAGATAAAGTGCGCGAGTTGAATCACGCCGCGGTGAAATTGACGCGTGCAGCCGCGCAAGGCCGCGCCTATGTGCTCGCTTCCATCGGCCCGTTGCGCGATCGCGCCAGCGAAGATTTGGACGCTGCGGCGTGCCGCGAAATTTTTGCGGAACAAATCTCCGCGCTCGCCGAGGCCGAGCCGGATGCGCTGCTCTTCGAGACTTTCACCTCAGTGGACGATCTTGAACTCGCGCTCGAACAAGCGCGGCGCTTGACGAGTCTGCCGGTGGTTGCACAAGTCGTGGTCGATGACGCGGGCTACACGCGCGACGGCCGTCACATCACCGCCGGCTTTCGCCACTTACGTGAAATGGGCGCGCACGTCGTCGGCATCAATTGCGCCAAAGGTCCGAACGGCATCATCGCCGCGTTGCGAGAAGTTCCGCTCGAAGACGGGCTGGTGCTCTCCGCGTTTCCGAATGCCGGATTGCCTGCGTATGTCGACGGCCGCTACATCTATCTTTCCACGCCGAAATATTTCGCGGAAAGCGCGCTCAAGCTGCGCGAGCAAGGCGTGCGTTTGATCGGCGGCTGCTGCGGCACTACGCCCGACCACATTCGCGCCATGGCCGAGGCTCTGCGCGGACTCGAACCGGTCACCGCGAAGCACGTCACGCCGCACGTTGAGCCAACGCCGACGCGCACAACACAAATCAACGAGCCGGATTTTTTGCAGAACGTCAAGAAGCGCCCGACCATCATCGTGGAATTGGATCCGCCGCGCGATCTTGCTTATGAAGCGATCATCAACGGCGCGCGCGAATTGAAGCGCGTGGGCGTCGATGCGCTCACCATGGCAGACAGCTCGCTTGGCATCACGCGCATGAGCAATCTTGCGCTCGGTCATTTGGTGGAAGAAAAAGCCGGCGTGCCCGTGATCATCCATCTCGCGTGCCGCGACCGCAATCTCGTGGGCTTGCAAGCGGAGTTGATGGGCCTCTATGCGCTCGGCATGCACACCGTGCTCGCGCTCACCGGCGATCCCGCGAAGTTCGGCGATCAACCCGGCGCGACTTCGGTTTATGATCTCAACTCTTTCAGCTTGATCGAAATGATCAAACGTTTGAATCAAGGCGTGGCCTTTTCCGGGCGCGCGTTGAAAGAGGGCACGCGCTTCACCGTGGGCGTGGCCTTCAATCCGAACGTCGATCGTATCGATACGCAAGTGCGCCGCTTGCAACGCAAGGTGGAAGCCGGCGCGGATTTCGTGATGACGCAGCCGATCTTCGATTGGCGCAAAGCGCGTGAAGTTTTCGAAGCCGTGCGCGGATTCAACATTCCGGTCTTCGTTGGCATCATGCCGTTGGTGAGCGGCCGCAACGCGGACTTTCTGCACAACGAAGTGCCGGGCATTCAAATTCCCGAAAAGGTGCGGCAACGGCTCTATCGCTTCGAAGGCGACCGCGCGCGCCGTGAAGGCGTCACCATCGCCGCGGAAATTTTGGAAAGCGTTTTGGATTATTTCAACGGCATCTATCTCGTCACCCCGTTCGTGCGCTACGAAATGTGTGTGGAGTTGGTGGAGGCGTGCCGCCGTTTAGTGCGAAGGAAACAATGAACGCGCACTCAAAGGCGTTTTTGCAACAGCCTGTCCGTTGTATTCAAAGCCTCTTGTTTCAAATTCTTCAGCATGCGATGCCGCCGAACGAGGTGCTGCCCTCTTTCATCGGTGAGATAAACCGTGTTGCCGCAGTTGTATTCTTGTTTAGTGCCGTTCGCTCTACTCTTGCGCCGAGTTGTGCAAAACGCGCGCATGTTTCTTCTCGCCGATTTCCGAAGAATAAACCTGTGTGAGAATGCCGCCGCCTTCGAGATCGGCGAGAACGAATTTGACCATGCCGGGGTTGAGGTTTTCAAAGATATTTGGAGACTCTCCGGCTGCCGTCGGCTTGAAATAAAACCAAAACTCGAATGCTTTGACCGTGGGTCCGTTGAGGGGGTAATTGAGGAGGTAATTGATCCAAGGTACGCGCAGAACTTCATCCGGCGGCCCATAAAGAAGGTGCATACGGCACGTTCCGTCTCCCAGCCTTCGCGCCGGTGCTCGTGGAAGTTTTCGTTGGCATACGCCAAGCGCCGCAGATAGGCTTCCTCCATTTCATTTTCCGGCGTTGCGGGATTGGGGTCGCGCTTCTTCCAAAACTCCGCCATGAAATCGGATAACTCTTCCGCAGTCTTGATTTTTTTGAAAACTTTGCGCTCTTTGCCGCTCGCGAGATAGACGAGCTCTTGCCATGCTCGGTCCTTGCGGATCGTGAGGTCGTCGCGCTTCGCAGCTTTCTTGACCGTGTTGTGATACCAAAGGCTTCCCATAATGAGAACCGAGCCGGCGACGTCCATGACGAGCGCATTATCGCGGTGGCGCATGCGAACGAAAAGACCAAGACGGTATCTTTGAATTGAATTTTCACTTTGCTGATCTCGCCCGAGCCCTCATCATGAAATTCTTTCCGAGCATACGCCGGCGAAAAGATCCGGCCTGGCAAGCGAAATTTGCGATGGGCCTTTCGCTGGCCGTCGGCATGTTGATGTTGTTCGCCAAGCTCGCGGCTTATTTCATCACGCGCTCCGCGGCGATTTTCTCCGACGCCGCAGAGTCCGTGGTTCACATCTTTGCCGTCGCGTTCGCGGCGTACAGCCTGTGGCTCAGTTTGAAACCTGCGGACCAGTCGCATCCTTACGGCCATGATCGCATCGGTTTTTTCTCCGCGGGTTTCGAAGGCGCGCTCATCATCGTGGCCGCGTTGTTCATCATTTATGAAGCCGTGGAAAAATGGCTCGGCGGTTTGCACTTGCAGAATCTCGCGGCGGGCGCGGGTTTCGTGGCTTTTGCCACCATTGTGAATGGCGCGCTGGGCGGCTATCTCGTGTACCTCGGCAGAAAACAGCACTCGCTCGTGCTCGAAGCGAACGGCAAGCACGTGCTCACGGATAGCTGGACCAGCTTGGGCGTGATTGTGGCGCTGCTCTTGACGCTGTGGACCGGCTGGCTGCCCTTCGATCCGATCATTGCCATTCTCGTTGCGCTCAACATTCTGTGGTCGGGTGCGAAGCTCATTCGGCAATCCATCGGCGGGTTGATGGATGAAGCTGATCCGGCCGTCGCTACCAAGCTGCGCGAGATTTTATTGCGCACCACGCGCGAGCACCATCTGCAATTTCATAGCTTGCGTCATCGCAATGCCGGCAATAAATTGCTCGTCGAATGCCACCTGCTCTTTCATGACGCCACGCCGATTGCGCAAGCACACGAGACGGCGACGCTCATCGAGCAGGAAATCCACCACGCCTTTCCCATGAACATCGAAGTCACCACGCACTTGGAGCCGCTCGAGAGCCACGACGAAGCGCACGCGCGATTGTCTGAAAACGCCAATCACACCGCAAGCCGTTGAAGCACGCGAGCATGAACGCCTCATCCAACCGCGCCTCTTCAGCTCGACACGCAGCTTTTCAAATCGACTTCATTTGGCCGGCGTTCCCATCGCACAACCGCAAGGGCTCGCGCGTATACTTTGGTTGATGGCCGCCGGGCTCTTGTTGCGCCGTTTTTTATGATGATGCTTGCGGGCTGGCTCATTTATGCGAGCCTCAATCTCGCCATGCTCGTGTGCATGGCATGGAGCAAAACGCCGTGTTGCATTCGGCGTGGAATGAATTTGCCGTCGAAGCGTTTATCGGTTTGATGCTTCTGAAGAAAAAAATCGCCCGCGCAAAAATTGGTCGACGCTACTTTCTGGTTGAGCAATGCCGCAACGATCTTTCGAGTGCTGCCGCTCATAGTGCCGCTGGCCTTGTTTGAAGCCATGCCCACGCTCGTGAACTTCGCACAAGCGGCTTTTGCGCTTTCAGGCATGCTCGGCCTGTCGGCAATCATTTGTTTGGCGATCTATTTGTGGAAGACGGTGTGAGATGTGATTCGTTCTTTATTCAAAAGACGCGAAACGTTTGCTGCAAGAATCCCAGCAGGAAGTGAATACACTCAGGAGCATGTATGAGTATCTTGCCGCAAGGAGCGGAAGAGGAGGTGAAGGGCAATGCCGTTTCCTTTGTAGCCTTGCCCCCTGTGGGGCATTGAACACATTATGACGAACAGCGGTCCGCATGGAGCCGAGGCTACGAAAATCGCTAAAGAAAACGGTATTGGGTGAAGGGGTATTGAGGCGCAAGTTAGGAGCCTCGATGGGCAGAAGGATTAAGAAGTCGAGGACTGCGCTAACGCCAACTCGGCTGCTGCTTGTGCGATTGCACAATAATCTTCAGGCGTATCGATATCTTGCAAAGCATTTTTCGAAAGCACTTCGACCTCCAATACTTTATCGGGGCGCTCCTTGATCAGCCCTTTGCAGCCTTGCAAGCCTTTGTGCGCTAAAATCTCGTCTTTAAATCGCGCTGAAAAAATCACCGGGTTGCCGCGTCGGCCTTGATGCACCGGCACGACGATCTGTTTTTCCGAATTGGCGTGCGCAGCTTCGAAAGCGCGAATGAGTTGGGTAAACTCTTGCGCGGTGATGAACGGCAAATCTGAAAGGCAAATCATGAAACCCTCGGCATTGGGCGAAGCGGCAGCGACACCGGCGCGAATCGAAGTGGTCATGCCAAGTTGAAATTCATGATTCATGGCAAAGCGAACAGGCTTGATCTTTAGCTGCTCTCTAATTCGATCCGCCTCGTGGCCGAGCACAACGATGACTTCGGCTGCTGCGCTTTCCAGCACATGATCAACCACGTGCTCAACGATAGTCTTCCCCTTGAACGGCAGCAGCAATTTGTTTTGCGAACCCATTCTGCGCGATTCGCCTGCGGCTAAAATGACGGCTGTGACCATTTGAACTCGTGTAGTTTGGTCGGATAAGCAGGGACATTCAGATCCGACGATAAGGCCGCCCCCCCTCTGCACGTGTCATTCAGCAGGAATCTTTTTACGCACTGGAACCGGCGCCAAGTTCTGAAAAAGATTCTTCCAGAATGACATGCGAGGAGTGTGATGCAAATTCGATTGTCAAGTTTTCTGAGGAGCGGTCAAATACTCCTCCGGCTGTTTATCAAAGCGGTCTTTGCAACCGGCGCAGCAGAAGTAATACGTTTGCCCTTGAAACTCCGAGCGATGTTTCGCCGCGCTGATGTTGACGGACATGCCGCAGATTGGATCGATGGCAACAGCAGCTTCGTGAATTATGTTGAGAGGTTTCCCCGTTTGTGCGCTCGGGGCAGAAGCAACCGTCGTCGTCGTCGCGCTATTTCGCAGGCGAATAATCTCCGCCAAAATACTGACCGCAATCTCTTCCGGCAGGTGGGCTTTGATGTCGAGACCCGCCGGCACTTTGATGGCCTTTAATTGCGTCTCGCTCACGCCCTTGCTTTTGAGAAAATCAAAAACCGCCTCCGCCTTTTTGCGGCTCGCGACAAATGCGAGATAGTTGGATTTTATTTTCAGAGCTGCTTGCAGAGCCTCTTCATCATCCTGCCCTTGCGTCGATACTACCACAAAAGTTTGCGGCGTGATGAGTTGTTCGCCCAACTCGAAAGTGTCGTGCAACGCCTCAACGTTTGGAAACAAGTGTTGCTCGGCATTGGGCGCGAACACCGAGACGCGATAGTGCAGCACGCGGCCGAGTTGCGCCAGCGTTTGCGCCACCGGCGATTTTCCTAAAATGATCAGATGCGTTTGCGGCAACACCGGCTCGATGTACACGTCGATCGTGCCGCCGCTGTGGCAGGTCATGTTGTATTCCAAAATACCCTCCTGAGGATCCGTGCTCGAAGTCGGCGTGACGCGCACAAAACGCGGCTTGCCGTCTTTGATCGCATTCTGCGCCTCTTTGATGACGACCGGTTGCGTGCAGCCGCCGCCGATCCAGCCGGCAATTTTGCCGTCGGCTTGAATGATCGCTTTATCGCCCGCTCTGCCGGAAATGGGCGCTTCCCGCCGAACGACAACTGCCAACGCGAACGGCTCGCCGCGATTCAGCAGCTCGTGAGCCTTGCGAAGAATTTCATCAAACATGGATTGAATGCCTCTCCAATTCCACAACACGATCCGCAACCAAAAAGAAAAAGCCTCACGCAAAGACGCGAAGACGCAAAGACCCGCAAAGCTTTTCTTTGCGGAAACTTTGCGGCTCTGCGTCTTTGCGTGAAAGTTTTTTGCTTTTTTTGCAATGAGTGCATTTGTAAGAAATTAACGGACTAGATGCTTCTCCAGCTCCAACAAGCTTTGCAGATTGTGCGCGGAAACAAAGACGTCGATCAAAGGCAGAGCCGCGCTCAAACCGCGCGTGATCGGCTCATAGTTATCCATGCCCAAAAGCGGGTTGAGCCACACCACTTTGCGTGTGCGGCGTTTGATCTGCGACAACTCCTGCTTGAACATTTCGGGATCGCCCGTGTCCAAGCCGTCGCTGAGGACCACGACGATGGAGTTGCGCGCCAACACCCGTTTGGCATGCGTGCGATTGAAGGTTTGAAAACACTCGCCTATTCTTGTGCCGCTCGACCAAGCCTCCGCTTGCTGCGCAAGGGTTTTCAATGTGCTCGTCAGGCCCTTGTCCTTCAGCGCTGAGGTGACGTGCAGCAGGTGAGTGCTGAAAAGGAAAGACTCCACGCGCTCGAAATGCTTTTGGAGCGCATGAATAAACTTCAGGAAGAAGAAGCTGTACTGATCCATAGAACCGCTGACGTCGAGCAAGACCACCAAGCGCGGTTTGACCGTGTGGCGACTGCGGAATCTGAGCTTGATCGGGTCGCCGCCGTGCGCAATATTTTGGCGTATGGTTTGGCGCAAACTCACCTGCTCTTTGCGTTGTCGGTTTTTCATTCTGCGCGTGAGGCGCCGGCTCATCTGCCGCCACAAGTGCTGCGCTAACTCGTCCAGCCTTTCGATCTCGCCGTGGGAAAGCTGGGAGAAATCGGTTTTCTGCAAACGCTCGATCGCGCTGGCGCCGGTAACTTTTTTGCCTTCCTCTTCGGCGGTTTCAGAGCGTTCATCACCCGACATTACCAACGAATGATAACTGTTTTGCGGCGCATACGGCTGCGCGATTTTTCTTGCCATGCTACTATCGCCGTGGGTAGAACGCCGTTTCCAAAAGCGTTCGAACAGTGCATCAAAACGCTCGAACTCTTCGTGCTTCGAACACATGAGCGCCCGCAGCGTGCGCCGGAACATGCTCTTGGGCATCAGCATGCCGTGCCCGGCCGATTCCAACGCCGCGCACGTTTCCTCGATTCCGACATTGAAGCCTTCCGCCCGGGCGAGATGGCAGAAAGCGATGATGCGAGTGGTTATTGTGTGGCCGAGAGATTCCATGTGTCGTTGCATTAGTTATGTCAGTAAAGATTCGAGCTTGATACCTCCACATATTTGTCATTCTGTAAGAAACTTTCCGCGTGCTCGGCACACATCCTGTTATTGAGAGGTGTGCCCAGCGCTGGGGAAGGTTCTTCCAGAATGACATTTGAGGCAGGCACGCCGATTTAATAATGTGGAGCTATTCTCGCATTCACACGGCTTCGATCAAGGCTTCCATCCCCATTGCACTGACGAGTGCAATGTCCTCTTTCGATTTCAAAATGCACCCCAATGTTCTTTCGACAATGCTCGCGCTGAGTTCTTCGGAATCGAGCGCGAGCAAAGACATGGCCCAATCTAAAGTCTCTGCAACGCCGGGGGGCTTGGAAAGCTTCATCTGCCGGATGGCTTGAATGAATTGCACGATTTGCTCGGCGAGTCGTTGCTCGATATTCGGCAGCCGCTTTTGAATGATGCGTAGCTCTTTCTCTTTGTCGGGATAGTCGATCCAATGATAGAGACAGCGGCGTTTCAACGCGTCGCTCAGCTCGCGCGTGCGATTCGAAGTCAGGATCACGTAAGGGACATGTGTGGCTTTGATCGTGCCCAATTCCGGGATGCTGATTTGAAAAGCCGAGAGCAATTCCAGCAAGAAGGCTTCGAACTCTTCATCCGCGCGGTCGATCTCATCGATCAACAAAACCGGCGAAGCCTCGCGAGCGGAAATGGAGCGCAGCAGCGGACGCTCCAGCAAAAATTCCTTTCCAAAGATATGCTCTTCTTTCTCCTGTTCGGATTTTTTCGAGGCCTCGTAGATTTTTATAGAAAGCAATTGTCGCTGATAATTCCATTCATAAACCGCAGAGTTGACGTCGAGGCCTTCATAGCATTGCAGACGAATCAGTTCCGTGCCCAAAACTTTCGCCAACATGTTGGCGACTTCGGTTTTGCCCACGCCGGAATGCCCTTCCAACAACAAAGGCCGTTGCAGTTTGAGCAGCAAGTAGAGGACGGTGGATATGTCCGCATCGGTTACGTAACCGTTTCGCTCAAAGCCTTGTTCTAATGATGCGATGGTGAAAGTGTTCATGAAATCTCTTTTTCAGCAATGGAAAAGATCAAAAGCGCACGTTCAAGGCAAAACGATTGCTGACAAAACGATTAAAAGCTTTTTTTAAAAAATAGTTTTGCCAGCAATCGTTTTGTTTTCCAAGTCATACCGAATGGTTAAACACCAAAGAGCTTTTTCCAAAACGCGGCTATAGAGTTTCTCATCATCGCAAATAGCAGCGGCAGAGCTTTGACTGGTTCGCCCTCTTTTTGATGTGGTACAGACGCAGACGATTCCTCGCCTTTTATTTCTCCCTCACTGCTCGCGCGCAGGTTTTGCTCCAAATTTTTTGTGAACAAACCGAACATGTGATTGTTGACGTCGTTGATGACGCGCGCGCCGAGTTGCGCCAGCTTGCCGCCGACATTCAGCTCCATTTCACTAGCGACTTCGGTTTTGTGACCCGCCAATTCATTGACCTTCGCCTTCATTCGCATTTCCGCGCTGCCCGTGCCTTTGGCATCCATGCCCTTGCCGGAGATTTCCAATTCGCGCTTCTCGTTATCCAAGCGTTCGATCAATACCTGCCCTTTGAAATTGCTGACCACCGGGCCGATCTTCACCGAGACGGTTCCGGTGTAAGTTTTCTCATCGATCTGCTCGACGATCTTTGCGCCGGGCACGCATTCTACCACTTTATGCGGATCGCTGAGGTGCTTCCAAACTTTTGCCGCTGCAACTTCGGTTTGGAATTTTTGTTCGAATTTTACTTTCATGCTCGCATCAGTCCTGTTACTTCGAAGCGCAAGATCTTCAACCAGCATTAATGTCTGGTGCAGCGCATTTTGAAACGCCCAGTTCAACTAATCGATCAAGGGTTACTAGGTGACCGCGATCGTGGCGCTAGGGACGTGTTGATCCCACTTCTCCGTATTCACCCCTCTCACGAGAAGCCACAGCGCCAGTGATAACTCGGCGATCAACGAAGGCAGGAGAATCGCGGGGAAGAGCTGGTTCGAGAGCGGCGGTGACAGCAGTAGTGCAAAGCTGTTGATGACGTAACAGACACCGGCGATCGCCATGAGAACACCAATGGCTCTCGGCATATAGCCCGACCAATAGATCAGATAGCCAAGTATGACGCACTCGATTCCGAAAAAGATAAGCGCGATGCCGAATCCGATGGAGTGCGACCGGATCGACAGCATCGCCATGGCGTTGATCTGCTCCGGCAAAAGCGCATTCAAGTATGGGAAGTCCGCCAGGGGTAAAAGTGCCGCGGCCAGAGAAACCGCAGCGACGCCTTCGATCGCGATGCACACGAGATTGAAGAAGACGGATGCCAGCGCGAGATCGGGGCTGACGCGACGCAGCAGCATGTAAAGGATCAGCGCCAGGCCAGTCGCGCATGCGAGCAGCACGATTTCTCCAGCGACCCCAAGACGCCAAAGCCACTCCAGCGATCGCAGGTTGGCGACCGTCGCTGCCGCGTCGCCTGATACGACGATACTACCTCTCACCACGGCCTCGCCCAGTGCGCCGAGGACAATAATCACCAGGTACAACATTCCGCCAACCCTTGCCACGAACTGGGCGCGCTTCGCATCAAGTAAGTTCATTTTTGTTTCCTTTTCTCGTTCCCACATCTCACATGGGAACGCATCTGAGACGCTCCGCGTCGATGCAATTCCCAAACACATTCGCGGACGCAAAGCGTTGCGCGTGGATTCCCACGCGAAGCGTGGGAACCAGAGCATTTGCACTTCAATAGTGATTCCACCTCGAAGCATTCAAGATGGAATCACCATTTCCAACAACTCAACTCACCACGCCTTTTTCCTTCAGGATGCTCCACACTTTCGGCGGGGTGATGGGAATATCGATGTGCGTGACGCCGAGGTGCGACAGCGCATCCACCACGGCATTGGCAATGGCCGGCGGTGCGCCGACAGTTGCCGACTCGCCCACGCCTTTGGCGCCGATGGGATGATGCGGCGAAGGCGTGACGGTTTTGTCAGTTTCCCAATGTGGCGTTTCAACTGCGGTGGGCAGCAGATAATCCATGAAAGAACCGGTGACGCAGTTGCCGTCTTCATCATAGCGCATTTCTTCGTACAGCGCGGGCGCGAGTCCCATAGTCAAGCCGCCGTGAATCTGGCCTTCGACGATCATGGGATTGATGATGTTGCCGCAATCATCCACCGCGACGAAGCGGCGAACCTTCACTTCACCCGTGCCTTTGTCGATATCAACCACGCAAATGTACGAGCCGAATGGAAAAGTGAGATTGGGTGGATCGTAATACGACACGGCCTCGAACCCGGCTTCCATTCCGGCCGGGTGATTGGTGTAAGCCGCGAACGCGATTTCCTGAATCGTCTTCGCTTTGTCCGGCGCGCCTTTGACGTGGAATTTGTTCACGCTCCATTCCAAGTCTTGCTCGCTCACTTCCAACAAATGCGCGGCGATCTTTCGCGCCTTCTCGCGAAGTTTTTGCGCAGCCTTTGATGCAGCGGCTCCGGCTGTCGGCGTGCTGCGGCTCGCATACGTGCCCAAGCCGTAAGGCGCGGTGTCGGTGTCGCCTTCTTCCACTAAAATGTGATCGGCAGGCAGACCCAACTCCTCGGCGATGATTTGCGCATACGTGGTTTCATGTCCCTGCCCCTGTGATTTGGTGCCGAAGCGCGCAATCGCTTTGCCGGTGGGATGAACGCGAATCTCGCAACTGTCAAACATTTTGAGGCCGAGAATGTCGAAATGTTTCGAATTGCCGGCGCCGACGATTTCCGTGAAACTGGAAATGCCGATGCCCATCAACTCGCCTTTCTTTCGCTTCTCCGCCTGCTCTTGGCGCAGCTTGTCGTATTCGATGATCGCCATCGCCTTCTTCAGCGCGCCTTCGTAATTGCCGCTGTCATATTCCCAGCCGAGAGCAGAGTGATAGGGAAACTGCTCGGGCTTGATGAAATTTTTCATGCGCAGTTGCGCCGGGTCCATGCCGAGCTTGAGCGCGAGCGAATCCACGATGCGTTCGATGGCATGCACTGCCTCGGTCACGCGGAAGGAGCAGCGATACGCCACGCCGCCGGGAGGCTTGTTGGTGTAATACGCATCCATCTCCGCGAACGCGACCGGGAAATCATACGAGCCGGTGACGATGGAAAACAACCCGGCAGGAAACTTCGAAGGATTCGCAGCCGCATCGGTGTAGCCGTGATCCGCAATGGTTTTGATGCGCAACGCTTTCATCGTGCCGTCTTTATCCGCCGCCACTTCAGCGGTGATGTAATAATCGCGCGCGAAAGAGTCAGCCTGCAAATTTTCCATGCGATCTTCAATCCATTTGACGGGCTTGCCGATAACGACCGAGGCGGCGACCGCAATGACATAGCCGGGATAAACCGGAACCTTGCCGCCAAAACCGCCGCCGATATCCGGAG
>Ga0247727_10001264_pt1 | contig 60741 bp, 91 predicted proteins | sample WisWelCaveWW1625_FD_202498 | JGI IMG/M metagenome (GOLD analysis project Ga0247727, IMG submission 202498) | Biofilm microbial communities from Wishing Well Cave, Virginia, United States - WW16-25 | ecosystem: Environmental > Aquatic > Deep subsurface > Groundwater > Cave microbial mat | place...
TGGGCGCTCGGCGCGAAGATGGGCGACCGGAAGGCCATCACGATCGGCGACGTCATCGACGTGCTCGGGCAGTTCGCCGGCACGCTGGATCGCCGGGTCGACGCGCGTCCGGTCGAGGTCATGCTGGGGCGCCTGCTCGTCGACGGCTGGAAGGAGTTCAAGTCGGTCGGGATCGACGGCGAGACGGAAGACGGGGAGGAGGCGTAGTCGTGGCGACCGTCACGATCACGCTGAAGTTCGTCGGCGCGGATCACTCCCGCGCCGTCGACGTCGTCGGGCACATGCTCGACGTCGGCACTCTGCAGGACGCGATCTCCGAGGCGGCGCGCGATCTCGGGTACGCGACATCGATCGAGTCGACGACCGCCGATGCCGCCGACGTCGCTGGCCTGGCGATCTCCGCAGTTCTCGATGCCGCGCTGTTCCTCGCCGAGATGAGTCACGCGCCGCACATGCGCCGCGAGCACGGCGCCCGGATCGAACGGTATAGCGAGCAGCTGCTGAAGTTCCTGAAGGAGATCGGGCGATGACGTTCCCGCGAACCTACTGGGGCACGCGCACGCCGGCCGGGTGCGAAGTACGCGTGACCGGCGACGGTCCCGAGTACTTGCTGCCGACGTACTCGAACGTGCGCGACCACTCGCACGACTTCGAGTGGGGCTACAACGGATCGGGCCCGGCGCAGCTCGCGCTCGCGCTACTCTCCGATGCGTTCGGCGACGAGTCGGAGATCCCCGCGCGGTACTACCAGCGGTTCAAGGCCGACGTCGTCGCTGGCCTCGACCGCGCGTCGTGGGTCCTGCAGCAGCGCACCGTGCTCGACCACGGGAACAGCTACCACCTAGAGCAGATCGAGCAGATCGACTCGACCGCGACCAAGCGCGCCGACTCTCTTCGGAAGGCGCGCGCCGCACGCCGCGACCGGGCCGAACGCCGGAAGAAGCTCCGCGAGGAGCTCGTCTACTGCATCGCACCGCACGGCGAGCCACTCGACGGCACGTACTACACGCTCCACGCGCTGCACGGCGGGACGAAGAAGTATTCGCACCTCGTGACGACCGCGGGCGCGGTGAACCCGAAGCTGAAGAAGAAGATCTGCGACGACTGCCGCGCGGTGCTGCTTGCGTGGAAGACGTTCGGACCCAACAAGCCGCTGACGTATCGCCGGCTGAACACGTGGCACACGGAGGAGTCGATCATGGAAGCGGAGACGAAGACGCGGCGCGAGGTGGTGCTGGAGAAGGCGATCGGCGTCCTGAACAAGCCCACGACCCGATGCGAGAAGAAGTCGATCGCCATGGACTTCCTGATCGGCCTGCTGGCCGACGAGACCGCGCGGCGGAAGGGGCGGGCCGACGTCGTCTCGACGGTGATCGACGGCGCACGGTACGTCACCGACCACGTCAAGGCGCGGAAGGCACTGCACCTGGAGCTGGTGAAGCTAGGACTCCCGCCCGAGGTGATCGCGGTCTTGACTGGCGCGTGAGTGCGCCGGGTCGGGACGCGGATCCGTACCGCGTCCTGCGCCCGCTTCACTCACTCGAAGCACAACGGGAGAACGACGATGACGAACGAGAAGACGAAGGCAGTCGCCGCGGTCGTGGCGCACCTCGAGAAGCAGTACGGCAAGGGCATCATCCAGCAGCTGGGCACGCCGTCTGAGCAGCAGGTGGCGGTGATCCCGACCGGCAGCGTCGGACTCGACCGCGCGCTCGGGTGCGGCGGGTGGCCGCGCGGCCGGGTCGTGGAGATCTTCGGGCCGCAGGCGGGCGGGAAGACGACGCTCGCGCTCCACGCGGTCGCGCAGTGCCAGGCGCTCGGCGGCGTCGCCTCGTTCATCGACGCTGACCATGAGCTAGACATGGCGTACGCGCGCCGCGTCGGCGTGCGCGTCGAAGACCTGCTCGTCTCGCAACCCGACACGGGCGATCAGTCGCTCGACGTCTGCGAGAGCCTCGTGCGGTCTGGCGCGATCGACCTGATCGTCGTCGACTCCGTGCAGTCGCTCGTGCCGCGATCGGAACTCGAAGGTGACGAGACGGTCGAAGGCATTCACGCACGTCTCATGTCGCAGGCACTGCGGAAGCTGACCGCCGCGACGTCGCGGTCTGGCACGGTGATCATCTTCCTGAACGCGCGCACGCCCGGAGAGCAGATGACGGGGGGCAACTCGCTGAAGTTCTACTCGTCGGTGCGCGTGGAGCTCGGCCGCGTCGGCAACCTGAAGGACGGCGACGCGGTTGTCGGGTCGCGCGTCGGCCTCAAGGTCGTGAAGAACAAATGCGCGCCGCCGTTCGCGGTCGCCACGTTCGATCTCACGTATGACCGCGGCGTGCACCGCGAGGCCGAAGTGATCGATCTCGGCGTCGACTGCGGCCTGATCGAGAAGACCGGGTCGCACTACGTGCTCGCCGGTGAGCGCATCGGGCAGGGGCGGGAGCGCGCGATCGAGTGGCTACGCGAGCGGCCGGCAGTGACCGAGGAGCTGGCGCAGAAGATTCTCGCGACCCCGGTGAAGCCGTGACCTACGCCGACTGGATCGCCGCGTTCGTCGCGCGGCACCGCGGGTTCGTCCGCGGCAAGTGCGACGCCGCGACGACGGAGATGGTCGCCGCGTTCCCCGAGCTGCGCCGCGCCGCTGGGTTTGCTCACGTCTCGTGGGGTCGCGATCAACACTGGTGGTGCGTCGCGCCCGACGGCCTGATCGTCGACCCGACCGCGGCGCAGTTCGGCCCGGCCGGCACGCCGATCTGGTACGAAGAACTCGACTTGAACGACCCGGCGACGCGGGCCCGCGTGCCGACGGGGAAGTGCATGGACTGCGGCGGCGAGGTCTACGGCAGCGCGACGTTCTGCAGCGACGCCTGCGAGAAGGCGACGCGCGAGTACCACGCGGGGGTTTCGCTCCGATGAAGAACTACGACGCGATTATCGTGCGGAAGCACGGCGTGCGCATCAAGGCGGGCACGGCGCGAGAGAACCGCGACGGGTCGGTCGAGATCCACCTCGACGTGCTGCCGGTCGAGGGCGTGCTGAAGCTAGAGGTTCGCGACGCGACCCCGCCGAAGACATGGCACGTCGGCGACGATGTGTGCCCGTACTGCGGCGCGATCGGCTGCAAGCTGCGCGCGGCCGAGACTCCGCACGGCACGGCGCTGCACGAGAAGCAGAAGGGAGGCAGGTAGTCATGGGCTACGTCATCGCGTACGTGAAGCCGAAGAACGGCGACCTGTCGGTCGCTCCGATCGGCTGGGCGACCCGGCGCGCGGCGCTCGGCGACTCGTCGATCGTCGGCCGCGGGTGGCCGGACTTCGAGGCGATGCTCGCGAAGATCGGCTTCGAGGTGAAACTCGGTGCCGTGCTGCCGAACGCGAAGGACTGGCCGTACACGTGCGTCGCGTACACGTCGCGCCGCAAAGATGGGCAGGCCGCAGTGGTTCGTCGATCTACCGTTTCCCGTGCCGTCGAAAAGGAGAACACACATGAGCAGGTCGCTGAAGCCGTTGTCGGTCGAACAGATGCACGATCAGCGGACGCGGACGACGGTCGAGATCATGTTCGACAGGAACGACAAGGTCTTCTTCGGCGTCGTCGAGCACGCTCGGATCTCGGCGCCGGCGATCGGCGAGCTGCGCGACGCGGTGAAGGCCGCACTCGCGAAGTTGCAGAAGGTCGCATGGTCGCGCGTGATCGAGCTCAGCGTCTCGAAGTCGGACCATAACAAGTGGGGGCAATCGGGGCACATCGCACGCCTGCAGGTTGAGCTCGACGTCTCGTTCTCGCGGTTCGAGGTCGGGAAGACGTCGGCCGGCCTGTACCTCAAGCGCCCGTTCACCGAAGACCTTCACGACTCGTGGCGCGACTCCGTCGAGAACGACCCGCTGCGGTACTCGAGCACCGACTTCGACGGCAACCCAAAGAAGGGCGACAAGGTGAACCGCATCCCGTACTCCGAGGCGACGTGGGTCGCGCTGAACGGCGTGAAAACCGCGATCGAGGCGGCGTATGAGAAGCTCGAACCGCTGTTCGACGCCAAGGACGGCGGGAAGAAGCTGCTCGCGTTGACCGACGTCCGGCTGCTGCCGGCGTCGACCGACGTCGTCGACGCGGTGCCGGCGAAGAAGGGAGCGCGCCGATGACGAAGACGAACGTCGACGAGATCCTGAAGGTCAAGGTCATGTCGCCTCCGTTCCGGTGCCCGTGCGGCTTCGAGCGCGCGGCGACGTCGCCGCTCGGGGCGATGACTCCGCACGAGCCGATCAGCTCGGACACCCGTGAGCAGTGTCCGAAGTGCGGCCGGTACCTCACCCGAGAGGAGTCACGGGCTAAGACCGGCACGTGCTCGTGCGAGAAGTGCCGGCAGCTCTGCAACGGGCGCCCCGGTCTCTTCGCGCCGACAGAGGTCGAGCCGGCCGCGGCCGAGTTCGGGCTGACGTTGGAGGAGTTCTTCGAGCGGCACCTGACGATCAACTGGTGGACGGACGATCCCGACGCCGGAGACCTGGACGGGTGGGATCACGTCTGCCCGGGCTGGAACCCGAACGTGATCATGGAGCCGTTCCTGCCGCCGAGACCGCGGCCGTACTCCGGACCGTCGACCGTCGGCCGGCGCTGCACGAACGATGAGGGCCGCACGAAGGGGCCGTGCTCTCTGCTCGGGCCCGACGGGTGCCGGTTGTCGTTCGACCGACGCCCCGAGGAGTGCCGGCGCGCGTACGGGTGCAACCCCGACCCGGCATCGCGCGGCCTGGCGCTGCACGGCGACGTCGCGAAGAAGTGGAAGACGCCCGAGGGTCTCGCGTTGCTGGCTCGACTCGCGAAGTACAACGTGCAGGAGGACTGACCATGGCGAAGAACAAGCGGAAGAAGCGCGGCTCGTCGTGGCGGGCGTCGAACGACCACCACACGAAGCACCGGAAGAAGCTCGACGAGACCCCGGTGAAGCCAGGGGATCACGCCTTCATCGTCGCGCCGTCGTCCGCGGCGCGGCCGATGATCGAGCCTCTCAAGCGCGTCGTCGCAGTCGATCCTGCTTGGCCGGGTGGCGACGAGTCGGTGACCGCCATCATCGAAGACGGGAAGATCGTCGAGCTGTCCGCGTCCGACGCGCTGCGCGCGATGCCGCCGACGTCGCCGCCGTGGAACACGCGATACCTCGAGTACGCACGAGCGCACGGGACGTCGTCGCCGACGGCGATGCTGGCGCGGGATGAGCAGAAGTACCCAGGCGGCCGCATGGCCGGGTTCATCCTGTGGATCGGCCGGCGCTGGGAAGACTGGCGATGGAAGAACGGGCGCAACGCGAACGACCCGCTGACGCAGGCCGATCAGGACTCGTTCGACGCGTGGCTGAAGGACTTCGTCGACGCCGTCGACCCGAACAAGATCGTCGCTCCGCCGCCGCCGAAGATCGCGGGGCCGTCATGAACGTCTGGGTCAGCAGGTACCGGAACCGCAGCACCCGAACGACCATCCTTCACGCGTTCGGAGAGGTCGACGCCGGCCCGGCGCAGGAGTTCAGCTTCTGCGGTCGGGTCGCCGTCGTGAAAACCGAGCGCACCAAGGGCGAGACGTACCCGGCCGCGAAGTTCGGCTCCAGCGTCGACCACTGCATCAGCTGCGAGCGCACGGTGCGCCGTCGGGGGCTGCGGTGAAGCCCGGCGAGCTGCACAAGGTGCACGCGGCGCACGACCGCAAGGCGAAGTCCCTGCGCGTCGACGTCGGCGACGTCGCGTGGCGCGGCGAGTCCGGCGCGCACGCCGTCAAGGCCGCCATGGCGCTACGTCTCGCGGTCTGCTGGAACGTCTGCGAGGGCATCCAGACCGACAAGCTCGAGGCCGGCGTGCTGCTGGACTACTACGTCGCGGTCGACCGACTGATCGCCGCCGTCGACGAGCCGCAAGGTCGACTCTTCCACAGCGCGGAGAAGGTGCTTGAGCTGATGCGCCTCGCGGCGCGGGTGAAGGAAGCGCAGCGACGGATCGGCGTCGAGCACTTCGAGTGCCTCGCGTGCGACGCGAAGAAGGAGACCGCGTGAAACCCGTCGGGGTCCGAACCGAGGTCGACGGGAAGATCGTCGTCGAGTGGCACGCGCCGCCGATCGGCGGGCCCGATTACCACACACTGTGTTGCGTCGACGCCGACGACCCGGTGACCGGGACGCACGGGACCGTCGATCCGAGGAAGGCCCAGAAGATCACCTGCGCTCAGTGCCATCGCGTGTGGTCGGGCGTGCTGGGGCTGCACCTGAAGCCGGAGGACTTCGACCACAAGGTCGTGTTGCGGTAGGACTGGAGACGGGAGAACGACGATGAAGAGAGACGACCTGACCGCGCTGCGCAACGGGCTGCTGCGCATGCACTACGAGCCGCCGACCAGCGGGTTGACGAAGTGGACGCTGCAGCTCATCCGCGACCTGGAGGGAGAAGTCAGAATCCACTGGGAGAAGTCGAAGGGCGCCTACGACCGCGGGTTCACCGAGGGCCGCGCCTTCGCGAGAAAGCCGGCCCGTCGATGAGCCTGCAGCCGAAGCCGATCATCATGTCGACGCCGATGGTGCTGTCGCTGAACGACGACGCGAAGACGCAGACCCGGCGCACGTCTGGCCTGGAAGGGTTCTCGCGCGCGGCCGTCGTCGCCGGGTATGAGACTAAGGGCCGCGACTTCTTCGCGCGGATCACGCAGCCAGACCGACGCGGGGACCCGTGGGAGGCGATGGTCAAGTGCCGTTACGGCGGACCGGGCGGGCAGCTCTACGTACGCGAGGGCGTGCGGCGGAAGCCGGCCGACCCGAATGATCGCGGCTGCTGCGCCGAGTACATCGCCGACCGGGCGCCCGCGCCGTGCGACACGTGGGGCTGGAAGAACCCGGCGCTGCCAGCGATCCACATGCCCTCGGGCATGTGCCGGCACCGGTTGGAGCTGATCGAGATCAGAATCGAGCGCGTGCAGTCGATCTCCGAGTCCGACGCGCGCGCCGAGGGAATCCGCTCCAGCGGGCCGGGCGTGTTCTTCTGGCCTGGCGCAGACCGGAACTACGCGACGGCGGTCGCCGCGTACATGCACGGGTGGGTCTGGCTCAACGGTCAAGGCTCGTGGGACCTGAACCCGCTCGTCTGGGTCCTCTCGTTCAAGCAGGTGTTGCGGTGACGGAGACCGAGGTCATTCGCATGCTGCGCGAGGCGCTGATCGAGGTCTCGCGCGTCGAGCAGCGAGACGTACGGAACGACAAGCCGTGGACGATCCACGACGGCGACAGCTACGCCGACCTGGTGCGCTCAGAGGAATCGCGCAAGGCACTGGAACGCGGCCGTCGACGCGATCGCGGAGTCGGCCAAACCGGCGACGTCCGAGCTGGCCGACAAGCTCCACCTGACGAACGTGGTCCTCGATGAGCTCATGCGCACCGGCGCCGTCGAGGTCAGCAAGCTCGCGCGCACGATCGCGGCGAAGATCCGTCACCCGAACGTCGACCTCTACGCGTTCTTCCGGTCCGGAGAGCCGATCCCGATCGTGCTGCAGTCGCCGAACGTCGTCTCGCTCGCCCACGTGGTGAGCATGGAGACTCAGCTAAACGTCAGCGGCATGATGGTGCGAATCGAGCTCCGTGTCTTCGATCGAGACCTGCGCGAGGCGACCTCGGGCTTGATCGGCCCGCCAGAGACCGGGGATCAGAGATGAGCCCGCTGACCCGAATCACCCAAGCCGCGGTCGAGGTCGACGTTCGGGACGGCGACTTCATGGCGCTTCAGGAACACATGCGCATGTGCCGCCACTGCCGGGCGCTGCTCGACCGCGGCTCGACTCGTGGAGCAGTTCATGCGCAAGGGAGACTCGTATGCCGATGTTCGGAACGACGCTGTACGACGAGACCGGAAGGCCGATGGGGATCGCCTGCCACCGGGGGCGTAGGAGCGCCGGCCGCTGCAGCGTCTGCGCGGTGCCGCGCTCGGAGCTGGAGTGCGACGGCTGCGACAAGGCGCTATGCAAGACGTGCGCTGTATCGCCGCGCGCCGGTCTCGACTTCTGCCAGACGTGCTTCGACCCGGCGTGGAAGCGCTGGCTCGGGATGCAGCCGAGCTCGGCCGCGGCCATGTCGCGCGAGAGGCGGCGCGCCGAGTTCCGCGCGTGGGCCCGGAAGGCGTGCGACGTCTTCCTCTCGCTGGTGAAGCTCAGCCCGACGTCGGAGGCGGACGCGCGGTCGAAACGGGCGATGGGGTTGGGCCTGTCTCCGCACGCGCTGTGGAAGCAGGCGGGCGGCGTCATCGTCGACGGCGTCGTCACGGTCGAGGCCGACCGACAGAAGTACACCGCGCTGCTGGTCGAGCATGGGTTCCTCGTACCGAAGAAGGAGACCACGCCGTGATTCTCACTCTGGACATGGACGACTTGTCGATCCCGCTCCCGTGCGGCTGCCGCGTAACCGACCTCAAGGTCTTCATCGACGGCCGAGAGACGCCCCGCGTCTTTCGTATAGAGGCACACCGCCGCTCGACGCTCGAGAAGGCGCACCAGTCGGCAAGACGCTGGACCATCTACCGGTACGCCGAGAACGAGAAGCACGGGATCATCGTGCACAACGGCGAGCCGCTGCTGTTCGTCACCGTGACCTGCAAGCCGGTGGAGCTGCGGTGCAAGCACCACCCGGAGCGCACGCCGTGACACCCATCGACCTGCGCAAGCTGGTGAACTCTGCCGAGCGCGCCTCGTGGGCGCTCCACCGTCTCGCCGCGGCTGCCGAGGCCATCGTTCTTCGCGGTTACGGCTCAGTCGGGACGCCTGAGAAACCGTGCGCGCGGTGCGGCTCCATGCTGCAGAGGTACGGCTCTACGCCCGGCGTCTGTCTCGCATGCGGCCTGGTCGAGAACGCTGCGCCGGTCGAGTGACCATCACCGCGGCAGCCAACGCGCCGCGGTCCAGCCGACGTACCCGCCGAGCGCAAGGCCGACCACCAGCGCGATCGCCGAGAAGAGTAGCGACGTCGTTCCGAGCGGCGGGGGCGCGACCTCGAGCTGCTTGCGCCGCTCGTCGCAGGTGACCAGCAGACACGCCTGACGCGCGGCCCGCTGCGGCGGGAGACGCCACGAACCGTCGGCGTCCTGCGTCGCCGGCTGCGTCGGGTCGTTCGCCGGGCACTGCGCGTAGAGCGCGTCCCCGTAACGCCCGGCGTCGGGCGCGCCGCCGTCGAACTCGAGGGCCCCGGCGTCAGGAGCCTCGCTCAACCGCTCGAAAGTATGAGCCGACCCGCGGGCCGCCTGCGGCAGGAGCGCGGCGAGCACCACGGCGGCGATCGCTCGCCCTGCGCCCGTTTTGGCGACCTGGCTGGGCATTACGGGGCGTTCAGCCGTTCAGCGTCGGGCCTGGGTCCTTCGCCGCTGCCACCCCTGCAGCCTGAGCCGGCGCCGGGTCGGGCTTGCGCGCCTTCCACCACTCGTAAACGTCCTTGCCCCAGCCGTAGAGGGCGCCGGCCAGGCCGACCACCCCGCCCGAGCCGATCGCGGTGAGACCGACGACCTCGGGCGTCAGCGCGGTCCCCGTCGCGGCGATCGCGCCGATGGACAGCGCCGAGCTCGCGAGGCCGTTCAACAGCACGCCGCCCGGCTTCGTGTCGAACAGGAAGCGCAGGCAGCTCTCGACCCAACCCACGAAGCCTTTCGCGTCGTCTGGGATCGCGTCGTGCAGCTTCTTCCCGAAGACGCGGAGCGCCAGCACCAGCAGCACCACCCCGAGGACGACCGCTGCGAACGCCTCGCCCGCCCTCACAGCGCCGCCGAACGCCTTCGCGATGACCACCAGCGCATCGAGCATGGGGTCTCGGCCGCTTGCCTGGGGTCCCGAAACCGCGAGCGGGGCGCGTGGCGCAGAGAGGGCTGGCTCCGTGGCGTCTAGCGTCTCGTCCTGAGCGAAAGCACCCTGGGCGAGCAGCGCCGACCCGATCGCGGCGAGCAGCGCGCCCCAGGCAAACGCGCGGCGAGCTCGGCGGCGGTACATCTGGGCTTGTGCAAGCGCTTGCATGGGCGGCTCCTACGGGTGAGCGAAGAACGTCACCGGCAGGTTACCGAACCCCTGCGCCAGAGTCCCGTGCGCGAAGTTGGTCGAGCCCGCCTGGGCGATCCAGATACGGAGGCCCCGCTCCGTCTCTGCCTTCGGCGGCATCACGAGCGCCACGTGCCCCGGCCTACCCGGCGTGTTCTTCCAGCCGGCGACGACCGGGCATCCTGCGTCGGCGAGAGCTCGGGCGATCCACGGCTGCACCTGCGCCCATCCCGCGGCCTGCCCGCGGTGGTCGGCAAGCCAGTCGACCATGTCGTTCGCTCGCATGCGCGGCAGCTCGACCGAGAGCATGCGCAGCCCCTCGCGCACGAAGAAGTTGCAGAACGTCTCGTCCACGTCATCGCCGGTCACGTCGCGCCTCGCGTAGCGTCGCTGCACCGCGAGGAAGTCGGCCGCGGCATGGAGCGCACCTGGGCTCCGCGTCTCAGGCTTGCTGAGTACCGGCACCTGGACTTCGGTCGCCAGGTCCACGTCGAGCTGCATCACGCCTTCGTTCACGGCTGGCCTCCGTCACGAGATGGCGGTGTCGGCGGCGGCGGCAGCGGTTTCTGCAGCCTGGGACTCGGCCGGTTCGTGAGGATGACCTCCTGCAACGCGCGGGCGTACTCGCGCTGGTCGACGCGCGCGTCGTAGACCTCGGTGCGGAGCTGCCCGGTCTGCTGCTCGTTGGAGGTGACCCTAGCCTCGAGACCCTTGAGCCCAGCGTCGATCACCGCGACGGCCTTCAGCTGGTCGCGCACCTCCTCGCGCGCCTGAGCTCGCGCCTCGGTTCGCACCAGGGACGCGGCGGCGACGATGCCGGCGAAGCCGCCGCCGCCCAGGAACAAGCCCACGGCGGCGACGATGGCGCGGGTGACGTTCGTCGAGTGACGCATCTCTCCGATGGTGACGGCCTGGCCGGGGTCGGTCTTCTCCTCGGGAATACCGGGGACCTCGAGCTTCGCTTCCTTGGGCGGGTCGACGTCCGGCACGCGCGCAAGGGTAGCCGTCCGCCGACGGACTCGCTAGCCCCCGGCGCGGAGCCGCTTGAGTGCTAGCACCGTGTCCGTGCCGCCCACGACCTGGTTCACGCCCGCGCCCGCGGAGTGGTTGACGACGACGGTCAGTAGGTCGCCGACGACGAGCTGCTGGTTCGTGTGCTTGAGGTGCAGCCAGGCGTTGCCGGCTGCCGGTACGGCCTGCACCTCGCCCACGGCGATTTGCGCCCCGTTGCGGTAGAGGAACAGGCTTACGGTGACGTTTGGGAGCCCGGTCTGGAACTGCAGGTCGGCGGAGACCTCGTAGACGCCAGCCGCGTTCACGGTGAAGACGCCCGTCGCCGGGTTGTACTGCGCCCCCGAGTCGAGCTGCTCGTTGTCGAAGACGATCACCGTCGGGACGTTGGGGCCCGGGATGACCTGGACGACGCTTCGAGTGGCGCGCACGAGGAAGGTGTCGAGCGTCGTGTCCTGCTTCGGCCCGATGCCCGGCCTGACCTCCGACTCCATCCATCGATCTCGGTAACCGCCGCCCGACTGGCGCCCGGTCCACTCCGTCGAGTGCTGCTTGCCCGAGACCCGGTGCTTGATGCCGTAGGCCACGATCTTGATCGCCTGATCGAACGTCACGCCGTCCTTCTCGATCTCGATCGTGTCGCCCAGCATCGCCGGGTAAAACATCGGCGTTACGAGCGAGACGTACGAACGCGGCTGCGACAGGTCGTCCCGGATCGCGTCGGCCATGCGCTGCGCCTCGACCGCCGTATCGATCCCCGACGTCGCTGCTTCCCCCACCTCCATGAACCGCACGCCATACAGGTTCTGCGACGTCACGTCCTGCGCTAGCACGGTGAGCCGGCGACGCAGCCCGGTCTTCTCCGTGAAGGCGACCTGGATTCTGTTCCGAAGGTCCTCGAGCGAGTAGCGCTGCTGCGAGACGGAGAAGTAGGCGTCGCGCCGCCAGACCTTGTTCGGCGTCACCGCGGGCGTGCGCGGCGGCAACCACAAAGCGAGGCCGATGACCCCGAAGCCCTCGCTCCAGCGGTACCGCACGTCGAAGCCGATCTGAGCGGCGAGGCGACGGATCGCCTCGAGCGTCGACATGCGGTCCTGCACGAACTGCCGGATGACCCACCCTGGGACCGCCTCGTCGAAGAAGAACGGCACGACGTCGGGCGCCGTCATGTTGTCGATCAGGATCTGAAGCATGACCAGGTCGACCTGGATACCGGCCGCCGTGCTGTAGATGCGCTTGTCGACCTCGATGAACCGGTCAAGGACCTTCCCGCCCAGGTCGCGCGCGGTGACCTTCACCTCGTTGTCGTCGGCGGCCCCCCAATCCACCTCAAGAACGTGGCCCTCGAAGATGGTCACCCAGCGCGCAGGCCCGCCGTCGGAAGCGCTCACCGCGGCGTCGAGGAAGATGCGCCGGCCGATATCCAGGATCCGCCCGAACGCTCCAGCGGCGGTGCGGTTGAGCCGGCTGTCCTGCAGCGGGGCGATCGACAGGTTCCAGTGCGCGCGCGTGAGCACCACCTCCGCGACGGCGGTCGGCTGGTCCATGTGCTCGCTCCACTCGACCGAGACCACCCAGTTCAGGTTCGAGCCCACCGGCAGGTTCGCGTAGTCGCGCAGCACGTCGTCGGCGTCGGCGATGCGCACGCGGACGTGCGCGTTGTAGCCGAGCTTCTCGAAGACCGTCTGCTCGATGCTGTTGAGCGCGCGCACGTACTCAGACCTCGGTCAGAAGGATCTCGACGCTGCGGTTGTTCTGCGTGAACGTCGCGTCCATCACCGCCTGGACGAACTCGCCGCTCGGGAGCTCGCCCAGCACAATCGCCCGAGGCGGACCGCTCACGATGCCGGCGCCCTCGGCGTCGAGCCGCGGGAGGTCGGAGAAGGCGCGGCCCGAGCCGAAGACGGCGCTCACGCCCGCCGCGGTCATCGCGTACGGAACGACGACGAAATCGTCGATCAGCCCGCCGTTGAACCGGCGAAAGCTCACGTTGTGGTCGTTCCCGACGTAGATCGCGTTCGTCTTCGAGAAGTTCGGCAGCACGCCCGCGCCGCTCGCCAGCGCCTGGTTGTGCAGCACGCCGTCGACGTAGAGCTTCAGCTGGTTCAGGTCGGTGCCGAAGACCGAGTTCCTTCGGATGACCACAGCGAAGTGCTTCCACCCGTCGAACGGCCACACGAGAGCGACAGGCAGCATGGGCACCGAGCCGATTCCGCCCACGTCGTTCCCGCCAACCTCGACGATGATCTGCGAGGCGCCAATGTCGAAGGTCACCTGCACGAAGTGCCCGCGCGCCAGCATGGTCCCCGAGCCGCCGAAGTCCTGCGTGATGGTGTAGAGCGGCGCGACGAGGTCGGGGAACAAGCTCTGCCCGCGGTTCGCCCAGAACATCACCGTGAGGTCGACGGCGGTGCGAACGTCCTCGGAGATGGTGCGCCCGCTCGACAGGAAGCTCTGCACGTCCATCCGGAGGAAGCCGGTCGCGCGCGCGCCGTCGACCCACGACGTCGGTCCCTGCTGCTGCTCGACCTGCAGGGCGTCGATCAGCACCTGGACGCCGCTGTCGGCGGTGTCCTCCAAGATCTCGAAGACCAGCGTGGGCGCTACCGCTCCGGCAAACACTGTGGAGGTCATGCGCGTCCACTTCGTCGAGCCGAACGGTTCGGGCACGAGCACGGTCTGGATCGTCCCGTTGACGCCGTTGGTGACGTCCTTCAGTTGGCACCGCACCGCGCCGCTCGCCTGCACGTAGACCTGCGCCGAGTAGCCGACAGCGCCGGGGCCGCCGCCCGTCGTGCAGCTCGTGCCGCCGCGGACGCCGTTGACGACGGCCGACGTCGTGAAGCGCAGCACCTTCGTCCCCTGGAACGCGACCCATCGGGAGTCGAGCGTCGACGGGTCTCTCGACTCGAAGGTCGGGCAGGCGTCGATGTTGGTGAAGCCGGCCGTCGTGCCGAGCGTGTCGGTGCCGGTCCTCACGTTCTGCGCCAGCATGTTCGTGGTGCCGTTCTCGACCGCCAGCGCGCCCCCGTACTTGAGCCCCGCCTCGCCGGGCTGGGGGATGAGGTCGGTGACGCCCTTGCGGATGCTGTAGACGTTCGCAGCAGCGGGATTGAGGGGACCGAACCCCTTCAGGTCGAAGGCGTCGACGTCGAACGGGAAGTGGTGCCCGTTGCCCGCGACCAGGCCGGCGATCATCAGCGTCTGCTCGGGGTTGAGCACCGGCGTCTTGAAGGTCCACACCCGCTTGACGCTGGTGCGCGTGGTGCGGAGCGAGCCGTCCATCGTGCGCTGCCGAGAGCCGTGCTCCTCGAACCCGTATGCGGCGGAGCCGTCCTCGACGGGGATCGCGATGTTGTTGAGCTTCAGGAAGTCGGCCACGAGCTCAGCCCCCGACCCACTGCGGCGCTGCGGCCACCGACGCGCCGGTGCGGAGGAAGCTCTCGCGCTGCACGGTGCGGCGGAGCTCCGCCCAGAAAGCCTTCGGGTCGCTCGCGACGATCGTCACGTGCTCGATCGTGACGCCGCCGCCGCCCATCGCGCCGAGAGGGACGATCGCCTCGGGCCCGCCTTCGCCGACCATCGCGAGCGTGGGCTTCGTGACGATGCCGCCGTGCTGGAATCCCGGGATGCCGAGCTCGCGCTTGAGCTCGAACTTGCTCATCTCGGGGTCCATCGCCGCGAACCGAGACGCCATGACCTTGAACCCGGTCGGGACGTTCGTCAGGGACTCCGTCGCCGCTTGCGCTGCCTTCGTCAGGTCCTCGTGGGCCTTAGTGTTCTCGTCGATCGCGTCGGTGTTCGGCGGCAGCTCGGAGATGAGCCCCTCGTTCTTCACCGTCTCAGCGCGGTTCGCCGCAGCGCCCGCGACCTCGGCGTTCGATCGGAAACCCTGGCCCTTGATTGCATTCTCGATGCGCTCGCCGAGCGTGCCCACGAAAGCGCCGAACTCGTCGAACCGGCTCGTGAGCCAGCCGATCGCCTTGTCCAGCTCCTTGAACATCTCATCGAAGCTCGCGGTGACGGCCTCGATGAGCGCGCCGAACAGCTGGAGCGGCACGAGGAGGAGCTGAAGAATCGGGATGATGATCTTCAGCGGAAAGGTGAGCAGCTTCATGAAGCCGCCGAGAGACCTGACGAGCCAGGAGACGGTCGAGAGCGGCTCAGCGAGAGACTTCAGGAGCGGAGCGAAGCCCTTGAGGATCTCTCCGATCATTTCCAGCGGTCCCGCCAAGGTGGAGAAGAGCGCGTCGAACGCCGGCTTGGACGACTCGAAGAGGCTTGCGAGCCCGCCCACGAGAGGCTCGAGCACGCCGAGCAGGCCATCGAGGACGCCGTTGATGAACGCGATGATCTCCCCGAAGCCTTCCGTCTCCGAGATGAGCTGTACGATGACGGCGATCAGCGCGCCCCAAACGCCGCCGACCTCGGCGCCCTGCTGCGCGGCCTGCACGAGCTGGTTGAGTCTGGGGACTGCTTGAAGCACCGAGCCACCGAACGCGGCCATCGCGCCGCTAGCCGCCCTGATGCTCTCGACCATCTCCAGCGCGCCCTCGGCCATGATCAGCGGCGGCTCGGAGAGAGACTCTTTGTACTGCACGATGAACTGCTCCCAGTCCGAGGTGGGGTCCCAGTCCTCCGCCTCGTCCGAGAGCCGGGCGACGGAGTTCGCGGCGTCGTCCGCCGCCTTCTCCAGCCGGCGCATCTCCGCCTCGGCCGCGCCGCCGCCGCCCTTCGCCTTCATCGACCCGGTGAAGTTCTCTCCCTTCGTGGTCATCAACGTCTCGACCTGGCCGAGCGTGCGTTTGACGATCTTCTCGACGTCGAGGAAGTTCTCCTTCATCGCGTCGGCCGCCCCGGCGAAGTCGCCGGAGAGCACGGAGACGATCGCGGACGCCACGGCGCCGATCGACTTCCCGACCGCGTCGAACACTCCGATGATGACCGCGCCGACCGAGCCGAGCACGCGGAACACGCCGGCGATGAAGTTCCCGGCGTCCTTGAACGCGTTGGCCGCGTCCTTCGAGTTCAGGAATTCCTTCGTCAGCTTGTCGAGGATCGGCGCCAGCTGACTCGCCGCCTGCGCGCCGACGCGGGCGAACGCCTCGTGGAGCGCCTCGACGTTCCCGACGAACTTCTTCATCGGTCCGCTGCCCGCCGCGGCCGCCTGCTTGGCGCTGTCGAAGATGAACCCGCCGAGCTCCTGGATCGCGTGGGCGAACATCTTCACGGCCTTCACCGCGAAGGCGGCGTTCGCCTTCTGGCCGATATCCCCCAGGCTCTTGCCCGCCTCCTCCGCGGCCTCCGCGGTTCCGCCGAGAGTCTCCTCGAGAGCCTCGATGCGGTCGCTCAGTTCCTGCAACGAGTCCGCGGCGCCGGAGTCGTCCGCGTCGATCTCGAAGCTCAGAGTCCCGAGTGCCATCGGTCAGCGTCGTCCCTTCTTCACCCGCGCGTCTGCTACCGCCTTGTCGTGGGTTTTCTTCTTCAGCTCGTAGTCTAGCCTGAAGTATTCGGCCCACTCCGCGAACTCGTCGACCGAGAGCCCTTCCTCGAGCTCGTGCACCGTGCGCTTGAGCTTCAGGGCGAGGAAGTGGAGGAACTGCCGCTCTGGGTCGAGTCGGATTTTTTTTCGACGTCCACCTGCTTGACGTTGATGAGCTCCATCGCGGCCGAGACGAGCTTGTCGATGCCGCCGCCCGCGAGCTGATCGGAGAGCGTCTGGTAGTCGACGTCGTTGAAGACGCGAACGTCGGTCTCGGGGAAGTACGTGCACGCGATCACCGAGACGATCTGCATCTTGCCCAGGTCGAAGTTCACCTGGACCTTCTTCGTGGGCTTGCCGTTGCGGTGCCCGCCCTCGGTCTCGTCGGTCTCGGCCGCGGTGATCTGTGCCGATCGGTAGATGGCGTTCCGAGTCCCGAGCGTCGGCTGCCGCACCTCGAGCTCGAAGCCGTTGTGGGCGACGCGAACCGCTCGAGCCTTAGGGCTCGTCAGAAACGCGGTGCGCGCCTGAATCTGTTCTGGGGTCATCTGCACCATGCGGTCGTTCTCCCGTGCTGCGAGGTCGGACGAATAGAGCAGGCGCGCGCGCGGGCGTCTACCACGCACACTTCAGGCGAGCTCGAGCCAGCCCACCTCGGTCAGCTCGCGCGCGGGCACGATCGAAGGGTGCTTGAGCCTCAGCCCTCGCCAGGTGCGCGCAGTTCAGTGCGCGCGCGAAGCGCTGGGCGAAGCACGTCAAACGCTCAAGAATGCGCGGCGCCTGAAATCGATCGGTTTCGCATTTCGAGGGGGAGCGGGCAGTCAGGCGGGCAGCGTAAAAGCGCACCATGCCATGTACCGCCGATCCTCCCGACCTCACCCTCGCCGCGGTGCTCCGTGGCGCTCGACACCACGCACAGCTCTCGCAGACGGTCGCCTCAGTCCGCGCCGGGCTTTCACTCGCCACGCTCCGGCGCGCCGAGCTGTACGGCGCCGCCCGCGCCCGCACGCTTGCGGCGCTCGCGCGTGTCTATGGCGTGAGCGTCGACGACCTGCGAGGCCGGCGTGCGCCCGACCGCGGCGTTCAGGTGCCGCTGATGGGCAGCACCGAGAGCGAGCCGACGCGATGAGCGCCGCGTGGTCGGTGAGCCAGTCGGTCGGATGCCCGCGGTTCGCACGGTGAGCCTCGCAGACGCCTATGCCGGCGATGTCGATCTCCGACACCCGGCCGCCGCGCTCGGCGTACAGCCGCAGCACCGGTTGCCAGCGCGCTTCCTCGTCGCACTGCATGCCCGTGTCGACACAGCCGCACTTCATGGAGCCTCGAGCTGCTCGGGTGCAAGCGCTGACACTACCGCGCCGACAAGTACGCCGCCCACTCGACGACCTCGAGATCGGCGAGCGCCTCGACTGTGGCCCACTCGAGGTTGAGCCGAAGAACCAGGAAAGCACGCACCAGCCGCAGGCGCTCGGGACTCATGGCGGGCCCAATCGGAACGACGCGAAGCCGGGCAGGCTCTGCCGCGGCGGCGTGCACTGCCAGTTGAGCGTCGCGTTGACGAGGTCGGCCACGGCGGTCGCCACCTCCTGGGAATCGAAGGTGACCCAGCCGCGCCAGAAGTCGGTCTGCCCGCCTGGGTTGACCTCCAGCACCTTGCGCGTCGCCGACGAGAACAGGTCGTAGAGGCGCAGCACGCCGCCGCCCGGGTCGAGGTCGTCGAGCAGCGCCTTGAGGTGGGAGATCGAACCGTTCGCGTCCTTCAGGAGCGCGAGGCGCGTGCGGTTGGGGTTTGCCTTGAAGACCGTCGTGTCGGCGAGGTCGCGCATCATGCTGACGGTGAAGTCGCGCGATTCGATCACATCGACCGTCGGGAGGAAGTTGCCCGAGATCGTCACCACGGCCAACGGCACCAAGGGCGCGTCGAAGGTGACCTTGCCGAAGAGGAAGTCGAAGCTCCACGTGCCGACGACCGGGACGGCGTTCACCTTCACGATGATCGGCGCGTCCGGGTCGACGATGCGGCGCGCGGCGTTGGTGATCTGGTACACGAGATCTGGCACGAGGTTCGTCGTCGCCTCGTCGACCATCGCGGTCGGCGTGCCGGTGATCTTGACTGTGCTGTTGTAGCCCGCGCTGGGCATGCCTCACCTCGAGAGAGGGTCAGACCGCGACCGGGAGCCCGTTGCCCTGCATGGTGGCCGACCATTCGATCTTGCCGTCGACGGCGGTCGAGATCTCGCTGCTCTCGACCTTCGTCGCCACCTTGAAGCCCTGCAGACCGACCGCCGCGGTCGGGTCGAACTTGATGCGCACGAAGAGGTTCGCGCCGTCGTCGAAGCGGTCGCGGATGCGCTTCTGGCCGTTCGCGTCGGCCGACTCGTAGTCCCCGCTCACGGAGACCGTCACGTCGCGCAGCGCGGCGAGCTTACGCTTGGCGTCGTCCGCGTCGTTGAACGCCGTCACGTCGAGCAGGTCGCGGTTCGGCCCGAAGCTGACGTTGTTCAGCCCGTCGACCTCGCTGTAGGCGATGTCGTCGTTGCTCACCTCGACGACGATGGGATGGCCGGCTAGTGGCATAGGCGTGCTTCCTCCTGGCCTGTCACCGTAGCACCAGAGCTACTGCTTGAACCACAGCGTAGCGTTCACGCTCCACTCGTCGTGCTCAGTGTCGTCTTTGCCAAGGTAGAGCGGTTCGCTGTTCAGAACCTTGCAGGCGACGTAGCCGGCGATCGTGGCCAGGTGCAGCTTGTCTCGGACCTGCAGCGCCTTCGTCTGGCCAGCGCCGAACTTCTCTGGCTCGGACCGAACGCGGACCTGCACGTTGACCTGGTAGAAGCTCGCGCTGCCGGCGCCGACCCGGAAGTATGGCTGCGGCGGGGGGCCGCCCGTGGCGAGCACGAAGACAGCGGCGTGCGGCACGACGTTCGACGCCGGGCGCACGGGCCCGCGGAAGATGGTCGCGCCGGCCGCGTTGAAGACGCCCAGCGAAGGCGCCGGCGCGGCGGCGGCGAGAAGCGTCGCGACGTCGAGGTCGGATTCTGGCATGGCTACTCCGGCTCCTGGTTGTGCGGCCCGGCCTGTGGCTCGCTCGGATCCTCGAAGCCGGAGGCGAGCTCTTCTTCGACGATGCCGCGCACGTCGACGGAGTTGATCGCGTTCTCGAGGAACTTCGCCTCGCCGACCTCGTGCCGGAACTCCGTGCGCTCGTGCTGGATGAGCGCGTACTGAGCCGCCGCGCCTCCGAAGCCGACCTCGACCCGCGGGCTCTGTGGGTCGGGCAGGGTGACGTAGCCACTGGCGCGCAGCACGCCGGTGTCGATCGGCGCGCGCTGCTTCGCGTCGGTCATGACCGCGTTCCCCGCGGCGTATAGTGCGCGCGCGGTCGCCTGCCCGATGGTGGCGCGCGCCTCCTTGAGTGCGGCGCGGAGCTGCTTCGCGCCCTTCAGTCGTACCCGGGCCGGCATAACCAGCAGGCTAGACGATCGTCTCGTAGTGGTCGATCACGCCCCGCTCGTCGGGCAGCTCCTGAACGCTGCGCGGCGTGCGCGCCAGCGTCGCCTCGGTCGGGGAGTCGCCCGGCAGCCACACGCGGTCGGTGATCCGGATCTGCTCCTCGGTCACGATGCGCTTGCGCGAGAGTCGCTCCTCACCCTCGGGCCGGTCCTCCGTCTCCTGGTCGTCCTCGACGCGGGCCATGAACGGCTGCGGCGAGCCGAACGACGGGTCACCGAACGAGTCGACCGCCGAGAGCTGCGCGACCCAGATCCGTTGACGGCAGGTCTTCCTAAGCTGCGGGTCCACTCACTCCTCCCACCACGGGCGCACGGCTTGGTCGTCGTTGCCCGGCAGGTCATCTTGCCCGCGGTTGAACGACGGCTGGACCGCGTTCGTGTCGTTCGCCAGCTCCTGCTTGCCGCTCTTGGTGATCCCACCGACGAACATCTCTGCGCCGACGAGGGAGGCCGACTTCGCCTCGAGCTCGGTCGCCATCTCGAGGTACGCCTTCGCGCGCTGCGACGCGCTGACCGACAGAGACAGGTTCGTGAAGTCGGCCTGGCGCGAGAACTTCGCGGCGATCGCCCGGCAGCACGCAGCCGCCGCGAGGTAGATGTTGTCCGACTGCTCGGAGAGGAAGAAGGCGATCTCGTCGTCGAGCAGCAGCCGGTCGTTCGGGTCCGTGTCGCCGATCAGCAGGCGGACCTTGCTGATCGCGTCCGCCAGGTCGGCGTCGTAGTTCCACTCCGTCTCCGCGCTGAAGCTCCCGTCGAACGACGACGGTTCGGCTCCCGCCGCCGCGGTCAGCACGTAGACCGCTCCGCCCGCGTCGAGGTCGGCCTGCGACGGGCTCACCGCGAAAAGGTGGTTCGCTAGCAGCGGCACCACGGCGGGCGGTGCCCTGGGCACGCCGGCGTTGCTGACGTACGCGCCGGCGCCGACGAAGCTCGGCAGCCCCGCCCCGTTGAAGAGCGTGGTGTCAGGGTTGAGGAAGTTGAACGACGCGAACGGCACGACACCCTGTGCGTTCACCGTGCCGTTCACGTAACGCGGCGACGCGGCGGCGCCGTTGTCGACGAGGTAGGCGACGCCCAGCCCGGCGTGCGCGGCCGACGGCGCGAAGCCGAACAGCCCGTTCCCGAGGTTCACGATCCCCGGCTGCGGAGTCAGGTCGAGACCGGTGCGGTCGCAGAACTTCAGGAACGCGGGCACCGCACCCGGCAGCGGGTCGCCGAGACCGTCGAAGACGCGCCAGGTGGTGAACTCGGCCATGCGGCGAGACTACCTTGCGCAGGCCTTCGAGTAGTATCCGGCCGCCGCGGTCGCGACGCACGAATTGGTGGTCACCCCGGCGAAGGTCGACGTGACGGGGACGATGGACGCCGGGTCGAGGCTGATCTCCGTCGGGGCGGTGAGCGTCACGCTGGCCTTCGTGTAGCCGAGCATCGCTCCGAATGATGCCTCGACCCCGGTCGTGAGCGCAGAGCCACTCAAGGCGCCGGTGAAGTTCAGCACCCCGAGCCCACGAATCTGGATCGCGGTCGAGCAGCCCGAGATATCGATGCCACCCGAGGACGCGAGCGTACCGAACGCAGGCATATCGGTGGAGGCCGACAGGCCCAGGCGAAGCCCCGCGCCGCCCGCCGCGGCACAGGACAACCGACTATTTGTGAAGACGTGAAACGGAGAAGCGTTCGAGCTGATCAGCAAGGCGGTCTGGCTGCCCCGGAACTCGCTCGCCGTGATGCTGAAGACGAAGGCGCTGCCGCCTGAGCCGTTGTTGAGCGAGAGGACCGGGTTGGTGCCAGCGCCTTGTCGGAAGAGACTGTTCGCAGACGAGACTTTGCCCTGGAAGAAAGAAACTGCCGAGTTCGTGGAGGTGGGCTGATTGATGTGACACTTGGTGAAGGCAACGTCCCCGCCGACCCCGCCTAGGCCCCCGACCGCCACTGCGCCGCCGCCCGACGCGATCGACTGGACGACCTGAACGTTGGTGAAGACGACGCCGCTCGAGTCGTCGATGCTGATGCCGAACCCAGCGTCGATCTCCAAGCGCAGGTTGCGGAAGAGGATCTGCTGACGTCTCGAGTCGAGGCTGTTGCCGTACGAGAGGATCGTTCCTCGGGTTGATGCCAAAGAGATCGGCGTTCCTGGCGGCACCATCACCGAGTTGAAGACGGTCGCCGGGTCCTGGATCGTGAACGTCGTCGACGCCGTGGGCGCCCCCCAGGGTCCTACGACCGTGATCGTGTCGACCGTGTTTGAGCTCACCACGAACTGCGCGTTGGTCGGAGAGGCCGTCGTGATGAATCGACCGGTGAGGTCGTTCGCCGTCCAGCCAGCGCCGGTGAGGACTAACGTTCCGAACGTCGAACCTGATCCGGCGGTGCCGCTCGTAGCGGTGCCGGTCGCCGGTCCGCTGGCGAGCGTGCTCGTGGTCAGCACGCCGTCGATCAGGATCCCGCCTGGTCCCGAGACGTCGCCCAAGAACCCGGTCACCAAGATGCCGTTGTACACGCCAGCGTCGATGCTCAGGGTCGCCGGTTGCTTCAGCATCTTGGGCACCTTGTTGATCGCCGCCTGGGGCTGTCGGCACGGCCCGTCGCTGCCGCCGTCGGTGAACGGGGCCGTGCACGCGTTCGTGTCGAGCCCGCGCACGTCGACGTACCAAATGGGCGAGCCGCCGTCGGCCAACGCGACGGTGGTGCGCACCACGTTCTGAGGCGGCGCCGGCGTCGGGCCCGAGCCGGCGAGGCTGGGCAGCGCCAGGTAGACCGACAGCAGAGCGAGGAGCAGCGGCAGCGACTTCTTCATGGGCGGTCTCCGATCATTCGGGCGTGGGGGAAGGCCGGTCGTCCGCCTGCTCCCCAGTTCCAGCCCGCGCGGGCGTCGTGTCCGTTTCCGCGCCTACCGTCACCGACGCCGTGCACTGCGTCGGACTGCCGTCGTGTTGCCCCGCTCTCGCGACCCGTTCACCCGGAGAGCACTTCAGGGCGCGTGGGAGTTCGTATCGGCTGCGAGCATTCGACCCGCTTCGCTGAACTAGCCAGGCCCGCCGACGGGCCGTCTCGAGCTCACTTCTGCTTCGCGGGCTTCGGCGGGTGACCGGCCGCGGCGGCGACCACCTCGGCCGGCACCGGCTCGGAGTCGCCGAGCTTGAGCACGGTCTTGTCTTCGAGCAGCGCCTTCAAGTTCGACCACTTCTCGGCCAGCTCAGAGGGGATCGCATCGCCGGGGTTCCAGTAGTGCGTGGAGCCCGGGATCGTGACGACCTTTCCAGCGACGTAGCGAGACATGCGTTCGTTCTCCCGTTGGGGTGACGCCGGGGACCGTAGCACGAACGACAAGGCCCCCGTCGACCAGCATCGATCGACGGGGGCCTTGCTCTTTGCGTGCTATGAGCGAATTTTATCCTGTGACTGCCGTTACGCAACGGCCGACGCGAAGAACGTTCCGCAGTCGTTCGCGACGAGCTTCTGGTCCCACGCCATCTCGCCCTCGATGCGGTCCGACTCGAGGTGCTCCATGCGGAACCTCTTGATGCGGACGCCCGCGGCGCCGGCGCCCAGCATGCCGGTCCACGCGAACGTGTACCCGCCCGACGGCTGCATCAGCGACGGCGTCGGGTTCGAGTAGACGAGCAGCGCCGCCTTCGAGTTCACCGCGTACGCCATCACCGCCGCCGCGCCTTCGGCAGCCGTGTTGTTCGTCGAGCGTGCGACGAGGACGCGATCGACGTCGAAGACCGACGCCAGGATCTCGGGGTTCACGTTGCCCCGCTGCGTGAACTTGATCCGGTCGAGGATGTCCGGGTTGTCGCACAGCGACGCGTAGGTGCGCGCCCCGAGCACCATCACGTTCGGCTTCTTGCCGGTGGCCTCGGTGATGCGCGTGACCTCTCCGCGGACCACGCTGGCCGGCTTCGACACCGCGTCGTTCCACTGCAGGAACTGGTTCGCGCCCGGCGCCGCCGCGACGCCCGTGAGGTCCAGGCCCCAGATCCCCGTCGTGAAGTACGACGTCGCCCACGCCTTGTCCTTCCGGATGAGCAGGATCTGCGTGACGTACTCCGTCGCGTCTCGGTCGGGGTTCAGCGCCGCGTCCGAGTTCGATCGCACCTGGTCGTCGACGTCCTTGTGGAACGCGGTGACCGGCGCGAAGTAGTTCGGCGTGTTGTCGAGCGCGAACCCGCCGCCCGCCGACTCCGTGCTCGGGGCGCGGATCTTCGCGTCGTCGCGGAAGAAGTCGGCCTTCGAGTAGACGAAGTACCGGTCGCTCTGCTTCTGGACCGGAACCATCGGGAAGACCTTGTCCGCGATGTAGTTCTCTGCGGCCTGGATGTAGGCGACCGACACGTTCGTCAACGGCGCGTTGACGTGGACGTCGCTGGCAGTGGGCTTCGACATGTTCGGTGCTCCTCGAGAGGTGCTGCGTGACGTGGGCCCGCGCGGCTGTCTCTACTCCGCGCGGGGAGAAGGTTGGGTGGAGGCGGTTAGCTCGCGGCCAGGTGGCTGATCTGCACCAGCATCGAGCCGATCTGCGTGTCGGCGCCCGGGTTCTCCAGGATCACGCCGAGGGTGTTCGACAGCGCGGCCGGCGCCTTGGCCTTGCCGTTCGCGTCCGACGACACGACCGTCCCGGGCGCGAGCGCCGCCGACCCGACGATCTTCGACCGCCCGTCGACCATGATCTCGGCCGCCTTGCCCAGCGCGTCGGGCTTGTTCTGCAGCACGCCGATGGCGCGCTCGTCGGCGCCGCACAGCGCGGCCCGACCGTTCGCGTCGACCTTGATGGCCTTGTACTGGTGCGTCGACAGGTCGGCCGCCGCCTCCAGGGTGATCTGCTTGCCAGGATCGTCAGACGCCATGGGCGCTACCTCCGTACTGCGTCAAAGGGTGGGTGCTGCGGTGCTGCGTGGACTTCGAGTGGGTGGCCGCGCTCGCACTCCGCGCGGCCCGTTCGTGGTGAGTCGGCCTACGACCGCGCGGTCTTCTGCTCGGCCTCGTAGGCGTCGTACAGCTTCGGGTTGAGCTCCATCGCCTTCGCGATCGCCGCGGGCTCGGTGAGCTTGGGGTCGGCCTTGCGCAGCTCGGCCGCGGCCTTCTGGATCTCCCCCCACGCCGTCGTCTCCGTGCCGCCGACGTTCGCGTGCCCTCGCTCCTTCAGCAGCGAGTCGACGGTCTTCAGCTTCTCGTTCGCCGACTCGAGCATCTTCTCGACCTTCGCGGCCAGCTCGGGGTTCGCGTCGTGGAGCGCCTTGAGCACCGGGCCGATCTCGGCCGCCTTCGTCGGCAGCGACGAGAGCTTCTCCGCCTTGGAGAGGAACTCCTTCTCGAGCCGCGCGTCGCGCTCGGCCTTGACCTGCTTCTCCAGCTCGACGCGCGCCTTCGAGTCGACCTCCGCCTGCTTCTTCAGCGAGGCGAGCTCGGCGTTCGCTTCCGCCGCCGCCTTCTCCGCCTTCGCGATCTGCGCCTTCGTGGCGTCGTCGAACTTCGCGACGGGGGTCTCGTTCTTCTGCGGTTCGGTCGGCATGGGCTCCTCGGGGTAGGGCGCCGGCGAGTCTGCCTGAACAGCGGGCTCGTTGTCAGCACCCATGGGCGCGGCCGGCGAGATCAGGTCGATCAGGTCGTCCGGCGACTCGACGCCGCACGCCTCCATCACCGCCTGCAGCATGCCCTCGGGCAGGTCGGCGCGGGCCGCGGCCAGGATCCCGAGAGACGAGAGCACCGCCTGGCGCGCCGGCTCGGAGAGCTCCTCGAGCGCCTTCGCGAGACGCTCCGGCGTCTGGCCGGGCTTGATGCGGGCGAGCAGCTTCGAGAGCGAGTCCTTCTGCGCCTTCGTCATCTTCGTCTTCATCTTCTTCTCCTGTTTGCGAAGCGCGAAGCGCTTCCGGTTGGCACCGCGGTCTACGAGGCTCACTTCGACCGTGTCGATCTCGCTGAGCTTGCTGGTCACGACGTCGGCGCCTCGATGGTCAGAACTTCCACCTCGGGCATTGGCACCCTCTCAATCTCCGTCCGAACCCCGAACCCGCCGATGCTGTAGGCCCCAAGCTCACCGGACAGTACCTTCGCCCAAGCCGTAGGATCAAGAACGCGAACGCCCAGCACCCACGCGCCCGAGTGGATCAGGTCGTTCCCGAACTGCATCTTCCAGATCCGGTGCGGCCGCCCGTCGACCGCCGCGGCGTAGTCGTCCGGCGTCGGGTACCAGAACACGAAGGACTCGACGACGACCGCGGAGAGGTCGACCTGGTGCTGGAGCCGGACCCGCCGCGCACGCTCCATGTAGCCGTGCGCGGTCAGCTCCACCTCGCGCGGCGAGATCCAGTCGTCGTGCGCGTCGACGATGTACGGATCAAGGACGACGCCGTAGACGATCTGCCTCTCGCGATCGAGCTTCGCGATCGACGTCTCACGCTTACCGCCCCGGCCCGGGAAGCGTCGCGTTTTCGTCAACGAATCCGATCTCTTCGTCGCAGGTCGCTCGGCGCCGTAGACCATCTTCGTCTTCCCGCCGTGGCCGTGCACCTCGAGCATGGCCTCGACGCTGGCGAAGACCGTCGTCCCAGGTGTCGCCGTGAGCCACCGGAGCACGCACGTCCCGTCGTCGAAGACGACGCCCTGCGCGACGTTGCCGGTCCCGCTGACGCCCGTCTCGTCGACGACGCGGTTGAGCGTGAACGTCTTCACGCCTCAGTCCTCGGGGTCGTCTGGGAGCGCGGCGCGCACCGCGCAGTCCTTCGCTTCCAGCAGCTTCCGCATCGCCGCGGTGCGTTCGGCGCTGGCCGGGGTCGACTCGAGGATGTGTTCGGCGAGGTCTCGGAACGGCCTCGACCGCGACTGCAGGTGCTCGGGCAGGTGCCGGTACCTGAAGTACGAGAACAGCTTCCGCGACGCGGGGTCGAGAGATTTGACGTCGATCGGCATGGCGTCGACCGTAGCACGGGCGAAACGATGCGTCGTTGAGCTAGCGTCGTCGCGTGCCGCCTCCGACCTGGCCGTTCTCCCCGCGCGTTCTCGACCGCACCAACCTCGGGGCTCAGAACACGAACAGCACGACGGGCGTCGACCTGTGGGGCGGCGGGGCGACCAAGAGCCTCGGGCACGGCGAGGGGATGGTGCTCATCTACGGGCACCTGCTGTGCCTGCACACCCTCGTCACTGGGCGCGCTGACTTCCAGCTCCAGGTCTCGGAGGACGGAGTCGTCTGGACGCCGGGCGATCCGACGGTGCCGGCCCGATGGTTCACCAAGAGCCTCGCAGTCACCAACGCCCTGCTGTTGCTCGTGCACCCCGTCGATCTGCTGTTCGTCTACGACAAGAACCAGCACCGCGAGGGGTTCGCGCGCATCCGATGGAAGACCAACGGCGGCGTGCTCAGCCTGGCCGCCGACACGGCCGACGGGTTCGCCAGCACGATCCGAGCGCTGAAGTTCCCGACCTGGGAGTAGCTGCTACGGCCGGACCAGGCCGACCGTGCACCGGCAGTTTGGGTGCGCGGGTGGGCGCGCGAACGACTCGCCGAGCACGCCCGACCTGAAGTCCTCGTCGACGGGGACCGGGTCCGAGTCGCCGAGCTCGTTGCAGATCGGACACGTGCGCGAAGATCCGTCGGCGTGGATCCATCGTTTCTTCATCCCGCCCGGCAGCAGCCCTTCTCGTTCGGCCTGGCGCCACGAGTCGAGCGTGCCCTGGTTCGACGCGGTCATGGTCTCCGTGCGAGCGATCGTCTCGGCCCGGTACGCGGTGAGCCGGTCGGCGTACGCGCGCGCCGCGGACTCGATCGCGTCGTCGTCGCTGCCGGCGTCGGCCATGGTGCGGATCTGCCGCTCGACCGCGCGCGACAACCGGTCGTCGAGGCCCAGCGTCTCGCGCAGCGCGCGGGCCGTCGTGCGCACGGGGACGCCTTCGACGAAGCCGCGCTCGATCGCGTCGCGGATGCGCTGCCGCGCGGCGCCGGTGATGCCGGACACGAGAGCAGCGCCGCGGCGACGCACGAAGTCCTCGCTGTACGGGTTTCGGAGGTCGAACCGGCCGGTGATGACCTTCACGACGATGGTCGGCTCGGTCGTGCGGACCAGCGTCGCATCGGGCTCGTTCGTGTGCGGCGACCGGTCCAACCGGCGAAGCTCTGCGTCACCAGCCTCTGCGAGCTTCGCCCGGATCGCTTCTTCGAGAGCCTCGGAGAGCTCGCCTTCGACGGTGCGCCACCTGGCGTCGGTCGCGTACGGCATCCAGTTCCGCAGCGCGATCGCGCGCTCGAGGTGCTCGACCGGGAACAGCTCGCGCATGCGCGCCGCGGCCAGCAGCGTCGCGGACTGGAACGCGCGGGTGAAGTCGTCCGTCGGCCGGGCCGCGGCGAGCTCGGCCTCCTTGTTCACCGCGCGGAACGTCACGGCCTACTCCTCCGCGGCGGGCCCGACCGTCGGCGGCCTGTTCGGCTTGGGCGGCTCGGGTGGTGCGGCCGTCGACGTCGCCGGCCTCGGCTTCTCCGGGGGCGGCGCGTTCGGGACGGCGCGCGCCGGCTCGGGGACGTCGGACTTCTGCGGCAGCTTCAGCATCTCGCGCAGCTTCCGCTCGATGGCGTCGTCGGGCACAAGCACACCGGCGCCGACGAGGTTGTTGATCGCCGTGGCGACGGCGTCCAGGTCCGGCGTCTCGAGGTCGCCGTACACGAGCGACGGGTACTCGTCCGCCGTGTACCCGTTCAGCCCCATCAGTCGAGGGATCAGGTACCGGTTCACCGTCGACGCGATGTTCTCCATGTGACCGCCCAGCGCGGTCGAGAAGAGCGTCGTCTTCGTCGATGCGAGCGAGTAGCTGCCGACCTGCTGCGTCCCGAGGAAGATGAACTCCGCCAGCATGGTCATGGCGATGCGCTGCTCGTGCCGCGTGACCACGCCCGACGTGTCGATCGACCTCCGGCCGGGCGACGCGATCAGCGCGAGCTCGTACCCGGTGTGCTCGCCCTTCGGGGTCATCTTCGCAGGGAAGACGATCCCCTCTCTCTCGTCGCGTCGGATCTGCTGCACCAGCGTCTGGTACAGCTGCCGCAGCTGCTTCTGCTGCGGCGTCGCCGACGGAGACATGATCTCCGGTGGCACGTACGCGACGGGCAGGCCGGTCAGGTCGCGCTCGATGCCGATCGCCTCGATCTCTTCGATCCGCTTCGCGAAGTGCCACGGGCGGTACGCATTGCGGAGACACGACCGGCCTTCCGGGTTGTTCTTCCGCGACGTCGTGCGGAACAGCAGCGCGCGCTGCAGCGGGATCAGGACCGTCGTCTGGCCAGACCACGGGTCCTGCTGCCACATGCCCAGCACGGTCCCTTCGTTGTCGAACTCCCACCGGTCGAGCGTGTCCTGCGATCGGATCGACAGCTTGCGCAGGCCGACGCGCCCGTCGGTGAAGCGCGACCGGTAGCGCGCGTCGTCGCCGGGCCCGCGGCGCAGCTTGTAGACGATCTCGAAGAAGCTCCACCCGAACGGCAGCATGGACAGCACCTCGGCGACGAACTCGTCCCAGGTGTGGCTCATGTCCTCGATGCACTCCTCGAAGAACTTCGCCGCCTCCTTCTGCCGCGGCGTCTCGCCCTGCGGTTCGACGCGCCACTCGACCTGACGCAGCAGCATCTCGATCACGTACAGCACCGCGCCGACGATCGGGCTGTTGTCGCTCATCTCGCGGTACACGCGCGCGGCGCGGCGGCCGGAGAGCTTGACTAGCAGTTCCTCGTCGACGTACCCGCCCGTGCGCCGCAGGCCGGTCGTGCCGATGGGGACGTCCATCGGGAGCTTGCTCGCGGCCTCGAGCTCGGACGGCGGCGCAGAGTCGGTCGCCGGCGTCGACTGCGGAAGCTGAGCGGCGGGTTCGGGTTCGGCCTTCTCGAACCACGACGTCGGGTCGTACCAAGCCATCGGTCAGCCTCCGAAGAGAACCAGCAGGAACAGCGCGGTCACGAACGAGCCGAGGACGACGCCGATGGTGAACGACGCCAGCGTCGACGGCCGCTCGAACGAGGTTGGGTGCAGCCAACCGCACTTGTTGCAGAACTGATCCGCCAGGTACTGGCACTCGCGCCCGTCGCGTGGGCGCAGGTGCCGGGTGCCGACGAGGACGGAGAAGCCGTGCATTCGCGCAACGTACCTCGTCATGAAGTCCACGGCGACTCGCGCGTGCCTTCGAGGTCTGGCTCTGCAGACGGCGCCGGCCCGTCGCCGTGCTCCTCGAGCAGCCACGCGTAGCCGCCCGACGCGGCGTCGGCCTGGTCCTTGTAGCCCTTGGGCAGCTGCACCAGCTCGTTCACGAAGTCGCGGTTCCATGCGCCGCGCACAAGGTACAGCGCGCCGAAGCGCGCGATGCCGGCGAGCGGGCGCCACATCTCTTCCTTGCTGCCGGTCTTGTGGTGCTCGTGCACGTCCCACCCGCGCAGGGTGCGCACCGCGTACCCGCGGACGACGGCCTTCCCCGAGCTGCCGGGCTCGCGCTCGATCGCCACCGGGACCTCCTTCCCGTCGGTCTCGGCCGTCGCGCGCACGAACAGCTCGACGTCGCCGGGCTCAAGTCGCGCGCGCACGGCGTCGGCGATGATGACTCGCATCGCGCCGGCCTCGTCGAACCACAGCCCGACCTTCACGCCGGCAGACCACGCCGGGTCCTTACCCTCGTTCTCCTCGAGCTCGGGGTCCGTGCCGGCGAGGTCCCAGTAGCGCACCCACTGCACGTCGGCCGGCTCTTCTTCCAGGAACCGCGCGAACCACTCGCGCTTGAAGATCTTGCCCGACGGCTGCGCGTCCCAGTCGCCCTCGGCGTACCAGGCGTACTCGACCGGGTCGAGCTGCGCGAGGTTGAGCAGGTACCCGCGCCGGTCGAGCGACGGGTTGTCGTCGGCGAACGCGGGCACGAAGTGCGCGCCCTGCGCGACGACGCCGAGCTTCCGGGCGATCTCCTTCACCTGCTCGGACGGCGGCGACTGGAAGACCGGGAGACCGACGCGGCTCCCCTTGCGCCATCCCTTGTACGGGTGCCCGGTCCCGAGCTGCGCGGCGTGCTCGACGAAGCGCGCCTTCACCCACTCGTGGCCGACGCCGCCCGGGTTCGTGTTCGCGCGCATCCGCGTCGGGATCTTCGCGTCGGTGCTGCGCAGGCGGGAGAACAGGAAGACGTAGTCCCCCTCGTCCCACTCCGTCAGCTCCTCGACACCGATGAACTGGTAGGCCGGGCCCTTCCACTTGTCGCGGTCCTTCGTGAACTTCAGGTGGCCGAACGAGATCGTCGCGCCGGGATTCGAGTCGTACGTCGGGAACCTGAACCCCAGCAGCCCGGCGTCCCACTGCGCGGCCGTGCCGGCGAACCACTTCTTCGCGCGGTCGAGGATCGCGTCGGCCTTGAACAGGTCGGTCTCGCTGCGCCGGAGGATCAGCGCCGAGTACGTCGGTCGGTCGACGTACTGCAGCCCGGCCAGCAGCAGTGCGTCCGACTTCCCGCCGCCCGCGGCTCCGCCGTACAGGCACTCCTGCGCGTCGAGCTCAAGGAACGTCCGCTGCTTTGGGTGCGGTGAGTGGGGGCTGTACGGCTTCACCGCCACCCGGAGCGTCTCGTCCGCCCGGTCGCGACGGATCTCCATCAGCTTCAGCGCCGCTCTTTCCGCCAGCGAGGGCATGTAGCGCGCGCTCGTAGCCTTGTATGTCGTCACCGAACGCCTCCTTCAGCCGGTCCAGAGCGCCGTCGAACTCTCCGGCGATGTGCAGTCGGACCTGCGGCACGAACTCCTCGGGGTCCGTGATCGCCCCGAGCGCCTGAGCTGCGCGCCAGTCGCCCGGCTTCTTCGCGGTCCCCTGCGCCGCGCGTCTGATCTGCAGCTTCAGCAGCGTTCGACGTCGCGCGCCGGCCCCCTCTATCAGCCGGGCGAACAGGACATAGACGCCGGGGTCGTCGGCCTGGGCCAGCTTGCCCGCGCGGCCCTTCTCGAGCCACTGCTGCCCGGTGTCGTACACGACGCCGGACGTGAGGCACGCGTCCTTGAACGACGCGGAGTTCGCCACGCGGTCGGCGATCTCCTGCGCGATGGCGGCGGTCAGGGCGGTACGCCGGCCCGGCATCGTCGGGGGCAGCGGCCCCTGAGCGGGAGCTGCCGCAGCCGGCGCCGGCCGGACTCGCCGGAGCTTCCGCCGCCGCGGGTGCTTCTTCTTCGTCGTTCTCCGCGCCACGCGGTCAGACTACCTCGGCCGGAGTAGAGGGGAGAATCTCACGTCGACTTCGCGCCGGGATTCTCCCCGGCAGACGGGCGTGAGTAGACGAGCAGCGGAGCGTGCCACGCCTGGCGTTCCCATCCCCACCGACGGCGGGCCCAGAACCCGGCGCACCCGCCCTCGCGGTACGGGCTCATGCACCAGGCGCGGGCGTCGACCACGAGCATCGGGCCGCCGCAGGTCGGGCATGTCCGGATCACTGCCTGGCGCCCTTGTGCGACTCGTGGGGGCAGGTCGCGTGCTTTCGCTGCGGCCGAGACTTCGAGGTAATCCACAGGTCGTGTCCGCAGCTGAGTTCGAGGCACCATCGCAGCTCGTTGATCGGAGACTGACGCGCGTCTCGCACCTCGACTCGGAGACCCTCGTTCGTCACCGCTGCACCGCGCAGTTCGCCCGGCCAGTGACGAACGCCTCGATCAGCTCGTCGTTGCGCCGCGTCGCGACCTGCATCGCCTGGAACCGCGCCACGTGGCGCTCGAGGATCACGACGCAGCGGTTAGCCGCGGCCTCCCACTCTTCGGCGTCGCGCGCCGCGTGCGCGTCGCCCACCAGGTACCCGACCAGCAGCGCAGCGGCTATCAGCATTACTGTCTTCATCGTCTTCATCGGCGTCTCCTCCTACGTCGCTTGGTGGGTATGGGCGCAGGAGGTGGAGCCCAACGGCGCTTGATCTCGTCACGCGCGAGCTCGCCAATGGCGGCCCCGATTACAGCAGCGGTGGCTGCGAGCAGCGCCACGCCAACTTTCTTCAGCGCCTCTTTCACCGCCGTGTCCCCAAGGTCGAACCGAGTGCGCGGCGCGTGTCGACGAAGTCGAGTCGGGCGCGCGCGCGGTTCGCCGCGTCCTCGTACGCGCGCCTCGCCGGGTTGTTGAACTTCAGCTCGTCGGCGCGCGCGTCGCAGTGCGCAGCGAACCTGCGGAACCACGTCGACGCGTCGGGGCTGTTTCGCGTCTTCGCGTAGTGGCACCGTACCGACAGCACCCAGCACGTCGCCTCAGATTCCTCCGCCTTGGCCCGGCCGAAGAAGTGATCGACCTCTCCGGGCGGGACTTTCGCGCCACAATGACATTCGCAGTGGCCGCGGCATCGAACGAGCAGCGCCTGGTGGAGAACGGCGTCCATCAGCGCTTCACCGCCGCGCAGAGCGGCGCATGGCCGGTCATCTCTTCGCTGTCCTCGTAGCTGCACGTGCATTGCCTTGACCTCCACGCGTCGACGGCAGCGAGCACCGCGCGCTGCCCGTCGGCCGGCGTCGGTCCGAGCTCGTCCTTGAGCGCGTCGAACTGCCGCAGCTTCTTCCCGCGCATGATGCAGACGATCTCGAACCATCCCATCCCGCCTCGCGACGCGAGCTTCTCGAGATCCTGGTCGTGGTTCTCGATCGCCTGCCGCTCGAACTGTTGGATCCACGCCCACGGCACGGAGTGCGGCGGCGGCGTCTTTCGACGGTCCTCAGACAGCACCGGGAACTGTCTCTCTTGCTCGTTGCTCACGCGGCGTCCCGACTGCGCCCGATCAGCTTCTCGAAGAACGCGCGGGCGCGTGCCGCGTTCTTCGGTTCGTTCCACCATCGATTCAGGCCCGACGGGTGCGGCACGATCGCGAACTCCGTCTGCCGGTCGTCTCTGAATTTGAACCACTCGAACCAATCCCACGATGTCAGCGCGCCGAACGCGTCGGCGACGTTGCGGCCGACGAGCAAGACGTGCGTCCGAGACCACACCTGAGGCTGAGTAAGCGTCGGCGTGCCGAAGAGAAGATCGCGGCCGACGTCGCGGGCGCGCGCGGCCGGCCACCTCGGGCCAGGGTACTCGTCGATCAGGTTCACCGCGTCGACGTTGCCGACGCCGGACGCCGACGAGCGCGTGACGCGCAGGCCCATCTCCCACAGCCTCTTCGCGCTGCGCTGCCGGCCGTAGAACGGCGGCCACCCGGGCGGCGTCGTGCGCGCCGGCGCCTCGCCGATCAGCAGCGGGCGCGTCACGTCGTCACCCGTGGAAGCGGCGAGGTCGGGATTGAGCCGCCCTCCCCGGTGGTGGTGCCACCGGGCGAGCCTTTTTCGCCGCGCTTCGGGTACGGCTGCCGTCTCTTCTCTACCATCTCTGCGAGTCTCTCGTCCTTCGGGTCCAGCAGGAAGACGTAGCGGCCCTTCGGGTTCGCGGTCTGCCGCTTCCACCCGTCGGCGAGAAGGCGCGCCTCGACCTGCTTGTTCGTCATCCCGGTGCGGCGCGCGTAGTCCGTCTGCTGGTTGAGGCTCCACAGCCGGCCCTTCGGGCTGACCCACTGCGGCCACGCGTCGCCCTTGCCGACGAAGGTCCAGTTCGTCGCCTGGTACACGGTGCCGATCTCCCCGGCGTCGGAGTCGGAGAACGCGATCGCCAGCTTCGAGCCGCGCTTCGCCTCGAGCTTCAGCGAGTAGCCGATGAGCTTGGAATTCGTCCCGACCGGCGCCCAGTGCACGCACGCGCCGCGCACGAGGTAGGCGAGCTCGTGGTTCTCGATGCCGAACGACTTCGCCAGCGCCGGGAGCGCCTTCCCCGCTGGCGTCCAGCACGTGACGCCGGCGACGTACGGGCCGAACGAGAGGCCGTAGCACCGGTTCGTCGCGGTGCCCATGGTGCCGAGCCACTCGTACTTGAAGATGATCTGCTTCGCGACGTCGTACGCGACCGGGCCGACGCGCGCGGTCTTCAGGCTCAGGTCGACGTCCGGCGCCGGCTCGTGCTGGTGACGGTCGCGCAGCTGCTTCTGCCACGCGACGCCGCCCGACTCCTGGATGCTACGAAACGTGTGTCTCGACACCTGGCACCTTCGCGATCGCCTCGACGTGGGCGCGGATCTTCTCGAACGCCGCGCGCGTGCACCTGACCTCGACGTAGACCTCGGACTCCAGAGACGGCTCGCCGGTCGGGTTCTGGTCCGGCAGCTCCAGCGAGGCGATCAGTTCGTCGACGTCGTCGCGCTCGAACCCGGTGCCGGCCAGCGCGTCGTCGCCCCACCCGGAGATCATGTCGACCAGCTCCGCGCGGTTCCAGTCGCCCTTCGCGACGAGGTTGTTGACCGCGACCAGGAACGCCTCGGCGTCGGCGTCGTTCTTCGACGACCACCCGCGCTGCACGGGGATCAGCCACCGGTCGCCGTCGACCTCGACGCCGTCGGGCGGCGGCGCACCCTTCTTCTTCAGCGCCCCGAGCGCGTCGAGCCGACCGTGACCGCCGACGATGCGTCCGGTTCGCTCGTCGTAGATCATCCCGTCGGCGTACCCGAACCGCGCCACCGACGCTTCGAGGTCTTCGTCGGCGTGCTTCTTCGGGTTACGCGCCGCCCGACGAATCTCGTCTAGCGGCATGTACTCCGTCCAGCGCTTCTGTTTCTTCACTGGACCACCTCGACGTTGCGCGCGTTGACGATCTCGATCTGCTCGTACTCGCGACGGCCGTCCTTCTCGAAGACCGTCGGGGCGAAGAATACCGCGCGGTGCGGCACACCCTGATCGCGGGGGTCGAACGCGCAGACGACCGACGGAAAGTCGTCGTCGTCGTCGACGGGCAGCTCGGCGGTGAACCGCACACCGCCCGCCGCGTTCAGGGTGACGCGCCGACCGCTCATGCCTCGGCCTTCGGCTTCTCTTCCTTCTCCGCCTTCTCCTTCCACGCCTTGATCGTGACCTTGTCCTCGGCGGTCAGCTTCACGTGGATCGGTGGGGCGGCCTCGGTGTCGACGTACTCCTTCACGCCGTGCTCGCGCATCGTCGCGATCAGCGACAGCTTCGTGTCGCGACGCTTAACCGCGGCGCGGGTGTGGCTGTTGATCGCGCTGCGGTGCTCGTCGGCCTTCTCGATCACCTTCTTGTGCACCTTCGCCCGCTCAGTACCAGGCACCTCGATCTGTCTCGTCATCGTCGTTCTCCCACTGCGTTCGCGCTGCGTTGGACTGCCACGTCAGAAGGGAATTTCATCGTCCGGAACCGCCGTCGTCGACGCCGGCTCGACGGGAGGCGTGAACCCGATCGCCGGCTTCTCCATCGGCCACCGTTGCTTCTCGTACGCCTCGACGGCCGCGGCGAGCTTCTTCAGTCGCTGCCCATCGGGCGTTCCGTCCTTCGGGTCGAGGGCGACGAGTCGAGTCACCTCGGCGAGCGCGGCCTCGTGCTGCGCGTCGTCGATGACCGGCATCGCTCCCATGGCGAACGCGTCGACGACCGTCACCAGCTCTCCGTTCACGGCCGGCACGGGCTTGTCGAGCTTCCAGTCGACGGGCTTGTACTTGTAGAACTTCGCGCACGTGCCGCGGTGCTTCTTCAGCGCGTCGAGGTCGGGGAACTCGGCGTGACACGTACCGCACTCATACGTCGGCCCAGACAGAACAGAACTCGACCCGCCGTGCTGGGAGAACGACGGGCCGCCAGGAGGTGAAGCCGGCGACTCTTCGATTCTAGGCGTGGCGGGTCGAGCTGCTGCCGGCGCAGCGTCGCCGCTGTCGGTCGGCTTCGCAAGCTCGCTGCCGGTGCCCTCCCAACCGGGCCGCGTCTTCCGCGCGAACATCTCGAGCCGCGGGCCCATCGGGCAGAGCTTGATCAGGTCTTCGTAGAAGACGTCGGGCTTCGCGGAGTGCTCGCCCACCGGGGCGCGGAACGACGTGCGCTGGATCGGGTTCCCGTGCTCTGCGCCGGTCGGGTTGTACGCGACGTCGCCGCGCACGAAGTAGATCGCGTGCTCGGTGTCTCCGCGCAGCGGGTCGCCGATGCCGCAGAAGTCCGAGCCGTCGGCCTCGGTCTTCACCCACGTGCGGATCTGCCGGGCCCGGAACCCGCGCGCCTCGATCGACGCCTGCACGACGGCCCACGTCTTCAGGTCCAGCAGGATCGGGTTCGTCACCCAACAGACGAGCAGGCAGTTCGCCGCGGCGGGGATCGGGAACGCGCAGATCTCCTCGACCGTCATCGGTGGGTACGGTAGCGCGCCGGCCTGCGACTCGTTGCCCTCGCGCTTGTCGCCGTACGTCCACGAGTAGTCGACGGAGATCACCGCGAACTCGCCGGGCGGCGGCTTGTACTGCTTCGCGAGCGCGAGCTGCCCGCGCTTCCGGATGCGGCGCTCGGCCTGCTTCACCGTCAGCTCACCGGCGAAGACCTGCTTCGCCAGCGCGGGGTCCGTCTTGGTGACGAACTCGGCCCGCTCGACGGTGCGCGAGGAGACCTTGTAGCCCGAGGAGTCAGAAGCGATCTGCGCGGCGGACTTCGACGGCGCCTTCTTCGCCGGGCGCTTGCCGCTCTTGCGCTGCGTGTTCGTGTCGCGCGCGGCTTGGCGCTGACGCTCCTTCGCCTCGGCGCGCAGCATCGGCAGCAGGCGTGCGGCGACCATCGCGCGCTGCGACTCGTTCAGGTGGCGGCGGTCGACGTTCGCGCCCTTCACGAACTCAGCGACCGACTTCCTCCCGTGCTTCGTCTCCGCGTACCACTCGACCACAAGAAGCTCGGTCGTCGGCGCGAGCTTCTTCTCGGAGACGAGCTGGCGGATCGCCTCTTGTCGGTTGCGGCCGTCGAGGAGCTTCCCGTCGAGGATGACCGCGGCGAACAGCTGGCCCTGCGAGACGATGCTCTGCTTGAGAGCGTCCATCTCCGACTGCTTCATCGGCGGCAGCGTCAGCGCTGCCCCGTGCGGCTTATAGATCCTCATCGTCGTTCTCCCGTCACAGGTGTCTCCCGTTCAGATCTCGTCGTCAAGGTCACGGCGAACCTATGACCCGCGTGTGCTTGCTGCACCTCTTGCAGATCGCGAGGGCCGGGATTACCGGGTCGCACCGCGTCTCCGCGACCCACCGGTGACCGAACAGCCAGCAGCGAAGCCTGATGTGCCATGGCGGCCTCACGGTAGCCGAGCCCTCACGCGACGGAGAGCGTCTCCGAGCTGCTGGCCGTCGTACTTCGTCTGTGGGTGGTCGCTCACCTCGCCGTCGCGCTTGCGGTCGGCGGCGGCGATCTCCTCATCGACGATCGCCTTAGCGTCGACGTCGCGCGCCGACTCGATCGCCTTCAAGAGCTTCACGATCGCTACGTCGGCCATCGACCACGCGCGACCGCCAGGCGGCGAGTAGACGCGCCGAACCTCGACGGCCAGAGACTTGAGCATCGCAATCACTTGAGCTTGCCCTTCTGGAACTGCCCCATCGTCGTTCTCCCGTGGACGGCTAGTAGTCGAGCACGTCGAGATCGTCCTCGCTCGGCGGGCTGTACCTCACGACTCCGCTGCTGATCGTCACCCCGGACCCCCCGCGGTGCGCTCCGACGTGGGCGACCCCGAGCGCGTCGGTCGCGTCCGTGTCGGCGTCGAAGACCATCGGCATCGGGTACGCGCGCGCGAGCACCCGCGCGACCTGCTCCTTCGATGCGTCTTTCCTGCCGGTCACGGCCTGCTTCAGGATCTCGGGACGCACCTCGGCGAGGGTGACGCCGCGCGCGAAGCAGATCCCCTCGACGAGGCCGCGCATGCGCCCGGCCGTGTGCACGGCGATCTTGCCGTCTCGCAGCCCGAGCACCGGCGACTCTATGTAGGCGTCCTGCACGCCGAACTCGGTGAACAGCTCGGCGATCCTCACGGCCAGCTCGCGGCACCGGCGCGCGCGGTCCTCGAGCTTGCCGGCGTCGGCGTCGATCTTCGTTCGCCATGTGCCGAGCGTCTGCAGGTACGGCTGACCGCCGACCTCGCGGCGCATGACCGCGTAGCCGAACGCCGCGATCGACGGGTCGAGCCCTGCCCAGACGGTCACGAAGCCCTCTTCGCCGCGACTGCGTCGGGCCACGTGCTGTAGGGGAAGTCGTGCGGGCCGACGTGCCCGCGCTGGCGCACGAGACACCTGCAGCCCTCGCCGTCTACCTCGCGGCAGCGGCCGTCGTCGAACTGCGAGACCTTGAGGCGGATGATGCGCACTTCGCCATCGGTGAGCCGGATCATTCGCTTTCCCTCTCCTGCGCTCTCGTTCGCAGGACGACGGGGCGACGAAGCTGGTCGATGGGCCTAGTCAGCGCATCCTCAACACTCCAGCCGGCGCGGAGCCGTGCGTTGACGGCTTCTCGACTGAAGCCAACACGCCTCGCCCACTCCGAGACGCTCAACGACAAACCGGCATGAGTGAGCAGCCGAACGGCTGAACTGTTCTCGACCTGCTGCTGAATTGTCGCCCACCGCACGTTGCCCGGCTCGTAGTTGCCGTCGTTGTCGATGCGATCGAGCGAATAGCCAGGACCCGGACGCGGCCCGATGTCTCGAAAGAAGGCCATGAAATCGTGTCGCCACTGTGGACACACGGAGATGCCTCGCCCTCCATAGCGACGGAACAGGTGATAGCTCCTTCGTTCGCAGCGGGCGATCATTGAGCCCCACGCCTGGTACTCGACCGATTTCCACATCCCATGTTTCATCGCGCAACCGTCCTTTGCTGCCGTACCAGATTGCCCTTGCGCCGATCGCGCGCGTGGGCGCGGTGATAGGCCGTCTCACACACAGGGTCTCCGCAGTGTTTGGGCGCCTTGCGTCCAGGTTTTTCTGGCGGCAGAGGATCGAGACAGAACGGACACCGGCCGTCCGGCGTCCGGTCTCGCATGCGCTCGAGGCCCGGCGCCGTCGTCTTCCGTCGACCCTTCTTCGTGCCGAACCCGAGCTTCGCCCGGCGCATGCGCTCGGCGCGCGCCTTCCACCACAGCCGGCACTTCCGCGCGCCGCACGTGTTCCGACGTCGGTCCGCGATGGGGCCGCCGCAATGGAGGCAGCGGTCCGTCACGCTGCTCTCGCGATGGGGAATTCCTGGCGCTGCAGCTCGCGCGGCCAGAGCGTCGGCTCGTCGCCCTTCCCGAGGCACGAGATCGGCTTCGTGACGCCGGCGATCGTGTCGACGACGTTCGATCCCTTCTGCTTCATGAAGAAGGCGACATTCGCGTCTTCGCACTGGCGCTTGATGTTGCGCGCCCACTGCAGGTCGAACGGCCGCGCGTCCTCGGTCGCGCCCTCGTCGCTCTCGCCGCCGACGATGACCCAGCCGACCTGCTCGAACGCCGGGTGCGACGCGAAGTCGACGTCGCTCAGCAGCGGTTCGGCGCTGATCCAGTAGAGCGCAGCGTCGACGCGCAGCAGGTGGTCGAGACGCGAGACGTACGCCTGCGACTCGACGGTCGTCCCGAGCCACACGTGCGGCCAGTCCTCGCCGGGCGGCGGGCAGTCGACGCGTTCCTTCTCGAACCCGGTCTTCAACGTCACGCCGGCCGGGATCGACGTCGGCCAGAGCCGTGCGATGTTCTCGGGGCGCTTGGTCAGCAGCTGCCAGGTGAGCGCGGGCGTCGCCCGAATGAGCGCGAACAGATCGGGCCGCACCTCGCTCCAGGTTGGGTGATCTTCGAAGACGTCGGAGAGGCTCGCGCAGAAGACGAGGTGGCGCTTCCTCAGCGCGATCGCCGCCCTGTTCCAGCGCAGGGCGTTGTTCCAGGTCGAGCGCGAGGTGCGGTAGCGCGGCGCGGTCGGGCCCCAGTGCGCCTCGCCGCCCCACCGCTTCCGCGCGTCCTGCACTTCGGCATAGCAGAGCTGGCAGCCAGGGCTGACGCGCTGGCACCCAATCACTGGATTCAGGGTGCTGTCTGTCCATGTAATGCCTGTGCTCTCTCCCATTTTACGCAGCCCTCCGTTTCGCATTGATGCGTTTCCAGAATTCTGACCCGCGCGGAGTCCGCGCCCGGTCGTGCGCGCGGCGACACTCGCGACACAATCGATTTCCATTCGTCTTTTTGATTGTGTTCTCCGTGGTGAACTCATGTCCACGCGCGCAGTGCGTCCACGTCGCTCTGCCATCGCGGCGGGCGTGGCACATCGTGCAGACCGACTGGACGTCATGGTGATGCTCTGCCGCGTAGCCGAGGTGGTGATCGTATTCGTGTCGGCGTTCGCCAGGACGCCACACGTGGCCGCAATCTGTACACGGCAATGTATTAGGATGCGGTCTACGCCCCGTCCTCACCTCGACGTTGACCCGTTGTCTGGCCTGGATCTTATCTCCATCGCGCGGCGGCTTCGGCTTGGGTCCGGACATCAGCGTCGCTCCAGCTCGCGCTCGATCGCACTGCTTCTCATCGTCGTTCTCCCGTCTTCTTTGCGCGCTGGATCGCGAGCGCGAACGCGTGCTGCACCTGCTCACTTCTGCGGTCGAAGACCATCAGCCACTCTTCAAGGGTCGGCTCCGAGAAGGCTACGCGGCAGAGGCGCTGCCACTGACGCGCGCGCTCGACCGTGGTTGGCTTCTGCTCGAGAACGAACCGCGCCTCGGCCGCGTGCGCCGGGGCGATCACCGACTCGAGCACGTACCAGCCTTCCGGGTACGCACCGCACGTCAGCAGCGCGCCGTGCACGGAGAATCGGGCCACGCCTTCCTCGGACTCCCAGCACTGGCGCCCCGACGAGTCGAGACAGAAGGGCTCGTTCTCGGCTCCCGACCAACCGCAGGTCTTCATCAGGTGCAGTGCGCGCTTCAGCTCGGAGATCACTTCAGGACCTGGACCCACTTGTTCGACTGCCAGAAGTCCTCTACCGACCAGCGGTTCCCCCACGCCGGCACGAGCGAGGGCTGAGAAATCAGCCCTGGCGTGATGAAGGGCACGTTGCCGGGCCCGAACCGATGGCCGTTCGAGTCGACCCCGCGGATGACGAGCAGGGAGTCTGGCGGCCCGTCGAACTTTCGACCGAGCCGACGCAGCACGTTCCGCACCGCGATGTCTTGAATGTGCGTGCTGAACGCTTCCTGCTTGGTGTAGTCCAGACCGCTCTCGACGTTCGTCGGCGCGTTGTCGATGCACTCCCCGAACGAGCAGATGAAGTCGACCTCCAGCGGATGGGCGCTCAGCTGTCGGAGGTAGCTCTCCTCGTAGAAGACGGTGCACGCCTTCTCGAAGCTGAAGTCGAACGCGCCCGCGACCCACGCGAGACGCCACCGTCCCTCGCCGTGCTTCGCGTTGAGCTCGGCGGTCTTCGCGTCGCGGCGTCGTCCGAAGTACCCAGGCCGATGGTCGCTCCTCCAGATGCTCTCAGCCAATTCGCTCATGTGCCCTCCGGCTTGGTGGTCTGCATCGCGCCCAGGTCTAGCGCCGACTGCGGTTCCGTCTTCTTCTCGTCGCCGGCCGAGTTCGCCTTGCCGTCGACGGCCAAGTCGGAGCCCTTGCGCTTCTTCCGCATCGCGTCGCGCTCGAAGCCGTCGTCGACAGACTGCTCGAGTGCCTGGTGGCGCTTGTTCCGGCGCTCCTCGGCGCGCTCGGCGTCGACGTCGATTCGACGGCCGCCGTCGGGCGCGAAGGTCCCGGCCTCGAAGTTCCTCTGGAACTCCATCGTCGGGCCGTTCGGCCACTTGGCCTCGGCGAGGTCGTTCGCCTTCGTGATCGTCGCGCGCACCGACGAGCCCTTGGACCACAGGCCGATCACGAGCCTGGCGCGGGCGCCGGCGTCGCGGCCACCCATCATCTTGTCGGGGTCGGGCGGCAGCTCGTGACCGGGCTTCGCCCGCTCCTCAGTGTCGTGCACGAGGATGCCGACGGGGATCTCGTACCGCTCTGCGAAGTCGCGCCACGCGCGAACCGTCTCCGCGACCGCCTGCCACCACTCCATGCGCTGCCGCGGGTCGTGGTGACGGATTTCCCTCAGGTTGTCGACGTAGATCCGCTGTACGCCCTTCGTGAAGACCCAGCGCATGGCACGCCGGATGAGCTCGGAGCGGTGCACGCCGTGTCCGGAGAAGATCTCGACCCGCTTCAGCAGCTCGAAGTGCTCCTGGTCGACGCGAGCCTTCCGGTCCAGCTGCTCGGGCGTGAGCTTCCGCGACCCGACCTCACGGATCGGGATACCGAGCGCCTCTGCCTGCATCCGGTTCGTCAGCCACTTCGTGCCAGACTCCAGCCCGATGAGCCCCGTTCTACTCCAGTGGTCCGGACCGAGGTGCGCATCGAGGCGGAGCTGAGCCGGGAGCACCGTCGAGACGTAGGCGTTCTTGCCGACGCCGGGCGCGCCCTGGATCATGAACAGGTTCTTCGGGTGCCCGCCAATCATCTCGTCGAGCACGCGGATCCCGGTCTTGTCGTAGCTGGCGATCCCCTGCTCGACGTTTCGGTCCCACGACGCGTTCAGCGCGAGCAGGTCGGCCTCCGCCGTCTCGTCGCGGGCGAAGTCCAGCGCGAGACCCGAGACGATCGTGTTCAGCGCGTCTGTGCAGTGGCCGGGCGCGAACCGCCCGCGGTCGATGAGGTCGACCTGCTGCATGAGCGCGCCTCGGATCTCTCGTGCACGGGCCTGGATCCGCACATCCTCCGCGACCTGCAGCGCCTGGTCGCGGGTGAGGACGTTCGCCTCCTGCACGTCGGTCAGCCACCGAAGGTCGGAGTCGGCGAGAAGCTGAGCACGCTTCCCTGCGCTGACCACGGTGACCGCATTCACGCCGAGCTTCCGCTCGGATAGCCGGCGCATGATCATCCACACGACGGCGCACCGCGGCTGACTGAAGCTCGCACGGGAGAGACCGCTCGCGTCCATCAGCTCCAGCTTGTCGGGCAGCTCAAGCACGGCGCCGATCAGCTTCTCCTCGATCTCGTGCGACGGCGCCGACCGGCGCAATGGGATGACCGCGGCGGGCTGCATCGGCGCGCCCGCGTAGCCCTGGAACTCGCTCACGGTGACGCTCCTGATGCCTCGTACGACGGGATGTACTTCGGCCACACGCGGTCAGACACGAACGCGTTGAAGGGCCACGGCGGCTCGAGACCCGCGGCCCACTTGTCGGTGAAGAACTTGTGGAAGAAGAAGAGACGCAGCACGTCGTCGACCGACTTCACCGCCTCGCGCACCTTCGCACTGCCGCAGCTCTGGCACTCGACCAGCAGCGCGTTCGCCGCGGCGATCACCGGCTGCATCGCGGTGTTCACGAACGCCGGCGTCGATGGCCGGTCGGGCACGAACGGGATCCCGTGCAGCTCGAACTCCTCTTCGCGGGCCTCACGGAAGAGTCGGAAGACCCGCTCGGCCTCGCTCAGCGCGCGCGGCGGGCGCGGCGGCGCCGTCGGCACGGCGGGCAGGTCTCGCTGCGCCGGCCGACCTTCTAGCACGGCGATCTCTCGTCGGACTTCGGCGAGCTGAAGAATCATCCGCGCTTCTTTCTTCTTCAGCCGGTCGATTGTCGCCATTGCCGATCCGCCTTTCTTGCCTTCCTGGCGGCGACGAAGACCGCGCGTCTGCGCTCGCGCGCGCGGAACCACGCCGATCGCTTGCGTATCGCGAAGTCGATCTCTGCTTCCGTCTTCGTCATGACCACCTCCCAGAGAACTGCACCCGCGGCGGCGCGTGACCGCCGCTCGCGGGTTCCGCCCGAAGGGCAGGATTCTGGAATCGAAGAACGACCGCGTCGGGTCACGCCGTTCGCGTCGGTCAACCTATGCCACGAATCAGTGACGCGTGCCGAGCGAGACTCGTGTCGAGCGAGTGATTACGCGCCGATCCGATCTACGGTTTTCTCCTAGTGCGTGTCTATTGATCAGGCGTGTCTCTTACGAGACACGCACTAATTGTCGAACGAATGTTTTGCGCGTCGGCGTGCTCTCTCTGGCCGCAGACCGATCTTGACACGACGTGTTTTCGGATCGATTGCTTCGCGCGCGCGGTGACGGCATGCGTCTCCTACGGGCGTCAGGGCGCAGCGACCGGGCAGCGAATTCGTTTCGAACACTCCCCGATGAGCAGTCCCCGTCGACGACCGCTTCGCGGCGCGCGGCTTCATCGCGCGACGCGCCCAAGGCCCCGGGGCAGGGGCCGCGGGAGTGGGCCGCCGCTGTCGCGCGATCAGCGCACGATCTTGAGGGCGAAGACCTTGCGCGACGCGATGCGGCCGTGAGACAAAGGGCATCGACCACGCCGCGTTCGCGCGCGGCTCACTGCAGTCACAGCAGATCATCGCTGGCCTCCGGCCCCGCGTGCGCGAACACGCGGCGGGCCGGGGGTTGGCCGGGAGAACGACGATGGGTCTGAAGAAGAACGAGCTACACGATCTCTTCGAGCAGGTGCCGTCCCCTCTTGAGGTCAAGAATTTCTGCGCCGTCGACGGCGCGGCGTGCGTAGCGGTCCCCATGGGGGCGCTGCAGCGGCTCAACGCGTGGCTCGTCGCCGTGCGCGCGGTGCGCGTCTCCGGCCCGGTCGAGTTCCAGCTCGGGTTCAAGTGGTCCGCGGTCACCGCCGACGGAGTGCTCGGCGTCATGGTCGAGATCGGCCGCGTGCCGAAGGACGGAAAAGAGCCGGTCGGCGACACGTGGAGCGGCGTCTACTGCGACCCGAAGCGCTTCATCGAGCTGATCGGCGCGGCGATCAAAGAGTCGGAGGTCGTCTGGCCGGGCACGTTCACCATGAAGAAGGCCCCGTCGGTGTCAGACCCCGATGGTAGCAAGGTGCACTGATGGGCAGCCGCGAACGCGACGCAGCGCGCGACACCGCGCGCCGGATCTTCGACGACATGGAGCCGTCGACCAGGGCGGCGTTCCTCGATGAGCTGGTGTGGGGCTCGTTCGACTGGCGCGACTTCTTCGACGACAAGCCGTCGCCCGGCGTCGTGTCCGCGCTCGGAGACCTGATCGAGAGCTGGGAGGCGGTGGGCGCATGCTGACCGACGAACAGAAGAAGCTCCGCACCACTGCGTTCGGTGCCTCAGAGGCGCCGACCCTCGTGGGTGTCGGGCCGGGGAAGCTGGTCGAACTCTGGCAGGCCAAGATGGATCCGACGGCCGATCCGTTCGCCGACTGCGACCAGAACGACCTCGTGGAACTCGGCCAGGAGTACGAAGACCCCGTGTGCCACATCTACGCGAGGCGGACCGGCACCTTTCTCGCCCGTGTCGATACCCTTCGGCACCCGACTAAGCCGCTCGCGGTCGCCACGCCAGATCGCGCACGCTTCACGAGCGAGGAGGCGTTGCGCGCCGTCGCTGCGAATGGGCCGATCTCGTCCGTCGAAGCACTCGAGGCGGCGGATCGCCTGGTCGAAGCGAAGACGACGGGCAACCGCTACCGGCACGAGTACGGCCGGGCCGGTTCCGGCGTCGTACCCGAAGAGAAGTGCTTGCAGTGCGTGTGGCAGATGGGCGTAACGGGCCTGCGCGTCGTCGACTTGCCGGTGCTCTTCATGGGCGAGTGGGGGCGGCGCATCGAAGTGTTCACCGTGATGTGGAACGAGGACCTGTTCAACTGGCTATACGAGGCCGCTGAGCGCTTCTGGACTGACCACGTCGTCACCAGGAAACCGCCACCTCCCGACGGCACCGATCGGTACGACGAGGCGCTCGCGCGCATGTTCCCAGCCGACCGCAAGCCTCCAGCGGTGGCCGACGAAGTCGACGAGCAGCTGATGCTCGACTACGCGAAGTTCCGCGAGGTCGAGCGACGCGCGGAGCTGCTCAAGAAGAAGCTCGGCCAGCGGCTCAAGGCGCGCATCGGCGAGGCCGGCGGGCTGGTGAGCCCGACGCTCGGAAAGCTCAGCTGGACTCGGTCGAAGGACAGCACCGAGGTCGACTGGGAGAAAGCCGCGCAGGAGGCGCTGCTGCTGGCGGGCCAATGCCTCAACGCCTTCGATCACCTGCGCGACGTCGGAGAGCACCTGTCGTCAGAGAACCGCGCGCAGCTCGAGGCGCGGCTGAAGGCGATCGTCCCCGGCTCGACGAAGACGAGGTCCGGCTACCGCTCGCTCCGGCTCTACCCGAAGGGACCCGCCGCGCTGGAGCTGGCACGGCTCAACGTAGCGCTCGACGCACTGGGCGAGTGAAGTTCAACCGCAGCACCAAGGAGAAGAACATGGGCAACGAGAAGACCGAAGAGAAGACCGAGCTGGGACCGGAGCTGACCGCGATCACCGGGACACGCACACCGCTAGCGAAGGTGGTGCCGATCGACGAGTCGCGCGTCGACCTGTTCAACCCGCGGAAGTGGGGGCGCGAAGACATCGAGGTGATCAAGAAGACCGTCTGCCCGGCCGGCATCCCCGACGCCGACTTCAAGCTCTTCATCATGAAGTGCCAGGCCAGCGGGATGAACCCGCTGCTCGGCGAGGCCTTCTGTATCAAGCGCAACCAGAACATCGGCACCAAGGACAACCCGAAGTGGATCGAGGTCTTCCAGTTCACGCCCGGCGAGCAGGGCATGGAGGGCCGCGCCGACGACTTCCCCGACTTCCGCGGGCTGCGCGCGGCTGCGGTCTACGAGAACGACAAGATCCTGATCGACAGCAGCGCGGGCGAGGTCAGCCACCAGTGGAACCCGGTCGACAAGAACCGCGGCCGGCTGGTCGGCGCCTGGGCCCTCGCCTACCGCGAGGGCCGCAAGACGCCGGCCGAGTACGTGCGCCTGGAGGAGTACTTCGACATGCGCAACCCGAAGTGGACCTCGTCGCCGGCAACGATGCTCGTCAAATGCGCCCGCGCCGCTGCGCTGCGCCGCGCCTACCCGAACACGTTCGACGGCGTCTTCGTGCGCGAGGAGATCCGCGACGACGTCGTCGACGGCGAGCTGACCGCGTCGCAGGCGGCAGACGTGAACCGGGACACGACCGACCGGCTGGCCGACCGCATGAAGCAGACGGCGAAGAAGCAGGACGAGCTCAAGACCGGCGACGCTTCCCGGGCGGGGGCGGTAAGCGTCCCGACGCAGGCATCGAAGGCGACGATCGACGTCGTCCCGACCGCGCCGCCGAAGGAGGAGAAGCCGCCGCAGCACATTCGAGTCGTCCGCGCGCGCTCCGAGCACGACCGTCTCGTCGAGGAGAAGGCGCTCGCCGCGAAGCTCGATGCGCTGGGCATCGGCTACGACGGCGAGCGACTCGCGAAGGACGACGCCTACTTCGCTGCGCTCACGGAGGAGGCAGACAAGCAGGCGAAGCGCGCGGCCGGGGCGGTGAGCGGCGGAACGATGGACCGCGCCGCCGCGGCCGGGCCGGCGCCGGTCGAGGAGAAGCTGCCGCACCAGGTCGCCGACGAGAAGAAAGCGGCCGACGGACCGCTGATGGTCTTCGGGCCGGCCGACGTGAAGGGCAAGCCGATCAAGTCGCTCGACGGGCCGAAGCTGCTTGAGATGATCGGCTACGGCGAGGAGAAGATCTCCCAGCTCGACGAGGCGAAGGCGAAGAAGGTCCGCGCGTGCATCGACCTCATGAAGAAGGAGATGGAGGCGCGTGACAAGGCGCTGACCGAAGACGCGACCCCGCCCGAGCCGGGCAGCGACTTCGACGTCGACTGAAGGACAACGCGCGGCCCACCTGGGAATCGGTGGGTGATGACGGAGCAGGTGCGGCGCTGCAGCGCCCCGGGTTCGACACCCGGTTCGTCACTGGCAGTTCACAACGCAGCACCGGGAGAACGACGATGACGAACGAGAAGATCAAACCCAGGCGACGGTTCCATGTGGCGATCGTCGTCGATGGCGACACGTGGGAGGACGTCGCGCAGTCGCTCCGAGAGCTGCTGCCGCACGTCGAGGAGCACGGCCCGAAGTGCGACTCGGTGAGCGGCGGGTACTCGCGAGGGCACTTCGTGCACGTCGTCGAGGATCCGGAGATGACCAATGAGAAGTACCAAGCCGCGCTCGACGCGTACCTGGCGGAGGTGCGGTCGTGAAGATCACCAAGCTCGTCGCAGAGAACGTGAAGCGCCTGCACCGTGTGGAGATCGAGCCGTCGGGCGAGCTGGTGATCGTCCGCGGCGAGAACGGGGCCGGGAAGTCGTCGATCCTCGACGCGATCAAGTACGCGATGGCGGGCAAGTCGTCGCACCCGCCGAAGGTGATCCGCGAGGGCGAGCGCCAGGCGGTGATCGAGCTGACGACCGAAGACTTCGTCGTCACGCGCCGGTGGGTCGCCGGCGCCGAGGCGACGACGACCGAGGTCGAGGTCCGCGCCACCGACGGGACGAAGCTCCCGTCGCCGCAGAAGGTTCTCGACAAGCTGTTCGACGAGCTGGCGTTCGACGCGCTCGAGTTCGCGACGATGAAACCTGGCGAGCAGCTGGAGCTGCTGAAGAAGCTCGTCGGCGTCGACACGACGATCCTCGACCGGGAGCGAGACAAGACGTTCGCCGCGCGGACGATGGTGAAGCGAGACCTCGACGCGGTCGAAGCTCGGCTCAAGGCGATGCCGACCGACAAGCCGCCACCGGCCGTCGACGTCGGCGCGCTGCAGGTCGAGCAGCGCAAGGCGCGCGACCTGTTGTCCGAGGCGAAGGAGGCGCGCGAGAACGAGCTGGCCGCGACCGCGCGGCGCGTCGAGGACAGACGGGGCGAGGTCCGCACCGCTGAGCTGGCGCTTGAGCAGGCGAAGGCGCGGCTCCAGGAGTCGATCAAGGCCGCCGCCGCGGCCGACAACCGGGCGGACGACGCCGAAGAGAAGGCCCAGGGCGCGGTCGAGCGCGTGGCCGAGCTCGACAAGCAGATCGCCGCGGCGTCGGCGAGCGCCACGGCGAACGCGAAGTGGGCCGAGCGCACCCGCCTCTCGGCAGAGGTCGAGATGCTGTCGAAGGATCACGCGTCGAAGACTAAGGCGATCGACGCGATCGACGAGCAGAAGACCGCGATGATCGCCGCCGCGAAGTTCCCGATCGACGGTCTCGGGTTCGGAGAGGACGGCGTCGTCTACCGGGGGCCGAACTCCCAGACCGCGCTGCCGTTCGAGCAGGCGTCCCAGGCCGAGCAGCTGCGCGTCTCCGTCGCGATCGGCGCCGCGCGGAAGCCGAAGTTCCGCGTGATGACCGTCCGAGAGGGCTCTCGACTCGACCGGAAGGGGCTCAAGCTGCTCGGAGAGCTGGCGAAGGAGCGCGACATTCAGGTCTGGCTCGAGGCGGTCGGAGAGGATGGGCCCGCGGCGGTCGTGATCGTCGACGGCGTCGTCGCGCGGCGCGAGGTGGCGGCATGAACCACACGATCGGCAGAGGCGATCCTCAGCTCGACGTCGCGCGCGCGTTCCTCGACGGCAAGCGGAAGCGCGCCAGTCGCATGAGCACCGACGGCGACTCGGTGTGGAGCTGGCACACGCTGGTCGCGGTTCGTCACCGCGGGCGCATCTACGCCGTGCTCCCGCCGTCGCTGGGCGGATGGACCTTCAGCGGGTCGACGAGCCGACACCTCGGGTCGCTGCACGCGGTGCTGAAGCGTCGTCGTGCCGTGGTCTGGAAGAAGCACCCGCGCGACCTGCCCGGCGCGCCGAACGACTGGAGGACGATCCGATGAGCCGACTCTACATGCCGCACCCTGGTCATTTCGTCGGCGCTAGAACCTGCGAGTTCCGGCTCTGTACGCACGTCATCGGCACCTCGAGCCCGATCGCGCCGCACGGCTTCATCGTCTCGACCGTCGGGGAGTGGCGGTCTCGACCGGACGTGAACGGACTGGGACAGATCCAGGAGCTTGGCGTGGGCACCAAGGACAAGCCGGCGCTGTACGAGACCATGGTGTTCGTCGCGCGGCCGTCGAAGCGTCTCTGCTGCCCGTTCGAGGCCACCGGCGACGAGCTGGAGACCGTGCGCTACTCGACGGCCGAGGCCGCGGTCGCCGGCCATGAAGAGCTGTGCACGCGGTTCGAAAAGGAAGGAGCATGAGACCGGCCGACGTCCAGAAGTACCTCGAAGACCTTTCCGAGTCCGACATGAAGAACGAGATCGTCCGCCGCGGGTACGCCGTCGCGTGGCGTCGGTGCGACGGCTACGAGCTCGGGATGCTGCCGGGCGTCTTGTTCTGCCGGAAGGACGGGGCCCGCATCGTCCACGAGACGATCCGCGACCTGACCGCGGAGAGAACCGGCGCATGTGCCGAGGCGCAGAGAGAGCGCGACCTGGCGCGGGCAGAGGCGAAGGAGGCGAATACGCACGCGTCGATCGCCGAGAAGAACCAGGCAGAAGCCCAACTGAAGCTGGAGAACCTGGCCGAACGCTTCCGCGCGCTGGAGACGGAGAACAACGAACGTCGCCGGCAGCTAGCCGCGGTGCGAACCGATCGCGACAACGTTCACGTCTGGACGGCGGACGACAAGGGGGAAGACGCGAAGTCGCTGGTGTGTCCGGTCGTGATGACGGCCGACACGCTGCGGAAGCTCTTGGAGCCGTGCAACACGTGTGAGGGCGACGGATTCATCGAGGTCGGGATCGGCGCGACGAACGCCGACGGAGAACCGGAGGGCTACCGAGCCGAGCCGTGCCCGGAGTGCGACCTGGTGACGAAGCTGAGAAATCAGCTCGTGTTGTCCAAGGCTGAGGCGGTAGTCGGCGGATCTCTTCTTCTCGACGTGCAGCAAGACTGCATCAACGCAACGAAGGCCCTAAATGCGGTGACGGAGCAGCGAAACTCGCTGAACGCGCGCGTGATCGAGTTCGAAGAGAACTACGCGAGACAGGCCCCATTCATCCGCGGTGCGGTGCGCGACCGCGACAACGCGAACAAGGCACTCGCGGAAATGACGTCGGCCCGCGATGGGCTCCGCGCTGAGGTCGGACGACTCGAAGAACGCTTGGACGATCTCGCGAAGGAGGTCGACGCGGCCTGCCGAGCGAACGACGCGCTGAAGCAAACGCTCGACGTTCTCGGGTGCAAGCAGCTGCCTGGCGGATCGTGGGTGAACGACCTAGCACTGGACAGAGAGGCCGACCTGCATGCGCTGCGCTGCGCCGTGCGGAAGGTCCACGCGTGGCGCGAGACCGGCGCGATGGTGGAGCTCGACGCGACCGAGCAGGCGGCATGGGACGCGGCCACCCACTAGTGAAGCTGCTGCAGTGGTGCCGCGAGAACGTGGCCGACGGCCGCGTCTCGCTGTGCCGGGTCGAGGGGCAGCCGATCTGCCCTCGCCCGTGCGGCGAGTGCCTGGCCGTCGAACGCCGGGCACTCGCCGCGGAGAAAGCTCTCAAGCCTCGAGAGCGGCCTGACACGCCTGGCGCCACCACTCCGACGTCTTGACGCCGGCCTTCTTTGCCGCGCGCTCGACGTCGTCGCGCATGCGCTTCGACATTCGGAACGTGATCATCACGGCCGCGTCGTCTCCTCCGACCGGTGCGACGCCGCCGTCAGCGGCCGACGTCCGGCCGCGGGTCTCTTCCTTCTTCTTCGCCATGTTCTTCCTCCTTTCTCGGCCCGGCGCACCGCGCGACGTGCCGCTCGTACTGGACCGCGAACGCGTTCTGCAGCGACTTGAAGCTGAGGTTCCCGCGCATCCGGGTCTGCGCCCGGCCGCACTTCGGGCACGTCTTCGAGACGGCGATCGGCGCGGTGCTCATCGCGCCCTCGCTCTCTTGATCGCCGCGCGCGCGGTAGCGACCGCGGTCGAGCTGCCTGAGTCGGCGTGCAGAACCTTCACGAGTGCTTCGCACGAGGTGAGCAGCGCGTCAGCCTCTTCAGCGAACGCCAGCAGCGCGCACGACGTGCAGACGATGGTGCCAGACTCTCCCGGCGCGGGATCGTCGCAGTAGCAGTCCCCGGCATAGTCGCGCATCGCCTCGCCGAGAGACGTCCCGCGCGCACGGAATGGCTCGTTGAACTTTCTCGGCTTCACCGCGGCGTCTCTCTCGGCATGGTCAGTCCTCCTTCTTCGGGTTCGCTTCGGGGTTTGAGTCGTCGTCGTCCGGCGCGGCGCACGGGCCCGGCGCAGCCTTCAGCACCAGGTGCGCGTTCGTCACGTGCAGCCGGCGCTCGCTCTGCGCGGGCGGCAGCTCGACGACGATCACCGTCTCGTACGTGCCGAACGCGGTCACGTTGCGGAGCGTGTCGACGACCTCGTAGAGCGTGCCGAGCTTGAGACCCTGCAGGTTGATGAGCGACTCCACCCGGTCGCCGGGGTTGAACGTGGGCATGGTCAGACCTCTCCCTTCACCGATGAGAACTGAAACCGGTCGCGCGAGAACCACGCGACGATGCGAGACGCGACGATCGGCACGTCGGCCGGTTCGTCGACGACGACCTTCACGAACGCCCGGAACTCGCCACCGACCGCGCCCGGGTCGCACCCGGCCACGGTCGTCTCGATCCGCTCTCCTTCGCGGCCGAGGGTGAACGCGATCCGCGCGAGCGCGTCGGCGACGATGCCCGACGAGTCGCCGCAGATCAGGACCTGCACCGCCTCGTCGCGCCAGTGGCGCACGAAGAGCCGCGCCTTGGGGTCCGGCGCCGTCTTGGCCAATTCCTTCTTCGAGATCTGCTTCATCGCGACCCCCACGCGTCGAGCATCACGCCGTTGTCGGACACCGAAGTGATCCACAATTCGGGATGAAGCGAGCGAACCTCGGCGACCGACTTAAAGCGTAGCGCCAATCCCCGTTCCTGCTTCGTCGGGTCCATCAACCACACCTCACCGGCCCAGTCACCGGCGACGGGCTTCATCAGCACTGGACCAAAGAAGCTGCGGCGCCCAGTCCGCGCGGCTTCGGAGATGGCGCGCTCCTCGGAGAGAAGGGCAGAGAGCGTCTTCAGACGGGCGGTCAGCGCGTCGATCTCGTTCTGCTTAGCGGCGAGAACGAACTCGTGTGTGGCGGTCTCCTGAGACTGGTCGGCGATACGGTTCGCGAGTTGCACGGCGGCATCGTTCTCGGCCGAACTAGCGGGGGTGATCAACACCTCGATGCCCTCGACAGGGCGCAGACCGAGCGCGCGAGCTCCACTGGCGCGCGCACCGAACACCGTGATCTCGGGCTTCATGACGCACCTCCGACGGCGACCGCGACGAGCGCGGTGATCTGGAACAGCACGCCGTCGGGACCGCGCGCGACGCCGCCCGCGAAGTGCCGGCGCAGAACCGCCCACAGCGCGTTCTTCGCGTCGCGCGTCGCGGGGATCAGCCACTGCTTCTTCGCGGCGTCCCACCGACGGCCGGCGACGGAGTCCTTCAGGTCCGACACGAACGACATGTCGAACGGCGTCACGACCGACAGCAGGTCGCCGGCCGGGGCGATCTCCGCGACGACGAACCGGGACTCGAGCTTGTCGGCGGTGACGTCGGCGCCGAGCGCGCGGATCATCACCAGCTCCGCGGCGATCTCCGCGCCCGTCAGGGTCGCGGTCGCCAGCCGGTGCACGCGGGCGTTGACGTCGGCGCGCGCCTCCGGCGTCAGGGTCTCCGGCGCGCCGTACATGCCGCGGCAGTCGGGGCCCATGCCCGCCTCGATCGACTGCGCGTCGACGAGGGGACGGCCGCACGCGACGCAGTGGGTCGCGACGAGCTTGGTAGCGGGGGCGTTCTCGTAGCTCATGATTTCACCTCGACGACTTCGGCGAGGCGGAACACGTTGGACGGGTAGACCTCGCGCATGGCGGCGATCGCCTTCTCCGCGGAGTCGGCCTTGCGCGTGACCGGGAAGTACCAACCGCCGTCACCGATGATCTCGTACAGCTTGATACGGAACGTCTTCATCGTCTCGCTCCTTCCGGGTTCGGCCCGGTACTGCCCGCGGGGTCCGTCCCCGCGTCGGTCCCGAAATGGGACTCTCATCTAGGTGTATTACGGGAATTGCGCGGGCATTTTTCCGGATTAAAACCACAGGCGCCGCCTGCACTTCGGCGCGTATTACGTAAATGCCGATACACTGGGCACATGTCGATTTTTCGTAATACGCGCTGACGCGACGTCGTGCAGGCGCCCGGAGTCGCTGCGTTTGGAACGTCGTATTACGAGAAATCGACATTCGGTCTGTGCTGGCCCACTTAGCGTATTACGGAAATAATGGTCTGGAAATCGCCGCGAAAATGCGCGAAGCGCCCTAGATGAGTGGGTCGTTCGCGCGACCCCGCCGCTCGGGACGAACCCGACGGAAGACCGGGACGAACCCGGAAAGGCAGTGACCATGAACGCAGCGACCGCAGCGGCCCTCGACTTCTCGACCAATATCCGCGCCCGTCTCAAGGCGAAGGGGATCTCGGTCATCGGGGCGACGTTCGTCCCTGACGCGGACGGCTCTTTCGCGCACGGTGAGCGCGCGTACCAGCTCGACGACAACGGTACGCACAAGATCCGCAGCTTCACCGAGGTGCTCGCCATCGCCCGCGGGGAGGTGCAGTCATGACGGCGCGAATGACGGGCACGGGGTTCAACCGCGCGATGTGGGACGAGACCAGCCACGTGCTGCGCACGGCCGAGACCCGCGACGAGGGCCCGACCCTCGCCGGCCTTGATGACGAACGGGCGGCGCAGCTCGGCCGGCTCCACGAGCTGCCTTCCCTCGGCGAGGTGCTCTCGGCGTGGGCGACGCAGCGCCAGAACGACGAGTGCGAGGACTACGCCGTCGACTTCAACGACCTGCTGATGGCGGGCGACGGGACCTTCCGTCGCATGGCCGCTCGGTTCGACGAGGAGCGCGGCCTCACGAAGTCGATGCCCGGCAACCTGCCCATGACCTACCGCGTGTTCGGCAACGTCATTCGTCACTACTGCGCGCCGCGCCGCAACGTCGCCGCGAACCTCATCCTGCTCCCGACGTCGGCGCGCGGCCCGGGTCACGCTGCGTCGACGTCGCGGGTCGAGTCGACCATGGGCGGCGTGTGGACGGACTCGCCGCTCGCGATCGCCTACAACGCGTTCCTCGACCGGAAGAAGGCAGTCGACGCGTCGGTGACGACCATCGACGAGTCGGCCGTGACCGAGCTCATCCTCCGAACCCGCCTCCTCAACGGGCCGCGCGTCGACGGCGAGGCCCCGACCGCTCGCAGGGTCGTCATCGGCGCCGTCACGCCGTCGCACTGCCTGCAGAACGGCGACGACGACAAGCTGATCGCCGCGCTGTCTCTCGCGTTCGCCGGCCACGGCGAGACCGGCCGGGCCATCGCCTTCCGCGGCGTGGAGGAGTCGGAGCTGCGCGCGGTCTTCCCGGCGCTGACCGTCGAGATCCCGAACGGCGGCGCTGAGAAGTGGGTCGGCTACATCACGGCCCGGAACAGCGAGTCGGGGAAGAAGTCGTGGGCGATCTCGGCCGGCCTGTACCGGGCCGGCGACTCCGCGTCGTTCGCGTGCGAGGCGGTCGTCCGCACGGGTCGCCACGTCGGGTCGAAGGTCGCCGAGCGCATGGTCGAGGTGGCGGAGGGCGCGGCCGAGATGCTGAAGAAGCTGCTCGAGACCGTCGCGGAGCTGGCGGGCCGCACGTGGGACCGCAGCACCGACGAGTTCCTGAAGCGGATGCGCGCCGCGCTCGACGGGACGCCGCTGCACGACCCCGACACCGCGTGCCTCATCGCGTGGGCGCTCGGCGCGAAGATGGGCGACCGGAAGGCCATCACGATCGGCGACGTCATCGACGTGCTCGGGCAGTTCGCCGGCACGCTGGATCGCCGGGTCGACGCGCGGCCGGTCGAGGTCATGCTGGGTCGCCTGCTCGTCGACGGCTGGAAAGAGTTCCGCGCCGCGGGCACCGAGAAGCTCGAAGACGGGTCGGAGGAGGGCTGATGCCCGCCGAGACGAAGACCCGGCGCGAGGTCGCCCTGGAGCGGGCGCTCATCGCGCTGCATGCGGTGAAGCATCCGCTGAAGGACGTCGCCGCGAGCATGCTGATCGGACTCATCGGCGCGGAGAGCGCGAAGCGCCGCGGTGAGGTCGCGGTGCACGACGAGGCGACGGTGCGCAAGGCGCTGCACGTGGAGCTCGTGCGGATGGGCCTGCCGAACGAGGTGATCGCAGCGCTGAAGTGGGTGTGACCATGGGTCCCGACCTCAGCAGCTACGACGTCGTGATCGTCGCGTTCAGCGGCGGCAAGGACTCGATCGCGTGCGCGCTGCACCTGATCGAGAGCGGCGTGTCCCGCGACCGGCTCGAGCTGTGGCACCAGGACGTCGACGGAGTGGCTCCGCCGCTCGCTCTCGGCCGTCGCCCGGCGCGTCCGTCACCCCGGCAACCACCGCTACGTGTGGGCGCTGAACCGCCGCGACTGGCGGCACCTTCCGGAGTCGCAGCCCTACCCGAAGTTCACGAAGGAGAGCTGACGTGGCCGACCACTCTGCATGTCCGCACCCGTGCTCATCGTGCCCGTGGTTGATCGCGAACCACGGCAAGCCGCATCCGCACGGCTGGTACACGAAGGCGAACCGAGAGCGCCTCTGGGCGAAACTGCGCAGGGGTGACTCGATGTCCTGCCACCCGACAGATCCGGACAACCCGGTGCCCGAGGGTCATCGGGCCGCACCAGAGGACTCGATCGTCAAGGAGTGCACCGGGGCGCTCGTTCTGCAGCAGCGCGAGGTGATGAACTTCCAGGCGGCCAAAGATCGCGGCGCCTACCGCAAGCAGCACCCGCGCGGCATGACGCTTCTGGGGCTCGCCGCAGTAATCGAGCGCGTGATGTTCGGCGGTCTGATGGGTTCGTTGAAGATGACGAAGCCCGACCTTAACGAGCCTGTCGGCCACGACGGGCTGAACTGGGTCCAGCGATGAGCGTCCTCCTCTCGAAGGAAGCGATCCGGCTCCTCCGCACCGTCTCGCACGACCTGGTGATCGACCTCTTCGCCGGCGGCGGCGGTACCTCGGCCGGCCTCGAAGACGCGATCAAGCGCCCCGTCGACGTCGCGCTGAACCACGACGCGGTCGCGATCGCCGTGCACGCGAAGAACCATCCGAACACGGTGCACATTCAAGAGGACATCTGGAACGTGCGCCCGCGCGACGTCGTCGGCCGGCGGAAGGTGTGGATCCTGTGGGCCTCGCCCGACTGCAAGCACTTCAGCTCGGCGAAGGGAGCCGAGCCGCTCGACAACAAGATCCGGATGCTCGCGGAGGCGGTCGTCGACTGGGTGAGCGACCTCCTCCCCGAATTCGTGTTCCTCGAGAACGTCGTCGAGTTCCGAAAGTACGGCCCGCTCGGCGCCGACCGGCGACCGATCAAGGAGCGCGAGGGCGAGTATTTCGACCGCTTCATCGGCAAGCTGCAGCTGCTCGGCTACCGCGTCGAGTGGCGCATCCTCGACTCCAGCGAGTTCGGCGTGCCGACGAAGCGCCGCCGGTTCTACCTGGTGGCTCGCCGAGACCAGCGCCCGATCGAGTGGCCCCAGCCCACCCACGGCGCCGGGCTGCTGCCGCTCCGCGGTGCGGTCGAGTGCATCGACTGGTCGCTGCCGTGCCCGAGCATCTTCCTCACGAAGGAAGAAGCCCGCGCGCTCGCGAAGATCGACCCGCGGATCGGCAACATCAAGCGCCCGCTCGCCCCGAAGACTCTCTGGCGCGTCGCGCACGGCTTCAAGTACTTCGTGCAGGACCACCCGGACCCGTACATCAGGCCCGTCGACGGGAACCTCGAAGCGCCGTTCATGGTGCAGAGCGGCTACGGCGAGCGGCCGACGCAGCGCGCGCGGTGGCTCGACATGCACAAGCCGCTCGGCACCGTCGTGGGCTGCGGACCTCGGCACGCGCTCGTCACCGCCTTCCTCACGAAGCACTTCGGCGACTACGGCGACCCGCGGAAGGTGAAGCACCTCAACAAGGACGTGCGCGACCCGCTCGGCACCGTCACCGCTCGCGACCACACGAGCATCAGCGCGGTGACGCTGCTCCGTCTGAACCACGACGACCACGGCGTCGACATCCGCAAACCGATGCCGACGGTGCTCGCCGGCGGCTTCCACGTCGCCCAGGTGCAGGCGTTCCTCACCGCGTACTTCGGGAGCGACGGCCAGAAGGGGAAGGGCCAGGACGTGCGCGACCCGATGCGCACGGTGACGACGAAGCCGCGCCTCGGGCTGGTCACGGTGTACGGCGACCAGTACGAGGTCGCGGACATCGGCTATCGCATGCTCAAGCCCGACCCCGAGCTGCTCCGCGCGCAGTTCGACGAGTACGCGGAGGGCTACGACCTCTCGCCGGCTGAGACCGACGAGGAGAAGAACCGGATGGTGGGCAACTCGGTGGTGCCGAAGATGGCCAAGCTGATCGTCGAAGCGAACATCTCAACGTCGGACTCGTACAGGAGGGCAGCCTGATGGGACGTGACTCACGGAAGAAGAAGGAACGGCGGCTGGGGCTTCGCGTCGGCCGACTCGGCGCGCAGCTGAAGGACGGCACGCTCGAGCTCAGGGGCCCGTTCGAGCCCGCCGAGCATCAGCAGAAGTCGACGGTGATGGTGCCGTCGGCGGCGATCAACGCCGACCGGCCGAACGCCGAGCCCTGGACCAGCCGGTACCTCGAGTACGCGAGGCACGAGGGCACGCCCGACCCGGCGGTGATGGTCCGCCGCGACGAGAACCGGTTCCCGGGCGGGAAGATGGTCGGCTTCATCCTCTGGATCGGCGCGCGCTGGGCGCAGTGGCGCGAGCTCCGCGGGCTGAAGCACGACGCGCCGCTGGCGGACACGCACCACGAGGACTTCGACGGGTGGCTCAAGACCTGGGTCGACGAGAAGACCCGGCGGATCATCATGCCGGCGCCGCAGCAGCTCGCGAGGCCGCGGTGAAGCCGATCGGAGTCCGGACGGAGGTCGACGGGAAGATCGTCGTCGAGTGGCATGCGCCGCCGATCCCCGGCCCCGACTACCACACGATGTGCTCCCTCGACGGGGACGACCCCGCGACCGGCACCCACGGGACCGTGGAGCCGAAGCCCGGTCAGAAGATCACCTGCAAGCACTGCTACCGCATGTGGCGCGGAGTCCTCGAGCTGCAGCTGAGGGCCGAGCACTTCGACCACAGGGTGGTGCTGCAATGAACATCTGGGTCAGCCGGTACCTGACCGCGGCACGAGGCAGAAGATCCTCCACGCCTTCGGAGAGACCGAGGCGACTGTGACGGCGAACCTTCAAAAGGTGAAGTTGCCGATCGCCGCTCAACCGAGAAGCTTCTGCGGCCGCATCGCGCTCGCGAAGTGCGAGCAGCGCAAGGGTGAGCCGTTCTCGGCCGAGAAGTTCGGCTCGCGGGTGGACCACTGCATCAGCTGCGAGCGCACGGTGCGCCGTCGGGGGCTGCGGTGAAACCCGGCGAGCTGCACAAGGTGCACGCCGCGCACGACCGCAAGGCGAAGTCCCTGCGCGTCGACGTCGGCGACGTCGCGTGGCGCGGCGAGGCCGGCGCGCACGCGGTCAAGGCCGCCATGGCGCTGCGCCTCGCGGTCTGCTGGAACGTCTGCGAGGGCATCCCGACCGACAAGCTCGAGGCCGGCGTGCTGCTGGACTACTACGTCGCGGTCGACCGGCTGATCGCGGCCGTCGACGAGCCGCAAGGTCGACTCTTCCACAGCGCGGAGAAGGTGCTTGAGCTGATGCGACTCGCCGCGCGGGTGAAGGAGGCGCAGCGACGGATCGGCGTCGAGCACTTCGAGTGCTTGGCGTGCGACGCGAAGAAAGAAACGCGGTAGGACTGAAGACGGGAGAACGACGATGAAGAGAGACGACCTGACCGCGCTGCGCAACGGGCTGCTGCGCATGCACTACGAGCCGCCGACCAGCGGGTTGACGAAGTGGACGCTGCAGCTCATCCGCGACCTGGAG
>Ga0247727_10001265_pt1 | contig 60727 bp, 47 predicted proteins | sample WisWelCaveWW1625_FD_202498 | JGI IMG/M metagenome (GOLD analysis project Ga0247727, IMG submission 202498) | Biofilm microbial communities from Wishing Well Cave, Virginia, United States - WW16-25 | ecosystem: Environmental > Aquatic > Deep subsurface > Groundwater > Cave microbial mat | place...
CGGGTGGTCCCCGAGATCCGCATCCAGATTCATGCTCGCCGCTACCGCGTCGCCGACCTCGCCGTGTGGCGGACCTCCGACGACATCGGCAACCGCATTCCCAAGCTGCCGCCGTTCCTGGTGATCGAGATCCTCTCGCTCGAGGACCGGATGGTTCGCATGCTGCCCAAGCTGGCCGAGTATCTCTCCATCGGCGTCCGCTGGATCTGGTTGATCGATCCCGAGGAAAGAAAAGCCCTCTGTTACTCGCCAGGCAAACCCGCCGGGGAACTGGTGGACGTGCTCCGCACCGAGGACCCTGCGATCGAGATTCCGCTGGCCGAAGCGCTGGACCTCGCCGACTAACCTTTAGAGCCACGGCAGGAAGCGCCCCGTGCGCGCCATGTAGTCGCGGTAGGCGTCGCCGAAGCGCGCCACCAGATTCTCCTCTTCCTTCTTCGTACGGATCACCAGCAGCACATACACCGCCAAAGACATCCCACACACGAACCAGTTGGCCGCCAGCAGAGTAAGCGAGAGAGTGAACGGCAGCAAACCCGCGTACAGTGGATGCCGCACGAAACGGTAGGGGCCGTGCGTCACCAGCGTGTGCTCGCGGCGCGTGACGACGGTATCGGTGAGGTTGCGGCCGAGCGACCGCACCATCCAGACGAGCCAGGCCGAGGCGAAGGCGCCGAGCGGCAGCCCGGCCCAGCGTGCCGCTGCCGGCAGCTCCACGCGCGACCATTCCATCGTCGCCGGGCTGATGAGCCAGGTGAAGATGCCGGCCCACGCGGCGAGTCCGGCCAGGCGCAGCGGGAAAAGTACGAAGCCCTCCTGTCGGCGGTCGAGCTTCTCACCGGTGTGAGCCTTGAAGCGATGGTAGGCGACAACCGGCAGAGTGGCGACCAGGATCGCCAGCGCGCAAAGTCGGAAGGGCAGGTCGTTGTTCATGGCGGGGGCTCCCCAGAGTCAATACTCCCACGGCCGGCTGCGGTGGGGGTTGGTTGCCTTCTCAGGCCGCTACATCGCATAATCGACCTTTCGGCCGCCTCCTGACATGCCAAGACTGATCCGCTGCTCCCTCATCCAGGCCGCCAATTCGGCCTCGCCCTCGCTGCCCCTGGAGCAGGTCAAGCAGAGCATGATCGACAAGCACCTGGAACTGATCCGCCAGGCCGCCGAGGCAGGCTCGCAAATCACCTGCCTGCAAGAGATTTTCTACGGCCCCTACTTCTGCGCCGAGCAGGAGAGCCGCTGGTACGATTTCACCGAGGCTATCCCGGACGGCCCCACCGTGCGGCTGATGCAGGAGCAGGCGCGGCGTCACCGCATGGCGCTCATCGTGCCCATCTACGAGAAGGAGCAGGAGGGCGTGTTTTACAACACAGCGGCGGTGATCGACGCCCAAGGGAACTACCTCGGCAAGTATCGAAAGACGCACATCCCGCACGTAGGGCCGGGCTTTTGGGAGAAGTTCTACTTCCGCCCGGGGAACCTCGGGTACCCGGTGTTCGACCTGGGCTCGGTCCGCATCGGGGTCTACATCTGCTACGACCGCCACTTCCCCGAGGGCGCGCGCGCGCTGGGACTGGCAGGCGCCGAGATCGTGTTCAATCCTTCGGCGACGGTGGCGGGGCTGAGCGAGCACCTGTGGAGACTGGAGCAGCCGGCGCACGCGGTGGCGAACGGCTACTTCGTCGGCGCCATCAACCGCGTGGGCGTGGAGGCGCCGTGGAACATCGGCGAGTTCTACGGCTCAAGTTACTTCTGCAACCCGCGCGGGGAGATCGTGGCCCAGGCCTCGCGCGACCGGGACGAGGTGCTGACGGCCGATCTGGACCTGGAGATGATCGCGACGGTGCGCAAAACCTGGCAGTTTTTCCGCGACCGCCGGCCGGACCTCTACGATCCGCTGGTCAAGGCATGAACAACGCCGCCCCGCCGGCGCTCAGCGCCTCCCAGTTCGCGGAGCGTTTCGCCGAGATCCACCCGCCGCTCGGCTCCCAAGCCGCCGTGGCGGAGGCGCACCGATGCCTCTACTGCTACGAGGCGCCGTGCATCGCCGCGTGCCCGACGCACATCGACGTGCCGCGGTTCATCAAGAAGATCGCCACCGGGAACCTGCGCGGCTCGGCGCTGGCGATTCTGGAGTCGAACATCCTCGGGCTGAGCTGCTCGCGCGTCTGCCCGGTCGACGTGCTGTGCGAGGGCTCCTGCGTGCTGCATCGCAACGGCCAAAAGCCGATCGAGATCGGCCGTCTCCAGCGCCACGCCATGGATCATTTCTACGATCACGGAGCGCGGCTGGAGGTGCCGGAGGCCGCGCCGGCCGGCCGTGTGGCCTGCATCGGCGGAGGGCCGGCGTCGCTTGCCTGCGCGGCCGAGCTGCGCCGCCACGGCTTCGCGGCGACCATCCTGGAAAGCCGCGCGATGGCCGGTGGCCTGAATACCTACGGGATCGCCGAGTACAAGCTGCGGCCGCCGGACAGCCTGAAGGAAGTGGAGCTGGTACGCTCGCTCGGGGTGGAGCTCCGCACCGGCGTCGAGGTCTGCTACGACGTTTCCCTGGAACAGTTGGAGGAACAGTTCGACGTGGTGTTTGTCGGCGTCGGTCTCGGTCCCACGCGCGCGCTGGGGATTCCCGGAGAGAAGCTGGCGGGCGTGGTCGACGCCCTTCGGTTCATCGCCGCCTACAAGACGGCGAGCGCGCCGGTGGGTCGGCGGGTGGTGGTGATCGGCGCGGGCAACACGGCGATTGACGCGGCCACCGCCGCGGTCCGACTCGGCGCCGAACAGGTCGAGATCCTCTATCGCCGCGCCGAGCCGCAGATGCCGGCGTTCCTTTATGAATACGAGCTCGCGCGTCGCGACGGCATCCGTTTCGGATGGCTCACCCAGCCGCTGGCGATTCACGGCGAAACCGCCGTCGAATCGCTCGAGTGCGTGCGCATGGAGCTCGGCCCGCCGGACGCGACCGGCCGCCGGCGCGCGCAACCTGTTCCCGGATCCAGCTTCCGCGTCCCCTGCGACATGGTCATCACCTCGATCGGCCAGTCGCGACTGGTCGGCCTGCTCAGCCGCTGCCGCGGTGTGGAGCTGGTCGAAGGGCGCGTGGTGGTGGACCCGGAAACCGGCCAGACCGCCAACCCGCGCTACTTCGCCGGCGGCGATTGCGTCAACGGCGGCCGCGAAGTGGTGGACGCGGTGGCGGAGGGCAAACGCGCCGCGCTCGGCATCGTCCAATACTGGAGGCATTCGCACACATGAAAATACGGCTTGGGTTCGCTCTGGCCGCCGGCGCGCTCGGCGCGGCGGCCCAATGGTCCGAGTGGCGCGGGGGGATGGCCGCCGGAGTCGGCGACGGTTTGAACCTGCCCACCGAGTGGAGCGAGACGCGCAACATCGCCTGGAAGACGGAGATCCCCGGGCGCGGTCTATCCTCGCCGGCGCTCGCCGGCGGGCTGATCTTTCTCACCACGTCGTTCGAGGGCGACGTGATCGAAGGCCGCAAGCCCCCGATTCACTACCTGAACGGCCAGCTCTTTCTTAACCCCGATTCGACCTCCGGCAATCGGCGTCAAACGCTGAAAGTGCTCGCCGTCGACGCGGCCAGCGGCAAGATCGTCTGGGAGCGGACCTCCTACGAAGGGCCGGTCTACGACGATCGCATCCGCAAGAACACCTACGCCTCGCCCACGGCGGCCGCCGACGGCAAGCGCGTCTACGCGTGGTTCGAGTCGCAGGGCTTGTACGCCTACGAGCGGGACGGCCGGCCGGCATGGAAGGCGTCTTTCGGGGACATGGGATCGCACGGCACCGGTCCGGGCACCTCGCCGATCCTCTACGGCGACCTGCTGCTGCTCCAGTGCGACATCGAGGGCGATTCCTTCCTCGCCGGCATCTCCACCAGGGACGGCAAAGTCGTGTGGAAATCGAAGCGCAAGGAGCGGCTGGGCTGGTCCACGCCGCTGCTGATGCGCGACGGAGGGCGCACCCGGCTCGTGCTGGCGGCGACCTCGAGCACGGTGGTGTACGATCCGTCCAACGGCGAGGAGTTGTGGCGCGGACCAGGCCTGGAAAGCAACGCAGTGCCGACGCCGGTGGCCGGGCAGGGGATGGTGTTCGTCATGTCCGGGCATCCGTCCAAGCGCGTGCTGGCGTTCAAGCCCGGCGGCGCGGAGGCACCGGCGTGGAAGTACGAAAAGGGAGTCGGCTACGTTCCGTCGCCGGTTCTCTACGGCGACCACCTCTACGTGATTTCCGACACGGGCCTGCTCACCTGCCTCGACGCCCGCACCGGAGCCCTCGTCTACGAGGGCAAACGGCCGCCCAAGCCCGCCCGCGTCACCGCCTCGCTGGTCGCCTTCGACGGAAAGCTGCTGGTGACCAGCGAGGATGGCGACACCTTTGTCATCCGTGCCGGCCCGGAGCACGAGGTGCTGCGCACCAACTCGGTCGGCGAGCCCGTCTGGGCCTCGCCGGCGCTGGCGCCCGGGGTGATCTATCTGCGCGGGGCCCGGCACCTGTACTCGATTCGCGCCCCCGCCGCTGGCGAATGACGTGGCGCAGGCTCTCAGCCTGCCGCGCCGAGACTCGTCTCGGCGCCTGCGGTCTGCTGGCTCGCGCTCGACCAGGGATAGTCCTCCGCTCGTTGTCACAAGCCCAGCCCTTACCGGCGTGTTTTCGATGTAGGCGGCAATTCGCTCCAGCTTCCGCTCCTGCGGCGCAGGAAGTCTCCTGCGCGCAGGAAGTAATGACCCAACTCCTCCCCACGCTGCAAGGATCGAAACACGATGCGGGCAACAGGAAGGTTTGGTGGGCGGAGGGAGACGGCGGCGGGAATTGGGCACGTATGTGGTGCGTTGAGCCGCTGGAAATTCGCTGGCGTCGAGACGAGTCTCGACGCGGCAGACACGAGTGTCTGCGCCACATGGTTGGCTCGAAGCTGCCAAAATGTACAAACTCCAAGGAAAGGCGTCCTCGCCTGTCCGGGGCTACGGTCCTGCCGCGGTCACGGTGAATGTCACCGCGATGCGCTGTGCGGCGCTCGCCCCGCCGGGCGAGCCGATGTGGACGAACCCGCTGTAAGCGCCCGGCGCGAGGCCGGCGGCATTTGCCGAGACGCTGACGCTCGAGGGAGTCGCTCCGGTCGCCGGCGTCACCGCCAGCCAGGAGCCCCCGCCGACCACAGCGGCGGCCGCAGTGAAGCTCAGGCTGGTGGACGCGGAAGTGGTCACCTGCACGGTCTGCACCGGCGGCGGTGCGCCGCCTTGCGCCTGCGTGAAGGCCAGCGAAGTCGCCGAAACGTGCAATCCCCCCGGCGGGAACACGGTGACCGTAACGGGGACCGTCTGGGTATTGGCTCCCGTGGCCGCCAGCGTGATGGCGCCGGAATAGACGCCGGGAGCCAGCCCGGCGGCGCTCACGTCGATTGTCAGGTTCCCCGGCGTGGCGCCCGTCAGCGGAGTCACGCGGAGCCAATTGCCGCCCGCGGCCGTGGCCGCATAGTTCAACGCATCGCCCGTGCTGCTCACGGCGAGCGGGAAGGTCCGCGAAGCCGGCCCGCCGGGATGGAATGCGGCCTCGAGCGAAGTGGCGCTCACGTGCATCAGCGGCGAGGCGCCCACGTTGAGGATCACGGGAATCGTCAGGGGGCTGTTGGCGACGCCGGGCGCTGTGATCACTACCGAGGCGTCATAGGTTCCCGCCTCCAGCGCGAATGGATTCACCGAAACGGCCACTATCTCCGGCGTGGTCCCGCTGATGGGACCTGCGAACAGCCAGTTGTCGCCCGTCCCGATTCGCACCGACGCGGTGAAGCGGAACGGCGCCGGGCTGTTAAGAAGCAAAGTCCGCGAACGCGCCGGGTTGTTCGCGCCGCCGATCTGGAAGGAAAACAGCAGCGACGACGGCTCGGCCGAAAGCGCCGGCGTGGCGGTGACACGCAGCGTCACCGGAATGTTCAGCGGGCTGTTGCCCGCGGTGGGAGATGCCAGCGCGATGGTTGCACTGTAGGTCCCGGCCGGCAAGGTCAAGGCCGAAGAGGCCAGCGAAACGCGAAGCGGTCCCGGCGTGGCGCCGCTCGCGGGGGAGACCGACAGCCAGTTGGTTCCGGCGGCGCTGTCGGAGGAGGCCGAAAAGCTCAGCGGAGTTCCACTGCTGGTGACGGTCGACGTCTGCGCGGCGGGCGCCGGGCCGCCGGCGGGCATGGTGAAGCTGAGCGCGGCGGGACTGGCGCGTAGCAGCGAGCTCGAGGTCACCAGCAGATTCACCGCAATGTTCACCGGGCTGTTGGCTGCCGCCTCGGAAGCGATCTGGATCGAGCCGGCATAGGTTCCCACGGCGAGCCCCACCGGGTTGGCCGTCACGCGCACCTCGTTCGGCGTAAGGCCGCCCTCGGGAGTCAACGACAGCCAGTTGCCGCCGGCCGAGGTGGAGGCCCGCACGGTATGGTTCAGCGAGGAGCCGATGCTCGAGATCGAGAACCGCTGCGACCCCGGCACGGCCCCGCCAAGCTGGAACTCGAACGCCAGCGCCGCCGGTGCCACCAACAATTGCGGAATAGCGCCGACCGTCAAACTCACCGGTACGGTCACCACCGCCGCCGGTGCGGGCGGCATCAGCAGGATCATGCCGGTGTAGCTGCCCGGGGCCAGGCCAGTCGGATCGATGGCCGCGTTGATGCCGGCCGGCGTGGTGGCGCTCGCGGGGCTGACCGCGAGCCAGGCGCCTCCGGTCGAGGTGGACGACGCTGCGGTGAAGGTTACCGGAAACGCCGTACTGGCGATCGCCACAGCCACCGGCGCCGGCGCCGGCCGCCCGAGCTGGTACTGAACGCTCACCTCGTTGGGAGTGGCGACCAGGTAGGACTCTTCGGTCACCGTGAAGGTGACGGCAACCACCAGCGGGCTGTTGTCCACCTCCGTCGAGGTGATGACCACCGAGCCCGCGTACGTACCCGCGGCCAGGCCGGTGGAGTCCACCAGCACCGTCAACGTGGAAGGCGTCGTCGCCAGCGGCGGGCTCACCGACAGCCAGCCTTCCGATTCGGCCGACACGTTCATGCTCGCGGTTCCGACGGTGGCCGTCACCGAGATCGTTTGAGACGGTGCCGTGCCGCCCGGCCGGGCGAAGAAGGTGAGCGCCGCCGGAATCGCCTCCAGGGACGACTGGGCGAGAAGGGAACCGCAGAGGCAGCCGGCCAGAAGGGCGAGGACAGCCGCACGCGGCAGCACAACAACAACACGATGAGACACAAATTTCTCCCGAATCAGAAAGTGTAACTGACGAGCCCCTACAGGGGCTACCCCCGCCTGGCGGCGGAGTGGCGCCCACGATGTAGGGGAGCAAACTGTCATTTCGTTTGCTGACGAGCCCTGGGCGGTTACAGTTACCCGGCCCCGCCGCTGGCGATCAGAACCTGCCCGCTCACGTAGTCCGAAAGCGGCGAGCAGAAGAACAAAACCGCCCCGGCGGCCTCCTCGACCGTTCCGATGCGGCCCAGGGGCACGACCGTGGGAACGGCTTCGATGGCCGCGGGCTGCACGCCGACGCGGATTTGCCGTCCCTTCATCTCGATGACCGCGTCCGCGCGGTCCAGCGGCTGCACCAGCCGCGTATCGATCATGCCGAAGCCGACGGCGTTGACGTTGACGTGGTAGCGTCCCCACTCGCGCGACATCGCCTTGGTGAGGCCGATGACGCCGGCTTTCCCCGACGAATAACCCGCCTGGCCGGGGTTGCCGCGCGTGCCGGAGATCGAGGTGATGTTCACCACCTTGCGCATGACGCGCCGGCCCTCGGCGCTCTCCCGCCGGGCGGCCTCGCGGATCCAGGCGGATGCGGCGCGGAGAATGCGGAACGGCGTTACCAGGTGGATGTCGAGCATCGCCTGGAACTGCTCGTCGGTGGTTTTCTGGATGACGTTGTCCCAGGTGTAGCCGGCGTTGTTCACTATGATGTCGAGCGAGCCGAAGGCGGCCAGGGCGGCGTCGACCAGCTTCTGCGGCGTCGTGGGATCGGTGAGATCGGCGGCGAACCCCTCGGCGCGTCCGCCGGAATCGCGGATTTCCGCGGCGGCCTCGCGAAGGACGGCCTCGTCGATGTCGTTGACCAGGACGGCGGCGCCGCAGGCGGCCAGCTTGCCCGCGATGGCGCGTCCGATGCCGCGGCCGGCGCCGGTGACCAGCGCGGCCTTCCCTTCGAGCGTGAACGGCGCGGTCATGATGCGCAGGCGGCCGCCTGGGCGACCTCGGTCAGGACTTCCAACGCCGATTCGCAGTCGCGGCGGGTGACGTCGAAATGGGTCAACATGCGCATGCGGGTGGGGTCGATGCCGTTCATCAGTACGCCGCGGGCTTTGAGGCGCGCGCTGAATTCGGCGGTCGCCAGGCCCGTGCCGCCAATGTCGAAGATGACGATGTTGGTCTCGACGCGGTCCGGGTCGAGCGCAATGCCCGGCATCCGCGCGAGCTCGCGCGCCAGGAACCGGGCGTTGTCGTGATCCTGGTCGAGCCGCCGAGGCATCTCTTCCAGGGCGATGAGGCCCGCCGCCGCCAGCACGCCGGCCTGGCGCATGCCGCCGCCCAGCCGTTTGCGGTAGAGGCGCCCGCGCTCGATCGCCTCCTGTTCACCGACCACCAGCGAGCCGACCGGCGCGCCCAGGCCCTTCGACAGGCAGAACATCACCGTGTCCACCGGCGCCGCCAGCTCGCGCACGGGCCGGCCCAGATACGCGGCGGCGTTGAAGATCCGCGCGCCGTCCAGGTGCACTTTCAGGCCGAGCGCATGCGCTTGGTGCGCTATCTCTTCGGTTGCTTCCAGCCCGGTGACGACGCCGCCGCCCATGTTGTGCGTGTTCTCCAGCGCCACCAGGCCCGTCGGCGCCCAGTGCGGCCCGAGCGGGCGCACCGCGGGACGAATCTGCTCCCAGCGCAGAATCCCGTCCGCCGCCGGCACGGGACGAGCCACGCATCCGCTGAACCAGGCCATCATCGCCAGCTCGTAGTTGAACACGTGCGAGCGGGCTTCACAGATCACTTCCTGGCCGTGGCGCGTGTGGATCTTCACCGCCACCGTGTTGCCCATGGTGCCCGTGGGAACCAGCAGACCGGCCTGCTTGCCGAAGATCTCGGCGGCGCGGCGCTCGAGGCGATTGACGGTGGGATCCTCGCCGTAGACGTCGTCGCCGACCTCGGCCTCGGCCATCGCCCGGCGCATGGCCGGCGTGGGGCGGGTCACGGTGTCGCTGCGCAAATCGATGATCGGGTGGTCGCGGCTCACTGGACGAACTCCTGGAACACTTCGTTGGATAGCAGCACGCCGCGGCGGCTCAGCTTGAGCCGGTCGCCGTGCCGCTCGATCAGGCCGGCGGAGAGGAAGCCTTCGATCGGCTCCCGCCACCGCAGCCACTCCTCGGCGTGGGGAAGAATGCCTTCGCTCAGGCGCAGGCCGAGGAAGAAACGCTCCTGGTCGGCCTGCGCGGGCGTCGCTTCCATCGCCGGGCTGCGGCCGGCGCGCCGGCGTTCCACATACTCGCGCGCCGATTCGACGTTCTGCCAGCGGCGCTGGCCGTCGAAGGAGTGCGCATCGGCGCCGAAGCCGGCGTAAGGCTCCCGCAGCCAGTATTTCCGGTTGTGCCGCGACTCGTGGCCGGGCCGTGCGAAGTTGGAAATCTCGTACCGCGCCAGGCCCTGGCGCGCCAGCTCGTCGACCGCCAGCTCGTACAGCTCGGCCACGGTATCTTCCACCGGCACCTCCCGCGCGCCGTAGCGCGCGCCTCCCGCCAGGATCTCACGACCCAGCCGGCTGTCGTCGTCGACCTCCAGCATGTAGACGGAAACGTGCTCCGGCTCCACACGGTCCACCCAGGCGAGCGACTCGATCCAGCTTGATCGCGTCTGGCCGGCCAGCCCGGCAATCAGGTCGATGTTGATCCCGGCAATGCCCGCGTCCCGCAGCAGCGCCACCTCCGCTGCTACAATCGCGGCGGTATGTTTCCTGCCCGTTCGTGCGATCTCGCCAGCGACAAACGACTGGACCCCGAGGCTGACGCGCGTGATTCCGGCCCGCCTCCAGGCGCGCGCCTTCCGGGCGGTGATTCCGCCGGGCGCGGCTTCGATGGTCGCTTCCAGCCACCGGGCGTCCGGCAACGCCTCGAAAAGTCGAGCGAGCGCCTCCTCTTCCATCGCCGACGGCGTGCCTCCTCCCAGGTAGACGGTTTCCGGACGCCACTGCCAGATGTGCCCGCGGATCTCCTCGCCCAGCGCCTCCAGGTACTCTTCCTGGAGCCGGCGAGTGGCGACGCCGGAGGCGAAGTTGCAGTAAGTGCACTTCTGCGCGCAAAAGGGATAGGAAATGTAGACTCCCGCCATCGGCCGACTCCCGCTACAGCGTCACTTCCGCGCCCACCTGGCGGCCGATGGCCTCTTCCAGGAGCTGCTTGAGAGTCTTGCCGGAGGCGCCGAGCACGAAGGTGCTTTCAACTTCGTCCCAGTCCAGCTTGAAGCTCCTGGCGTGCGCGGAGACCCATATCTGGCGCACCGGGGCGTTGGGGCTGATCACGAATTTCGCAGGAGGGTCCTCGAACTCCACCAGCAGCGCCCCGTCGTGATAATCGGTATCGAAGTTGTAGTCTTCGGCCGCCTCGGCCAGCGCGCGGTAGAGCCTGCGCAGCGTGTCTTCGGAGTGAGTTTGAAATTCGTGCGCGTCGAGCATGACAATTTCGGCTGGTATACCAATTCAAGTTACCAGAATCCGGCAGGTGGGACAGTCCTCCTGGCCTTGTCCAGACCTCCGCCACGGCCGTCGAACGCCCGCCGAATCATCTGCTACAGTTGAGTGGTCGCCGCATGGAATCCACCTGTGTTCGCCAGAGTGATCTGCCCCATACGAGCCGTCTGTTCACCGATTTCGTTTACCATTTCGATCGGTTGAACGGGTTCTACGGCGGCCATCACGCGGACCCGCAGGCATGGACGCTGGCCGCCTCCCAGGTCCGCTACCCGGACGAGCGGCGCGCGGCGCTGGTCAAGCTGCTGCGCGAGCAGAACGGATCGAGCGCCGGGCTGGATACGCTCGCGCGGCCTGGCGCCGTCGCCGTGGTGACCGGCCAGCAGGTGGGCCTGTTCTCCGGACCTTGTTACACCATCTACAAGGCGCTGACCGCATCCCGGCTGGCGCGCCGGCTGACCGCCGAGGGGATTCCCGCGGTTCCGGTGTTCTGGCTCGCCACCGAGGATCACGACTTCGCCGAAGTCAACCACTGCTCGGTGTTCGGGGCCGATCACCAGCCGCGGCTGCTGGAGGTGGAATCGACCGGGCACGACCACGCTCCCGTGGGCGGCATTGCTCCGGAGAGGTACCCGCTCGAGGCTTTGCGCGCGGCGCTGGAGACTCTTCCGCACGGCGGTGAGGTCTGCGCTCTGGTGGAGGAGTGCTACACGCCGGGCGAGACGCTGGGTGCGGCGTTCGCTTCGCTGCTGAAGCGGCTGCTGGCTCCCTACGGCGTCCTGTTCCTGGACCCGATGCGGCCCGGGGTGCGCTCGCTGGCCGCGCCGCTCATCCGGCAGGCCGTCGAGGCCGCCCCGGCTCTCACCGCCGGCCTGCTGGAGCGCAACCGTGAGCTGGAGGCCGCCGGCTATCACGCCCAGGTGCACGTCGAGCCGCAGACCTCGCTGTTCTTCCTGCTGGAAGGCGGTCATCGAATCACGCTGCGCCGCGAGGGGCAGCACTATGTTTCCGCCGACCGGCGTCTGGAGGCGGCCGAGCTGGCGGCGCGCGCCGGCGAGATCTCGCCGAACGCGTTGCTGCGTCCGGTGGTGCAGGATTACCTGCTGCCGACTGTTTGCTACGTCGGCGGTCCGGCGGAGCTGGCCTACCTGGCGCAATCGGAAGTCCTCTACCGCTCCCTGCTCGGCCGGATGCCCCTGGCGGCGCCGCGCAGCGGCTTTACGCTGCTCGACGAACCCAGCGCCCGCCTGTTGAAGCGCTACCATCTGTCGCCGCTGAGCCTCTTTCAGCCTCCGGAGATTCTGCGCGAGGAGATTTCCCGCACGCTGGTCCCCGCCGAAGTCGGAGAATCGCTGCGCGAGACGACCGCGGCGGCAGGCGAGCTGCTCGAAAGTCTTCACCGCCGCCTGGACGGCTTCGATGTCACTCTCGCCGCGGCGCTGGGCAAAAGTCGTGAAAAGATCCTCCACCAGTTCGCAAAAATCGAGCGCAAGGTGGCGCTCGAATCGCTGCGGCGTGACCGGCGCGCCGCCTCCGACGCCGCTTCCCTCAGCGGGCTGATTTATCCCGACCGGCACCTCCAGGAGCGCCGCTACACCATTCTTCCGTTCCTCGCCCGGCACGGCCTGGACCTGGTGGAGCGTCTCCACGCCGGCGTGCGGCTGGACTGCCCCGAGCATATCTTCCTGACCCTCTGAACACCTTCTGAACCTTAATGCGTACCAACCATGTGAAGCAGGCCCTGGCGGAGGGCAAGCTACAGCTCGGGTTCAACTTCGGGCAGTTGCGCTCGCAGGAAGTGGCGCGAATCCTCGCCGCCGCCGGCTTCCACTGGGCGTTTCTCGACACCGAGCACGGCGGCTTCGACCTGGAAACCGTGCAGGACATCTGCCGCATCGCGGCCCTGGTGGGTCTGGCGCCCATCGTTCGCGTGGGGGACTTGCAGTACCCGCTGGTGGCGCGCGCGCTGGACTGCGGCGCGTTCGGGGTGATCTTCCCGCGCGTCGAATCGCCGGAGCTGCTGGAGAAGGCGGTGAGCTGGGCGCGGTTTCCTCCAGCCGGCGTGCGCGGGTTCGGGCTGACCGCGTTCCACTTCGACCACGAGCCGCTCACCATGCCGCAGATGATCGAGCGAGTCAACGCCAATACCATGGTGGTGCTGCAAATCGAGACGGCGCGCGCGGTCGAGCGGCGCGAGGAGCTGCTGGCCGTGCCGGGCATCGACGCGGTCATGATGGGCCCGGCGGATCTTTCGATTTCGCTCGGCGTGCCGGGCGAGTTCCAGCATCCCAAGATGGTGGAGGCCATGGAGGCGGTGCGCGACACCTGCCTGCGCCGCGGCATCGCTCCGGGCACCCAGACGCGCACGCTCGAGCTGGCGCGGTTCTGGAAGCAGCGCGGGATGCTGTTCCTGGGATGCAGCAGCGACACGGCCATGCTGTACGAGCGCGGCCGCGACATCGTCGCCGCGCTGGCGTAGCGATGTGACTCCGGTTTCCGGCCGGATCGTCGCCCCGGTCATCCGCAGCCGCCCTGGAGGAATTACGCCCTGGAGTGCGCGAGTCAGTAGGCTCCAAATACCTGTAGGAAGCCGTATTGGCAAGCCTCCCGAATGGCCTCCGGAGAGAGCCCTCGTTCATCCGAAATCCGCGCCGCCCGGCGAATGTCGTCGCTGAGGTTGCCGAAGAGAACCTCCGACGCCCTCGACACGATTCTTACATTACGGGCCTGAAGCTCGGGAGCCACGATCCGCCGCCACAATTCCTGCAGCTCGGAAAGTCGCGCACCGAATACCTCGAGCGTATCGTGAATGTACAGGATGTCCTTCGAGCGATCCTCACGTTCGCGATCTTCATGAATGAGAACCTTCTGGACGACGAAGCTGACGGGGTTTGCGATTTGAATCTTTCCAGCGAACCCATCGGACTTGAAGTCGATCGACCACGGGTGATGCAGGAGGAGCTCAACGTGCCGTAACCGCTGAGAGGCAACGCCTGCAACTTCCGTTGTTGCCTTGCGCCTCCCCTTGCGATCGTACTCTCCACCGATCAGGGGCGTGATGAACTCCACGTAGAAGCCAGAAGCTTCATCGCCCAGTTGGTAATGGGTTGCCGGTGGGCGGTCGTCACCCAGAAACTCTTCCGTAAAACCATGTGCCAACAGGCGCGCACGAATGTCCTGCTCTCGGACGGGCAGTCTTAGTGGCACGGCGACGTCTGTGTCGAGAGTTATCAAGGGCGGGTAGTCCAGTTTCTGGGCGGCGGGGTGCCAGCGATAGAGTTGGTGCGCCCGGCCGCCGATGATGACGACCTGGTCGAGCCAAGGCTCGAGCGCAACTACCAACCTGCTCAACGGATCTTGGACACCACTCATGGGCGCTTTCCGAAAACCGGCTTCAGGACGCGCCGCCTGACCTCATCAGCTTGCTCCCGTCCCCGCGCCGGGTGAGCGGAGGCATCCAGCCACATCTGCAGGACGTCGGATACAGGCAGGCAGTCGCGGATCACAACGGCGCGAAAGACGGCTTCCCTACTAGCGGGAACCCGGACATAAATGTCCGGACGGCGATCCGAGTCTTCAATCGACAGGCCCAGCCTTGGCAGTACATCGAAGTCCAAACGCTCCAGGTAGAGGTGCGGTGGAACACCACGAACGAAGCCGAGACCGAGCGCGTCGGCCGCGGCAAAGAGGCCGACGCAACAGCGTGGCTGAGGTTTTAGGATTCGGCCACTCCGCAACCTGGACTTCGGTGAATTCTCAGCCTTGGATTCGGCCGCGTAGCGCGCAACAGCCGCGAAGAACTGCTTCTCGTCTTTCTTGATGATCCAGCGTGCCGGCACATCCCGCGCCATCCTGCGGCTGGCCGATACCCATCGTTCCAGCAGTTCATCCGCTCGGGCGATTTGAAGGTGTTCGTTGTGTTCATCAAGGAATCCCTCCTTGGCGAGTTGGTTCACGAAGCGGGATGCGCTCATGACGGAGACGTCAGCGGCAGCCGCAAGCTGAGAAGCGTTCCGAATCAGCTGTCTTGGCACGGAGATGAGCGCTTCGGGAAGATCCCGTCCGAGGAGGATTTTTAGCATCCACTGGTTGAGATCTGAGAACAGGTCCGGCAGGTGTTGCGGCTGCGCGATGTGTCGAGCCGCGCGGCGAGACGGCTTCGCGTCAAGTCCCTCGAGGCCGGGTCCGGAAAACGAGCGGAACCCTTCCGCGTCGAGCACGCCTACGGCAACATTCGGGGCGTGGCGTTCGGCAAACTGCCTGAGCCGCTCGGCCACCGATGCCGGGATGCGCTTGGCGGCCACGATGGCCAAAGGTACAGCGAAGTCGGGGAACCGCTGCGTGGCCGCCTTAACCTCGAGGATCGCCTGCGCGAGCAGTGGAATCAGCCGATCGGACCGTCCTTCGGAAGAGGCCTTCAGTTGGACGAGATACCGCTTCTCCCGTCGGTCGAGAATGAAATCAACTCCGCTGTCCGGGCCAGGCGAAGGACGACGAACCCGCCACCCGGCCCTGCGGAAGACCTCCGCGAGGTCCTTCTCGAACTCGGCGCCACGATCCGCGGCGGGCATAGGCCTCCTTTTCCATGGCCGAGGGAATTCCCACGGCCATGCTATTTCACAAGGCCATGTTAGCCAACTCCCGGCCCGCGCGTCAACCGGGGAACCCGGAGTCCAAACCGCCCCAACGGGCCGTTTGCCGGCGATACGGCCATGCTCTACGAGCGCGGCCGCGAGATCGTCGCCGCGCTGGCGTAGCGATGTGACTCCGGTTTCCGACCGGATCGTCGCCCCGGTTAACCGCAGCCGCCGCAGCCGCCGCAGCCGCCGCAGCCACCGCAGCCACCGCCGTCTGCGTTGTTCGATGCCTTTGTTTTGAGAGCGTCTTCCACCGCGCCGTAACCCGCCGCCGCCAGACCGAAGAGCCCCACGAGCAGGAGAAAGTTGGAGGGATCGACCTCGGGCCGTTCGAGCATGGCTCGCACGCCCTGAACCGATTTCATCTCGAAGCTGGTAGCGCTCTTGAGCCATGCGAGGGAGTTCGAGAGCTCTTCCAGGTAGCGACTGCCACGGCTGCTGAGGCGAGGGGCCCTGCACCAGGCCCAAACAACCGCGCAGCCGACGATGCCCATCAACACCAGGAAACCAATCGGCCGCTCCCTCGTCATACCAACCAATGCTCTCAAGGCGCCGATAGCGGCAATCACAACCGTACCGGCGATGCACGTTAGCTGCGCCCTGTCGCTGACTTCGTCAGAGCTCAGCAGTCGTTCCTGCTCGAACTTCTCCGCGTAGGAGATGCAATGCGCCCCTACATTCGTGCGCAGTTCACTGTTGACGTCTTCCGGCGTACGAGGAGTGGCAAACCAATCGAAGGCGGATCGCTCCAGTGTCGAGAGCTGCTCCAGGGCAGGGTGGTTGGACGCCTGCCCGAAAGTCTTTTCAGGCTCTGTATCGAGGCACAGATAACCACGCTGATACAGCCCGCCGATGACTGTTTTCGTCACCTCTCCCTCGGCGCCTCTCAGGTAAGCGACTTCATACGGATCCGGCCGGCTGGAAACCGGTGGCACAGGCATGGAAGCCGTTGAGTCGATAAGGCGCGACCACCACCGGCACGCGAGCACCGTTGCCGCGATGAGGACCGCGTAGAAAAGCAGGAACTGGCCTGCGGTGAATTCCGTGATTGGGTTGAACATGGTAGTTACCTCCTTCGGCCTGGTACCAGGCCAACCAGGCTGGGCTTCGGGATGATCCAGCACCGCCTGAAGTTGACCCGGCGGTAGTGAATGTCCTCTCCGAACCGGACCTCCGCCGCCGGCCAGATGTCGGCGGGCGGATCTCCGCCAAAGAAACGGCGGTAGCTCTCCAGGGTCTTTCCGTACCAGCCGTTGAACTTCTCCCTCTCCTCGTGGCCACCCTTGGTGGGCCCGTGGTGCAAAGGCCTTTCCAGCACCTGCTTGCAGAAGCTCTCCCAGTAGTTGTGCGTGTACAGCAAATGAAGGTGCCAGACCTGATCGACCTGGTCCGACGGCGTCACCGGATGTCCGGCGGCAACGGCCAGGAAGGCGAAGCGCCGATACTCGCGAATGACGCGAGCCGTGAAGCTGCCTGACCAGCCGTTGTCTCGGGCCAGGCGCGCGGCGAAGGGGAATGCCGGGTTTCCTTCGTCGAAACGGAAGGCCTGAATTCGCTCCCAGAGCTGTTGCTGCCCGGTGGTCATCGCCATTCGCCTCCTAAGGAAAAAGACGACAAACCAGTGGAACCCGACCGCGGGCCCCGACAAACGCCGGAGCAACGCCGCCGGCGCGGAGCGGCCGGTTATACTGGAACGAGCCGCTGGAGTGGCGGAACTGGCAGACGCACGGGACTCAAAATCCCGCGCCCTTCACTGGGCATGAGAGTTCGACCCTCTCCTCCAGCACCATCCTTGGAACAGCTTGTGAGCATTTCGAAGACCTCCGCTGTCGTGCCGGCGCTGCGGCAGGATGCGGTGTACGCGTGGCGGGCGCTGCGGCGCAGTCCCGGATTCCTGCTGGCGGCGGTGGTCGGGAGCGGGCTCGCCATCGGAGCGGTAACAGCGGTGTTCTCGGTAGTGGACGCGGCGCTGCTGCGGCCGCTTCCGTATCCTGACTCCGAGCGGCTGGTGGTGGTGTGGGACCAGTTGCGGACGCTCGGATTCACACGCTTTCCGGTGTCGATTCCGAACTTGCTGGACTATCGCCGGGAAAGGGTTTTCGAGCGAATCGAAGCCTGGACGCCGGGATCGGTAACCGTGCGGATGGGAGAGCGCGCCCGGCGACTGGAAGCGGGGCGGGCGACGGCGGGCTTACTTGCCTTGCTCGGCGCCTTGCTTGGGGATCGGCCCGTGCTGGGGCGGTGGTTCGTGGAGGGAGAGAACCTGCCGGGCCGCGGCGGGGTGGCGGTATTGAGCGACGCCGCGTGGCGACGCTGGTTTGACGGGGACCTCTCGATTGTCGGGCGGCGGATCCTGATCGACGAAGAGCCGTACGAGGTGGTGGGTGTGCTGCCGGGGCGGTTTCGATTCCTGCCGGCGGGATCCGAAGAGCCCGAAGTGTGGCTGCCACTCGAGATCCGGAACGACACGGACCGGAATCGTGCCGCCGTGCGGGCGATCGCGCGGCTGGCGGACGGAGTCACGCTCGGGCAGGCAGCGTCGCGGATGCGCGAGTTGGGCAAGCTGCTGGCGCGGGACGAGCGCGTCGGCATGGGACCGAACGGCGAGGACGGCGGATTCTCCATCAGCGTGACCGGGCTGCGCGAGGAACTGTACGGAGCGGCGCGGCCGGCGCTGTACGCAGTGGGCGGCGCAACGCTGGTGTTGCTGTTGATGGGCTGCGCGAACACCGCGTTTCTGTGGCTGACGCGCGGGAGCGGCCGGCGGCGCGAGGCGGCCGTGCGGGAGGCGCTGGGGGCGAGTGTCGCTCGACTCGTGCAGCACCGGATGGTGGAAGGAGCCCTGGTGGCGCTGGGCAGCGGGGCGGTCGGTCTGGCGCTGGCCTGGCTGGCGGTGCGCGGCCTGCAAGGCTCGCGCATCGGGGAGCTGCCGGCGCTCGGCGCGGTGCGGCTCGATTGGCGTGTCCTGGTGTTCACGACCGTGGTCTCCGGCGCGATCGGCGTGCTCTGCTCGGTGCTGCCCGTGTGGCGCATCCGGCGCGAAGGACAATTGAGTAATCGAAGCGTAACAGCCGGCGTCGGGGAGAGCCGCACGCAGTCCGGGTTGATTGTGGCGCAGGCGGCGCTGACCTGCACGCTGCTGGTGGCGGCGCTGCTGCTTGGGCGAAGTTTCATCAAGCTGCTGGAAGTCGACCCGGGATTCCGCAGCGCCGGCCTGGTGACCGCGCAGGTGTCGCTGCCGACGCGGTATCGCGAGCCGGCGCAGATAAGCCAATACTACAGGCGGCTGATGGAGCAGTTGGAGACGCGGCTGGGAGCGGGAGCGGCGACCCTGACGTCGCGGTTGCCGTTGAGCTTTGGGCCGGGCGGCGATCCGTTCAGCATCGAAGGGCGGCCGTTCCGGACCAACGGACCGGTCCCGCAGATGACGCACATGCAGGCAGTGGGGGGGGGTAGCTATTTCCCGCTGATGCGGATCCCCGTCGTAGCGGGGCGTGTATTCGACGACCGGGACTTTGCCGGCGAGGGCCTGGTAGCCGTTATCAGCCGCAGGTTGGCGGAGGGATTCTGGCCGGGGCGGAGCCCGCTCGGGGAACGAATCGTGCTGGGCGCTCCCAGGCCGGGGGCGAGGTGGGCGACGATCATCGGCGTGGTCGGCGATATCCGGACGGAGAGCCTCACGCGGGAGATCGTGCCGCAGATCTATTTTCCCTACCAGCGGTCGCAGGCGCGCTCGATGGCCGTGGTGGTAAAGGGCACGGACGCGGCGGTGGAGGAAATGCGACGGGCGGTATCGGCAGTGGATTCCGGGTCGGCGCTGTTTGGCGTCGCGACGATGGAAGAGCGGCTCGCGTTGTCGGTCTCCGGTCCGCGGCTGCGGGTTCTGCTCCTGGGCGGCTACACCATGCTGGCGTTCGCGCTGGCGGTATTTGGCGTGTACAGCCTGATGAGCTATAGCGTGGCGTGCCGGACCCGGGAGCTGGCGGTGCGGGTCGCGGTGGGCGCGACGGCGCGCGGCGTTGTGACGATGCTCCTGGGGCAGGCCCTGCGGCTGGTGGCGGCGGGCGCGGCGTGCGGCCTGTTGATCGCGGTGGCTTTGAGCAGGGTGCTGCGAACGCTGCTGTTCGGGGTCTCCGCGGTGGATGGGCCCTCCTACCTGCTGTCGGCCCTGGTGGTGGTGGTGGTGTGTACCGCGGCGGCGCTCGCCCCGGCATGGAGAGCGACGCGGGTGGCTCCCGCCCGGGTGTTGCTGGGAGAGTGAGAGGTCCAATCAATCGCGAGGTCATCCGGTTCGGCCGGGAGATCTGCGGCAACCTGGAGGAGGCGCTCCGGCGCGAGTGGCTCGAGACCAACGGGCTGGGCGGCTTTGCCTCCTCGACGATCGCCGGCATCAACACCCGCCGTTACCACGGGCTGCTCATCGCGGCCACCAGGCCTCCGGTCGGGCGCGTGGCGCTGCTGTCCAAACTCGAGGAAACGCTCGTCATCGGCGGCCGCCGGTTCGATCTGGCCTCCAACCGCTACCCGGGAGTGGTCCACCCGCGGGGTTACCAATACCTCCGCGAGTTCCGGCTCGACCCCTTCCCGGTTCTCACCTTCCTGGTGGAGGGCGTGGAACTGGAGAAGCGGATCTTCATGGTCCACGGCGAAAACTCGACCGTGGTGGAATACGAGCTGCGAAACACGGACGTCGAATGCATCCTGGAAATACGGCCGCTGATCGCTTTCCGCGACTACCACTCCACCACCCGCCGCAACGACGCCCTCAACCCCGAGGTAGTACGTGACGAGGGTCTGGCCACCGTCCGGCCTTACCGCGATCTTCCCGCCCTGCACTTTTCGCACAACGGCGTCGAACTGGAGCCCGGCGGCGACTGGTATTACAACTTCCAGTACGACGTCGAAGCAGAGCGCGGGCTCGATTCGTGCGAGGACCTGTTCAGCCCGTTCGTGGTCCGGTTCGCGCTGGGCCCTGACCGGGCCGGTGCGATCATCGCTTCGACCGAGCCCCGCGACGCCTCCACCGCTGCCGTGCTGTGCCGCGCGGAGATCGAGCGCCGCACACGGGTCCTGGCAGCCTCTCCCTGCGACCATCCGCTGGTCCGCGCCCTGGTGGCCGCCGCCGATCAGTTCCTCGTCCGGCGCGGCGATCTCAGCACGGTCATCGCCGGCTATCACTGGTTCGGCGACTGGGGCCGCGACACGATGATCGCCCTCCCCGGTCTCACACTCGCGACCGGGCGCTTCGAAACCGCCAGGAGCATCCTGCTCGCATTCGCCGCCAGCGTCGACCGCGGCATGCTGCCCAACCGCTTCCCCGAAGCCGGCGAGACGCCCGAGTACAACACGGTCGACGCCACGCTCTGGTTCTTCGAGGCCGTCCGCGCCCTGGCGCACTACACCGGCGAGACGGCGTTCGTGCGCGACCGTCTGTACGAAACGCTGAAGGAGATCGTCGAGTGGCACGTCGGCGGCACGCGGTACGGGATCCGCTGCGACGACGACGGCTTGCTCGTCTCGGGCGAGCCCGGCGTCCAGTTGACCTGGATGGACGCCAAGGTCGGCGACTGGGTGGTCACCCCGCGGCGCGGCAAGCCGGTCGAGATCCAGGCGCTGTGGTACAACGCCCTCCGCATCATGGAGGACCTGGCGCGTGCGTTCGGCGACGACGCGGCCCGCGCCCGTTACAGCGACCTGGCGAATCGCGCGCGCGACAGCTTCAACCGTCTCTTTTGGAACGACCAGACGGGCTGCCTCCACGACGTGGTCGACGGCGGCTCCCACGATGGCACCATCCGCCCGAACCAGATCTTCGCGGTGAGTCTGCCGCACGCCATGCTGCCCGCGCAGAATGCCAGCCAGGTGGTGGATGTGGTCCGGCGCGAGCTGCTCACACCGTTCGGGCTGCGCAGCCTCTCTCCGCGCGACTCGCAATACCGGCCGCGTTACGAAGGCGGCGTCTGGAGCCGGGACGCGGCGTACCATCAGGGCACAGTGTGGCCCTGGCTGATGGGGCCTTTCCTCACCGCCTACGTGAAAGTGCACGGCGGGTCCGCGTCGGCGAGGCAGCAGGCGACAGGGTGGCTGGAGGCATTCCACGGGCACCTGGGCGTCGCCGGTCTCGGCCAGATTTCGGAAATCGCCGACGGCGATCCGCCGCACACGCCGCGCGGTTCGATCGCCCAGGCGTGGAGCGTCGCCGAGCTGCTGCGCGCCGCTGTGGAAGACGTGTTTACGCGGTAGCCCCGCGGGTGATTCGCGGAATGCGCCGCGCCACGGGCCCGCGCGGTGTTCAGCCCCCACGGGGGCTGTCCCGGCCTGCGGCCGAGCCGCTCCCGTCAGGGATGGAAAAGAACGGTCATGCCGTTCTCTGGAGAGCGCACCGGATGGATCAGACGACCTGCTGCGCCTTGTGGCGGCTGAGGATCGCCATCATCTGGTCCTTGGCGCGAAGTTTCAGCTTTTTCAGCCGTACTTCCTCCAACTGCTCGGAATCGGTCAGATGATGGCGCTGCTCGAGCGCCGTCAACTGGCGATCGAGTGCGGAGTGATCGGTCGCCAGACGGCGAAACTCCTCGTTGGTATCCATCAGATGCGCCTTCAGTTCTTCTTCGGTGGATTTCTCCATCGGTGATGCCTCCTTGGCAAACGGTATGACAGTTTGCTCCTCTACAATGGGGGGCGCCACTCCGCCGCCAGGCGGGGGCAACCCCTGTAGGGGCTCGGTGGGTGTTGTCAGGTGCGGTCAACATGCGGTGACCCGGCCGTCCGGATCCTGTCACCTGCGACATTATCACGATTGAAACCGCATGACAATAGCCGCTTCGTCCGGGCTATCGTAGTAGCCCGGCCGTACCCCCGCGTCGCAAAAGCCCATCGCCTGGTAGAGGCCGCGGGCGGCGTGGTTGGACTCGCGCACTTCGAGAAACCATGCGCCCGAATGGCCCGCCAGCTCTTCGCGCAGCAGCATGGCGGCGATCCCGCGTCGCCGGTGGCCGGGCTCCACGGCGAGGTTCAGGATCTCCCGCTCGCCCGCCGCCGTCTGCCGCGCAGCCAGGAACGCCGCCACTTTTCCTTCCACGTCCGCCACCAGCAGCTCGTGCGCGGCGTAGCTCGCCGCATCCCAACGGGCGGCCTCCGGCGCTTCGGCCTGGATGCGCGCGATAGCTTCCCAGTCCCCTTCCGCGGCCGCGCGGAGACGGATCGACGGGCGGAGCAGCTCCCGCCACAAGGCGCGCTGGGCGGCACCGAGGCGATCCCAGGAGAAATGCTCCTCGGCGCGCCGGCGCGCGGCGCGGGCGAGCGCGTTTCGCAAGTCCCCATCCTGGGCCAACCGCGCGACACCGGCGGCGAACGCCTCCGCGTTGTCGGCGATCCACACGCTCTCGCCGTGCACCAGGCCGAGCCCCGCGCACCCGGCGGAAGTGGAAACCACGGCGCGCTCCATGGCCATCGCTTCCAGGACCTTGATGTTGGTCCCCGCCGAGACCGGAACCGGCACGAGCACGATGTTCGCCTCGACGTAGAGCGGCCGCACGTCGCGCACGAACTCGAGCAGCCGGACGCGCTCCGGCGGCGCCGGCTCGCGTTCGCTCGTCGCCTGGCGCCAGTACACCAGCGCGTCGGGTCCGGCCACCACCGTGAGCGTCATCTCCGGGAAGCCGCGCGCAAGCCTCGGCCAGACCTCCTCGACGAAGAAACGATACGCGGCCACGTTGGGGAAATGCCGGAACGAGCCGATGAACAGCAGCCGCATGCCCGGCGGCTCCGGCTCGGGCCGGAAGCGGCGCAGATCGACGCCGTTGGCGATCACCAGCGCCTGCGGCGTTCCGAGCAGCGCCCGATCCTTCTCCGACATCGTCACCAGGCGGGAGAATCGCCGCGCCGCCACCGTTTCCAAGCGCCGCCAGCGCCACCAGTCCCACCACGCGCCGGGCGTGCGCGTGCGCTCGAGCACCTGCCGGTACAGGTCGAACGTCACGTCGTGCTCCACCAGGATCTGGCCGCGGTATTCGGCGAGCATGGCGTACTCCACCTGGACCAGGTCGAGGTCCCATTCGCGCGCGAGTCGCGCCAGCAGGCCACGCATTGGCGGCGAGCGGTACTCGCACACTTCCGGCGGCGCCAGCGAGGACCAGCGCGGCTCGCGGTAGCGGGGCTTTTCCACCAGCACCGCCTGGTCGCAAAACTCGAGCACCGGCGCCGGCTCCACCTCCTGGCCGTGCTCGACAAAGGCGAACAGGAACACGTCGAATTCCGCCGCCGCCTCGCGCAGCAGGTGGTAGATGCGTACCGCGCCGCCGTGCGAAAGCGGAAAGGGGAAGTAGGGGCTCAGCACCGCGACCCGCCGGCGCTTCGCCGATAGCGGCCGCCCGTCGAGAATCCGGTGGCCGGTCGGGACGACGGTGCGGTCCTTCTTCCACGGCCACAGCCACCACGGGCGCAGGTGAATGCGGTCCAGCGCCACTCCGCGCCAGAACAGCCACGAGCTTATCGGCCGGCTCGCCTTCAGATGATACCGCTCCAGCCGCGTGTTGTACGCCAGGATCCTGCGCGGCGACAGCAGGAACGCCGCCAGGCGCAGCGCGCCGAAGGCCGGATCCGCGCCGTAGAGCACCGGCGCCATCCCGATGCGCAAGCCGCGCAGCCGGCGCCGGAGCGCGCGGTAGAGGTCCCACGCGGAACCGGGGGCGAGCGCCACTGGGTCCACGCCGGTCAGGCGGGCCTCGCCGAGAGTGACCAGCAGGTGGCGGCGCCCGGGAATCAGCCGCCGCACCTCTTCCACCATCGCGCCGGCCATCTCATCGGCTCCGGTCCAGAAGCTCACCACCACCGCCTCCGGGTCTTTACCGAGCAGCCGGAACCAAACGCGCTTGAGCCGCTGCCTGGCTGTACTCACGTCGACGGTCGCGTGAACCGCAGCAAACCGACCGCCGCCAGCGGCAGCAGCGCCACCAGCGCGCACACCGGAGCGAATCCGTATCGGTCGATGAGCGTTCCGAAACCCCAGGAGGCGACCGTCTGCATCAGCCCGTAGGCGAACGTCAGCGCGGAGACGCCGAAGGCCGAGCGCTCGGCCCCGAACAGGTCCACGGGCATCATGTAGACGTTGACGCTGACCGAGGTGATGCTGAAGAAGCTGAGGCAGATGGCCGCCGTCGCCAGCGCCGCGCCGGGCATGTAGGGAACCACGCCGGTCACCAGCAGCGCCACCGCGCCCACCTGGCAGACACGCATCCGCGCCGCGTGCACCTCCCATCCGGCGCGCATCAGGCGGAAAGCGAACCACCCACCGGTCAGCCCGCCCAGGCTGGCGGCGAGCGGCGGAAGCCAGGCGAACCAGCGGTTGGCGTCCACCTGGGAGAGCCCGTGTTCCTGGACGAGAAACAGCGTGGTCCAGTTGGTCCACAGGCTGTAGACGGTCATTGCCAGAATGTTGGCCGAGACCAGCAGCCACAGCCGGCGGTCGCGCAGCATCGCCCCGACCGGCGGTGGGTCCGGGCGGGCGGCGCCTTCCAGGACCGCGGCTCTCCGCATCGTGAGCAGCCACAGCGGCAGCCAGAGAAAGCCCAGGATGCCGGTGATAAAGAACGTTGCCCGCCATCCATAGAGCGGCGAGACCCAGCCCACCAGCAGCGGCGCTCCCACGGTCCCGATGCTCAGACCGATCTGGTTCATCGCGGCGCCGAGCGCGCGCTCTTCCGGACGCAGATACAGCGCCACCGCTTTGCCGGCGCCGGGGATGCCGCCCGCTTCGGCGGCGCCCAGCGCGGCCTGCCATCCCAGCAGGCCCCTGAAACTTGCCACCGTGCCGCGGGCCATGCTCGCCAGCGACCACAGCGCCACCGAGACCGCGATGCCGCCGCGCAATCCGACTCGGTCGATGAACAGCCCCGCCAGCGGCGAGACGGCGGCGTAAGTGAGCGAGAGCGCGGAAACAATCAGCCCGTAGTCGCTGTTGGAGAGAGTGAACTCGCGCCGCAGCTCCGGCGCCAGCGCGGCCATCACCATCCGGTCCAGGTAGTTCAGCGAAGAGGAGAGCGTATAGACCAGGATCACGATCCAGCCGAGGCGCGGCCAGCTCATTGCGGAAACTCGATCAGTAACGCCTCACCCGCGACGGCGAGCTTCGCATCCGGCTTGGAAACGTATTCCACGGTGATCCTTCGCGGCGGTTTTTGCGGACCGCAGCGCAGGCTGGATTCGCCGCCGCCGAGGATGACAATCCGGGCGGGATCGCGAATCAGGAGCTGGGTGGTCTTTTTGTCATCGCCCGAAACGGCCAGGCGCGCCTGTTTCCCGATGCAATCCACGCGCAGGAGCACGCCCGCGATCTTCGCCGACGGGCGTGGCCCCTCCCACCATTCCACCACCTTGCGATTGGGGTCGGCGGGAGCTTGCCCCTGATTGGTGCGCGCTTCGGCTTCGCGCACCCGCGCCAGCGCCTCGTCTTTGAGCCGCTGGAGCTCGCGCGCCTGCTCGTCGGCGACGCGGCGGCGCTCGGCCGTTTCCAGGTCCGCACGGCGGGTTTCAAAGTCCACGCGCGCCTGCCGCACGCGCACCCGCTCCTTCCCGTCGGCGGCTGCGTTTTCCGCCGCGCGCCAGGCCTGGCCGGCCTCGGCGAACTGGCTCGCCGCCAGGTGAGTTTCGGCCAGCGCCTGCCAAAGCGGCGCCTGACGCGGCTCGAGCGACGTCGCTTTCTTCAGGTGCGGGATTTTTCCGACGGGATCGGCCTCGAGAGCGGCCAGCCGCAGGTGCGGCTGCGCCCATCGCGGATTGAGCTTCGCCGCCGTCTCCAGCGCCGCGCGCGCCTTGGCCGGATCCTTCTCCCGCGTCCCGGCCTCGAGCCACGCCCGGGCGCTGCGACTGCCCGCCGCGGCGGCCTCGGCGAACAGTCCGAGGCCTTCCATCGCCTCGGGCGTTTTCGGATGCGCGTTGAGAGCCGCCTGGTAAGCCAGCCGGGCCGCATCGCCGCGCAGCAGGTCCGCCAGCGCCACCTTGGCGACCACCGGCTCGACGGGCCGCGGCGTGAAGTCCCGCTCCGGATTCAGCGGGCGCCCGGAGATCTCCGCCGGCGCGAACTGCGCCGAGGCCAGGTAGCGGTCCACCTCCGCTTCCATCTCCTGCTCCGTCTTTTCGAAGGCGTTCTTGTAAGCCGCGCGCCAGTCGGCTTCCTGCTGGAGATTGGAGAACAGCACACGGGCGCGCCCTCTGTAGGCGGGGTCCACGGTTACCAGGTGCGTGCGAGCCCAGTCCCGGGTGCGCTCGGCCGCCGGCGGCGGAATGCCCAGTTGAATGCGCGGGCCGGTTGCCTGAATCGTCGAGAACAGGGTCTCCAGGCCGCTCTCGATTTCCGCCGGCATCCGCCGCGTATTGGCCTCGAGGAGAATCCGGACGAGCTCGCGCAGCCAGACGCGGGGGATCGGCTGCCCGCGGTCGAAAGCGCCCGAATAGTTTTCCCGGCGCAGATCGAGCGCGGCGGTCTGATAGGCGGCGTGCCGTGCTCCGGGCCGCAGCAGCACGATGCGCACGGGCCACAGCGTCGCCAGGTCCTGCTTCCCCAGCAACTGGCCGAGCGCGTCGCGGAGCTGCTCGAGCGTGTTCAGCGTCTCGCGCGCCTGACGCTCGCCGTCGCTGGCAAGAACCTCGAAGGGAGCGGCGCGAAACGACACCCAGTCTTCCTGGGCGAGCAGCGCACAGGGAATCGACAGGGCGAGCAGCAGCCGCACAGACCTATCATATGCGCGTCGGATACAAAAAAACGGCGGCCCGGCAATACTGCCTCCGGACCGCCGACCAGGAGACCGCCATCGGTCGGGCGGGGCGTTACGATTTGCCCCGCTCGGCGCGAAGCTGGTTCACCACGGAGAACACTCCGGAGACGCCGTTGGCGCGCATGCCGGCGATCTGTTTCTCCGACTCGTGCAACACCACGCCTTCCAGCGTCACGTTGCCGTTCTTCACGATGATGTGAATACTCGGGATAGCGCCCAGCGCGTAGCGTTGCAGGGCCGGCTGCGAATAGATCGCGCGCAACACGGCCAGCCGCAGCCGATCGTCGTAAAACGACAGCGGCAGCACCTCGATTTCGTTGACTACCTCGGTGACACCGGCGATACGCCGCACCACGCGCCCGGCGTCGGTCTTGAGCGTCGGCCGGCTCACCTGGCCGGAGAGCGTCACCTTGCCGCCCTCGATCTGGTAGGCCAGATTGTCGAACACACCGTAGAAAGGCAGCGTGACCAGCTCGTGGCGCACGCGCCCCGCCATCTGGGCCTGCGTGCTGGTCGTCGCGCCGAACAGCGCTGGCGCGGCCAGCAGAACGCATGCCGCCAGCTTCGAGAATTTCCTGTCGCTGAGTTTCATTTCCCTTGCCTCCTCTGCGCTACCAGACGCAGGGGAGGGAAGGGCCGTTGCGAAGGGAGGGAGATTTCACCAAACCTTTACAATTCGGGATCGCGGCCTACGGAAGCCTCCACGGCGGCTTGCTCGGGAGCGACGGTGGCGGCGGGAGCGGCGCCGTGTTCGATCGCCGTAGCATCCTGCAACGCCCGCAGATCCCAGGCGAACCGCTCTTCCGTGGATGGCGCCGCTTGGGCTTGCCCGGGGACATCGTCCTGGGCCGCCAGCCGGTCGGCGCCGGCGATCACTTCCGATTCCAGGCACTCAACGGCGTGATCGCAGCTCTCCATGGCGCAGTGCAGCTCGGTGCGGATCCTGGCCATTTGGCCGGCGAAGACCAGCAGGCGCCCGTACAGAGACTTACCCGCCTCGGTGACAGCTCGTGCGTCCGCGGACAGACGCCGGCTCGAAATCTCGCGCGCGCCGCTTGCCACCTTGTCGAGGGAATCCCGAACCGAGTGAACCATCTCGTCGACGGCGCGCTCGCGGCGATCGAGATCCGTGCGCGCGCTCTCCTGCAATCTTTCCATGGTGACGCCGGCCAGGTCGAGTAACGCCTGCCGGCTGCTGGCGAGGGTTTCGGAGGAAAGCTGCTGGAACATTTCGGCCAGAGTCTGTTGTATCACCCCGAGCGCCTCCGAGGCCTCCCGGCCTGTCTTCTGCTCCGTGGGACAGGCCTCCCGGCCTGTCTCCGCTTCCGCGGCCGCCGCCGCTTCGGCCCGGCTCGCCTCGAGCGCCGCGTACTGCTCCCGCAGCGCGGCCAGCGCCTCGCGATCCGCTTCCCAGGCGGCCTGCCCTTCGCGCAAACGCGCGATCTCCTCGGCCTGGTCCGACGTCTCGTACTGCCGCCGGCGCAGGTGAGCCAATTCCTCGCCGACCGCCTCCCAGGCTTTCGCCTCTTCGCGCAGTCGCGTCACCTCGGCGCCGCCCTTCAGCACCTCCGCGTCCACCTGCGTCAGGCGCGCCTTCATGTCTTCCAGTTGCTTGAGCAGGCCCTCGCGCTCCGCATCGCCTTCGGCCTTCCCTTTCTCGAAACCGTAGCGCGCATCCGACCGCAGCAGGGCCCACGCCGACACGAAGCCGAACACCAGGCCTACCCCCAGGCTCATGAAAAACCACGTTTGCGTCACGGAACTCCTCCGGTATTGTGGATTTCCGTTTATCGACGGGAGTGAGAGAAAACTTTACAACCCTGTGGGTCGACAAAGGCGCGCCGCGGCTCACTCCGGAGGATCGATGTCCAGCAGCTCCCGGAGCACGGCCGCGGTGTGCTCGCCCAACTCGGGCGGCGGCGTGTAGGAAAGCAGCGCGCCCTCCAGCCGGACCGGATTCCCGACCAGCTTCATTTTCCCCAGCCTGGCGTGTTCCATCTCGACCACAGTGCCGCGCGCGGCGACCACGGCGCTCGCCAGCACCTGGCCCACCGACTGCACCGGCGCGCAGGGAACCTCGTGCTCCTCCAGTCGGCGAATCCACTCGGCGCACGGCCGGCTGCGCAGCACGGCTTCAATCTCGCTCACCAGCTCGGCGCGGTGGCGGTTGCGGGCCCGGTTGTCGCGGTAGCGCGGATCGTCGATCCATTCCGGCCGTTCCAGCCCCTGGCAGAACCGCCGCCAGATGCGCTCGTTGGGCGCCCCGCACACGATCGGCTGATCCTGGCAGGCGAACATCTGGTAAGGAACGATATTCGCCTGCGCCGTGCCGACCGCGAGCGGCTCGCTGCCAGTCAGCAGGTGGGACGGGGTGGCCGAACACATCGATGCCAGCAGTCCCTCCAGCAGCGAGACCTCCAGGAAGCGCCCCACGCCGGTTCGCTCGCGTTCGTACAGCGCGGCCAGGATTCCCATTCCGACGTGCAGCGACGCCAGGATATCGGCGATCGGAAAGCCGACCTTCACCGGCGGTCCATCTGGATGGGCGCTGATTTTCATGAGGCCGCTCATGGCCTGCACGATCAGGTCGTAGCCGGGCTTCAGGCGATCGGGGCCGTCCTGGCCGAAACCGGAAACGGAGGCGTAGATGAGACGCGGATTCCGGGCGCGCAGCTCCTCGGGGCCGATCCCGAGCCGGGCGGCCACTCCCGGGCGGAAGTTTTCGATGAGCACGTCGGCGCGGCGCGCCAGCCCGCGCAGCACATCGCGGCCGCGTTCGTCCTTGAGATTCAGCGCGACGCTTTCCTTGTTCCGATTCAGGCCCAGGAAGTAGGCGCTCTCGCCCTCGACGAACGGCGGCCCCCATTGGCGGGTCTCGTCCCCCGAACCGGGCTCTTCGATCTTGAGCACGCGCGCGCCCAGGTCCCCCAGCAGCATCGTGCAGAACGGACCGGCCACCGCCCGCGTCAAGTCGACGACGAGAAGACCTTCCAGCGGTCGGGTCGCCATCGGACTAAGTTCTCAGGTGGGGTCTTACGAATTCCAGGGCTTCGCGCAAGGCCTGCTTGGCCGGCTCGTCCAGGGGCGCCCGGGCGGCGACCAGCGGCGAGCTCCGCGCGGCGCGCCGCGTTACCCAGTTCGGGAACACGCCGCGCAGGTGGAGCACGTATTTCAGCGACTCGATGCCGTACACCTGCACTTCCGTGATCAGCAGCAGCGTCTTGGCGAACAGCCCGGTCGCTTCGCTGCGACGGCCCGCCTGCCACAGGTCCCAGACCGCGGCGTAGAGGTCGGCGAACCCGGAGGCCGGCATGCTGCCGGCGGAGCCGCGGCGCATCTCGTCGAGCAGCGTCACTCCGTGCGCGCCGGTGAAGATCTTCAGCTCGCTCGATTTGGCCGCGAACTCGCCGATGCGCGGCAGCGTGGAGCCGGCTTCGTCCTTCACATAGCGGAGCGTGGGCGCCTCGCGCGCCATGCGCAGGACGAACTCGACGCTCATGTTGCCGATGGTCTGCACGAACAGAGGCAGGGCGGCCGCCTTCCCGATCTGCCGATAGTAGTCCAGCACGGCTTCGAGATCGTCCTGGCCGGCGGGAGGCAGGGCGATGATGGCGTCGGCGCCGTTTTTCTCCGCGTGCCGCGCGTAGCGTGTGGCGGCGCCAATGTCCGCTCCCTGCACGCCGATCACGATCGCCGGCTTCAGGCTCTTGCCGGCGGCGAGGATCGCCTCGGCCCCCGCGATCCGCTCCTCGACGGTGAGCGTGGCGTATTCGCTCGCCAGTTGCGGCCACACGATGCCGTGGACCCCGCAGCGGTCCAGGAACTTCACTTCCCGCGCCAGCACCTCCAGGTCGAGCTTGCCGGCGTCGGTGAACGGAGTCTGGACGATCGGGAAGATCCCGCGCATCGGCTTGGCCGCGCGATCGGCCGCGCCGACGACGCGTGCGGCCAGCAGCCAAACCAAATCCCGCCGACTGATCATGGTGTACCTTGCGGAACCGCTTGCTTACGCGCGCGGCTCAGAAAGCAGTCTACCAGACCGCCGCGCCTCAGGCCGTCATCAGGGCCTTCAGGTGGCGGCTCGCCGCCGAGGCCAGGCCGGCGAGATTGTAGCCTCCCTCGAGCACAGAGACCAGCCGCCCGCCGGCGTGCTTTTGGGCGATCTCCAGCGCCACCATCGTCAGATCGGCGAAGTCGTCGTCGCTCAGGGTGAACCGGCCCAGCGGATCCCCGATGCGCGAGTCGAATCCCGCCGAGACCATCACCAGCTCGGGCCGGAACCGCTCGGCCGCCGGAACCAGCTTCTCGCGAAACGCTCCCAGGATCTCCTTGCGGCCCGAGCCGGCGGGAAACGGGCAGTTCAGGTTGGCGCCCTCCCCCCGCCCCTCGCCGGTTTCCTGGGCCCGGCCCGTACCCGGATACCACGGCCACTGGTGGGTGTTGAAGACGAACACGGAGCCGTCCTTATAAAAGATGTCCTGGGTTCCGTTGCCGTGGTGGACGTCCCAGTCGGCGATCAGCACCCTGGCGAGGCCGTGCGCCTTCTGCGCCCAGCGGGCGCCGATGGCGATGCTGTTGAATATGCAGAAGCCCATGCCTCGCTCCGGAGTGGCGTGGTGACCGGGCGGGCGCGGGGCGCAAAAAGCGTTCTTCGCCTTGCCGCGGAGCACGGCGTCCACCGCGTTCAGGACGCCTCCGGCCGCGCGCAGCGCGATCTCGAAAGAGCGCACGCTGACGGCGGTGTCGCCCGTGCTCAGCTCGCGGCGGCCGCTCGAGATATCGCGGCGGGTGGTTTCGATGTAGGTCCGGGCGTGGCAGGCGGCCACCTCTTCTTCAGTGGCCGGCCGCGAGGTCAGCCGCACCAGGTCCTTGACGAGGCCGGCCTGTTCGATCGCCTGGATGACCGCATCCAACCGCTCCGGCCGTTCCGGATGTCCTTCCCCGGTGAGGTGCTCCTTATAGATGGGGTCCGCCACCAACGCCGTCTTCGCCATTTCCACCAGCCTACTACGGAAGCTCAGCCGGAGCGGCCACGCGGGGTGGGCGCGCGCTGCTACGCTGAGCCTATGGCGCTTGCCGTCCTGTTGCTGCTGGCGACCGCCGCTTGCGCCGACGACCTGCACACCGCGGTGCGCGCCGGTGACCTGGCCCAGGTGAAGGCCCTGCTCGATCGGGGCGCTCCCATCAACGGGCGCAATCCCCTGGGAGGCACCGCGCTGCACGATGCGGCCTGGAGCGGCGAGCCCGCCATGGTCGAGCTGCTGATCGAGCGCGGCGCCGATTGCAACGCGCGGCACAGCGAAGGCGGCTCCACCCCGCTGCACTACGCCGTCATCACCAACCATCGCGCGATCGTCGAGCTGCTGCTGACGCGCGGCGCGCGGATCGGGGCCACGTCCGGCCCGGGATCGACGGCCTTGCACCTGGCCGCCAACCGCGGTTACGTGGAAATCGTCGTGCTGCTGCTGGAGAAGGGACTCGACGTGAACGGGCAGGACGACAACGGTTCCACCCCGCTCGATGCAGCGGCCTGGAAAGGACAGGCGGCGGTCGCCAGGCTGCTCGTGGCTCGCGGCGCCGACGTGCGCGCCCGCAACCGCGCCACCGGCGCCACCGCGCTGCACCAGGCCGCATCGAAAGGGCACGACGAGGTGGCGGCGCTGCTTGCGGATGCCGGCGCCGAGCTCGCGGCCAGGGACAACGCGGGCGTCACCGCGCTCGAGGAAGCGCTGCGCTTCCGCCATGGCAAGGTGGTGGAAGTTCTGCTGGAGAAAGGGGCGAAGCTGGAAGCGGCGCGCCCTCTGGAGGAGGCGGTGCTGCGCGGCCAGGCCGACCTGGTGCGCCTGCTGCTCGAGAAAGGCGCCGACCCCAACTCGGGCTCGCGCGCCGGCTCGACGCTGCTGCACGACGCGGCTCTCAAGGGACATCGCGACGTGGTCGAGGCGCTGCTCGCCGCCGGCGCCCGCGTGAACGCCCGCAGCGGCTCCGGCTCTACCCCGCTGCATGACGCGGCGCTGGCGGGCCACCTGGCGGTGGTCGAGCTGCTGGTCGCCCGCAAGGCGGAAATCGACGCGCGCGAAGAGGAAGCCGGCGCCACGCCACTGTTCCTGGCCGCTTCCTGGGCGCGTCGCGAAGTGGTGGAGTTTCTCGCCGGCCGCGGCGCCGAAATTCAGGCCCGCAACCGCGCCGGGGTCTCCGTGCTCGGAGCCGCTCGCCGGAACGGGCATACCGACATGGTCAAATTATTGGAAATGCTGGGGGCTAAAGACTGAACCCCACCCGACGATAGTATGACCAGTGCCCTCATCAGATGGTTCGCCGGTTCTCGCCGAAGCCGCCGGTGTCCTCAGTGACCAGTTCCGGGAGCACCTGGACCGATTTTCCTCGCTCCTGGGGCCTGAGGTGGATCGGCTGGAAGTTCGCTTCCTGGCACAGCTTACCAGGCGCCGGTTTGATCGGCGGCAGCGGCAGGCGCTGGCGCGTGTTACGGCGGGCGAAGCGGCCCGCACGCTGACCAGTGGCCGGACGCTGGTCGATTTTTTTGAACAAGTGGAATACAACGGGCGTCGGCTTGCCAAGCTGAACCTGCCGCCGCATGACATCGTGGCCGCCCTGGGCGAGTACGACCGTTTGCTGGCGCCTGTGCTCCGCCGGAGGATTCCGCGCGAGGCGCACAACTTCCAGTGGGTGCGCGACCAGCTCCAGTTCAGCGTCATCCTCACCCTCACCAATGCCTACTACCAGGTGCGCGAGGTGGAAACCCGGGCGTTTTACGAGCTGTTTCACGCCGAGCTGGAGTCGAAGAATCTCGACGAGGTGCTGGGCCGGTTTCTGGTGATCCTTTGCGGATTCTGCCGGGCGGAGGCGGCCCACCTGTTTCTCGCCCGCAAGGGCGAGTCGAGCTGGAGCCTGAAGGCCAGCGTGGGCGCGGGCACGCCGCTGCCGGAGATGCCGGCGCCCTCCGCCGCGTTGCTGCGGCAACTGAGGCGGCCGCGATACCTGCGCGCCGGCCGGCGCTCTCGCGCCCCGCTGCTCGATCCAGGGTGGCGCACCCGGTATCCGTTCTGCTGGTCGGTACCGATGCTCCAGAACGGGCGCGTCGCCGGCCTGATGCAGTTCGGTTTTTCCAAGCCCTACGAATGGCTCCCACGGGAGCAGGAGCTGCTGACCGCGGCCTCCGAACGCTGCCTGATGGCCGCCGAAAAGGCGCGGCTGGTGGAGGACCTGGACGAGCGCCAGCGGCAGGTTCGGGAGCTGGCCGAACGCATGATGCACGTCGAGGAGGCCGAGCGGCGCCGCATCAGCCGCGAGCTGCACGACCAGACCGGCCAGGATCTGCTGTGCATCCGGTTACAGATGGAATTGCTGGAGGAAGCGCTGCCGGATTCGCAGCCGGAGTTGAAGACGCGCCTCGGTGAGGCGCGTGACTTGACCGAACGGACCATTCTGGAAATCCGCCGACTGGTCGCCGACCTGAGTCCCTCGGTGCTGGAAAAGCTTGGACTGGCGGCCGCCGTGCGCCACCTCACCAACCGGTTTCAGCGGCTGTTCCCTTGCCGGATGAACCTGCGGATCGGGCGGCTGGGGCGGCTTCAGGCGGAGCTTGAGGTCATCGTCTACCGCATAGTGCAGGAATGCCTTAACAACGTTGCGAAACATTCTGCGGCCTCCGTTGTAAACCTTTCCGTCTCCTCCGCCGATGGAATATTGCGCTTGTATGTGGACGACGATGGTATCGGTTTTCCGGTCCGCGAGGCGCTCCAGCGGCAGGCCGGCTTCGGTCTGGCTGGAATCCGGGAGCGGGTAACGCTGCTCGGCGGACGCTTCGAGGTAGTGAGTCGGCCGCGGGGCTCGAATGGTTCCCGAAGGAAGAGCGCTTCGGTGACGAAGATCTGGATAGACCTCCCGATCCCCGCCCAAGGGGAGCGGGACGCTCCGCGGACTGTAGAAGTTGGCGCGATGGTGAGGGGGAGTTAGAGGCGACAGAGTTTCGAGCGAATCGGACGACACCTATGGCGAAAATTCGAATCTTTCTGGCGGATGATCATACACTGTTTCGCCAGGGAATACGGACCTTGCTGGCGACCGAACAGGACATGGAAGTGGTCGGCGAGGCCGCCAACGGTGGCGACGCCGTGACCAGCGCCGGCGAAGTGCGGCCGGACGTGGTTCTCATGGACATCGGCATGACCGGCCTCAGCAGCTTCGAAGCTACCCGGCAGATCAAAAAGAACCGGCCGGAGACCAAGGTACTGTTCCTCACCATGTACGACGACGAGGATTACTTGGTGGAAGGCATGGAGGTCGGCGCCAGCGGCTACGTGCTGAAGGACAGCCCGTCGGCGCAACTGGTGGCCGCGGTACGCGACATCTGCCGCGGAGGCAGCTATCTGAGCCCGCGCATGCTGTCGCAACTGGTGGACGATTTCCGCTCGCGCATCAAGACCGCCAACCGGCTGCCGCGCTTTGCCACGCTCACCACGCGAGAGCGCGAAGTGTTGAAGATGCTCGCCGAGGGCCAGTCGGTCAAGGAGATCGCCTGCGATCTCAACCTGAGCGTGAAGACGGTGGAAGCCCACAAGTTCAACCTGATGCGCAAGCTGGACATCCACAACAAGGCGCAACTGGTCCAGTACGCCATTCAGAAAAAGATCATCAAGCTCCCCATCCTGGGCTGACGCAACACGCCGAAACCGAGCCGCGACCGTTAGGGAGCGGTGGGCGAGAACCACCGCGGGCAAGACCCCGCGAAGCGGCGGTACAATCGGTTCGTGAAACGACGAACCTTCCTTGCATCCTCCGCATCCTCCGCCGCCGGGGCGATGGCGGCACAGTCGGCCGAGCGGCTCCCCATTCGCAAAGCCGTGCTGCTCGGAATGCTGCCCTCCAAGCTGAGCTACGCGGAGCGATTCCAACTGGCACGGGAAACGGGCTTCGCCCAGATCGAGGCGCGCACGGTGGCGGATCCGGAGGAAGCCGAGCGGATTCGTCAGGCAGCCGATGACGCCAAGGTTCGGATTCATTCGGTCATGAACTCGGACCACTGGCAATACCCGCTTTCGTCGGCGGACGCGGAAGTGGTGGGGCGAAGCATGCGCGCCATGGAGACCAGCCTGCGCAACGCGAAGCTGTGGGGCGCCGACACGGTGCTGCTGGTGCCGGCGGTGGTCGACGCGCGCACCAGCTACCGCGACGCCTGGTCGCGCTCGCAGCGCCAGATACGCCAATTGATCCCGCTGGCCGCCGAGTTGAAAGTGATCATCGCCGTGGAGGAGGTCTGGAACAAGTTCCTGCTCAGCCCGCTCGAGTTCGCGCGTTACGTCGATGAGTTCGAAAGCCCGTGGGTGCGCGCCTACTTCGATGTGGGCAACGTCGGCATCTGGGGATACCCGCACGACTGGATCCGGACGCTGGGCCAACGCATCGTGAAGCTTCACTTCAAGGATTTCCAGTTCAAGGTCGACCCGGCGACCCGCAAGCGTGTGGCCGAGTTCGTCGCCCTGCGGGAGGGCGAAGTCGACTGGAAGGAGATCCACCGGGCGCTGGCCGAGATCGGCTACCGCGGCTCGGCCACCGTCGAGCTGCCCGGCGGGGACCGTCCCTACCTGGAGGAGGTCAGCCGGCGCTTCGACCTGATCCTCTCGGGCGCCTGAGCGCCGGCATCCGGAAGCCCTGATGAAGAAATTCCTCATCGGACTGCTCTGCGGCCTGCTGCTGAGCGGGCTGGCCTTGATCGTAACCGTGTTCTCGATGCTTCGCTTCGGCGAGCGACGGCCCACGGTACCGGCCGGGGCCACCCTGATGCTGCGGCTGGAAGGATCGATTCCGGAGAAGGCGCCGGTGGAGTTTCCGCTGCCATGGTTGGAGTCCATGCGGCCCACCACCATACAGGAGACCTGGGACCTGCTGAGGAAGGCGGAAGCGGACCAGCGCGTCAGGGCCGTGCTGTTCCAGCCCGAGCGTGTGCAGGCGGGCTGGGGACGCTTGCAGGAGATTCGCGAGAACCTGCTGAAGTTTCGCCGGTCGGGCAAGCCGCTGGTGGCGTTCCTGCGCAACCCGGGCGCGCGCGAATACTACCTGGCGACGGCCGCCGACCGCATCGTGATGACCGCCGAGGACGTGCTCGACCTGAAAGGGCTGCGCGCCGAGTTGATCTTCCTCCGCCAGACGCTGGACAAGCTGGGCGTGGAGTTCGAGGTCGAGCACGCCGGCAAGTACAAAGATGCCATGGACATGTTCACTCGCACGTCCATGACAAAGGAAACGCGCGAGGTCGTCGACACGATCCTGGATCACCTCCAGGATCACCTGGTGGAGACCATCGCCGCCTCACGGGGCCGAACCCCCGCTCAGGTTCTCGCCAGCCTCAACCAGGGTCCGTTCCTGGCCGGCCAGGCCAGAGAGCACGGGCTGGTGGACGCGCTGCTGTTCGAGGACGAAGTTCACCAGGAGCTGGCCAAGCGGCTCGGACAGAGCCAGTTGCGCCGGCTCTCCTGGCGCGACTACCTGCGGGTGCCCGCGGGCTCGCTCGGGCTGGAAGGCAGATCGCGCATCGCGCTCGTCATCGGCGAAGGAACGATCCTGCGCGGGGAGATGGCGGATGGACTGGGCGGCGACTCGGGCCTGCTGCTCTCGGGGCCGTTCGTGCGGCTGCTGCGCCAGATTCGCGAGGATCCGGAGATCCGCGGCGTCATCCTGCGCATCGACTCGCCCGGCGGCGACGCCATCGCTTCCGACGAGATTCTGCGCGAGGCGCGCCTGCTGAGCCGGAAAAAGCCGACGGTGATCTCGATGGGCGACCTGGCCGCCTCCGGCGGCTACTACATCGCCATGACCGGCGACCCGATCATCGCCTACGACAGCACGTTCACCGGCTCGATCGGGGTGATCTACGGCAAAGTCAACCTGCGCGGCCTTTACGACAAGCTCGGTGTCCGGAAGGAGATTCTCACGCGCGGCCGCTTCGCCGACATCGATTCCGACTACACGCCGCTCACCGAAGCCGGCCGCCGCAAGCTCCGCGAGGGCATCGACCAGGTGTACGAGAGCTTCCTCGCCCGCGTGGCCGAGGGACGCCGCCGCCCGACGGGCGAGATCGAGCCGCTGGCGCAGGGTCGCGTCTGGCTGGGGGCGCAGGCCCGCCACAACCGGCTCATCGACGAGCTGGGCGGCCTGGACCGCGCCATCGAGCTGGTGAAGCAGAAGGCCAAGATCCCGCCGCAGGAGAAGATCCGCCTCGTGACTTATCCGCCGCGGCGAAGCATCCTCGACCAGCTATTCGGCTGGAAAGTGGATTCGGTTCTCGAAGCGCGGCTGCGCAGCATGGTGGATGCCGGCGATTTGCGGCTCTGGGCGCAGGGCGGCATTTTCCGCCTCACACCGTACCAGGTCCGGATTCGCTGAATCTCGTGGGACAGGCCTCCCGGCCTGCCTCGGCTTCTGCCAACTTCGGCTAGTCGGTGAACGCGTCCGGCGAGGTGATGCCGGCGGACTCCAGCGCGGCGGCCATTTTTTCCAACGCCGATTTGTGAATCTGCGACACTCGGCTTTCGTTGATCCCGAGCACGCCGCCGATCTCTTTCATCGTCATCTCGTTGGTGTAGTAGAGCACAACCACTTTCTGGTAGCGCGCCGGCAGCGCTTTCATCGCCGAGCTCAGCAGGGTGGCCAACTGCCGCCTCTCGCAAATGCGGTCCGGCTGGCTATCGATGGCGCCGGGAAAGTCCGGCGGCGGCAGTTCGTCGCCCTCGGCGCCGCGGGTGGAGGCCGAGACCAGGCCCACGTTGCGCAGGTCCAGCATGAGCTGGTTCCAGCGCTCCAGCTCGACGCCCATTTTCTCGGCCACCTCGGCGTCGGTGGGATTGCGCTGCAAAGTCGCGGCCAGGGTGCGTGTCACAGCCTCCACCTGCTTGTGACGCCGCCGCAGGTCGCGCGAAGCCCAATCCAGTTGGCGCAGGCTGTCGAGGATCGCTCCCTTGATGCGGTGCTTGGCGTAGCTGGAAAAGACCACCTGCTTGCCCGGGTCGTACTTGTCGAAGGCGTCGAAGAGCCCCAGAATCCCCGCGTGCACCAGGTCGTCCAGGTCCACGTGCACCGGCAGATTGTCGTGCACTCGTACGGCGATTGCCTTCACCAGCGGGAGATGATCCAGGATCACCCGGTCCCGCAACTCCATGCGTGCGATTTGCGTCTCGCGTTCGTCGATTTCTTGTGCGCGCTGTTTCTTCGTTTGTGCTACGGCGGTCACTGGTATTCTCCCGGTTACGTTTTCAATCTCGTTCCGGCCTGCTCGGCCGACCCGCATGAGGAAGCAACCTGCGGACCACTCCACGCAGATTCCCCTCAAACGCGGTTAGGGCTCCCCGCAAGATTTCCCGTTCCAGGCAGGCTTCCCCGCGAAAATCCGCCTCGGCGAGCTCTACGGCGAGCCGGCCTGAGGAGTGAGGTGAATCTCTCAGGAGACCTGGATCCGATTTGATACATCGCTGCGGTCGAGAATGTTCCGTTTTGAACCGAGCCGATCCAAAATGGGATGGCGGGCGGGGGCTTGGGAGCCGCCTTTCTAGAAGCATCGCTCGATTACAACATTTCTTTTGGACAATGTACCTTCGCAAAACACCTGAGCGGACCCTCGGGCCTTTCCCCGAGGGATTGTCCGGGACAATGTAGGTTCGCGGAGGTGGTCTAGCGCGGTTGCCCGAGAAAGGCGAGCCAACTTTTGATCGCCAGGCCACCGAGAAACACCCAAGTTGCAGCCCTCCAGGGACCTTGCATCGTCAAGAAAACGAGCAGGGCGAGAGCGGCGTAGGAAAGGCAAGCCAGGGCGAGACGGTTTTTTGACACCATAGGTGACATTGTCGCAGGGGTACGGGGCGGCGGGCTCTTCATCGACTCGGCATGTTGTAGGAGAACGCGAACTGGAGCCGTATTTGATCGCCACGAAACTCGGGCGGGAGCGGCGGAAACGGGTTCGACGCGCTGACGCCCGCCACTGCCGCCCGATCCAGCGCCTCGGTGCCGGACCCAAGCGCGATGACAAGCTTGGGGACATTCCCGCTGCGGTGGATGGCGAACTGGAGCAACACGCGGCCGCGGCGGCCGAACTTAACGCTCTCCGGAATCACCGCCAGCCAGTTGCGTTTCACCGTCGAGAGAATACGGACCAGGTAAGGACGGAAGTCGACGCCCATCGGATCACTGAGCAGTTCGAGGGTGCTGCCGGTCCTGCCGGGCGAGGAGGGCTGGCGGAGGAGCTCCGCCAGTCCCGGGGGACTAAGGTCGAGATCTCCCACCACGATTCCACCGGCCGGCCCCTGGCGCGCCGCGCCGCGGATAGCGTCTTCCACAGTGGGCGCCGGCGGCATGGGGAGCCTGGCGGACGGGTTCACGGGCCCTGAGGGAGCCGTAAAGCCGCCGGGCTTTTCAAAGGCCAGCTTGGGGCGCTCCTGGGCCTGGATTTGCGGTGGTGCCGTAGCCTGCCCAGCCGCCGGCAGATCCGCCCGAAGCACTCCGCTCGGGACAGCCGGCGCCAGCAGCGGAGGCTCCTGGATCAAAGGAGGCGGGGGTGGCGGGACGCGCTCGGCGGCCCGGGAGGCGACCAGCGGAGGGGCCTGGGGAGCGACCAGCGGCGCACGCGCGCGCAGTCCCTCCAGGTCGAGCTCTCTGCTGATCGGGCCGCGATTGGGTGCGCGCTGCGTCAGCTCGGCCGGCGGAGCCACCAGCGGCGTGATGTTCCGCAGATCCAGCCGCAACGGCGCCTCCTGCTCGACCAGTGAGGTGGTGCGCGCCACCAGCAGCAGTCCGCCGATGAGCAGCAGATGCACGGCCGCCGTGCCGGCCGCCGCTCGCGCCGGCGAGGGCTGTTCGAGCAGCGACCATTGCTCCGGCAGCAGGCGCAACTCGGGCGCCCGCGCAATTGCTCCCGTGGGACCCGCGTTCATCGATCCAGCGCCGGGGCGATCCGCCGCGCGTGCTCTTCGATGCATTCCATAATGCCGAAGGCCACCTCGAGCGCCCGCAGCGCCTCCTCTCCACTGACGCCGGCCGTGCGGCGATGGACCACCGAGTCCAGGAAGGCCTCCAGTTGCAACTGCAACGGCTCGGCGCGCGCGATCTCCAGCGGCCCGAACTCCACCCGGCGATCGCGGCTCACACGGTAGCGCACGGCATCCTGGCGCCCGTAGTCCAGCGAGATGTACTCGTGTGGTTGAAACATGCGCAGCTTCCGCACGCGCTCGGTCGAAATCCGGCTGGCCGTCAGGTTCGCGACGCAGCCTCCCGGGAACGCCAGCCGCACGTTGGCGATATCCACCTTGGGGGAAAGAATCGACAGGCCGGCGGCGCGAATCTCCTCGGGCAGGTCACCGGTGAGCGCCAGCAGGATATCGATGTCGTGGATCATGAGGTCGAGCACCACGTCCACGTCCAGGCTGCGCGGGGTGAACTCGCTGAGCCGGTGCACTTCGAAGAACAGCGGCAGGCGCGTGATGGTCCGCAGGGCGATCACTGCGGGATTGAAGCGCTCCAGGTGACCCACCTGGAGAGTCCTCCCGCGGGCGCGGGCCGTCTCCACCAGCCGGCGCGCCGACGCCAGATCGGCGGCCAGGGGCTTCTCCACCAATACGTCGATGCCTGCCTCGATCAGCCCGCAGCCGACCTCGGCGTGCGCGCTAGTCGGCACCGCGACCACGGCCGCGTCCACCATCCCGGCCAGGTCCCGCCAGTCGGTCACTGCCTGGCAGCCGCACCGGGCCGCGGCTTCCTCAGCGTGCGGCCGGTCGATGTCCACTACCGCGACCAGCCGCGCGCGCGCGTTTTGCCCGATCACGCGCAGGTGATGGCGGCCGAAACTCCCCGCCCCCACCACCGCCATCCGCACCGGCGCCTGCGTTGCTCTCTCCACGGCTCCCCTGCCATCATGACAGAGCGACCGTTTCGCTCACAAATCCCATGGCTGCCGCCGCCACGGCCCTCGGCTTCCGACAGGTGCTGGCGATCCGCCCGTTCCGCCGCCTGTGGCTCGCCCAGTTCGTCAGCATCTTCGGCGATTTCCTCGCCGTGTTCGCCGTCTTCAGCGTAGCCACCTTTCGCTTCCAGGCCACGGCCGCCGAGATCAGCTACATTCTGGTCGCCTTTCTTCTGCCGCTGGCGCTGGTGAGCCCGTTCGCCGGCGTGATGGTGGATCGCTGGAACCCGCGCCTGGCGATGGTGGCGAGCGACCTGGTTCGCGCCATACTCGCGCTGCTGCTGGTCTTTGCCACCGACCTGTCCCAGGTGTACGTCATTTTCTTCGCCTTGAGCATCGTCTCCAGCTTCTTCATTCCCGCCCAGTCGATCGCGCTGCGGACGCTGGTCCCCTCCGAGGGCCTCCTGTCCGCCAACGCCCTCATGTCGCAGGTGATGCAGATCACGCAGATCATCAGCCCCGCGCTGGCCGGCCTGCTGGTGGAGTGGATGGGCGCGGCGGTCTGCTTCTACTTCGACGCCGCCAGTTTCGTGTTCTCGGCCGCGCTGGTCCTACGCCTCCCCGTCGGCCGCCTCCAATCCGCCGGCTCGCGTCTGGGGTCGGTGCTCTCGGATCTCGGCACCGGACTGAAGTTCATCTTCACCCACGAGGCCATCGCGTTTGTGATGATCTCGATGACCGTCGGCATGTTCGCCATCCGCTGCTTCGGCGCCTTGCTGGCGGTCTTCGTTCGCGACGTGCTGGTCTCCGGATCCTCCACGTTCGGCCTGCTGAACTCCCTGGTCGGGGTCGGTCTGATCCTGGGGACTCAATTCGTTCACCGCCTCGCCCGTCGCACCTCCAAAGACACGGTGGTGGTCAGCGGGCTGTTGACGTGCGGGGTGTTCATCCTGCTGCCGGCGGCGTTGGTCTCGGTTCCCTCCACCGTTGTCGGGATGCTCGGGCTGGGCTTCGGCGCCGCGCTGATCTTCATTCCCGCGCAAACCCTCCTCCAGGAAGTGACCCCGATGCCGATGCTGGGCCGCGTGAGCAGCAGCCTCATGTCGGCGCTGGCCTTTTCCCAGGTGATCGCCATGTTGTTCTCCGGTTCCACGGCCGCGCGCTTCGGCATCCGCAACCTCTACCTGCTGAGCGCGGCTATGCTGGTGGTGATCGCCGGGCTGGGTTATCACAACCTGTGGCGGCGGCGGGCTTCCTCCCCCTAAGATTTGCCGTATTATCGCCGATGGGATAGGCTAAGAGGTCGCCGTGTGTTCACTCAGTCGGTAGCTGCGCGCAGACGCGTTGGGATTGTTGGAGTAGCCTTGTTCTGGCTACCCCTGACCCTCCAGGCTCAGCGATATTCCTTCCGTCACTACGGTCAGGACGAGGGGCTGCGCAACCTCGCGGTGCAGTGCCTGTTTCAGGATCGTCAGGGATTCCTCTGGGTAGGCACGCAGAACGGCCTGTTTCGCTACGACGGCAACCGGTTCCGCCAGTTCGACAAGTCCCACGGCCTGCCCAGCAGCCGCATTGAATCGCTCCAGGAAAGCCCCGATGGAACCCTCTGGGTCGGCACTCGGGGCGGGCTGGTCCGCCGACATGGCGACGCGTTCCTCGGCGCGGAACTTCCACAGTATCCCGAGATTCTCGGCCGGTCGGGGATTGCCTCGGATGCGCGCGGCCACGTCTACGCGGGCACCGGCATAGGGTTATTCATCGGCGAGCGGGCGGGTTCAAGCTGGCGATTCGCGCGGCAACCCAAGCCTCCCCAGGTGACCGAAGCCGCCGTCTACGCAGTCCACGTCGACCCCGAGGGAGCGATCTGGTATGGATGCGGGGATCGCCTGTGCCGGCTGAGCGGCGGCCGTGTTTCCGTGCTGGGCGAGCCGGAGGGAGTTCCGCGGGAGCGATGGGACGCGCTGCTGACGGACAGCTCCGGCACGCTCTGGATCCGCAGCTCCAGCAGGCTGCTGGCACGCCAGCGCGGGGCCACTCGTTTTCTCTCTCGTGACCAGGACGTGCCCCCGTCTTCGGACTTCGGCAGCCTGGCGCTGGATGGGAACGGCAGGCTGCTGGTTCCGACCGATGCCGGCCTCCTTCGCCTCGAGGGCCGGCGCTGGCGGCGCACCGCGCAGGATCAAGGGCTGGCCAGCGACTCCACCAGCGCCGTGCTCCAGGACCGGGAAGGCTCCCTCTGGCTCGGCATGCAAGGCGCCGGGTTGGGCCGCTGGGTTGGCCTGAACCAGTGGGAGAGCTGGACCCGCGCGGAAGGACTGAGCAACGAAGTGATCTGGAACATCCGGCGTGGGGCCGGCGGCATCTGGGTCGGGACCGACCTGGGGATCAATTTCAAGCCGGATGCGGAGCCAGGGACCTGGCGTCAGTGGTCGCAGAAGGACGGGCTGGGGGGCAACCGCGTCCGCGCCCTGAGCATCGGACCCGACGGCGCTGTTTGGGCCGGCAGTTCTCCAGGGGGAGTGGCGCGGCTGGATCCGCGCACGCGCCAGGTCGCCCGTTACGGGCCGGAAAGCGGCCTCACCTCGGACCGTGTTACATCGCTGCTCATCGATGCGAACCGGCGCTTGTGGGTCAGCACGCGGGGCGGCCTGTTCCGCAGCACGGGCCTGGACGGCCGGCTGCGGTTCGAGCGGCAGCTTCCGCCGGCGACCGACGGCAACGAGCTGTTCTTCCAGGTGACCGCCGACGCCCTCGGGCGGATGTGGATCGCCGGCTCCCGCGGGCTGGCGCTTCTCGAAAACGGCTCCTGGCGCCGCTTTACCACCGCCCAGGGCCTCCGGAGCAACTACATCGGCTACGTCGCTCATCATCGCGACGGCTCCGTCTGGGTCGGCTATCGCGAGGCCGTCGGCATCTCGAGGCTTTCCTTCACCCGTACCGGCCTTGATCTTCGCCATTTCTCCCGCGTCGACGGGCTCGGCTCCGACCAGGCGCTCTTCCTCGGAGTGGACGCCCGGGACCGGGTCTGGTTCGGCAGCGACAACGGGGCAGCCGCTTACGACGGCGCCCGCTGGCGACATTACAGCCGCGCCGACGGCCTCATCTGGGACGATTGCGACGGCAACGCGTTCTTCGCCGAATCCGACGGCAGCGTCTGGATCGGTACCAGCCGCGGCCTCTCCCAGTTCCGCCCGCCCGCCGAGCCCGCCGCCGACCACGCTCCGCCGGTGGCCATCACCTCGTTCCAACTGGGCGACAGCCTGGTCGGGACAACTCCGCCCACCCGCGTTTCTCACGATCGGAATTCGCTCCAGGTGAGCTTTGCCGCGCTGACTTTTCTCAACGAATCCGAAGTCCGCTTCCGCTACCGACTGCTCGGCCTGGAGGACCAGTGGGTGGAGACCGACCAGCGGCAGCTCCGCTTTCCGCAGTTGAAGCCGGGTACGTACACGTTCGAAGTGATGGCCCGTTCGGCCGCCGGGGTTTGGAGCAAACTGCCCGCCCGCGGCTCTTTCGTCATCCTGCCGCCGTGGTGGGACACCTGGTGGTTCCGCGCGGTCGCCGCGCTGCTCCTCGCCGGCCTGGCCTGCGGGGTGTGGCGCTGGCGCGTGCGCCATCTGCTCGTCGAGCAGAAGCGGCTGGAAGCCGCCGTCGGGGAACGAACCCGCGACCTGGCGCTGGAAAAAGCCCGCGCCGAGGAGGCCAGCCAACTGAAGAGCCAGTTCCTGGCAAACATGAGCCACGAGATCAGGACCCCGATGAACGGCATCATGGGCATGACCGAGCTGGTGCTGGGCTCCGACCTGGCCGCCGAGCAGCGGGAGCACCTCGAGCTGGCACAGTCCTCGGCCGAATCGCTGCTCGCCCTGCTCGACGACATCCTGGACTTTTCCAAAATCGAAGCCGGTCGCATGAACCTGGATCGCGACGGCTTCCACCTGGCTGAGGTCGTGGGCCAGGCGGTGAATACTTTTTCCGCGCGCGCCGCGGAGAAGGGCCTGGAGCTGGACTGCCAGGTCGTCCCCGAGACGCCGCCGGCGGTTTTCGGCGATCCGGGACGGCTGCGCCAGGTGCTTCTCAACCTGATCGGCAATGCGGTCAAGTTTACCGAGCGCGGGTCGATCCGGGTTTCTGTGAAGCCGGCCAGTTCAGACGAAGACGACGTTTGCGTCCAGTTCTCGGTAGCCGATACGGGAATCGGCATCCCCGCCGATCAACAGGGCCTGGTTTTCGAAGCCTTCCGCCAGGGCGACGGATCCCACACGCGCAGGCACGGCGGAACCGGGCTCGGCCTGGCCATCTGTTCCCGGCTGGTGGAGATGATGGGCGGTCGCATTTGGGTCGAAAGCGAGCCGGGAAGCGGCAGCGTGTTCCACTTTACGGCCCGGTTCACACGCTGCGCGGAGCCCCTGCCGGATGACGTGAACGGCCATGGCGTCCTGGCTGCTCCGGACACACGTTCCCGGCCTTACGAGGGCAGGCGCGTCCTGCTGGCCGAAGACAACGCGGTCAACCAGATGGTGGCCGGGCGGCTGCTCGAAAAGAGAGGATGCCAGGTGATTACCGCCGCCAACGGGCGGGAAGCCGTCGAGGCGTTCCGGCAGGGCAGCTTCGACCTGGTTGTCATGGACGTCCAGATGCCGGAGATGGATGGCCTGGAAGCGACGGCCGCCATTCGCGGGCTCGAGCGGGCAACTGCGGCGCGCGTGCCGATCCTCGCGCTGACCGCGCATGCCATGAAAGGCGACCGCGAGCGTTGCCTCCAGGCGGGCATGGACCACTACATCAGCAAGCCGCTGCGAACCGAGGAATTCTTCGCCGCCGTCGACCGGCTCCTCGCCGGCGTTCACTGGGCGGGGTAGCCTGCCACGGCGATGCCGGCCTCGCCGGCCGCCGCCATCATCTCCTCCCGATCGAGCAACAGCGTTCCACCGGCGTCCACCGCCAGCATGGTGGTTCCCGTCTCACGCATCGCGGCGATGGTCCGCGGGCCCGCCACCGGCACGTCGAACAGCAGGTGCCGCCGTCGGCGCGAGACCTTCACCAGCCGCAGCGGCCGCCCGTTCACCAGCCCGGCGGCGCGGCGCAGCATCGCGTCGGTTCCCTCCATCGCCTCGACGGCGACACAGGCGCCTTCGCACACGGCGACGCTCTGGCCGATGTCGAATCCCGCCACCGCGGCGGCCACGCGCTGCCCGTAGGCGACGTCGCTTTCCTCAGCGGCGGTCGGGCGCCGGCGACTCAGCACGCCTTCCCCGGCCAGCAGCGGCTTCAGCAGCGCGGTGGAGTCCATCAGGCGGATGCCCTCCTGCTCGAGCACCCGCGCCACGCCGCCAATGAGCGCATCGGTGTTCTTCTCTTTCAGGGAAGCGAGCAGCTTGACCAGCCGCCAGTCCGGCCGGATCGCGCTGAAGATGCTGGCATGCCTCACCTGGCCCGCCATCGTGACTTCGGCGATCTGTTCCTCGCGGAGGATCTCGATCAACCGGCTCAGCTCGCCGAGCGAGATCCAGTGACATCGCGCCGCCAGCGGCTCGATCTCCGCAGAAGCTTCCTCGCGGATGCCGATCGCCACCACCTCGTGGCCGAGTTTCCGCGCCTCCTCCAGCGCCAGGATGGGGAACCGGCCGTTGCCCGCGATGAGCCCGTAGCGCATCAGCGGATCACGCCGCGCTCGGAGGCCTGGATGAACTCGATCAGTTCCTCGACCTCCGGGATGGGCGGCACCTCGCTGCGGATGCGCTCGATCGCGCGGGTAACGTTCAACCCCGCCCGCCTCAGCAGCCGGAACGCCTTGTGCAGGTGCTGGATGGTCTCGGCGGCGTAGCCGCGCCGCTCCAGGCCGGTCCGGTTGGCGCCGTAGACCTTCGGGTCGCGCGGGGTCACGGTCATCGAGTACGGCGCCACGTCGCGCGTGACCACGCTGTAGCCTCCGACCATCGCGTGCCGGCCGACGCGGCAGTACTGGTGCACGCCGCTGAAGGCGCCGATCACCGCCCAGTCGCCAACCGTGACGTGCCCGCCCAGCGTCGCCCCGTTGGCCAACACGACGCGATTCCCGACCGCGACGTCGTGCGCCACGTGCACGTAGGCCATCAGCAGGTTGTCGTCGCCGATGCGCGTGAGGGCGCCGCCGCCGGCCGTGCCGCGGTGGATGGTGACGAATTCGCGGATCCGGTTGCGGTCGCCGATGCGGGTCTCGGCGCGCTCGCCCTGGTATTTCAGATCCTGCGAAGCCACGCCGATGGTCGAGTACGGGTAGAAAAGATTCTCCTCGCCGATCCAGGTGGGGCCTTCCACGTACACGTGCGCCATCAGCCGCGTGCCGCGGCCGATTTCCACCTCCTCGCCCACCACCGAATACGGACCGATCTGGGCATCCGCGTGGATCCGCGCGCCGTCATGGACAATCGCGCTGGGATGAACGGGCATGGAACCGCGTCAGGGCCGGCTGACCAGGAGTTCCTCCGGCGTCTGGGTGGCCGCTTCCGCCGGCGCCGCCTCGGCCTCCGGTTTTTCCACCAGCTTGCACATCAGCTCGGCCTCGGCCACCACCACCCCGTCCACGGTCGCCTGCCCGTACATTTTGGCGACGGACGCCTTCCGGCGCGTCAGCTTCATCTCGATGCGCAACTGGTCGCCCGGCACCACCGGCCTGCGGAACTTGGCCTGCTCGATGGAGGCCAGCAGCACCAGCTTCCGGTCGCGGTCCGGAACCTGGCTGAGCACGAGCACGCCCGCCACCTGGGCCATCGCTTCCACTACCAGCACTCCGGGCATTACCGGGAAGTCGGGAAAGTGGCCGGCGAAGAAGGGCTCATTCACCGTCACGTTCTTGATGCCGACGATCCGCTCGGCATCCATCTCCACGATCCTGTCCACCAGCAGCATCGGATACCGATGGGGCAGGATTTCGCGGATGGCGACGACGTCCAGCACGGGCATGCGGTCCCGCTATTATAACAAGCGATGGATGCGATCCTCGCTGCCGCGCGCGCCCGCCAGGACAGGACCGTCGCGTTCCTGGGCGAACTGGTGGAATGCGAATCCCCCAGCGACAACGCCCGAGCCGTCAACCGCCTGGTGGACCTGGTGGCCGCCCGCCTGGAGGGCGCCGCCGAAGTGAAGACTTTCCCCGGAGGACGGTTCGGGCGTCACCTGCAATGCCGGTTCCGCCTGTCGGGCAAGAAGGCCCAGGGGCGGATTCTCGTGCTCGGTCACAGCGACACCGTCTGGCCGATGGGCACGCTCGCCTCGATGCCGTTCCGCCGGCGCCAGGGACGGCTGTGGGGGCCGGGCGTGCTGGACATGAAATCGGGAATCGCCTTCTTCGTTTCGGCAATGGAAATCCTGCGCGAGCTGGACCTCGCGGTGGCCCGGCCGGTGGTGCTCCAGCTCAATTCCGACGAGGAGGTCGGCAGCGAGTCTTCGCGACCGCTCACCGAACGCGAGGCGCGGCGCAGCGCGGCCGTGCTGGTGCTCGAGCCGGGCACGGGCCTGGAGGGGAAGCTGAAAACGGCGCGCAAGGGTGTGGGCGGCTATTCCGTCTCGGTGGGCGGGCGCGCTTCCCACGCCGGTGTGGACTTCGCTGCCGGAGCCAATGCCATCGTCGAGCTCGCCCGCCAGATCGAGCGCATCGCCGGCTTCACGCGCCTCGATCGCGGCGTTACGGTCAATGCCGGCCTCATCGCCGGCGGCAGCCGCACCAACGTCGTCCCCGCCCGGGCTACGGCGCAGATCGATATCCGCGTTCCCCGCCTGGGCGACGCGGCCGCACTCGACCGCCGCTTCCGAAGCCTGCGGCCGCGCGATCGCCGCTGCGCCATCACCGTGGAAGGCGGGTTGAACCGCCCGCCGATGGAACGCACGGCCCCAGTGGTGAAGCTGTTCCGCACCGCGCGGCGGCTGGCGCGTGAGCTCGGAGTGGAGATCGAGGAATCCTCCACCGGCGGCGGCTCGGACGGCAACTTCACCGCCGCCCTGGGCGTGCCCACGCTGGACGGGCTGGGCGGGGTGGGCGAAGGCGCCCATGCTCTCCACGAATCGATCCTGGTGGACCGCATCGCCGACCGCACCGCGCTGCTGGCAAAACTGGTCCAGGCGTTGTAACCGCAATGGTTCGGATGCACGTTCATGACGCCCAGCGACCCGTGCGGATTCGGGTAGAATGGTCCCGGGGTAGAGGGCACAAAATGCGCAACGAGTTTACTGCTATCTTTGAACGCGACGGCGAATGGCATATCGCCTACTGCCCGGAGATTCCCGGCGCCAATGGCCAGGGGCGGACGAAGGATGAAGCACGGACAAGTTTGGCCGAAGCCATCGCTCTCATTCTGGAGGATCGGCGTGAGGATTCGCTGCGTGGTGTTCCTGCCGATGCCGAGTGCGAGACCGTGATCGTCGAGTGAAGCGGAGTACGTTGCTCCAGCATCTTCGGAAGCATGGCTGCTTTCTCAAGCGTGAGGGTCGGGGACACTCCTTGCTGGCCGGAAAGATTTGCCGCAAGCTGTCGGCGCCGGAGATCGGCAGATCAGGGTCGGCTGTCTGACTCGGCGGAAAATGCTTCTGTAGCAGCCGCGTCGGCGTCGTGCCATAATTCACTCCATGCGCCCACCCGCCGCCCTCCTCCTGTTCGCTTTCCTGCTCCCCGCCGCCGCCCAGCAGGACGCCCCCTGGCAGCGGATGCTCGAGAGCAAGCGCCAGGTCACGGCCTATCTGGAGCGCGCCGCGCAAAGCATCACCGACCGCGCCGCCGGCGAACTCCGCGACGCCGCCGCCTGGGAGAAGGTCCGCGCCCAAAGGGTGGAAGAGATGCGGGACATGCTCGGCCTGCTCCCCTGGCCCGAGCGCACGCCGCTCGCTGTCCGCATCACGGGAATCCTGGACAAAGGCGACTACACCATCGAGAAGATCGCCTTCGAGAGCCTGCCGAAGATCTACGTCACGGCCAATCTTTATCTCCCCAAGCGGCGCGACGGGCCGCGCCCGGCGATCGTTTATGTCTGCGGTCATTCCTACTCTCCGAGCGGAGACAAGGCCAAGTACCAGCGCCACGGCATCTCGTTCGCCAGGAACGGATACGTCGCCATCATCCTGGATTCCATCCAGATCGCCGAGACCTTCGCGCTGCACCACGGCGTCGGCTGGCAGGAGATGTACGACTGGTACGCGCGCGGCTACACCCCCGCCGGCGTCGAGGTCTGGAACGCGATGCGCGCCATCGACTATCTGGAGACGCGGCCCGAGGTCGACCCCGCCCGCATCGGCATGACCGGCCGCTCCGGCGGCGCCGCCATGAGCTGGTTCACCGCCGCCGTCGACCCGCGCGTGAAAGTGGTGGCGCCCGTCATGGGCATCAGCACCTACGCCGCCAACGTCCGCGAGAACACCCAGCGCCTCCACTGCGACTGCATGTTCGCCGTCAACGCCCGCCTCCACGACATGATGCACCAGGGCGCCCTGATCGCGCCCCGCCCGCTGCTGATGATGCACGGCGTCAAGGACGCGCTGTTTCCCGTGCCCGGCTACCAGGAATTCGAGCAGCGCGTCGGCGCTCTCTACCGCTCCTACGGGCGCCCGGACGACTTCGGGAACCACGTCGTCGACACCGGCCACCAGGACTCCAATGAGCTGCGCGAGCGCGCCATCCGCTGGTTCGACCGGCATTTCCTCAACGTCACCGACCGGCCGCTCGACCTGGACTACTCGGACGCGCCGGAAGAAAGCCTCGCCGTGTTCAGCGGCACACCGCCCGCGGACGCCGCCAACTTCCGCGTCCACGAAACCTTCCTGCCGCCTCCCCCGCCGTTCTCCTACGCCGGTGCCGCGCAATGGCAGGCGCGCGCCACGACTCTGCATGCCCGGCTTCGCCAACAGGTGTTCGCCGCGTTCCCCGCCCGGCCTACTCCGCTCAACCGCCAGTTCGCCGGCAAGATCGACGGCTTCGAGGAGCTGCGGTTCACCTCCGAGGAGGGCATCTCGCTGCGCGCTCTTCTGCGGCGTCCGGCCAAAGCCGAAGGCCTTCGTCCCGCCCTGCTCTATGTCGCCTCCGACGGAGACGACCCGCGCGCCATCAACTCGCTGCTTCTCGGGGTCAACCGCCGGGACCACGCCGTCCGGCTGGCCATCTACCCGCGCGGCGTGGGTGAGGCGGGGTGGGAAAAAAGTTTCTGGAAGGACACTCTGCGCAACGCGATGCACGTCGGCCATACCGTGGATTCCATGCGTCTGTGGGACGTGCTGCGCGCGATCGAGCTGCTGCTCGCCGAGCCCGGCGTGGACCCCGCCCGCCTCATGGTCCTCGGCAAGGGGATCTCCGGCGTACTGGGTCTCTACGCGGCCGTACTCGACCCGCGAGTCGCCCAGGTAACCCTCATCGATCCGCCCGCCAGCCACCGGCAGGGCCCCGTGTTCCTGAACGTGCTTCGATACACCGACATCCCCGAGGCGGCGGCTCTGCTCGCCCCGCGGCGGCTCAATTTCTACGGACGCATGCCGGAAGCCTTCGAGGCCACTCGCCGCGTCTATTCGCTGTTTGGAAAGCCCGATCACGTTTTCCTCACCATGAGCCTGGAAGCGGCGCTCGAAGGCCGTTACGATCACCATTTCGCGTCCGGCCAGTAAGCGTTTCCCCTGCTTCGGCCGCCGGATTCCACCTACTTCCCTCCAGGGACCTGCCGGATAATCTTCGCCGCCTCAGCGTCCGATTTACCACTCGGGGACAACTATGACTCCACACCGTGCCCGTGTCCTTTTCGCGCTCGTGACCATCGCGCCGGTCCTCGACGCCCAGCAGGCCCTTGTGCGCCAGCCCGTACTCGCCTGGGTCTTCGATTCCGGCTCCGGCGCCATCCGAACCATCGCCGGGGTTTCCGGCGCCGGACTGGTGGACGAGCCGATACCGCTCGGGTTGACGCTGGAGAAGGCGCTGGCCGCGCCGTCGGGTCCGTGGGCGCTCGCCGAGAGCCGCGACCGCGCCGGGACGCTCCTCATCCACCTCGTAGGGCAGGCGCCGGCGGTCACGAATCTGGAAGGCGCGCCGGCGGGCGTGGATGCGATGGCCTTCAGCCCCTCCAGCCGCCACGCCGCGCTGTACTGGGCCTCGGCCCGCAGGATTCAGGTCTGGTCCGGGCTGCCGGATGCGCCGCGGCTCGGCCTGGAGCTGGACTACGACGACGCGGTCGAGTCCCTGGCCCTCGCCGATGACGGCCGCGCGGTTGTTGTCGGCGCCGGCCGCACCTTGGTGGCGATCTCGCAAACAGGCGCCCGCACGCCGCTCCTGGACGTCGCCTGGAGCAGCTTTGGCTTCCGCCCCGGCTCGCGCGAGCTGGCGGTGGCCGATTTCGAAGGCAATCGCGTTCTGCTCCTGCCAGACCTCATTCCGGGGATGGAGTACGCCGCCCGTGAGTTCGCCGTCGAGCGGCCGGCCGCGGCGGCCTTCTCCGGAGACGGACGCCGCCTGGCGGTAACCAGTCCTTCCACCGAGTCCATCGCTCTCATCGACCTGCCTACGGGCGGGCAGGAAGTCCTCGTGTGCGACTGCCGGCCCGACGGCCTGTTTCGCATGCAGGGCAACTTCGTGTTCCGGTTGAAAAATTCCCTCAAGGGTCCCATCTGGATCCTTGACAGCGACCACGGAGAGCCGCGCATCACCAGCGTTTCCGGCATTCGGGCGGCGAATTCGGGAGGCCTGCAATGAATCGCATCGTTCGTACCCTGTTCCTGGCCGTGATGGCGCTCGCGGCGGCGACCCTGTCGAGCCGCCCGGCGGCGGCGCAGGCGCAGCCGACGCCTATCCGGCCGAACCCCGGTTTTTCGGCCACCAGCATTCCTGCCAACGACGACGGCTCCAGCCCGGTAGTGCCCATCGGCTTCACCATCAACTTCTTCGGCCGCACGCGCTCGTCCTGCTTCGTCAACAACAACGGCAACATCACGCTGGATGGCGCGCTCGCCACCTACACGCCGTTCGGCCTGGAAAGCACGCGCAAAGAGATCATCGCCGCCTTTTTCTCCGACGTCGACACGCGCGGCCTCGGCTCCTCGCTGGTCACCTACGGCCAGGACACCATCGACGGGCGCCGCGCCTTTGGCGCCAACTACCTCAACGTCGGCTACTACGCCAGCCACACCGACAAGCTCAACAGATTCCAGCTTGTGTTGATCGACCGCACCGACACCGGCGTGGGCAACTTCGACATCGAGTTCAACTACCATCACATCTTTTGGGAGACCGGCGACGCCAGCGGCGGGGTGGGCGGCTACGGCGGCGTCTCGGCCGCCGTTGGCTGGTCCAACGGCTCCGGCCAGTCGGGCACTTCCTTCGAGCTGGCCGGCTCGCTGCTGCCGGGCTCGTTCATCGACATCGGCGGGCGCGCGCTGGCGCGGCGCCGGCTCAACAGCCCGGTGGTCGGGCGCTATGTGTTTCGCGCGCGCAACGGCGAGATCAGCCCGCCGCTGACGATCACCATTCCCTCGGTGCTGCCGATCGGCTTCGTGGGCGAGCCCTACTCGTTCCGCATGACCACCATTGGCGGCATGGAGCCGCAGCGGTGGACGCTGATCCCGGATCCCGGCGTGGTCCTGCCCGGACTCACCCTGAGCCAGGGCGGCTTGCTGAGCGGTATGCCCAACGCGCCCGGCACCTATTCGTTCACCATCACCGTCACCAGCCGCACAGAGGACGGCGATCAGACCACCACGCGACGCTCCGAGCTCACCGTGGTCGCGACCGGCGCCACGCCGGTGCGTAATTCCTGCCCGCTGCCCGGCGGCGCCGTTGGAGCCGCCTACCGGCACACCCTCACGGCGACCGGCGGCACCGGCCCCTACTCGTGGTCCTGGGGCGACGGCGTCGCCAGTCCCGTACCCGGGCTGGCGCTCAACGAATCCGGTGAGATCACCGGAAGCCCGGAGCGGGACGGCACGTTTTTGTTCACCTTCCGCATCGTCAGCGGCGCCGACAGCCAGGCGCTGACCACCGAGCGGCCGTGCAGCATCACGATCCAGCCGGCCCCGGTCGCGACGACCGTCGCCTCGTGCCCGTCCGGGCGCGGGACTGTGGGAGTTCCCTACGCGCACACGCTCGGCGCCAGCGGCGGCACCGCGCCCTACCGATGGTCGCTGGAGGGCCAGTTGCCGCGCGGGTTGTCGCTCGATTCGTTGGGTCGCATTTCCGGCATCCCCTCCGTGGCGGGCTCCTACGGCTACTCGCTGCGCGTCGTCGACAGCCGCGGCCGTGCCGCCGCCCAGGAGTGCAACACGGATATCGGGGCGCCCGAGCTCGAGGTGACCTCGGCCTGCCCGCTCCGGGGAGGCTTCACCGGCGCGTTTTACTCCGAACGCCTGGGCGTGACCGGCGGCGCGGAGCCTTACGGCTGGAGCGCGGTCGGCACGCTGCCTCCCGGACTGACTCTTCAGCCCGAGGGACTGTTGTCCGGCCGCCCGACGAGCCCCGGACCGTATCATTTCCGCCTGGTGGTCAGCGACCGCGAGGGGCGCGCCGCCGGGCAGCCATGCAGCCTGGTGGTGCAGCGCGCCACGCTGAGCATCTCGAGCTGCCCGCTGCCTGTCGCGCGGCTGGGCGAATTCTACCAGCGCGCCCTGGCCGTGGCAGGCGGCACTCCGCCGTTCACATGGTCGCTCGAAGGCGCACTTCCCACGGGGCTGTCGATGACAGTCGCCGGTCTGCTGAAGGGCACGCCGGCCCAGCCCGGCTCGTCGTCATTCACGTTCCGCGTCGCCGACGGCCGCGGCCAATCCGCCTCGCAGGCCTGCACGCTCGAAGTGGAGCCGGCGCCGCTGCGGATCGAATCGGCCTGCCCGCTGGCGGCCGCGCGCGTGGGCGTCGCCTATCGCTCCGAGCTCCGCGCCGCGGGCGGAATCGCTCCCTATGTCTGGTCGGCGGTCGGCACTCTGCCGGCGGGGCTCGAACTGGGCCTCGACGGCGTGCTGGCGGGCGAAGCGACCACGGCGGGCGAATTCCCGTTGACCTTGCAGGTCACTGACTCACGCGGCCGGCGGATGACCAAGAGCTGTTCGATTACAAGCCGCATCCAGGAACTGCCCACCATGCGGCTCACCGAGCCTGCCGCCGTACTCGCACCGGCGACCTCGAGCGCCGCCGTGGTGCTGGAGCTGGGCGCTGCGTACCCGCTCCCGATTCAGGGCGAGTTACGGCTTTCGGTAATAGCGGAAACCGCCAACTCGCTGCCCGAGATCAACCAGCCCGATCCCAACGTGCGCTTCAGCAACGGGCAGACCAGCTTTTCGTTCACCATTCCGGCCGGCGCGCGCAGCCTCCGTGTTCCGCTGGCCAGTTCCGGTACCGTGGCCGCCACCGTGACCGTCACCGTGACCCGGCTGCGCGTTGCGGGGACCAATGTCCAGGTGCTGCCCGGTTCGCGCAGTTTCCGCGTCGAGCGGCTGGCCCCGGTGATGACCGACGCCTGCTTCCGCCAGGCTGCCCCCGGCCTCCAGGTGCAGATCACCGGCTACACGACTACGCGGCAGTTGAGCCGCGCCGATCTCACCGGGCTGGGCTCCTCGACGACCACGGTGGACGTCGATATCGTCGCCGCCGAGTATTTCCTCACCGACCTGTCGGTGCGCACCGGCGGCGCCTTCGCGCTGACGTTCCCGGTGACGCTGGCCGCCAACGCCACTGTGCCCGAGTCGCTATCGGTGACGCTGACCAACTCGGTGGGGACCTCGGCGTCGCGCCAGGCGAGGCGGTGCCAGTAGGGCTCCTCGGTTACAGTCTGACGCGCGCCGAAACCGAGCCGTGACCGTAGGGAGAGGTTGTGCCTGAGTATAACGGCATGGACACATTGGTTGAGAGGTTGGACGCCAGGCTGCGCGAATGGAAACCGGAGACGGCTGCACAAGTGCGGGAGTGCGTAGCCGAGATCATTGCGCTCGCCGACCAGGAGGCTCTGGACTTGGTGCGGTCGCGCGCCGCCGAGCAGGAGGTCCTGGACATGCTCGATGAACACGAAACCCGGTGAAGCGGCTGGAGCGCAGGCTTGGCAGGTTGCCGGACGATGTGTTGACCAAAGTCAAGCGTGCTCTTGCATTTGCTCTCAACCTGGTGATGGGTGACCAACGTTCGATGCGTCGCAAATCGACGCGAAACGCATCCTCACCGGAACTCTCAAAGACGCGGCCCCGCAGTTCGTATTCGCACCCACCTACGGTGATACGGCGGCTCCGCCGCGCAACAGCGTGCAACTCAGCGCGTAGCGACGCCGCCTCTGGGGTCGAACTCACGAAACTGGCTATCCCGTGACCGACCCCGTTTTTCACGGCGAACACTACCTCGTGGCCGTCCTTGTACTCGACCTCCAAGGTGTCCGCGCCGAGGCGAATTGCCTCCGAAGCCAGCCTCTCAACAGCGTCGCGCCAGGCGAGGCGCTGCCAGTAGGCTCCAGGCCGGCAGCGCTGTTTCGGTTCGACCGGTTACCGCTTAACCGGAGACGAACTGCACAAGTGCGGGGGTGCGTAGAGCCGAGATCATTGCGCTCGCCGACCAGGAGGCTCTGGACTTGGTGCGGTCGCGCGCTGCGGAGCAGGCACCTGGGAGCCGAGCTCCTGCCACTGCTTGTAGGTTCCCCAGATTGCGGTTTCGTAATCCTTTTTCATGCCAGTGAGCCAGTGAACAAGCACATCGATGCCGCGATACGCTCTCTCAGAAACAACGTTGGTAGGGCTTCATGGTTTGGGCCTCCTTTTTGAAAGCCGGGTGTCGCTGCTGTAACACCCCGGCGAGGCCTCGCCGGTGAGAGTGGGGAGGCAAGGTCACAGGTCGTAGCTGGCCGAGGGGGGCACGGCCTGTGAAGCCGGAGCAAAGCGGAGGGAAGCCTTTACCGCGCCAGGGGTGAAGCCCCTTAGCAAGGGAGGTTGGGATCGAGGACAATTATGCCAGCGTACCGGGTGAAGTCGTCGGTGTTGAAAGTAAGAATGTGGGCAACACCATGCACCGACATAGCGGCGACGAGGCGGGTGTCGTGAGTCTTCTTTCCTGAAACCCCGTGGGCCACCACGAGCCGGCGCCATTCAGCGTAGACGTTGTCGGAGTCGGGCAAACGAAAGACGGAGCTCTCAACGTGGCCCACCACGCGATCGGCTTGGCTTGTGCTGAGACCGAGCCCGTTATGCTCCACAGGACGAGTGCAAACGGCCCAGAGTTCAACAAGATTCTGCGAGGTGACGCAGATACGGTTCCCTTCTGTGCTGAACTTCGTTATCGCGTCGCGGGCCTGACGGTGCTGCGGGTGTGCACGATGAAGGCGGCGAAGGATGACGTTCGTATCGGCAAGTACGTCCACTACCGATTCCAGTCGTCCTCACGAGTGTAGATGCTCTCTCGGCTCATCGCCGCATCGTAGAGCGGCGGAACGCCTGCTGGAATGATGTCTGCCGCCTCATCAAGTGCCCGATCTAGTTCCTCGGCGCTGAGCTGCTTTGCAGTTCGCGCTGGCGGTGCGTGGTACAAGTAGGCCGTAACGATTTCGCCCACGGGAACACCCTTCGCCTTCGCTTCCGCGACGAAGCGCGCTTCAAGGTCTGGCGGCAGTTCGAGAGTTATCGTCATGCGGACCTCTTCTTCAATCGTACCAATCTGATTCTACGCCTGCCGGACATCTGTCACCGCAGTGCTGGGGCGGGCGAGAGACGGCGTCCCCTACTCCCCACAAAAGCGAGCGCCCTCAATAACTCACGAAACCGGCTATCCCGTGGCCGACGCCGTCTTTCAGGGCGAACACTACCTCGCGGCCATCTTTGTACTCGACCTCCAAGGCGTCCGCGCCGAGGCGAATTGCCTCCGAAGCCAGCCTCTCAACAGTGCTCTCGTGCTTGAGAACGATTTCTACCCCGTGCGGCTAACGACTTGGGCGCTCCGCCGCGGTGCGGTCTAACTCTCGTGGTCACCAGTCGGCGCGTCCATCCCATGCTTCATTGAAGGTGAGCCTTTGCACATTCGAGCCGTCGGCGCCCATGACGTAGATCTCGTAGTTGTCGCTCTGGTTCTTTGACTTCCCGTCCCGGTTGGAGCCAAAGACGATCCGGTTTCCATCCGGCGACCAGTCCGGCTGCACACTCCCCACGCTCTTGCCCGGTGTGTGCGTGAGTCGATGTACGTTGGAGCCATCGGCATCCATCACGTAAATCTCCGGGCTCCCATCTCGGTTGGACTCAAAAGCGATCCTCCTTCCATCCGGCGACCAATCGTGACTCACGCTTTCCTTATCCCTGCCCGTTGTGTGCGTGAGCTTCTGGGGGTTGGAACCGTCGGCATCCATCACGTAAATATTCCAGTTCCCGTCCCGGTCGGATTCGAACGTGATCCTCTTTCCATCCGGCGACCAACGGGCGCCATCACTGTCCTTGCCCGTTGTGTGCGTGAGCTTCTGTGGATTGGAACCGTCGGCATCCATCAGGTAGATATTCCAATTCCCGTCCCGGTTTGACTCGAAGGTGATCCTGTTTCCGTCCGGGGACCATCTGGGCTGGCCATTGCCCCTGCCTTTACCCTGTGTGTGCGTGAGTCGATGTACGTTGGAGCCATCGGCATCCATCACGTAAATCTCCGGGTTCCCATCTCGGTTGGAGCTAAAGGCGATTCTCGTTCTATCAGGCGACCAGCAGGGACGCGTACTACCTTCACGCCTGCCCAGCGTGTGCGTGAGCCGCATCTGATTGGAACCGTCCGGATCCATGACGTAGACCTCGGGGCGCCCATCCCGACCTGAGTCGAAGACCAGTTTCCACTCGAGGCGGTCTGCTGGTCCTATCTCCTGGGTTCGGGCCGGCGGAGCGACCACGAGAAGGGTGACTAGCAGAATGAGAAATGGTTTTGCGTTTGGAATAAACATGCCTGCGACCTCCTGTTCTATGAGATGAGACAGTAGTCAAGGCAAGGAGCGCATCGCAGCTTCCATTGTTTCATTCCATCGGATGTTGCCGAACTCCTGTTTATCCGCCGGGATAACACGCGTTCCGGCGGGATAGCGCGCAATCGCTGTCGACGACCATGCCGACAACCGGTTTGATTTCCAAGGAATACCACAGCCGTAACGTGCCGGCTGCCTAACGCCCGGGCTGCCTTGGTCAGGCTGGTCAAAAAACCCTCTTGACAGCATGTCAGATCGGACATAAGCTCTAGGGGGGGGATGAACCCGAAGGACAAGCCCCTTGTTTGGCTGCACGGAGAAGTGAAGTCGCCACCCTTTTCGCAGCCAGCGCGGCTGGAGGCAGGGCACCTCCTCCGGCGTCTGCAAAGGGGGGAGCATCTTAGCATGCCGCATTCGCGCCCCATGACGACCATTGGACCGCGGTGTCAGGAGTTGAGAATCGTGGACGCGGGGGCGACCTGGCGGATCATCTATCGAACGGACTCTGATGGCAAGAAGACGAGGCAGTACGACCATGCGTGAATCGAAGCGGAGACGATTGGAGAACAAGGGATGGCGAATCGGCAGCGCACCTGAATTCCTCCGCCTCTCGCCTGAGGAAGCGGCGTTTATAGAAGTCAGGCTCCGGCTGGCGTATTCCCTCCGCCGGCGCCGAGTGCGACGCCATCTGACCCAGGCGGAGGCCGCCAAGTTGCTGAAGTCCAGCCAATCCCGGATTGCCAAGATGGAAGCTGGGGACCCTTCGGTCTCCCTCGATCTGATGGTCCGATGTCTCATCGGGCTTGG
>Ga0247727_10001266_pt1 | contig 60705 bp, 46 predicted proteins | sample WisWelCaveWW1625_FD_202498 | JGI IMG/M metagenome (GOLD analysis project Ga0247727, IMG submission 202498) | Biofilm microbial communities from Wishing Well Cave, Virginia, United States - WW16-25 | ecosystem: Environmental > Aquatic > Deep subsurface > Groundwater > Cave microbial mat | place...
ACCGTCCGCGGCGGTGGCCATCGCGATCGTGGGACTTGTGGTCGCCGCCGGCGCCGCTTTCCTCGTCTTCCGGGATCGCGGGCAGAATCCCGGGAGTGCTGGCTCCGCACTATCGAAGATCCAGCTCACCGTACGCCCGCGGCGCGCGTCTGTGTCGCTGGACGGCAGGGCGCTGCCCGCTTCGAAGGACGGCGTCTACCTCGTCGACGCGACGAGTGGCCCCCACTCGGTGCGCGTGTCGTTGCGGGGATTCTCTGATTCGGAGCAGACGCTCCAGGTGTCGGCCGGGCAGCCTGCGAAAGCACTGATCCAGCTCGACGTTCCGGGGATGGTCTGGATCCCGGCGGGGCGCCTTCGGCGGGGACTCAAGCCTGACGAAGTCTCGCTTCTCTCAGGACAGATCGTCACCGATCCGGAGCTCAAGCGCCAAGTCGTCGACTTGCTGCTCAAGTACACGCCGCAGGAGGTGGATGTTCCAGGGTACTACATCGACAGATTCGAGGCGTCGAACTCGGACTATCGGAAATTCCTCGAAGCGACCGGCCGGTCTGCGCCCGAGGGCTGGACGGGGACGTCACCGCCGCGGGGGAAGGAACGGCACCCGGTGGCGGGAGTAACCTGGGAGGACGCGCACGCGTATGCCGAGTGGATCGGAAAGCGGCTCGTGCGGGAGGTCGAATGGGAGCGGGCGGTTCGCGGCGAGAACAGTACCTACTATCCGTGGGGAAACCGGTTTGAAAAGGAGCGGTGCAACACGGGCGAAGGCACCGAGCAGGGCACCGTCCCCGTGGATGCCTACGAGAACGGGCGGACGGCAACGGGCATCTACAACCTCGTCGGCAACGTGTCCGAGTGGATCGACGAGGCCCAGGACGCGGCCAAATCAAAGCGGCTGGTGAAGGGAGGCTCTGTTGTCGATCTCGGGGCGATGTGGGGGCTGTTCTGCACCAACAAGTTCGGGGTCGCGGACATCACCAGGCCGGACATGGGCTTCCGCTGCGCCATGGACGGGGAATGACCGCGTCATTCTCCTCAATCGCGGCGTAGACTTCGAAGGTACACACCGGCTTCTTAGGAGCTCACGCGAATGAGGGATGCCCACCGTCAAGACGCGGATGTTGGCGTCTCGTTCCGTGGCCGGGGATCAACCGGCGGCCTCTTCGCCTGGCTGGGCTCCCTGAGCTCCACGTGGTGGTCAGCGTTCCTCGTTACGACCGGAATGACGGCCTTTTCCTACGGCATCTTCTTCGGCCTGGGCCGGCTCTCCCACGAGAACTACGTTTACATCGTCTTTTGTGACCGAGGCGCGCTTCCCTACATTGTCACGTGGCTCTTTTTCATGGCCTTCGTGCTCCTCGTGCGAAAGAACGCGGTCGTCAACCGGGAGTGGACGGCGTTCGACTTGGAGGATGAGTTCTTCCCCAAGGATGCATCCAGCACGATCCAGCGCGAGTCGGCCGACGCCATCGCCGCCAAGGCCCGAATGCTCCCGCCGTCGCAGCGTGAGCTCCTGCTGATCCAGCGCCTGGATCGCGGCCTGCAACGGCTTCGCAATACAGGCTCATCGGCGGAGATGAGCAGCGTCCTCAACGATCTTTCGAGCATCGACCGGCAGACGGCCGAATCGGGGTACACGATCCCACGGTTTCTGCTGGCCGTCATTCCGATTCTCGGGTTCATCGGGACGGTGCTTGGCATCAGCCTGGCGATCAGCGGTTTCGCCCACGCCATCGCCGCCACCGAGTCGTTCGTGGACCTCAAGGTCAGGCTGAAGGAAGTGACCGGAAGCCTGAGCCTTGCCTTCGAGACGACGCTGGTGGCCCTGACGATGAGCGGCTTGATCATGGCCATGATCGCCTTCGTTCAGAAGAAAGAAGATGAGCTACTCACGGCCATCGATGACTTCTGCATCAGCCGCATCCTGAACCGGTTGAAGGTCGGAGGCGACGGCGCCCAGGGAGCCGATCCATCGGCGCGCGAGCTGAGCGCCATCAACGTCGCGCTTTCGGAGCGCGCAAGGGACATCGAGGAGGCCGTGCGCCAGACGGGAGAGGAAATCTGCGCCTGGCTGAAGCGGCTGTCGGCGGCTTCGTCCGGAAAACCACCGCCCGCGCCGGGAGCGCCTCGGAGTCCATGATGACGGAGACTGCCTGATGCGTTCGAAGGCGTGGAACGGACGCCGGCCGCCGGGCTCCATCTTCAGCGTCAGCTTCCTCGACCTGCTGGCGTGCACGCTCGGCTCTCTCCTGTTCATCATGATTCTCCTCTTCATGCACACGACGAACATGATCGATCCGACGGCGGCGCCCCCTGCCGTGCGGCAGATCGAGAATCAACTGAAAGAGGCGACGGGCGCGGCGGCCGAGCAGGAGAAGGCGCTCGACGATGCAGCACGACAGACGGCGAAAGTCATGACTGAACTCGCGTCCGCCAAGGAAGAAGAGAAGCGGCTGAATGAACTCATGGGAGCGTCGCCCATGGATCGCGAACGGCTGATGCGCGGGCAGGTGGCGGACGTCGATGCGAAGCTCACGGCGGCTGACAAGGACTTGGCGGAGCTGAAACGTCAGCTCGAGGAGGAGCGCGCGAAGCGGGAGCGGGTGGAGCGGACCCGGCAGGCGATCGCGAAGTCCGCCGCGGAGGGCAGGAAGATCTCCGTGCCGGTGCGCGGCAGCGGAAACCCAATGGCCGCAAACTTCACGAACATCTACCACGTCATTTGCAGCAAGGACGGGGTCGCGATCACCCACGAATCTGCAACGGGCGCGAGCAAGGCCGAGGGAGTGCGGGTTCCCAGGGGGGAGCTGAAGGAGCGGGCATCCGCGTTCATGGCGGCCGTGGGCGATGTCCGTTTGAATTCCAAGACTCACACCATGATCCTGTGGGTGCGCCCCGACGGACTGGACACTTACTCCCAGGCGAAGAACGTCGCGGACGAATCAAAGATCAACGTCGGCGATGAACCCGCCGATGCCGACTGGGAACTTTACATCGATCGGAAAGAGAAGTAACCATGGCGCGGCCTGAAGGCGATCCGATCAATGTCTCGTTCCTGGACCTCTTCGCCTGCGCGATCGGCGCCGTCCTCTTCATCATCATCATCATCTTCCTGAATTCGCTTCAGCTCGTCCCCAAGGACCTTCTCGGAGATGGAGGCGAAGCTGACGGCGGCGGAGAAAGCGGCGACGCGCCGGCAGAACGACAGGGCCCGCCTCGATCGCGATCGGCCCGCGAGCGCCTTAGAACTGGCAGAGCGGCGCAAGAGCCTGGAGGATCTGCGCGCCCGCACGGCCGCGATCACGCCGACCGCAGCGTCCGCGGCGCTTGCAAAGTCCCTGGAAGAGAAATCACGGCAGGTGGCAGACCTGGAGAGCCGGCGCGCCGAGCTGCGCGCCGCACTCCAAGCGGAGCGACAGGCGATCAAGGAGGTCGAGGCCGCCGTGTCGGGGGCCATCGGCAAACAGGCGGCCGTCACCTACCGGATCCCCTTCGAGCGTAGGACGACGCGAAAGCAAGGGCCCGTGTTCGAGTGCGATGGCGCGCGCATCTACCTGCTGACGCCGGAGAACTACACTGCCAAGGAGCATATTCTGACGAAGGACAAGGTGGACGCACTGAAGACATGGATCGGCAAGGTCCAGGGACGTCCTCCAACGGAGGAAGACTGGCAGGCCTTGGAAGCCCTGCTCCCGGCGCAGCCCCTGTCGCTCAGCATGGACGGCGTGGCGATCCAGTTCCGGCGCACCGCGGAGCAGGCCATCGGTTTGGACGGCTTCAGCTACATGGGGCTGCCTGTGAAGCGACTGGGGTTTCTCGTCTCGTTTCAACGCATGAGCACCGCGAAGGGCGAACTCGCGAAATCTCTTGCGGAAAAGGACAACGCCCTGCGGAGCCGGCTTGCCGCGGGCAAACCGGCCGGGCAGTACGCCATCTTCATCGTTCGTCCGACCGGCTTCGCGGCGTTTCGCGACGCCAGAGCGGTCATCGAAGGCCTGGGCTACGAAGCCACCTGGTCCTACGAGGCCGCGGAACTCAGGAAACTCCGGTATCCGATCGGCGGCGGAGATGCCACGGTGAAGTAACCCGCCTCCTATCTCACGTGCCGCTCGCGGAACGCCTTCGACGTCAGCTTCCCCTGGAGCAACAGGTGCATGTCCGTCACGATCCGGCGCGACTCGGTGTCCGACCACGTCGCGATCAGTCGCTCGGTCGCCTGGAACTCCCAGCCCAGTTCGCCGCCGTCCTTCAACCACAGGTCGACATGGTCCGCGAAGAGTTTGAGGTTGCCGGGGATATGCGTCTTCATGGCGACCCGGCCGTGGGCGATCTGACCAACCAGGATCAGGTACGTCGTAATTGCCTTGTCCCGATTGGTCTTGAGAATCGACCACTTCGCGACGGCTTGGTTGCCGGCCTCGAGATACTGCCCCGCGCAGATCATCGCCTCCGTGGTGTTCATGAGGACGGACGGGTTGTCGGGTGCGAGGCGGAGCGCCTCGGTGCCCCACTTCACCGACTCCTTGGCGTTCCCCTTGTGCAGCCACGCCGCGGAGAGGACCATGCAGGCCTCCCAACGGTTCGCGCTGGGCGCCTCCATCGCCTTCTGCCCGGCCAGGAGCATGCCGTCGAAATCGACGTCACGGTAGCGCGCCCACGCGGCGGCGATCAGCGACGCGTAGTCGGCTGGAACGATGGCTCGCGTCTGACGCTCGTAGGCCCGCCCCAAGCCATCACAGGAGGGACAGGGGAATCCGGCGCGCTCGAAAATGGCGCCGCTGCCTGAGCACGTCATGCATTTCCCAGTCGCGAGGAACGCGCGCAGCGAGGGTCCAGGGAGCGACTTCGCGAGTTTGGCGCCACGGCAGGTCGAGCAGACGGCCGTACCCTTTCCCGAGCACGTCTTGCATTTCGTTTCGCGCATCCCTTTAACGCACATCGAACAGTCGTCCACCAGCCCGCTGCCCTTGTCGATGTAGCCCTTCCCCTGGCACGAGGGACACTTCTCCTGAGTCACCGCGTAGCCATGGCAGGTCGAACACTCAACCTGTCCCGCCCCAACGCACGACGAGCACTTGCTCTCCCGGAACTTCTTGGCCACCGACTCGGCGAAGCGGCGGGCGCCAAGCTGCCTGAGTTGACTCGCGAGCCGCTGCCAGCGGTCCAGGGCGGACGCGACCTCCACGTCCGTTTCCATGAAAGCCGCGAGTTCCCCGAGGAGGCGGGTTTCCGGATCTCCCTGGGCAATGGCGTCTCGAGCAGCCGCCACGAGCGCCACGTCGGGGGGAAGCGTGAGCCGCACAGCCAGATCGACTCTGCGCGCCTGCGGCATCGGCCCCCAGGCGTGTCCGACCTTGACCAACTCGAGGCTCTTGACGGAGTCGTAGGGGGGGACGGCACTTGTTCGCAGGATGTCGTCCACATGCGCGGCCGCAAACATCTGAATCGCGCGCCCGCCGTGCGCCTTGGAAGGAACGCCGATCGCGGCCAGAATGACCAGCTGCTGCCGATGTTCGTCAGACGTCAACCTGGGTGCGCGATCCCAGGGGATTCCGGCGAGGTACTTCTGGAGCGGCGCCATGAACGGACTCTGAAGCCCCTCCTCGATGCGCTTCGTGATCGCCTTGACGGGTCCGCCCCCGTTGATCGACAGAGCCGAGCCCGCGATCCTGATTCGCATGCCATCGTGATCCAGGAATTCCAGGCTGTCCGCGTTTCCGGAGAGCTTGGCTCCTTCGTAACACAGTTCGCCGTTCTCGGTCTGCACCGTCAGACGGTCATAGATCAAGCCCCAGCCCCGCTCCTCCAGCCAGAGGTAATAGGCCGCGGCTCGATAAAGCCCGCATCCTGGCTGCGCAATGAACGCGTCGACGGCGGCCGCGCGCTCGGGGCGCAGCGCGGAATCCTTCAAGACCGCGATGGCACGGAGGAACTTGGTGTTGTCCTTGGGCGCCTCCTGCCTGGCAGGCGGCTTCTTCGGGTCCGGCTTCTCGGAACGGGCGAGCAGATCGAGTTCATCGATCTTCTGGGCGACGGAGCGGAGCGACTCCTCGTAGCTCGGCCGCAGGTAGCGGTCACCGGACATGACCAGCCATCGCGCTTCCTCGACGCGCGTTCGCGCTTCGACGAACTTCCGCTCCGCGGCAACGAGCATCGCCGCCGCCGTCATCTCTTGGAATCGATCGTTGATCGTTTTCTCAATATGCGCCTGCTCCCTGGAGACACGCGCCGCCGCGTCCGTCCCCGCGTACCCGACGGCGGCGAAGCGCTGGAGCGCGAAGACCGCGGCGGTGAGATTCCCGGCCGCCGCCTCCACGTCGGCGACCAGGAGAACCTCCTTGGCGGCCGCATCTGCATCGGCAGCAACCCCCGATTCGAATTCCACCAGCGCCGACGCAAACACTCCGTGCTGTTGAGTCGCGCGGTGCTTGGACTCCAGCTCCTTGAGCCGCTGCCGCGCGGAGGGAATCTCCGACGGCCGCCGCTCGCGCGCAAGCGCCTTGGCCTCGCTGCCGTAACGGCCGGCGTCGGAGTCCGCCGCTCCCCCCGCAGGGTCCGCCTTCGAAGAGCCGGGGCCTGGACGCGAGACGATGACGATCCCTGCAAGAACAAGAACGACGACGACGGCGGCGATTGCCACGAGGACGGCAGGGAATTGACGCGCCGCTGCAGCGGGCGGGGTCTTGGGAGCGGCGCGAGTGACCGGCCGATGGTCATTCTCTGCGGCGTCCGCCGCCCGCACGAGCTCGTCGTAGGTGGTGAAACGCGCTTCGGGCTTCTTGCGAAGGAGGCGAAGGACGAACTGGGATGTCGCCTCCGAGAGGTCCTGGCGCAGCGCGCGCGGCGACGGTGGCGCCTCGGTGGCGTGCTTGACGAAAAGGGCGGACGGCGTGTCGCTGACGAACGGAGGCCTGCCGGTGAGCAGTTCGAAGAGGGAGACTCCCAGCGAGTACATGTCGCCGCGATGGTCGAGACACTTGTCGCCGCGCGACTGCTCGGGCGACGCATAGAGCGGGCTGGAGTGGACCCCGCCTGCCTGCGTGATGCGGACGTCCGTGTGCAGCTCGCGCACCAGGCCGAAGTCCAGAATCTTCACGACGCCCTTCGGCGTAACGATGAGATTCGACGGCTTGATGTCGCGGTGGATGAACCCGTTGGCGTGCGCATGCTTGAGTCCGGCGGCAATCTGCCGGCAGACGCCCAACGCCCGCCTTTCCGGGAACGGCCCTTCGCGGTTCAGCACCCGATCGAGCGTCTCTCCTTCGACGTACTCCATCGCGAAGTAGTACGTCCCCTGGAATTCCCCCACGTCCACGGCGCGGACGATGTTCTCGTGGTCGAGCCTGCCGGCGGCCCGCGCTTCCGCTAGAAAGCGCTGGACGAACTCGCGGTCACCGGCCAGGTCGGAGGCGAGGATCTTGAGGGCAACAGGACGGTCGAGGCTGAGCTGGCGGGCGAGAAAGACGTCGCCCATGCCGCCGGAACCGATCTTGCGCTCGGTCGAGTAGCCAGGGATCTGCGGGGTCGTCGTGGCCGTGGATCGCCCCGGTGTGGCAGCCACCGTACCGCGCGTGGGCGTGGCGGAAGGCGTCTTTCGCCCGGGCGTCGCAAACGGCACGGCCCGACCCTGCTTGTCCAAGATCGACTGAACGTGCTCAGCCGTAAGCAGTCCCAGTTCGATGAGCAGCTCCCCGATGAGCTTGTGGCCTTGCACCTTCAAGTCGGCCTGGCGCTGAAGGGCACGCTGAAGCTGGCGTGGAGCGACCAACCCCATTTCTGTCGCGATTTCGCCGAATCGTTGGCGCACACCGGGCGGACCGGCCGCGACTTGGAACCGAACTCCGCAGTCGGGACAGGCAGTTTCGCGTCCAAGCGTGCCGACGGGAACCTCGACAGAGTGGCCGGCGGGACAGCGAATCGTCGTGGTGAGTTCCATGCGTTTGTCACCTAATACTACGCTGGTTTGCCACCGTTGGTCGGGGCCGTCGGAACCTGCTGGACCTTGCCGGAAACGCCGCCACTCGTGACGGCGCGATTGGGACTGCGCAAGGGGCAGCGCTGAGGGTACGATCCACCGGCCGCTGGTCTCCCCCACCCTTTCCCAGGAGGCGCACACCATGGCCAAGGAAACGACGAAACCCCCTGCAAACGGCTGCCCGACCTGCGGTCAGTCCCGCGTCTTGCGGTTCAAGAACTTCGAGTTCTTCTGGACCGAAGACTCCAACATGACGATCAACGAACTCCCGGAGGAGACGGTCCTCGAGATCCACCCGACCTTCATCATCATGGATGCCAAGGACAACTGGAGGATCCTCGTCCCGATGGACCGCATCCGCTGCATCAACATCTCGAACCCGGTGTAACGCGATGACCCTGGGCGAACCGCTCCGGGTCATCAAGTTCGATGGACGAAGCCAGGCGGGACGGCGGACTCGTTACCCGCTCCTCGCCTCGCCCCACGCGGCCTTCACCTTGTCCATCACGCCGGCCGCCTCCGCTTCCTTCTTCACGTACGGCGCATCCATCCGCCCCGCGTGATGGCGCAGGAGCGCCACCATCGCCGCGTGATCGGCCGCCAGCCCGGAGAGCGCGCGCATCAGGATGAGATCCTCAACGGTCGCCGTCGGCAGCGGCAGCTTCATCACGCCGCGCTCCGACGCCCGCTTGTGCACCTGCGCCAGGTACGGCGTCGACGCCTCCAGCAAATCGATCCCCACCTCGCCGCCCGCCTCGCGATACTTGAAGCGCAGCGTCGCGGTCTTGTCACGCGTCAGGATCGGCGTCTCCGTCGCCTGCTGGATCCCCTCGCCGCGCGCCGCACCGAAGATCGACTGGCGATGCTCCTCGCCGGCCGGAATGAGCAGGTCGACCCCGACCGCCTCCGCCGCCACGCCCCACGCCTGCTGCGCGAGCGCGCCGATGACGACGGGATTGCGGCGCATCCCCTGGAGCGCCATGCACATCTTCCGGAGCCCCTGGTAGAGGACATCGTTGTCTGCCATAGGGGCGGCATCGTACACCGGACGAGCCCCCGGAGTGTTCTTATGAACATGAAGAAAGTTCTCGTCGCGGGCCTCGTCCTCGCCTCCGTCGCCATCGCGCAGGACAAGAAGCCCAGGGGCTGGGACCAGTTCGGCGGCGGCCCTGAACGGCGCAACGCCTACGACGCCAAGCTCCCCGCGGCCCTCGTCCTCTCCTGGAAAAAAGAGATGGGCTGCCCCGTCCCCGGCCGCGCCCAGTTCGTCGCCGGCGGCGGCCTCCTCTTCGGCTCCTCCCCCTGACCGCGTTCCGGCGACATCTTCGCCTTCGACCCCGTGACGGGTCGCGAAGCCTGGACCATGCACCATCCCAACGGCTGCCAGGTCACGCCGGCCTACAAGGACGGCGTCCTCTACGCCACCTGCTTCGGCACGCTCTACGCCTTCGACGCCCTCATGAAGGGCGGCGACGACGGCATCAAGGACACGTGCGAGAACGGCGACCGCTACGACGTCCTCTGGACCGCGGCCCTCGCCGCGAAAACGAACCAGAGCCCCCCGCTCTTCGTCAACGACGCCGTCGTCCTCAACACCGCCGAAGGGCTCGAGTTCTACCCCACCCGGATCAAGGACTTCGCCAAGGTCGAGCGCACGAAGATCGTGAAGACCGGCGGCAGCGACGGCGGCGGCGCGGCGCACAACGGCGAGATCCTCGTCGCCGCGTCGAAGACGGGCCACGTCGGCATCGACATCAAGACCGACAAGGAGCTGTGGCGCGCGGAGTCGGGCAGCGGGTCGACGCCCGTCATCGACGGCGCGAGCGTTTTCTTCCGGGACGGCCGCGGCGCGCTCTTCTGCCTCGACTTGAAAACCGGCAGGCAGCTGTGGACCTCCGACGGCCCCTACAGCGATCCGCCGGCGGCGCCCGCCGTGGCCGGCGGCGTCGTCTACATGGCCGGCAACAAGCCCGGGACGATGAACGCGCTCGACGCGAAGAACGGCGAGAAGATCTGGACGTGGGCGGTGCCCGACAAGACGAAGAACGTGACGTCGGAGGACTACGCGAGCGCGATCTACTCGACGCCGATGATCGCCGACGGGAAGGTCTTCTTCACCTCGTACACCGGCTTCCTCTATTGCCTGCGGACCGAAAAGTCGCCCAAGGAGCGGCTGGCGTGGAAGGAGAAGATCTCCGAGCAGGTCTGCATGACCGTGCCGATGGCGTACGAGGGCGCGGTCTACGTGAGGGGAGAGCGAACGACGTTCAAGTTCGCAGGCAAATGAGAAGTCGCGCGGCGGCGGGCCCGATTTAAAGACAGATTTTCGTACCGATGGCGCCGGTTTTGGTGAACAATTCAGGGGTGTGGCGCGTTTAAGTGGTAGTTAGAAAACCCCAGGAGACGATCGCAGAACGCATTCGGTAGTCCATGTCACTCGTCTCCTTCCCCCCTGCCCCAACCTGACCTCGAACTTCGTCTCGTTTCTTTTTTCAACATCAACCCTCAGAGAAAACCATGTCATACACAGACAAGCAGATCACGTGCGTCGATTGCAGTGCCGCGTTCACATTCACGGCCGGTGAGCAGGAGAAGTTCGCCCAGCTCGGCTTCACCAACGAACCCAAGCGTTGCGGCCCCTGCCGCGCCGCGAAGAAGGCTGCCCGCCCCGGTGGCGGCGGCGGCGGCGGCGGTGGCGGCGGATCCCGTCCTCCGCGCAGCGGTGGCGGCGGCGGCGGAATGGGCGGCCCCAAGGAAATGCACCCCGCGGTGTGCGCCCAGTGCGGCCAGCAGACGGAAGTCCCGTTCAAGCCGCGCGGCGACCGCCCGGTCTACTGCCGCGACTGCTTCAGCTCGCAGCGGCGGTAACGACACAGGAAATCATGGTGCGGTTCCCGGCCTTGCGGCCGGGAACCGCACCTCTTCCGTCGTTTTAGCGCGTTGTGCGCGGGCGACCGCGCATGAGATAGACGGATAGCCGGAAGTTCCCGGCTCCGGCGTCATTTCTTTTTCCCTGCCACGATCAGCCGGCGGCTGCGTTCATTCATCCCGTGCAGCACGACGCCCTCCCCGACCGCGTCGACCCACGACTGCACGTTCCCCTCGTACGCGCCCCCGCGCAGGAACTTGCCGGCCGCAAGATCGAAGCAGCCGATGGCGGTCTTCTGGCCCTCACGCGTCTGCGCCGCGATGAAGTCGCCGTTCGACCGCCCCAGCGACCCCTGGAACTCCGCTTCGACGACGGCCCCGCCCGCGAGCGGCAGCCACCGCATCTTCGGCCCTTCCTTCACGTAGGCGAATGACTTCGCAAAGGCAACGACGGCCTCGCCGCCGAACTTTCCCAGCGACCGGTTCAGGAAGAGATCGAAGATCTCGTTCTCCTTCTGCACCACGATCCCCGCCGGATCGTCCGGCACCGCCGCGCCGGTCGGAACCCGCCGCAGCTCCTTGCCGTCGCTCAGGTTCACCACGAGCAGCCCGGGCACCTTCACCTTCTTCTTGTCGGCCTCGACCTCGACAATGCACCCGCCGACCGCGCACCAGTCGCCCTCGCGCCGCGCGATGTGCGGAAGCAGCGCCTGCGTCATCCGGGGGAGCGGCGACGAGACCTCCTTCAGCACGATCCGCTTCGCCTTGCCGTCGATCACGGCCGTCCACAGCGCATGCGGCGTCCCCTTGACCGTGCCGCACATCAGGTAGAGGTCCTTGCCGTCGTCGCTGATCGCCCAGCTTCGGATCTGCTCCATGCCGAGGATGTCGGCCTCGGGGATCGCGACGTTCCATTCGATCTTGCCGGCCGCCGACACCTTGTAATACGCCTTCGCCGACTCGGCCCCGCCCTTCGCGTGCGGGACGCGGACGACGACGCCGCCGTCCGCCGCGGGCAGAAGCACGCCCTTCGAGTCCTTCAGCGGGAGGCTCCACTCGGCGTGGCCGCCCGCGACCTTCACCAGCTTCTCGTCGCTCCATCCGTAGAACACCGCTCCCGACGCCCGCCCGCCGTTCTCGACGAGGTCCGTTGCCAGCGCCTTGCCGGTCTTGAGATCGATCAGGATCGTCTGGATAAGGACGGCATTGCCGGCGAATTCCATCGTCGTCGCCGGCCCCATCTGCGAGGGAAGCGGGATCGACGTGAGCGTCTTGCCCGTCGCGAGCTCGAAGGTGTCAAGGCGCGTGCGCATCAACGCGACGACGACCTCGCCGGTGATGAAGACGCGGCGCGGCAGGTCGTTGGCGTCGGTGAAGGGCCTCTCCCAGGCCGGGTCCTGGACGGCGACGAGCAGGAGCAGCGTGAGCATCTATCTACGATACACGCTGGCGATCGCGATGAACTCCGAAGCTTCGATCTCGTAGTGCCGCGCCGCGGGGATCGACTCCCTCGAAAGCGCGAGCACCTGGTCGCCGCCGCGGAGCAGGTGCTCCTCGACGCGGCGGCGATGCTCGAGGTCGAAGATCCCCAGCGGCTCGTCGTAGATGAACGGGAGCTCCGCCCGCGACGCCTTCGCCAGCGCCCATGCGAGCGCGAGGTTTACGATGGTGCGGCCTTGCAGGCTCTCCGGCATCGAGCGGACCGCGAACGGCTCCAGGCGGAGGGTGACCTCGGGATCGCCGGTGCCCCGAAGCCGCGCATGCATCTCCTCGAAGAGCCCCGGCACGGCGCGTCGGTCGCGCGCCTCGAGCCGTCGGAGCAGGTGCGGCGCGCGGCCGACCGCGTCTTCGCGGAAGTACGATGAGAAGAAGAGCGGGGCGATGAACGGCGGAAAATGGTGATTCCACGCCGCATGCCTCCCGCCCCCGAGGGTCCGCGTCACGGTGATCGGCGTCTTCTCGACGCGGATCGACACCGCGGCCATCGCGTCGCCGTGCCCCTCCAGTTCGCCGTTCAGCCGCTCGCGTCCGAGCATCGGCGCGACGTACCGCGCGTCAGGGTCGTCGCAAAGCACCCACGCGATGGCTTCGGCGATCGTCGTCTTGCCCGACGCGTGATCGCCCCGGATGGACGTGAGCCCGGGTGCGAAGTCGATGACGTGGCGGCCGGCGAAAAGCCGGTAGTTGCAGAGTTCGAGGCGCTCGAGGGTGATGGTCATGATCTCGATACGATCGTCACACAACCTCGTGACGACCGTACGGTTCATGCTCATATGATTTCGTGCTGGCAGTGCGGACACTCCCTCGCCGAAAGCCCGAGCTACCGCTGCGACAACTGCGGCGCCGCCCCGGAGCCGCCCGACGAGTCCGAGGCGCTCGCCATCGCGACGCAGGCGATCAAGAGCCCGGCGATGCGCAGCGCGCTCTGCACCTTCCACCGCTATCGCCGCGCCGTCTATCCGTTCGTCCTCAAGCTCCTCCACACGCCCGAGGTCCTCGAGCATGTCCATCACCTCGACGACAGCCGCCTCCCCTTCGACCTGCTCCGCCTGCATCGGGCGACCGGCGATCCCGCGGTCCTCGCCGCGCTCCAGCGTACGCGCGATCCGCGCTTCACCGACGCGCCGCCGTCGAAGCGGCGCTACACCTTCCGCCACAGCGACGAGGACGCGCGCGTGAAGCTCCGCGCCGCGTATCTCGGCTTCGAGCCGTCCGAGCGGTCGAAGCGGCTCGGCGGCGAGATCCGCAACGACCTCGCGCAGGCGATCTTCGTCCTGGTCGACTCGACGCTCGTCCTCGCGCCGTGGTCGAGCGAGCACGTCGTCGCCGCGAGCGGCGGGACGGGGAAGATCGTCGACGTCGAGGCGGCGGGCGAAGTCGCGTTCGATCCGCGAACGTGGGAGGCCGCGGTCCTGACCAACTACAGCGGCGGCTACTGGCCCCACCGGTCGTCGCTCGACCTCATCCGCGGACGGCTGCCGGAGGCGTCGGACCTGCAGATCGTCCCGTGGCCGCGCGACGGTTATCTCGACGACGACTTCATTCAGGCCAATCTCACGTAGAGGCCGAGACGGTCCGCCCGCGCCACTCCCTGCGACGCAAGGGTGAGCGTATCCTCCAGCTCCACCCAGCCTTCGCGCCACACCGCGAGCCCGTATCGCGCGGACGGCATCCGTGCCTGCTGCGCGACCCAGTCAATCACGTCGCGCACCGGGAGCTCGCTCAAGATCCAATCGGCCGTGGTGCCCCGCCGAAGCCGGTCGACTCGAAAGACGCGTCGCACGCATCGCTCGACCAGGCCGGGCGGCGGCGCGACTCGCGGCGTCGTTCCCGATCGGAGATCGGCCGCGAAGTCGAGCACCGAGGCAAGGCACCACGGGCAGCGGGCCGCGTGGCCGCGGACGGGACGGCCGACGAGCAGTCGCGACGCGACGTCGAGCAGGTCGGTGTCCTTCGGACAGTGTGCCCCCGGGTGGAAGGCGCCGAGCCCCGCGAGCGCGGAGCGGCAGCAGGTGAGGAGATGTCTGCGGAGATGGCGCGACAATGGCAGTCCGGCGGGATCGACACCGGGGCCGCGCGCCGCTTCGAACGCGGCGGCCAGGACGGCGATGTCGACGTGCCTCATGTCAGCTCCGTTTTCGCGATTGCAGCGCCTCCGTCATCAGGCCGAGATCGACCGCCGCGTTGAGGAAGGTGGCGAGATTCTGGGTGAACTCGTTCCGCCCGCCGCGGCCGTGAAGCCGAAGCACGTTCGCCAGCCGCTTGCGCGCCTGCTCGAGTCGCTTGCGCCCCGCCGGGCTGATGCTCCGGAGTCGAAGGCCGCGCAGCTGGCGCCGCTCCTCAAGGCGCAGGGGCGTGACGATGGCATCGATCTTCGCCGCGAACCGGCGGAAGCGGCGGAGCACGACCGCGGGAAGCCGCTCGTGCACGGAGCGTCTCTTCGCCCGCGCTTCGACCTCGTCCGACAGCGCGACGGACTTCCTCTTCTTGAGCCGGTCGACGGCCTTGTTGTGGACGATGCTGAAGAGCCACGGCGTCAGGTCGCTCGACGAATCGAACGTCGAGAAGCTCCGGTGAAACAGGATCCACGACTCCTGGACGACGTCCTCCGCCGCCGCGGGATCACGCACGTAGCTGTTGGCGAAGCTGTAGAGCCGCCCGGCGTATTCGCGGACGATCTCCTCGAAGCCGCGCTCGTACGCGGCATCGTCGCCGATCCTCTGCGCTTCCCTCATTGCGTCGACAGTCTCTCGTACGACTACCACGTCTGGCCCCTCCATCCCCTCATCTCTACGACCGCACCCCGGCCGTGTGACTGGATCACAGGAGAAGCCTACGCACGTATGTGTCACGCGAGGACATGAAGGACACGCGTCGCGTAAGAATTTTCGTCGGCCCGGTGATGTCGCGCGCCGAGGGCGAGCCGCCCACGCGCGACCTCTTCGAGCAGTTCGTCGTCTGGGACCGCGGCGTGGCCTGCTACCGCGCGGACAACACGTTCTACACGGGACTGCTGGACGAGGTTGCCGCGGCGATCCGCGTCCAGAACATCGCCATCGAGATCTTCGACGAGCGTCCCGCCATCTCGTCGCGATCGTGGACGCTGCACGGCGTCGCGCCCCGCGACTACCAGGAGCGCGTCGCCGATCATCTCGTGAAACGCCGGCTGACGCTGGCGAAGCTGCCGAGCGCGGCGGGCAAATCGGTCGCCGCCCTCACGGCGATCGCCCGGAGTGGCGCCCGGCGCGTTCTCTTTCTCGTCGATCGGCTCGACCTGGCCTTCCAGTTCGAGGACGTCGTACGACGGCATCTCGAGATCGCTCCAGGCTTCGTGGGAGCGGGACGATTCGAGATCGACGCGCCCCTCGTGATCGCGTGCGTCGATTCGGCGCTGACGCGCGAGCTCGGCGATTTCGATTTGACGATCGTCGATGAATGCCACATGGCCGGCGCCGGCGGCTGCTTCCGCCTGGTCGAGAAGATCGCGTCGCCCCTTCGACTCGGCCTGTCGGCGACGCCGTTCCGCAGCAACCGCGAGGAGGACCTGCTGCTCCGCTCGCTCTTCGGCGCCCCGGTCGAGCTGGCGACGCTCGACGAGCTCGAGCGCGGCGGATTCGTTTCGCGTCCCGTGCTTCGGGTCGTGCCGGTGAAGGCCCGGCCGCTCGAGCTGACGCTCGTCTGGCGCGAACTCGAGGAGGCGCTCGTCGACTGTCGGGAGCGGAACGACCTGATCGTGCGCGAGTCGATGGCGCTCGCCGACACCGGCCACAACGTGCTCGTGCTGGTCCGGCTGATTCGTCACGGCGAGAAGCTCGCCGGACGATTCGCGTCGGCGGGCCGCATCGTCCCGCTCGTCACCGGCGCGATGAACGCCGCGAGGCGCCACGACCTCGTCGGCCGGTTCCGCGACGGTCGCGGCGGGATCCTGGTCTCGAGCGAAGTTCTCGCGGTCGGCGTCGACGTTCCGTCGCTCGGCGCGATCGTTCTCGCCTGCGGAATGCACGCGAAGGTGGCGACCCTTCAGAAGGTCGGGCGAGCGATGCGCGCGTCACCCGGCGGCGCGCCGCTCGTAAAGAGGGTCATCGACTTCGACGACGACCTGCATCCGACGCTCGCGCGTCATGCGATGACGCGCCGGAAATGGCTGCGCGAAGTCCTGGGATTGAGGGAGGAGCCATGAAGTTTCTCGAATTCGACGAGCTGGCCGAGGCCGTGGCCATCGACGACGCGCAGAAAATCGACATGCCGTGCCGCCTGCGCGACCTGTCGGTGCAGGTGCGGGCGGTCGGCGAGCTCAACGAGTTCACGCTCGGCGTGCCCGATCACGGCGAGTGCGCGATGGAGGAATGGGCCGCGCTCCAGCTCTTCCAGAAGCGGCTGAAGATCCCGCTCGACTTTCTCCGCGAGCGGTGCGGGCCCGGCCTCGCGCAGCACATCGTCGACCACTTCCTCGAGAGCGAGCCGCCCCGAGCGCTGATGATCCGCCTCCGCGACGACGGCGCGGTTCGCCGCGTCCGCGCCGTGCTGCCCGGTTCGTTCGCGCGGTTCGACAACCGCGACTTCCTCGAGGTCGCCTCCGAGGTGTCGGAGGAGTACGGGCTGAAGGTCCAGAAGTTCCGCCTCTCGGACACATCGCTCGAGTGCCGGCTGCTCTCGCCGGAGGAGGTCGATGCCGGCGTCGGCGCGCAGGACCCGCACCACTTCGGCGTCTTCGCGAGGACGAGCGAGACCGGCTGGTGCGTGCCGGAGGCGCACTTCACGGTGGTGAGGCAGATCTGCTCGAACGGCGCCATCGGGCTTTCGGAGGAGCCGATGGTGCGGCTGAACGCGTCGAGCCTGCATTCGATGAGCCGCCAGCGGCTCCTGGAGCGGTTCCGCGCCGGGATGAACGAGGGAATGCGCCAGCGCGAGCGCGTGATCGAGGTGATCCGCGGCGCGCGGGAGCGCGTCGTCAAGATCGACGACGTCGACGCGGAGCTGCGGCGGCTGCACCGGATTCACGGCCTGTCGATGCGGAATCTCGAGATCGTGCGGGAGGCCTTCCGGCGCGAGTCGCGGGCGGCGAAGGATGGCGAGACGACGTCGTTCGAGCTCGCGAGCGCCCTCAACCGCGCCGCGCAGTTCCTGCCGAGCGACGACGCGGTGCGGTACGAAGCGGCGGCGTGGAGGGTGATGAGCGCAAGTTAGAAGAGAGAAGAAGGAAGACGGAGGGAACGGAGAGAAGTCGCGAAGGTGAAAGGCGAACCGGCCCCGAGTGCTCAGCGGGCGTGGCGGCAGGCTGCGCAGGTGAACTCAAGTTCTTAGGCCCTCTGGATCTGTGACTGGGCAAACGTCGCCTTCGCGGCGACGCGCGGCTCTTCGAGCCATTAACGCGGAGTGGCAGAGGAAGCAGAGAGCGCAGAGCGGTCTGGCTGCAAGCGGAACGCGCATGCCGCGCTGTGCCCTGGCCTTCGGCCCCCCACGCAGCTCAGCGCAGCAGCTCTTCAAGCGCCGCGAGCAGCCGCTGGACGACGGCCGACTTCGACGGCAGCGACCCGCCGTCACTCTCGGGGTCGTACGTAAAGTCGTTGCCGTCGATCATGAGGACGCGCGCCTCGCCGCTGGCGTTCAGCAGCGCGAGCTCTTCAATCGCCGACGCCTTGCGCTCCGTCCCGGCGGGCAGGAACGCAACGCCCGTCTCGCCGGCGACGTCGATCCTGATTCCGCAGCGGTTGACCGTCGTCGTCGCGCGGCCGTTCTTCTTGAAGAAGGCGGTCAGCAGCGTGCGCGCTTCCTGCTCCGTCAACACGGCCGACGGCGACACCGCGAAACCCTGCATCATGGCGCCGCCGCGCGCCGCTTCTTTGAGTTCGCCGATGAGCGCGCGGATTTCGACGGGGTCGAGCCGCTGGATTTCAGCACGTACCGGCGGCTGCTTGGCGGGCGTTTCCTGCATCGTGATCGGGTCCCGCAGGAGCTCCCGGCCATGCGCCATCGGGACGATCGCCGCCAGCGCGAGCGGAGCGAACTTCGAGAGACCGTTCGCGATAAACCGCGGTTTCGGCGATTCGCCCGGCGTCGCGGCCGCGGGATACTTCGGCGCGCGGTAGCCGCCGACGCGCCGAACTTCGAAGTCGCTCATCTCTCTACTCTACGACGCTCGCGGGGCCCGTGTGTCAAGAGAGCAACAGCGACAAATCGTCTCTTGTCATGTCCCTCAGGAAGCTCCGGTCCGCCTGGATGATCGCGTCGGCGAGGTCGCGCTTCGACTTCTGGAGCTCGAGGACTTTCTCCTCCACCGTCCCGCGCGCGACGATCCGGAACGCGAAGACCCGTTTCTCCTGCCCGATGCGGTGCGTCCGGTCGATCGCCTGCGCCTCCACCGCGGGATTCCACCACGGGTCGAGCAGGAAGACGTACTCCGCCGCCGTGAGGTTGAGCCCGAGCCCGCCCGCCTTCAGGCTGATCAGGAAGAGCGGGCACTTCGCGTCCGACTGGAACCGCTCCACGCGCGCCTGGCGGTCCCGCGTCGAGCCGTCGAGGTACTCGTAGACGATCTTCTCGCGGTCGAGATGCTCCTTCACGATCGCCAGGAAGCTCGTGAACTGCGAGAAGACGAGCGCCTTGTGGCCCTCCTCGACGACCTCGCGCACCCGCTCCAGGAGCACGTCGAGCTTCGAGCTCGTCTCGCCCGCCAGCTTCTTGTCGATGAGCCCGGGGTGGCACGCGGCCTGCCGCAGCCTCAGCAGCGCCTCGAGCACGTGGAACTTCTTCCGGCTCCACGACGCGCTGCTCCCTTCGAGCAGCGACTTCTGGTAGTGCGCCCGCAGCTCGTCGTAGCGTCGGCGCTCGGCCGCGTCGAGCTCGCACGAAATCGTCTGCTCGACCTTCTTCGGAAGCTCCGGGGCGACCTGCTCCTTCGTCCGCCTCAGGATGAACGGCCGCAGCGCCCGCGACAGGAGCTTCGCCGCCTCCTCATCGAGCTCCTTCCCCGTCGCGCGCGGGAAGACGCCGGCGCTCCCGAGCACGCCGGGATTCAGGAACTCCATCAGGCTCCAGAGCTCGCCGATGTGGTTCTCGATCGGCGTCCCGCTCATCGCGAGCCGCCGGCGGCCCTTCAGCAGCCGCGCCGCTTTCGCCGTCGCGCTCGACGCGTTCTTGATCGACTGCGCCTCGTCGAGAATGACGTAGTCGAACGGCGCCTCCCTCAGGAACGGCGCGTCCTGCCGCAGCGTGCCGTAGGTCGTCAGCACGACGTCGGCGTCGAACGACGGCTCCTTTCGCCGGCCCGCGCCCGAGTGCTCGACGACGCGCAGGGCCGGCGCGAACTTCGCCGCCTCCGCCTTCCAGTTGAAGACGAGCGACCGCGGGACGACGACGAGCGACGGACCGGCCTTCGCCTCGCGCCGGGTCTCGAGGAGCGCAAGCGCCTGCACCGTCTTTCCGAGCCCCATGTCGTCGGCGAGGCAGCCGCCCAGCGAGAACTTGTCGAGGAACTGCATCCAGCCGAGGCCCACCTTCTGGTACGGCCGCAGCTCACCCGTGAATCCTTTCGGCGGCTCGACCGCCTTCACCCCCTCGAACCTCGCCAGCTCTTCGCGGACCTTCTTGAAGGCCGCGTCCGCCGACGCGCCGGGCTCCGCCGCCAGCAGCGCGTCGAGCAGCAGCGCCTGGCCCGGCCGGAAGCGCAGCTTGCTCCCCTCGACCGCGCCCGTGCCGAGCACGAGCCCCTGGCGCGAGAGCCAGTCCTCGGGCAGGAGGCCGCGCGAGCCGTCGCCGAGCTTCACGAAGTTCTGGCCGCGCTCCAGCGCGTGCAGCAGCCGTGGGAACGCCACGAGCTCGCCGCCGTACCGCACGCCGCCGTCGAGATCGAACCAGTCGATGCCCGAGGTCACCGCGATCTCGAACTTCCCCGCCGGCCGGTACGCCGCACCCTCCGCCTCGACGCGCCATCCGCGCGCCGTCAGCTCCGCCACCGTCCCCGGCAGCCGGTCGACATGCAGCTCGAAGTCGACCTCTTCGTCGTCGCGGAACCCGGGAGGCCGCCGGAAATCGAGCTCTTCGAGAACCTGCGCGACGGCCGCCTCCGCCGCGCGGTCACGCGGCATCACGACGCGGTCTTTCAGCCTGAGCACCTGTCCGCGCGCATCGCGCACCTCGACGCCGCCGTAGTCGAACGCCACGCTCGCAATGAGACGGCGGTCGCCAGCACCGTCGAGGCCGCGCTTGTCGGGCAGGATGCGAACGACGGGAGTCGGCTTCACCACGATGCGCCGCATGGGCTGCGGGAGGTCGATGTCGATCGCGCCCGGGAGCGCATAGGCCTCCTCGAGGAACGCGTCGACGTCTTTGCGCGGGACCTTGAGCGAGCCGCTGTGGCGCAGGGCGACGATCCATCGATAGTCGCCGGAGAAGTCGAACCGCGATGCCTTGCCACCGGCGATCAGGAACCCCGCCTCGAGGAGCAGCTCCGGGGCGGAGAGCTCCATCCGCTCGCCGCCGCGCTGAAGCGACCCGCGCAGGGCATCGCCCTCGATCCGGAGCCGGACGCGCCACGACGGTCCGGCGTCCCACGCGCACGGCGCATCGCCGACCAGGAACCGCCCCGTGCGGCACAGGCGCGGCAGCACGAGCTTGAGCAGCTCATCGCCCGGCACGAACGCCGTCGCGCTCCGGTAGAGATCCGACTCGTCCACCTCGGCGCCGAGCATGAGCCCGACGATGGCGCGGTCCTCCGGGTCGAGCCGCTCGATCTGGTCGGCGCGCAGCGTCCGCGTCTGCGGCGTGCTCCACGCTCCGCCCTTCAACTGCTTTCGCGAAGAGAGCCGCACGACCATCGCGCCCTGGCGGCGGACTTCCAGCGGATCGACGCGGTACCAGAGCCGCGCGTCCTTGCCCAGCGCGGGCCTCGGGTCGCGCCGCGCCTCGTCCTTCAGCCCCGTCAGCAGCGAGCGCCACGTTCCGCCCCGCAACGACTTGGCCGGCCGGCGTTCCGGCTCGTCCTCGACCTCGACCTCCTCGTCGAGCCCGAACTCGGTCCTCTTGTGGAGCAGTTTGACCGGGCCTGTCATGAGCGACTTCATGTGGCCCGCGCGTTCGCCGATCAGGAGCGCCGCCCATACATGCTTGCAGAAGTAGCCGTCAGCGAAATGCTCGCACGTGCAAGACGCCGTCACGCGGCCGCCGTGGCCTTCGACGAAGACGCTGTAGGCGCGCGAGCCGTGGACGACCGCTTCGACTTCCGCCGGCCCGCCGCGCTCGATCCGGACGCGCCCCTGGGCGGCGTAGGCCGCGCCCTTCGACATCGATTGCGATGTGAACGAACGCGAGAAGCGGGAGGCGATGGGCACCGGGGGGTCATCGTAGCATGCCGGATCGGCGCGGAAGGGCGGCGTTTGGCCCGAAACAGAGAAGGAAACACTTCGGATCAGCGCGTTTCGTTCGTTCGGCCTGTGTTTCCGCTGAGGCTGCCGGATCGGGAGCGTTTTCCTATGCGTTTCTTCCGCGGCTGCTGTTCGGGTTGAGGCGGAACTTGGCGTGGGTCTCCGGTGTTCAATCCCGCATGAGCACACTGCTTCTCCTCGTCCTCCTCGCCGCCCAGCCCGAAAAAATGGAGTGGAAAGTCGGCGACGTCACGCGCGACGCCCTCGTCTTCCCTCCGTCGAAGAAGGGCGACGCCGCGCCGCCGCTGGTCTTCGCGTTCCACGGCCACGGCGGAACGAGCCAGAACGCGTCCAAGACGTTCAAATTCCAGGACGAGTGGCCCGAGGCCGTCGTCGTCTACATGCAGGGGTTGCCGACGCCGGGCAAGACCGATCCCGACGGAAAAAAGCCGGGCTGGCAGAAGACCGTCGGCGACCAGGAGGACCGCGACCTGAAGTTCTTCGACGCGGTCCTCGCGACGATGAAGGAGAAGTACAAGATCGACGAGAAGCGCCTATACGTCACGGGCCACTCGAACGGCGGGGGCTTCACCTACCTGCTCTTTGCCGCGCGGCCCGACCTGTTCGCGGCGATCGCGCCGTCGGCCGCGGGCGTCGGCGGCCTCAAGGGGCTCAAGGACGTGAAGCCGATCCCGGTCATGCACATCGCGGGCGAAAAAGACGACGTCGTCCCGTTCGAGGCGCAGAAGAAGACGATGGACGGCGTGAAGGAGTACAACGGCTGCGAGGCCGAGGGCAAGGAGTGGGCGAAGGGCTGCACGATCTACGCGTCATCGAAGGACGCGCCCTTGGTCAGTTTCATCCACGGCGGGACGCACAAGTACCCGGCGGAGGCCCCGGCGCTGATCGTGAAGTTCTTCAAGGAACACGCGAGAAAGTAGGAAGACGGAAGTCGAAAGTCGGAAGGAAAGACCGAAGAAGGAAGGGCGAAGGCGGAAGACAAGACGGAGGAAGAACGGAATCCTGCCCGGCTCCTTCCTCCTTCACCGGCGGCGCATCTTTTGGCTTTCCTTCTGACTTCCGTCTTCCTTCTTCCTACTTCTCCGTCACCTCGATCTCCACCGGCTCCGCCTCGCCTTTCCGGTCCGGCGCGTAGTACTCGTACGCCGTGCTCTTGGGCGTCTTCGCCTTGATCGGGTACTTCGCCCGCAGCTCGTACGAGAACGTCACCACCTGCTCCGGCTGGATCGTGCCGAAGTAGAGCGTGATCTGCCGCGCCGTCGTCCCGAACTTGTCGATCCTCTTGTCCGTCACCATCTTCTCGAAGCTGCTATGGTCGACGACGAACCCCGGCGGCACCCCGAGATCCATGCAGATCATGAACGTCGGCGCCTTGCCGTGGTACCGCATCGTCACGTTCGCCACGAGCACGTCGTCCGTCGTCAGCTTCGTGCGGTCGTACTTGATCTCGATGTCGAGCGGCTTCGTCTCCTCGGTCTTCACGTCCTTCCACGGTACGTAGTAGCGCGCGACGACCTGGTACATCGCGTTGCTCTCGCCCTTGGTCTCGATCGCGATCTCGTTCTTCCCGACCTTCGCGAGCTCCTTCTCGCCGTCGCGGAAGAAGATGTACTGCATGACGTCGGACTGCTCCGGCGTGATCTGGATCGACCGCTTCGTCCCGTTGAGCGTGAAGCTCACGTCGGCCGTGCCCTTCTGCTCCTGCCCGCCCATGCCCTTCAAGAGCGCGCGCAGCGCGAGGATCGTCGCGGAGGTCGACCCCCACGTCCCCCGCGCGTCCTTCATCTTCACGAGGTACGCGAGCGCCTGGTTGACCGTGTTCGCGAAGCTCGGCGTCTTCATCATCGCGTAGGCGACGAGCGCTGTCGTCTCAACGTTGGCGTACTCGCCCTGGGCGTAGAACGCCGTTGAGCCGTCCTGGCGCCACGAGACCGTCTTCGTGTCGCGATCCTCGACCTTCTTGTCGTCGAGCTTCGCGAGCAGCTCCTCGGTCTCCTTCGACTTGGCGTCGAACGACGCAAAGGCGTTGGCCGCGAGCGCCATCGCGTACGCGTCCTTCGCCTCGCCGAGATGCGCCTTCATCCAGTTGATCGCGTTCACGACCTCCTTGCCCTTGGTGCCGGACTCCGCGAGCGACCACGCGACGTACGACGTCACGATGAAGTCGCCCGACAGCCCCTGCCACGACCACGCCGTGCGGGCGGGCATCGGCCACGAACCGTCGGCCTTCTGCTGCTTGAAGAGCCACTGCCGCGTCCGCTCGATGACGCGCGGGTCGATCTCGTAGACCTTCGCCATGTCGCTGAACTCGAGCAGTCCGTACGCGGAGAGGATGATGTTGGCCGGCGGCTTGCCGTACCAGTCGAACCCGCCGCCGTCGACCTCGAACGTCAGCAGCCGCTGGTAGCCGACGTTGATGTACTCCAGCGCCTTCATCTCCACCTCGCGCGTCACCCTGCGGCTCCGCCGCAGGTAATCGAGCGCCAGCACGTTGGGATACGTGAAGGAGCTCGTCTGCTCAAATCAGCCATGCGGCATGCCGAGCATGCCTTCGACGCCTTCGACGACCTGCGAGAAGACTCCCGGGTAGCACTTGCAGAAGATCTTGAAGCTGCCGGGAATGGCGTTGGCCGGAATCTCGACGCTCTTGTCGATCTTCGGCGACAGGCGGTCGTTCACGACGACTTCGAACATCTTGCCGTCGGGCACGATCTCGACCGCGCGGCGGATCGCGTCGCGCGCCGCCTCGTCCTTGCCCCACGCGGTGACCGTGAACTTGCGCGAGCCGAGGCCCGTCACCTTCACGCGAAAGTAAACCGCGCGAACCTCGCCCGACTTCAGGTCGAGCCTCTTCGTCTCCTCGTCGCGCAGTTCGAACCAGTCCTCCTTGTCGACCTTCAGGGTGATCGTCTGCGGTTCCTTGAGATAGTTGTAGACCGCCACCGGCACGCTCACCGCGTCGTTCTGCGTCAGCGCCACAGGGAAATCGATGTCGACGAAGAACGGCTGGAAGACCAGGATGCCCTGCGTCGTCGAGCCGAGCCGGCCGTCGATCGTGCTCGCGCTGGCCGTCAGGCGCCACTGGGTGATGGAGTCGGCCATCTCGACGGAAAGCGACGCCCTGCCCTGCGCGTCGGTGATCATCATCGGCTTCCAGAGCAGCGTCTCCGGGAAGAACTCGCGCACGCGGATGCCGCCCGGCATCCCGCTGTCGTCCTCGCCCTCTTCGCCCGCGCCGTTCTTGCTCTTCTCGAGCATGTCCGCCGACTTCTTGCTTTCCTTCGACGGCGACGGACGGCCGCCCGACCGGCCGGCGACGACTTTCCCGGTGCCGCCTTGCGGCTGGCTCCGCGGACCGCTGGCGAGCCTCGCGTCATCCCCGTGGTCGTAGCCCCACGCCATGTGTCGGATGACGGAGCCGTCCTGCTGGTGGAAGACGCAGCCGCCGTAGTTCGGCTGGTAGGCTCCGCTCGCCGCGACGCGGCTGTAGCGGATGTCGTCGGCCGTGCCGAACTGCTTGTCGGGCCCGGCGGAGACGCAGGTCTTCTGGCCGAGCAGCCCGCAGCCAAGCCCCTGGTCGCCCTGCTTGACGTCGGTCATCATCAGCCGCGTGCCCCAGGGATCGCGAACGTCCTCCTCCTTGAGCGCACCCAGCTTCACGAGCTCGCCGACGGGATCGGCCGGCAGCTGCTTCTGCTGGTTGTGGATGTTCGAGCAGACGGCGCCGTCGATCTTCTGGACCGCGACGGCGATCATCGCCGACAGCAGCTTCGCCGGCGAGAACTGCGCGTCGGCCTTCGCCAGCGCGTCGAGATCGAACGGCTCGCCGCCGACGTCGGTCGCCTGCGCCTTCGTCAGCTTCGCGGCGGCGATGAGCGTCTCGAGCAGCTTCGGCGCGTACTTCCACTCCTTGTCGAAGACCGCGACCTTCTCCCACCCGTCGGCCTTCACCTTGCCCATCACGGCGGCATAGAGCGCCGCGCGCCTTGCAACACTCGCGATGTGGGCAATGTTGGACGGCGCGAAGCACCCCTGCTCCTTCATGAGCTCGTCGAGGGTGTACTCGCCGCCCCTCGGCTTGCCGGCGTTGACCTTCAGCTTCGCGAGCAGGGCCGGCTCGAAGCTCCACGCCTTCGCCGTGGAGTCGAAGGTCAGACCGCCGCTCGTGTTGGCGTACTGCACGAGGGCGTCGAAGATCGCCTGCTTGCGCAGCGTCGCCGTCAGCTTCTCGATGTTCGCCGGCTTGAACGCCGCGTCGTCCTTCGCGAGCTGGTCCAGCACGAGGGGGTCGCCGAAGTAGTCCTTGAGCATCGCCGCCTGGATCGCCCCGGCCTTCGCCATCTCGTCGAGGACGCCCACCTTGAAGCCGTCGCCCTCGATCACGTCGTGCATGACGACCCACGCGTGCAGCGTCTGGAAGAGCTGCTGCAGGTTCTGCGCCGACATCAGCTTCGCCCAGTGGTCGAACGAGAACGACGCCGAAACGGCCCCGAGCGTGGCGAGCGTCACCGGCTTGCCCCACGGATCGACGGTCATCTCGGCCGCCAGTTTGACATTCGGATCGTTCTGGAGGTCCTTGATGAGATCGGCCTTGAACTCGCGCTTGCCGGATGTCGCATTGTGCTGCCAGAAGATCTTCTTCTGGTTCACGATGTAGTTCTGGAAGGCGTAGTAGATGGCCTGGAGCTTGCCGTCGAACTGCGCCATGCGCACGGCCATCGTGTTGGCCTGCCACGTGCGCACGGCCGGAGTGATCGGCGCGAGCAGGATGACCGCCGTCTGCTGCTGCCGCTCCGCGAGCTCCTTCTGCTGGACGAGTCCCGCGACCGAGCCGCCCATCTTGATCCCGTACTTCGGCTCCTGGAGCTCCTTCACGAGCGTGAAGTAGACCTTCTCGAGCCCGGGCTGCATGTCCTGGAGCGCGTAGACCGCTTCGTCGACGACCATCACGCCAAGCGCGCAGGCGACGCCCTTGCCGTCGCGGCCCGTCACGACGAAGTCGATCTTCGCCGTCTCCGCCGGCTTGTACGACGTCTTGTCGGCGCTGATGGCGATCTGGAGATCCTCCGGCGGATGGACGTAGACGATGCGCGTGTCGCGGACGATCTCGCCGTCGCCGAGGATCTTGTAGGCGTGGAACTCGACGGAGCCGAAGATCGACGGCGCGAGCGGTACTTTCACTTCGGCGCGGCCCTTCTCGAGCGAGCAGGCCGTCGTCATCATCGTCTGGCCGCCCTTCACCGCGTCGATGAAGACGCGCCCCGTGTCGAACGTGCTGTAAAGGCTGAGCGTCACGGTTTCGCCCGCGCGGAAGATCCCCTTGTCGATCCGCATCAGCATCTGGTCGCGGCCGAGCTCGGAGCCCAGCGCGATCTGCTTCGACGCCTGGTTCCCTTGCTTGTCCTTCGCCGTCACGGTCGCGTTGAGCACGGCGTCGCCGCGCGCGCCGGCCGCGAGGTCCGCCGCCTGCGGCACGAACTTCACCGCCGCGAAGCCGCTTTCGTTCGTCCGGCCGGCGACCTCGGTCTTCCCCGCCTTCAGCGTCACGTCGCACTCGATCGGCGAGCCGTCGGGAGAGACGGCAACTACGTAGACGATGTTCTCGATGCCCGGGATCAGCTTGCCGCTCTCCGGAATCGCACCGAGCGTGATGGCCGAGTTGGCGACGCTGAAGGTCTTCGTCACGGTTTCGCTGTGGTCGGCCGTGTCGGTCACGGTGATCTCGAACTGCACGTAGGCGTTGCCCTTTTCGAGCGGCTGGCCGACGAAGTAGTCGGGGAGCTTGATCTCGAACTCGGCCGCGCCCTTGGCGTCCGTCTTCGTCGTGGCGGCCGCGAACTCCTTCATCTGGACGTCGAAGGTCGACGCCTTGATCTTCACGTCGCCGCCCGAGACCGGCTTGCCGAAGAAGTAGCCGACCTGGAGGGTCCCCTTCACTGTTTCCTTCGGGAGGTACCACGTCTTGTCGGTCTTCACGACCGGCTTGAACTTCGGCAGCACGTACTTTTTCACGGTCACGGCCTTCTCGGCCTTCGACTGGCCGAGCATCGCGCTGATGCGGTAGTCGCCCATGTTGACTTCGTCGGCGAGCGTGAAGTCGGCCGCCGCGACGCCGAAGTCGTTGAGCGTTTCCTTCTTCTTGAAGACCTTGTTGCCCTTGGCGTCCTCGACTTCGAACGTCAGCTCACCGCCGGCGGCCTTCATCGAGAGCTCGTGGAGCGCGAGCGCGCGGATGTGGATCGTCTGCGCGGGCTGGTAGAGCGGCTTGTCGGTGACCAGCAGAATCTTGAATTCCTTCCGGACTTTGACAGGCTGCTGGGCGGTGTACTCGCCGTTCTTCGACGTCGTCTTGACGCGCATCGTGTAGTCGCCCTCGTCGAGCGCGGGCACGGGGTACGACGCTTCGACGGAGCCCTCGGCGCCGGTCTTGCCGGTGAAGAGCGGGGTTTCCTTGCCGCCTCGGTCGACGAGGCTGATGACCACGTCAGCGCCTTCGACCGGGCTGAACGAATCGAAGCTGATCGACTGGAAGACAAGGACGCGCGCGCCGGAGGCCGACATCGGGCTGAGGGTCGTGGGCGCGTCGATGTAGACGTCGTGCAGGGTCTTCGGGGGATCCTGGGCGCTGCCGAGCGCGGTCATGAGAACGAGCGTGACGGCGACAGCGCAGCGTGAAAGACGGCGGGGTGCGATCATAAACGTCTCCTGAGTCGCCCCTTGGACGTTGTGACCGCCGTGCCGGTTCTCCGGAATCGCGACACCATCGCATGCGATGCGGCCGGATTACTTCTTCTTCAGCCGGCCTTCCCACACGAGCCGCGCCGCCGCGAACGAGTAGAGCGTGATTCCGTCGCCGTCGAACACCGGCACCAGGCCTTCCTTGCACGGAAGCCCGAATCCCGCCTCCATGAGAAGCGGCCACGCGAACTCGGCGGCCGACGCGTCCATCCTCACCGGAAGTCCAGTCAGCCCGGCGAGCGTCTTCGCGTAGGACCCGGCGGCCGGTCCGACCCATCTCGCCGGCCGCCACCGGCCGTTGAGTGCGGAATATCGCTTCTCGTCCGCCAGCCGGTTGAGGGCCAGGAAGAGCGGCGACGCATCGTGAATGGACGACCACTCGAGTCTGCTGAGCGCATCGATCGGGCTCTCGTGGAGCCCGAGCCCGAGTAGAACCGCGGCGGACTCCACGGAGCCCTCCTTCCTGAGCCACGCGATGGCGTCAGCGTCGCCCATCGCCGCAAGGTCCGCCGCCGCCTGCCGGTCCAGGAAACGCGCGATGCGGTCACGCAGGTACGCAATCATGGCGGTGCATCCCGCCTTCGCCAGCGCGCGCGTGGGCAGCGAGGGATCCTCCTTCAATGCCCGAAGGAGATCGTCTACGCACGACACATCTCCGAGAGCGGCCCGCACCACCCGCGCCTTGCGCCGAACCGCCGGGCTCGGATCGTCGGCGAGCGCCTTCAGCGTTTCGACCGGACCCGCGCCGAGCGCCATCAACGCCGACAAGGCGCTGAGTCTCACCTCTTCCACCGGGTCGGCAACAAGGCGCGCGATCTCAGGGATGCTCTCCGTGGCATGCATCATCGCCAGCGCACGGACCCCTTCCGCGCGTACCGTGGCGACCGGGTCCTTGAGGAGCTTGGCGACGCGGACCGCATCAGCGGGATCGCCGAAAGTGCCCAACACGTGGGCCGCCAGCTGCCGCTCGCACGCCAGGCCTGAAGCCAGGAGCGGCACGATGTGCGGCCTGACGAGCGCTGGATCGAGGCCGAGAAGATAGCTGAGCTCGTTTGAGTCCATGGGAAGCGCGGCCAACCTGGCGAGTTCGACCAGCGCCGCCGCGGCTTCCGGCACTCCTTCATCGGCCAAGTCGACCCAGTACCCACCCCGATCTTGCGGCACGATCAGCGCGATAGCTTCCATCGCGGCCGCGACGTAGGTCGCCCGTTCGGGCGGGGGCAGCAGGTGGAGGGGAACCGGCCAGGCGAAATCGCCCTTGCGGATCGCGTCGGCCGCCAGCTGCTGCGCCGCTTTGACGTCACCTCCGCGCGCGAGGAGGTAGTTCGTACGCTCCGACGGCAATTCGAGGAGCCGTTCACGCACTCCTGGCAGGCCGACGCCGAGCATCTGGAGCTCATTGAGGCTCAGTTCCTTGATGCGAGCGGCGACCGACTCGCGCGCGCCATCGGTGCCGGACATCATCAGGGCGTCCATCGCGGCGTTCACGACCTGGAAGTCGGTGCTTTTCAGCGCCCCTCGCAGCTTCGGATGGTCGGCGACGAACGCCCGCGTGCGCAGAAAGTAACTCGACGCAGGGTGGTCGTTCAACAGCTCCAGGAGTCCATCGACTGCAGCGCGGTCGTCCCCCCTGAAGAGCGCGTCAACAACCACCTTCTTCAGATCCGCGTCGGCCGTTTTCACCAGGGAGACGAGAGCAGCGCGCGCCTTGGCGCCGCGCAGCAGACTCAGTCCGGCAACCCCCGCCATTCTTCGTTTGGCGTTCGACGATTGGGTCATCTCGAGGAAAAGAACGAGCGCCCCCTCCCCCATGAGGGCGGCGTACGGTTCGATCCACACGAGCGGATCCGCGCTCAGGAGTGCCGTACGAAGCAACGCAATCAGTCTCGGCTCGTCTCCGATCGCGAAAAAGTAACTGCACGCGGCCACCCCCTGGACCTGCAATGCCCAGGCGGCAACCTCTTCCTTCATCGTCGCGTCGCCCAGCAGTGCGGCCCAGGCCCCGGCCTCCCGCTGGCCCTCCTTCAAGGCGGTTCTCACGAACCCTGCCGCCTCGGGCGCTCCCAGCCGGACCAATCCGCTGATGGCCACGATGCGGGCAGGCGCGATTTCCCCGAAGCTTCCCGGAGAAGCCTCTCGCGGCCGACTCGAATGCCGAGCAGGGCCAGGGCCCGAACGCGCACGGCCTCGTTCTCGTCGTCGAGCAGCCCTGCAATCGCCGCCGGGGGCTCCAGCCAGCCGCACCTTTCATAGAACGCAACTGCCCACTCCTGCACGTCGGGATCGACGTGGCTCAACAGCGGCCGAACCTGGGCCTCGTGCCGTTCGCCCAGGTGTTCGCTGGTGGCATCGAGAAGCGATTCGCGCTGCCGCCTCCCGAGGTTCGGAAGCACCTCGATCACGGTCTGCAGGTGCTGCCCCCAATCGACATTGACCGCCAGGTCTTCGGCTTCCGAAATGATGTCGTCATGGCTGGTCCGCTGCATCAGCCTCGCGATTTCGGCGCCGACGGCCGTCAGGTCGACGTCGTCGAGTTGGGCGAGCGCCTCAAGCGTGTACAGGCGGATCTTCTCACTCGGGTCCGACAGCAGCGGCCGGACAGCGGTCACGAAGGCGGCATGGCCGGCGCAGTGAATCACCGCCAGGACTTGGCGTTTCAGCTCCCACGACGGTGAATCACCGAGGACGACCGCGGAAACGATGGCAAGTTCGCGGGGGGAGGCAAGCGGCAGCGCCAGTTGCGTGGCCTCCTCAGGGTCGTCATCGTCCGGATCAAGGGCGACGCCTGAAAGTCGACGAGGAGCGCCAGTCGCAGCCCCGCGTCCTTCGAGAAAAGCCGCTTCGCGAAGTCGGGGACGGCGCGCGCGGTGTTCTCGCGGAGGCCGAGCTTGACGAGGCGGATCCGTTCGATGCAGAAGGCGCGCTCGCGAATGACCGACTCCAGCCGGGCCTTGCGCTCGCCGCTTGATTTTCCCACGGCCTCTTTCAGCCACGCATCGGCGCCGTCAGCCATCGCGACCAGCGCCTTCACCGCCGAATCGCGGACGTCGAGCGCGTCGTCGTCGAGCTGGCGGACGAGGTCGTCGAACTTGCTCCGATCACCATCCTGTGGAGCCAGGGTCAGCAGGCCGGCAAGGATCCCCGTGAGCGCCAGGCGCATGCTCCGCCTCCGTTCGAATCACCTTGGGTCCGGCCGAAACGCTTCCACATGAGACGCACCAGGGCCGGCAACGAGCAGAAAGCCAGCAATCAACAGGCCCCGCGCCAACAATGGCAACTTGTTGCAGCGAAGACGCATGCGGGACGGCCCAGCATCCGGAGTGTGCATTTCGTACTCAATGCGCAATCTCTACACGGGACCTCACTCGAACGTGACACGATACATCCTTGGCCAGTAAACCTCCGGCCGCCGCGCCAGCTCATCCAGGCTCGCGCCGAAGAGGTTCGTGTTCACGGTGACGATGATCACGCGGCTGCCCTCCTCGTCGAGCTCCACGTGCTGCTTGCCGCCATACGCGATTACTTTCTCGCCGGAGAGATCGAGCGTGACCAGCTCGCGCGGCTCGCTCCAAGGCCCCCACGGCTCCGGCGCGATGCGCGCGAGGATCGACTTGCCGAACGGCGCGACGTAGATGGCGAGGTACGCGCGCAGCCAGCCGTTCCACCGCACGGTCATCTCGGGGCCGCCGGAGAAGAGCTCCACCGCGCGCGGCGACCAACCCTTCCCGTCCCAGTACTCGTAGGCAGACGCTTCCGTCAGGCGCGCCGGCGCGACGCGCGCGAGCGACATGGGGAACGCCAGGCCCTTCGGTCCGCCGCCATAGAGATAGAGCCACCCGCCGCGCCCCATGACGCTCGTGCCGTACGACGTCTGCTCCCAGAGCGGCTTGCCGACCGGCGTGAACTGCGTCCCCTCGTCATTGCCCTTCGCAACGCCGTGGCCGAGCGTGCGGAAGCCGAACGGCTGCTTTGAATCGGCTTCCACGACGACGTAGTACATCCAGGCCCGGCCTTCGATGACGATTCCATCGAGCGGCCAGACGCGAAGATCTCCCTTCATCGCGGGAAAAGCGATGATCTGATCCGGCTTCCCGACGAACTTCCCGTTCACGATGCCGGTGTTGGTCGCGGAGCCCGCGTAGCGACGCGAGCCGTCGCCGTTCCATCCGCCGAAGAACGTGTCGCCGAAGACCCAGAGCACGCGCCCCTTCGAAAGCTCCAGCGACATGGCGCCGTCCAAGCCGATCACGCCGCTCGCGTTGTCCTTGAAGAGCAGCCCTCGATCCTCGACACGGCAGGCGAGCGTCCGGGGCCTGCCCTCCGAAGCACCGCCGCCGGGTGCGACGGAGGGCGGCGGGGCGCAGCCGGCCAGGAGCAGCAGCGCGAGGATTCTCATGACCCGGCCATCGCCCGCACGTCGGGATCGGCGTCGTTCTTCAGCGTCTCCCGCGTCGCCTTCGCCCGCGGATCGTCGATCGATCTGAGTTTCTTCGCCGCCATCAGCCGAACGGCGGGATCCGGGTCGACCGCGAGTCCGTCGAGCACGCGCAGCTTCTCGTCGAGCGGCAGCTTCTCGATCTGCTTCGACGCCTCGAGCCTCTGCTTGAAGTCGCCGGAGCGGAGCATGCCGCGGATCTCGTCGAGCGCGAGGTCGCGATGCTCGATCGGCTTGGAGACCGTCGGATCGACGTGACAGCCTGAGAAGCCGATCGCGAGCCCGAACGACCCCAGGACCGCGGCGAAGAGGCACACCAGCCCGGTACTCTTCATGCGTTCACATCGACCATCACTTGTTCAGTTCATCGAGCAGCTTCTTCGCCTCGACCCGGTCCTGCTTGATCTCCGGCTCCCAGTCGGGATCTTCGGGCAGCTCCATCGCCGCCTTCAGCTGCTTCTTCGCCTCGTCCTTTTTTCCGTCGTGCGCCAGGACCTGCGCGTAGAGAAGCCGGTTCGTGAAGAACTTCGGCGCGAGCTCGACGGCCCGCGCCAGGTGCTTCTTCGCCTTCTCGATGTCGCCGCCCTTGATGCCCGGCAGCTTGTAGTAGAGCATTCCGAGCAGCCGGTGCGCGCCGCCCGACTCGAACGTCTCGTCGTGCGCGACGACCCACTCCGCCTCCGCCTTCATCGGCTCGATGAGATCGAGCGCCTGGAAGATCCCCTTCGCCTGACCGAAGAGCCCGTAGAGGAACGCGAGCCAGAAGTGCGCCGCGACGCAGTTCTTGTCGGCGTCGACGGCGAGCTTCGCGTAGTCGATCGCCTCGCGGTAGATCCTGGCCTGCTTTTCCGTCTCCTTCTCGTGATCGCCGGTCCAGAAGGCGACGCGGGCGATCTTCCAGTAGGCTTCCGCGGAGCTCTCATCGATCGCGAGCGCCTTCTTGTATGCCTGGACCGCCTTCGCGGGCTGGCCATCCTCCGCGCGCTTCACCCACGCGGCGTCGCCCTCCTTGATCAGCTTCGACGCATCCTGGACGAGCATGCAGGCCAGGAGGAGGACCATCGCGGGATTGTAGCGCACCCCGCACATCGAACATCGGACATCGAACATCGCGCCATGCACCGCCAGGGGCATGGCGTGTAGTATCCTTCTCGCGTCATGCCCCAGACCCTGCGCGTACTCATCGTCGACGACGAGGCCCAGCAGCGCTCGGTGGTCCGTTTCCTCCTGAAGAAGAGCGGCATCGACGCCGCCTGCACCGAGGCCGCGACGGTCGCCGACGGCCTGCGCTCCTACTTCGCCGAACCGTTCGACTGCGTCCTGCTCGACTTCACGCTGACCGACGGCACCGCGCTCGACTTTCTCATGAAGCTCCCCGCGGGTGCGCCGCACCGCGCGGCGATCATCATTCTTACGGCCGAGGAGGACGAGGCGGTGGACATGGCGGCCTCGCAGGCCGGCGCGGACGACTTCCTTCTGAAGCTCGACCTGGTGGCGGAGACGCTCCGCCGCACCATCCGGCGCGCCATCGAACGCCACCGGCGGCCCGCAACCAGCGACGTGCCCGCTGACGCGCCCGTTGAAGCACGGTTCGGCCGTTACGTGCGTCGCGAGAAGCTCGGCGACGGCGGAGTCGCCGATGTCTACCGCGCCTGGGACACCCGGGAAAACCGCTCGGTCGCGCTCAAGATCCTGCGCTACCCGAATCCCGATGAGCTGCTTCGTCTCTCCCGCGAGGGCATCGCCGTCGCGAAACTCGCCCACCCGAACATCGCGACGATCTACGACATCGGCCAGGAGCAGGGGCAGAGCTACATCGCGATGGAGATCATCGACGGGCCGTCGCTGGCCGACCTGCCGCCGGAACGGCGCCTCGACCTGGTCCGAGCCCTGCACCAGGCGGCCCTCGCGCTCGCCTACGCCCATGAGCAGGGAATCATCCACCGCGACATCAAGCCGTCGAACATCCTTGTCACGGGGGCCGGGTTCGGCCTGCGCGCGTATGTGCTCGACTTCGGGCTGGCCAAGCTCAGCCGCAACATCCATACCGACAGCAACGTCATCGTCGGCACGCCGCCCTACATGAGCCCCGAGCACATCGAGGGGGGCCCGTGGACGCGCGCACCGACGTCTACTCGCTCGGCGCGACGCTCTACCATGTCCTTGCGCGTCGGCCGCCGTTCGACTGCGAGAACTTCGCGCAGGCGACGTACGCCGTCGTGCACACGAAGCCGGTGCCCCTGCTCACGGTTGACCCGTCGATCGATCCGCGACTGGCGGCGATCGTCGAGCGATGCATGCAGAAGGACCCCGAACGGCGCTACCCGGACGCGAAGTCGCTCGCGGCGGAACTCGAGCGGTGCATCACTCCCTGAGCTTCGGTATCATGCCGACCTCATGGATCTGCGTGAGCTCTACGGATCGCTCGGGCTCGCCCTCGGCGTCGGCCTCATGGTCGGCCTTCAGCGCGAGCAGTCGGCCTCCGAGGAACAGCAGAGCCAGACGGGAACCGCACGCCTTTACGTCGGCGGCATCCGGACCTACCCGCTCTTCGCCATCGTCGGCGCCATCTCGGCCCTGCTCTCCCGGCAGTTCGGCTTCTGGACCGTCGCGATCGCCTTCGCCGCCATCGCCACGCCGATCGCGATCGCCTACGCCGACGACGTCAAGGCCGGCCGCGACCGCGGCCTGACGAGCGAGGCGGCCGTCATCATCGTCTTCCTGCTGGGCGCGCTCTGCGTGACGCCGGGCGTCGTCGAACCGGCGCGGAACCGATGGCTCGTGGTGGCCAGCATCGGCGTCGCTGTGACCGGGCTGCTGTCGCTCAAGCGCCCGCTCCACGAGATCGTCCAGAAGATCTCGCGTGAGGACGTCTACGCGACGGTCAAGTTCGCCGTCGTCGCGGTGATCGCCCTGCCGCTGCTTCCGGACGTCGCGTACGGCCCGACGCAGGACCTCAAGGTCTTCAACCCGTACAAGATCGGCTGGATGGTGATGCTGATCGCCGGGATCAGCTTCGCGGGCTACGTGGCGATCCGCATTCTCGGCGCCGGCCGCGGCCTCGGCCTGATGGGCGCCCTTGGCGGCCTCGTCTCGTCGACGGCCGTCACGCTCTCGTTCTCGGGCCGGTCGAAGGCGGAGCCCTCGGTGGCGCGCGCGTGCGCCCTCGGGGTCGTGCTCGCCAACACGATCATGCCGCTGCGCGTGATCGCGACCGTGGGCGTGATCAATCCCGCCCTGGTCCGCTACGTCGCCGTCCCCATGGGCTCCATCGCGGCCGCGGGGCTCGTCGCCTCCGCCATTCTCTATTTCCGCCGGGAGCGGGAGGCGCGCGTGGCCGAGACGCCGCAGTTCACCAACCCCTTCGAGCTCTCGTCGGCCGTGAAGTTCGGCCTCCTGTTCGCGGTGATCCTCTTCGTCGCGAAGCTGGCCCAGAAATTCGGGAACAAGGGACTCTACCTGGCGGCCGGCGTGTCGGGGACCACCGACGTCGACGCGATGACGCTCTCGGTCGCGAACCTGGCCAAGGAGCCGGATGGCCCGAGCTTCGACGTGGCGGCGACGGTCATCCTCATCGCCGCGGCCGCGAACTCGATCGTCAAGGCGGGCATGGCGCTCTCGATGGGCGGCAAGGGATTCCGCGTGCCGGTGGGCATCACCTTCCTCGCGATGCTCCTCTGCGGCGCCGGCGGCGTCGTCGTCCTCTGGCTCACCTAGCGATGCTCCGGCTCGCCGCCCGCGTCCTGAACGAGGCGACGATGGGGTTTCTCGCCATCGCCGCACTCGCTTCAGCCCTCGTGCCGGAGCTCTTCGCCGTCACCCCATCGACGGAGGGTGCGCTCCTGGCCGCGGACTGGGTCATCATCGCTCTGTTCGCCGCCGAGTACGTCGTGCAGCTCGCGCTCGCGGAGCAGAAGCGGCGCTTCGTGCTCAACCCGTGGCGCCTCCTTGACCTCCTCATCATCGCCGGTCCGTTCGTCGCGCTCGCCTCCGGCGCTTCCGCGGCGCGATCGACGCCCGCACTGCGGATCCTGCGTCTCGCCAGGGTGATCCTCTTCGGCGCGCGCGCCGGCGGCGCCCTTCGGCGTCCCGCGGTCGGGCCGGAGCGCCCGCCGCCCGAGGGCCCGCCCACCGTCTCGGTGCTTCGCGAAGGCGACCCGGGCTCCAAGCCCGCCGCATGGGAGGATCTGCTGCGATGGGCCTCGTCACCGACACACGACTGGCACCACGCATCAAACCTGACGGCCAGCCGTCTTCACGAGATCGCCCGTGCTGCCGGGGTCCCAAACGTTCTGGTGGAGGCGGCCCTTCACGAGGCGAGCTTCCCGCGCCTCGAGGCGACCCCGCGATGGACCGCGCTGACGGCGTGGATGCCGCGGCCCGACGGACGGCGCGACGCCGTGCTGCTGCTCGTCGCGAAGGACGATCTCCTCACGCTCTCCGTTTCTCCCATCGATCTGCACGCCGGCGCCAGCGGCCCCGCCGACCTGCCGTGGGGACCTCGATGCGCGCTGGCGATTCTCCGCCGCATCCTCGCATCGCAGGAGGAGGCGGTCGCCCGCCTCGAACGCGACGTGCGTGCGCTTGAGGAGCTGCCGGCCGACGAGAGCCCCGAGGCCTTTTTCGAGCGCACCTTTCATCTCAAGCGCGCGCTCTCGATGGCGAAGGGCGACCTCTGGCGGCTCCGCGGCATCCTCGAGCTGCTGGCCGACGGCCGTCGCGAGCTGCCCGGAGTCGACGCGGATCATCGCGCCGCGCTGCGCGCGCTGGCCGACGAGGCCGACTGGCTCCACGAGACGGTCGACGCCGTCCGCGAGAATCTGCTGTCGCTCCTCGACCTGCACCTGAACGTGGCGCAACACGAGATCAACCGTTTCATGCGCGTGCTGGCGATCGCCAGCACCCTTGCGCTGATCCCGGCGATCACGGGCGGCCTGCTCGGCATGAACCTGCGAGACGCCCCATGGACCGCCACGCTCGGCCAGGTCTCGTTCGGCGTCGGCATCACGATGCTGGCCGTGCTCTATGCGTTTTTCGCCAAGGGCTGGATGCGCTGAGCGGACGCGGCGAGTCGAGGGGTGTCGAGGCCACCCATAGCTGAACCCATAACAGGTCCATATGGGGAATTATGCATTTCTTGACCCTCTGGCGGTGTCCCCTTGGGTAGGATTCCTGTCCGAGAGAGTTTCTTACCCAGTGGAGCGTCACCATGCCTCGCACCGCCACACTTGCCCTCGGCCTGGCTTTCATTGCCTGCGCCACCCTTTTCGGAGCCGGCACGCTGCACCGCGTGGGCCCCGATCGCGATAGGCACCCCGCCGCCGAACGGTCAGTTGCCGCCATGGCACGTGGCGTTTCGGTGGACGCCGACGCGTCGGCCGACGCGGACGGCTCGGCTCGCGCGTGTGAGCATAAGAGACTCGACGCCGGGTTGCGGGACGCATTCGACAGCGCGTCGCCGGAGAACGCGGCGGCGCTCAAGATGCATGGCCGCAAGCCGCTCGACGGCCGGCTGCCGCTCAACCGGCGCCATCCGCAGGTGGCGAAGGTCATCGAGGTCAAATCGCGCCACCTCGACCTGATGAATCATCCGCAGGTGGTCGGCATGGCCGTCGGTCTCAACGCCGACCAGGAGCTGGCGATCGTCGTCTACACGACGGTGGCCGGCGTGGAGCTGCCCGAGTCGCTCGAAGGGGTCCCCGTTGACGCGCGGGCCTCCGGCGCGTTCCTCGCGGGCCGCAAACGGGCGGACCAGGATGGCCAGCTCCGGCCGCGGACCGGCGAGACCAGCTACGCCCAGCGCTGGGACCGCCCGGTGCCCATCGGCGTATCGACCGGACATCCGTCGATCACGGCGGGGACCATCGGTTGCCGGGTCAAGAACGCGGGCGGAAGCGTCTTCGCGCTCAGCAACAACCACGTGTATGCCGCTTCGAACACGGCGTCGCTTGGCAGCGTCGTTCTACAGCCCGGCACCTACGACGGAGGCGCGTCGCCAGCGGACAACCTCGGCACGCTGTCGGCCTTCAAGACCATCATCTTCGGCGGCCCGCCGCACTCGCCCCAGAACACGATCGATGCGGCCATCGCCGCGACGACGGCCTCCGACCTGGGCACGGGAACGCCGAGCATCGGCGGGTACGGAACGCCCTCCACCACCGTCGCCGATCCCGCCATCAACGCGGCGGTGACCAAGGTGGGCCGGACCACGGGCCACACCCAGGGCACGATCGATGCAATCGACGCGACCGTGAGCATCACCTACGGCACGGGCAAGGCGCACTTTCACACCCAGTTCGTCGTCGTCCCCGGCACGTTCAGCGCCGGCGGCGACTCGGGCTCGCTGATCGTGAGCAACGACGGGAACAAGAACCCGGTCGGCCTGCTCTTCGCCGGCAGCACCAGCCACACGATCGCCAACGAGATCCAGCTCGTGCTCAACCACTTCAGCGTCAGCGTGGACAACACGGCATCCACGGGCAATGCGACGCCCGTTGTCACGATCTCGTCCCCGGCAGGCGGGTCGAATCACCCGAACGGCGCGACCAGCCCCATCACGTTCACGGGCACGGCCAACGACACGGAGGACGGCAACATCAGCGCAGGCCTGGTCTGGACGTCGAGCCTTCAGGGGACGATCGGGACCGGCGGCAGCTTCTCCACGACGCTGAACGAAGGAGCACACACGATCACCGCGTCGTCAACGGACTCCGCCAGCGCGACGGGAACGGCGTCCATCTCGATTACGGTGGGCGTCGTGACGGTGCCGACGACCGTGGGTGCCACCTCGATCACGTACTCCATGTCGGGCGGCAAGACCGGGGACCGCAACCTGCTGATCACCGTTACGGTGAAGGACGACCTCGGCAACCTGGTGACCGGGGCATCGGTCTCGATCGCCATCGACAACACGACCACGGGGGCAGGCGCCACAGGCACTGCCACCACGGTCGGCGGAACCGTGACCTTCACGTGGCGCAGCGCCCCATCGGGCGCCTACACGACGACGGTGACGGGCATCACCGCGTCGGGCTTGACCTGGGATGGCGCGACGCCGGCCAACGGCTTCACGAAGCCGTAACGACACAATCGGATGGCCGGAGGATCACTCCGGCCCCCGGGTCACTGTGCGCGGAGAGGCGGGCTCGGGAGTGTCGACGCTGATGCCCGCGCTGCGGCCGACTGCTACTTCCTCTCGCTCGCCTTCTTCAGCTCCGGCTTCGGCCGCGCCTTCCACGCGGCCACGTCCCGCATCAGCTGATCCATCCCCGCCTCGAGCTGCGCGTCCTTCCCGCGCGGCATCTCCCCAGGCGCCGGCCACACGATGATGTCGGGGACCGCCCCGTTGAGCTCCATGTCGTCGCCCGTCGTCGACAGGAACCAGCCGCGGCCGGGCGTGCGGATCGTCCCGACGTCCATCACCGTCGCGCCCCCCGTCGAAATCACGCCGCCCGCCGTCGGCACGCCGACCACCTTGCCGCGGTTCAGCGCCTTCATCGCGTGCGCGAAAATCTCCGCGTTCGAGAAGCTGTTCTGGTTGCAGAGCACCACGATCGGCTTCGACCACGTCGCATAGATTTTCCGATCCTGCGGATAGCCGGGCCCGCCGCCGCGCGGCACCGTGATCGCGTGCGTCGGCTGGCATAGCACCGTCAGCAGGTGGTCGGCCGTGAAGCCGCCGCCGTTCTCGCGCACGTCGATGATCAGCCCGTCCTTCCCCGCCCCAACGGCGTACAGGTCGGCCTCCATCGCCTCGAAGCTTCCCCAGTCCATCCCCCGGATGTGGATGTAGCCGAGCGTCCCCTTCGACGCCTCGTCGACCTTCTTGCGCGTCTCCTTCAGCCACTTCTGGTACATGAGGGCCGGAACCGCGCTCCACGCGATCGGACGGATGGCGACCTCGCGCTCCTTGTCGCCGTTCTTCACCGTCAGCTTGATCTCGCGGTCGAGTGGACCGTTGAAGCGCGTCAGGTCGGTCGTCGGCTCGACCGGAGCGCCGTCGATCTTGAGGATGAACTCGCCGGCCTCGAGGCGGCTCGACGCCTTCTCCGCCGGACCGCCGGGCAGCACGTCGAGGATCTTCAGCCCCACGCCGACGTAGCTGCGGTCGAACCGCACTCCGAAGTTCGGCGTCTGCTCGTCCCACGCGTCGGGCGACTTCCACGGCGTCGCGTTCGCACGGAAGCCGAGATGCGATCCGTTCAGCTCGCCGAGCATCAGGTTGATGCAGTCGCTCAGAGCCTTCGTATCGGCGGCCGAGGCCGCCATATCGTCGTACTTGCTGCGGATCGCGTCCCAGTCCTTGTTCCCGTGGCGCTCGTCGTAGTAGTCGTCGCGCATGATGCGCCACGCGGTCACGAAGGCGGCGCGGTTCCGTCCCGCGACGTCCACTTCCTGCTTCACGCTGAAGGCATACGACGTCGCCACGCCGGCGCTCGAGACCGTCCCGGGCACGCCGTCCGCCAGCCAGACGATCTGGTTCCCCTCCTTCAGCCACCGGGCCTGCGATCCGATCTTCGCCGCGAAGACCTTCGGCTTGCCGGCGTCGGGGAAATCGACCGCGTAGAGCGACTTCACCTCCGCCACGGTCGCGCTGAAGCAGAGCTTCTTCGAGTCGCTCGACCAGAAGAGGTTGTTCTCGGTGACGTCGGGGTTCGAGATCCGCCGCACGCGTTCGTGCAGGTTCTCGAAGTCGATGACCAGCTTCTCCGCGGGCTTCGGCGCCGGCGGCTTCGGCTTCTCCTTCGGCGGATCGTCCTGTCCGGTGGGCTTGCCCTCCGAAGCGCCGCCCGAAGGCGCGGAGGACGGGTCCTTCTTCTCGTCATCCTTCGGCGGCGGCGGCTCCGGATTCTTCGGCGCCGGCTTCGGCACGCGCCCCTTCTTCATTTTCTCGAGCGCCTCTTCGATCGATCGCTCGCGCTTGGCCTTGTCGTCATCCTCCTTGCGGAGCCACACGTAAAAGATGTCGCTCTGCTGCTCGCGCCGCTCGCCGGTGAAGGCGATGCACTTTCCGTCCGGCGACCAGGCCGGCCCCCATTCGTTGTCGGGATGGCGCGAGACGTTGTACGGTGCGCTCGAGCCGTCGAGCGGCGCGATCCAGACGTCGCGGTTGAAGTCGTTGTCGCTCACGGCGTAGACCATCCACTTCGAGTCGGGCGACCAGTCGAAGTCGGGCGCGTTCCAACTCTTCAGGAAGCACTTCGCGTCCTTCCCATCCGGCGCCATCGTCCACAAATCGCCGCCGGCCCTGATGAAGGCAACCCGCGTTCCGTCGGGGCTCATCTTGAGATCGGTCTCGACCTCCGCCTGGTCCGTGACCTGCCTCGTCACGAACGACTCCTGCTGCCACCAGTACTTCTTCTCGTCGTTGCGCTCGGCACGGAAGAGGTTGAAGGCCGCGCCGTAGAGGAGGGCGCTCCCGTCGTTCGTGAAGACCGGGTCGTGCTCGAACTCGGGCGTATTCGTGATCTGCCTGGGCTCCTTGAGCACGGTGTCCATCACCCACAGGTCGCCGCCGGAGATGAACACGACCTCGAGGCCGTCGGACGAGAACGCGACCGCGTCGGCCGACGCCAGCGTGCGCCGCTCGCGGGGCGGCCGGCCCCCGTCGCTGCCATCGCGGATGTCGATCTTCTCGCACTTCCCGCTCTTCACGTCGTAGCGGTAGAAGTCGAAGAGCTTGCGAAAGACGATGGTCGATCCGTCGCGCGAGATGGCGGGCTGCACGACGGAGTCGTCCTCGAACTTCGTCAGCGGCTTCGCGTCGCCGCTCTTGAGATCCAGTTCGTGGAGGTTCCACGCGCCCGCGCCGCCGGCGTAGTAGAGCGCCTGGCCGTCGGGCCGCCAGACCGGCCAGCGGCACTCGGTGTCGAGGGCGCGCAGCTTCCGGTACTTCCCCGCGCCATGGAGCCAGAGCTGTCCCGCCTGAGAGCCGTGGTATCCCTTGCGCCACCAGACATGGCCCTCGCGGACGAACGCGACCTGGTCGCCGTCGGGCGAGACCTGGGCCTCCGCCGCGTAATCGTCGCAGACGATGTGCGGGATGCCGCGCGCGAGCGGCACCTTCCACAGGCGCTGCGGCTCGCGCCAGTGCGAGTCCAAGATGCCGCGCACGAGCAGCGACTGGCCGTCGGGGTACCAGTCCTGGAGCGAGTACCCGGCCGTGTGGAAGGTGATCTGCCCGGGCTTGCCGCCGTCGGCCTCCATGACGAAGACCTGCCGGCTCGACTGGCGGTCGCTCGTGAAGGCGATCTGCCTGCCGTCGGGCGACCAGCGGGGCTCGGTGTCGTCGGCGGGATGCGTCGTCAGCTGCCGCGCGGTGCCGCCCGCGGTCGGGACGGTCCAGATGTCCCCGCGCCAGGCGAACGCGAGCGATTTCCCGTCGGGTGAAAGCGACGGCGAGCTGGCGAGCCGGATGAGTCCGGCGTCCTGCGCCCGCCCCCCGAAGGTGGCGGCGCTCAGCAACAACGAGGTCAGAATGACAAGGCGATTCATGAGAGTCTCCTCGGCGAGAACTTAACGATGACACCGCGAAAGCTCAACGATCTGGGAATTCACGCGCAGGGTGTCACGCGATGCGGAATCGACGACCGGGAGGGACGGACTATTCTTTCTCGTCCGCGGGCTCTTTCTCGTCGTCCTCGTCCTCGTCCTCGTCGTCCTCGTCGGCGTCGACGGCTTCCGCAGGCTCCGCCGCGGGGTCGACGGCCACCGCCGGCTCCTCGCCCGGCTCCTCGCTGACTTCATCGTCGTCGCCGCCGCGCTTGCCGAGCTTGATCGGCTTGCCGCCCTTCTTCGGCTCGACCTTCTTTTTCTTCTTCTTGGGCAGCCCCTTCGCGTAGGTCTCGAAGGCCTTGTCGCGGCCTTCCTCGGTGGCGGGGAACGGAACGACGGGCGAGTCGAGATCGACCGGCATGATGTACCAGCCAGGCGTGCCTTGGTACGAGGTCTTCGCGATGCGCGTGCCGGTCTTGTGGATGAAGAGGTCGTCCGACTCCTTCGACCAGTCCTTGCCGGGATTGAAGCTCATGGTGGTTGAAGATTGTATGCAGAGACCCGCCGCCGCGCAAAGTTTCTGGATCTTTCGATGACCACGCCGAAGACCCGCCGGCCGTCACAGTCTATCATGCCCCCCGTGACGGACTCCGACGCCACGCTGCCGGCATCGTCGCCCTCCTCGTCCCGCCCGACGCAGCCGGCCATCCCTCCCGAGGCCGCCACCGCTCCGTCCAGCGCCCGTGTCGGGACCTTCATCCGCACGGAGCACCTCGGCTCGGGCGGCATGGGAGACGTCTGGAAAGCCTGGGACACGAAGCTCAGCCGCTGGGTCGCGCTCAAGTTCCTGCGAAGCCACGACGAGGACGAACTGGCCCGCTTCCGACGCGAGGCCACGCTGGCAGGCCGCCTCACCCACCCCAACATCGCCGCTGTCTACGACGTCGGCAGCGAGAACGGGCAGCACTTCATCGCGATGCAGTACGTCGAGGGCCGCACCCTGAAGGATGCCTCCGCCGAGCCCCGAACGATCGCCCAGTGGATCCGCGACGCCGCGCGCGCCGCCGCCTTCGCCCACGAACGCGGCGTCATCCATCGCGACCTGAAGCCCGAGAACGTGATGCTCCAGGGGTCGCAGATCTACGTCATGGACTTCGGCCTTGCCCGCCACGTCTCGGGGGACAAGCTCTCGCTGACCGGCACCGTCGTCGGCACTCCCGCCTACATGCCGCCCGAGCAGGCGCAGGGTGCGCGGGTCACGGTCCGCGCGGACGTCTACTCGCTCGGTGCGACGCTCTACGACCTGCTCACCGGACATGCGCCGTTCAAGGGAGGCAACGTCCTCGACATCCTCCGGTCGGTTCAAGACGACGAGCCGGTGGCGCCGCGACGGCTCGTGCCGTCGATCCCGGCGGAGCTGGAGACGATCGCGCTCAAGTGCCTCGAGAAGGACCCGGCCCGCCGCTACGAGACGGCGTCCGCGCTCGCGGATGACCTCCAGCGGTGGCTCGACGGGGAGGCGATCCTCGCCCACCCGCCCTCGATTCTCTATCGCCTCCGCAAGCGGTTCGCGAAGAAGCGCGCCGTGATCGTCGTCGCGCTCCTGGGCATCGTCGGCATCGCCATCGCGCTGGCGGTCGTGCTGCCGCGCCTCCGCCGCGCACAGGGCGACGTGGAGCTCTGGGCGCGCGTTTCCGTCGTGCTGACCGAAGCCGACCTCGATGATCGCCTGGGACACACCGACCGCGCGCGCGAGAAGATCGACCGCGGGCTGGAGCTCTGCCGTCAGCATCTCAAGCGCGGCGAGACGGCCCAGGCCCGGTTCTTCCTCGCGCGGCTGCTGCACCTGCGCGGCGACCGCGATGAGTCGCTGCGCGAACTCGACCGCGCCGTCGAGCTCGACGCCGGCTTCGCCGACGCGCGGTTCGAGCGCGGCCTGCGCCGCTACAACGAGTACCTCTCGGAGCACTTCGCGTTCCGGCGCAGCGGCGAAAGCGTCGCCGCGTTCGAGGCCCGCCGCCCCGACCTGGAGAAGATGAGGAGGCAGGCGGACGCCGACCTGGGCGCGCCGCTGGGCACGGCGTCGTTCACTCCCGCCGCCGACCGCCGCCTCGGCGAGGCGCTGCGCCTCTGGGCCGCGGGCAATCCGGCCGGCGCGCGCGACGCCGTCCGCTCGCTCATCGACGACGAGCCGGCCTGCTACCGCGCCTACACGATCCTCGCCCGCATCCTCATCGTCCTCGAGGACCACGAAGAGGCGCTCGCCGTCATCACCCGCGGACTCGAGGTCCATCGAGCCAACGGCGACCTGTACCTCGCGCGCGTGGAGGCGAAGGTCCATATCGCCGAGGCCAGGCACGAACCGCTGGCGCCCGACTCGCTTGCCGACGTCGATCGCGCGATCGCGCTTGACCGCGACAGCGCCACCGTGCGGCTCGTCCGCGGCAATCTCAACCTGGTCCTCGACCGGTTCGACGAGGCGATTGCGGACTTCGGCCGCGCGCTGGGTTTCGAACGCGACATGCCCGAGGCGCTCGCGGGAAGATCGACCGCACGGCGGTTTCGGGCCGGCGCCCTCTCCGTGGCGCGCCGGACGGACGATGCGCTGATCGAGCACGACCTGGCGATTGCCGATGCCAAGGCAGCCGTGGCGGCGGTGCGCCGCGCGGATTACCTGCTCGCCGTGGCACTCTCGCACCTCGAGAAGGCCGACACGCTTCACGACGCCGGCCGGAGTGGAGAGGCCGATGTGGCCGCGGCTCTCGAGCTCACGGAAACGGCCCTGAAACTCGACCCCACGGTGCCCGATCTTTTCTACACCCGGGGACGCTGCCAGGAGGCCCGCGGCGAGCACGGCGCGGCCATCGCGGACTTCTTCGCGGAGCTGTCACGTCGCCCCAACGCCGCGCCCGCGATGTGCGCCCTCGGCGACGTGTATGAGGCGATGGCCATCGACCTCTTCGCCGTCGCCTGGTACAGCCGGACGCTGACGGCGAATCCGCGCGACGCCCGATCGCGCTGGCGCCGCTGCCACGCCTACATCCGACTCTCGTCCACGGGCGCCGCACTGTCCGACGCCGACGTGCTCGTCAAGATCGAGCCCGGCGCCGAGGCGTGGCGCCAGCGGGGTCTCCTCCGCCGCGACGCCGGCGACGCGCCGGGAGCGATCGACGACCTCATGGCCGTGGTGAAAACGGAGCCTGACGACGCCGCTATGTGGCTCGAACTCGCGGCGCTTCGCTGGAAGCGCGCCGAGTGGAGCGCGGCGATCGCTGACGCGAGCCAGGCGCTCCGCGCCAACCCGCGGCTGCCCCGCGCCCTGTGGCTGCGTGGCTCCGCGCACCAGTCGGACGGCGACGAGGAGTCCGCACTGAAGGACTACACCGCGCTGGTCGAGATGGATCCAACGTGGGTCGACGGCTGGACCAACCGGGGCGTGATCCGCGAGCGCCGCCGCGATTTCAAGGGGGCCATCGACGACCTGACCCAGTCGATCCAGCGGCTCCCGACGGCCGACGCGTACGCATGGCGCGGCATCGCGCGGACCGGGCTGCGCGAGTTCAACGACGCGCTCAGCGACTACAACGACTCGCTCCGACTCGACCCCGGCTGCATCCAGGCGCTCGTCAACCGCGCCGGCATCCGGGAGTTCCAAGGGCGCTGGCTCTCCGGGACAGGAAACCGCGAGCACGGGAACCACTGCTTCCGTGCCGCGCTCGACGACTTCGAACAGGTTGAGAAGCTCTTCGATCGCGGGGTGCAGTCGTCGGTCATCGACCTGGACGACCTCGAGGAGCGGATGAACGGGATCCGCGAGAAGATGAAGGAATGAACACCATGTTCGGCATCCTCGACGACGACGTCGAAGGCCGCCTGCCGCGCATGCGCGCCGTTGCCGCGCCCCTCGTCCCCGTCTGCCACGACAACGCGCCGGCCTTCCTCGCGTGGATCCGCGGCGCCATCGACCAGGTCACGCTGCTCTCCCTTGACCACGATCTCGGCCCCAGCTGCGAAGGGGAGAACGGCGAGCGCTGGGAGCCCGGCACCGGCATGGATGTCGTCGACTTTCTCGTCACCCAGAAGCCGTCGTTCCCGATCATCGTCCACTCGTCCAACCCGATCTCGGTGCCGGTGATGTTCCGCCGGCTCGAGGAGGCGGGCTGGAGCGTCCACCGCGCCGTGCCGATCGGCGACGACTGGGTCGAGGTCGACTGGATCAAAGTCGTGAAGGACCTCCTATAATCCGCGCCCATGAGACACCTTGCGCCGGCGACCCTGCTGATCCTGGCCGGCTGCTCGTCCGCGGGCCCGTCCGGTGTCGATCAATCGACGCCGGAGGCGGTCGTCGAGTCGTGGTTCGCCGCCGCTACGAAGGCGGACCGGGACGTGATGCTCTCGCTCTTCTCGCCGGAGGGACGCAAGGAGGAGGAGGCGTCCGGGCGCAGCTGGTCGAAGGCGTTCTCGGGCGGCGGCGTGACGCTGAAGGCGCGCGAGAAACGCAGCGCCACCACCGAGGGCGACACAGCCAGCGTGATCTTCAAGGTCTTCATCCTGCTGGACGGCAAGGAAGAGGCCGACGGCTGCCGGTTCACCCTCGCCCGCGTCGACGGGAAGTGGTGGATCGTCCGGATCGGGTAAGCCCTCTTTCTCTCTTTCTCTCTTTCCCTCTCTCCCTTTGTCACCACGCGATCTTCGCCGCCATCCCGTGCATCGCCGTGGTGTTCCCCATCAGCGTCGTGAAAAAGTCGTTGCCGTTTCGCGCGTTGAACTTCGCCGCGATGGCGGTCGCGCGCGCGGCGAACCAGTCGCGAAGCGCCCCGATCTCGTAGGTCCCGCCCCGCCGGTAGCCTTCGAACGCCTTCGGAAGCCTCAACGTCAGCGACTTGCGCTTCACCCGCTCCAGCAGGAACCGCGCCGCGTCGGCGAAGAAGAACGCGTCGTCGTCGTGCGGGCTCCGGAGCATCCACTCCAGGTGCTTCTCGAGCAGCTTGACGCCCCTCACGTGGTTCTCCGTCACGCCGAGGAACGCGATGTGGTCGGCGATCGTTCGCGTGAACTCGTGGTTGCGGGAGACCATCCGGTAGCCCTGCCGGTGGAACTCCATCGCCTCCGCCGCGCGGCCCAGGCGGACGAGCGGATTCAGAATGTCGCCGAACGTCGTGTGCGGAATCTCGGCGCACCGCATCCGGCCCTTCAGAATCGGCTCCATCAGCGCGAGCCCTTCCTCGAGCCGCCCCGCGAAGAAGTGATACTCCGCCAGGTCATCCTGCTCGCAGGCCACGCAGTCGCTCATGGCCCCGCGCGGCAGCCTCTGCCACTGCTCGAACGCGGCGGCCGAGGCGGCGGAGTCCCCCATGTCCTGCGCGATCGTGCAGCGCAGCTTCCAGACCGGCCGCAGCCCGATGCCGTTGCGCTGGTACCGCTTCGCCATGTCGGCCAGCGTCCCCTCGATCTGCGCCCGCGTGATCGACGCGAAGCGCGACAGCGACGACGTGACCCACTTGTACTGCCAGAGCAGGTCGCTGTCCTGGAACCGCTCCGGGTCGCGATCGCACTGTCCGAGCAGCCAGGTGAAGGCGATGAGCGCACGGTCGCGGAAGCCGTTGAACGTCCCGTCGTGCACGATCTGCTCACGCACCTCGAAGCCGAGCTCGACATCGTTGTGCGTATCGGCCAGCCGCGCCGCCTCCTCGATGAGGCGCAGCTTCGTCGTCGGCTCCTCGACGGACGCGGCCTGCTCCAGGAGCGCGTTGACCTTCTCGCGATGGCTCACGGCGACCCTGCCGCCCGCTCGATCAGCGCCAGCAGCCCCTCGCCCAGCAGGCCCATCTCCTTCTGCCGCAGCGGGTGGTGGCCCAGCAGCAGCGCCTGCACGTAGAGCATCTGCACCGCCTGCTTCACGAGCTTCTTGTCCCGCACCCCGGCGAGCTTCCGCACGAGCGGGTTCGTGAAGTTGAAGCAGAGCTCCGCCCCCGACGACGGCCCCTCCCGCCCGCCCTGGAGGTTCCCCAGCACTCCCGACCAGTGTTCGTCCGCCACCTCGCGCGAAAGGTCGATCGAGCGGCGCAGGTCTTCGTCGGCGCTCGTGCTGTAGAGCGCCGGGAGCTCCGCCGGCTTGAATGTGCGGACCTCCGCGGAGCAGCGGAACGGCTTGAGCGCCTCGTCGGCCGTCTTCAGGAACCCATGGACGAGGTCACGCTCCTCGAGGCTCACTTCTTCGAATCCTTGCGCGAGCTCCGCGGGATCGACGGCCTCGACCGGCGTCTTGCGATGCAGCTCCCCGTACTTCTCGAGCAGGTCGGCGTCGTAGACGTAGCCGCCGTTGATGACGCACTCCGACTGCGCCGCCGCGACGCGCGAGATCTGCCGGAAATGGTCGACCGTGCGCACGAATCGCACCGAGTCGTTCGACTTCAGGTATTCCTTCAGGGTCATCGTCCCCATCGACGTCTCGAACGGCAGGTGGTCGATGAAGAGCTTGAAGAACTCGTCGTCCTCGAGCGCCAGCGCCTTGATCGGAAGGTGATGGAGCGAGATCAGCCGGTCGAGCCGCCGCCGGTCCGTCGCCGCCAGCCTCATGAGCCACTCGCGCAGGCACTGGCCGAGCGCCTCGCGCGTCGCCTCGAGCGCCTCGTCCTCGTAGAACGCCTCGCGCGACGCCGTCGGCCGCAGGTCGTTCGCGTTGACGACCGCCTTGACGAAGAAGGCCCAGGTCGGCAGCACGTGCTCGCCGCTCTCGGAGAGCAGCATGTTCTTGAGGTAGATGCGATGCGAGTTCTTCGTCGCCAGGCTCGCCGTGTACGGCAGGACGAAGGCGACCCCGTCGACGTCGCCCACCGACGAGCGCAGCGGGATCGCGTCGAAGAACCGGGTAGCGAAGAGCGACTCGCCGTAGTCGAGGAGCGCGCCGCGGTCGACGCCCGGCCGCCGCCACGGCGGAGGCTCGGCGTTGATGGCCGTTCCGCCGACCTTGATGGGGTGGGGCAGCAGCCCGCCGAAGTCCGCCGCGAGCTCGCGCACGCGATCGATCCCGAACCACTCCTCCGACCCTTTCCGGCAGCGGAGGTAGACGCGGGTTCCTGGCGCCATCTCCTGGTCCAGCGTCTTGAAGGCGTACGTCCCGTCCGCACGCCCGCGCCACTCGATCGCCTTCGACCCGGTCGCGCTTCGCGTGATCAGGACGATCTCGTCGCTCACGATGAAGCAGGAGAGCAGGCCGATCCCGAACTGCCCGATGAAATCGCCTCGGCGGTTGCCGAGTTCGTCGCGCTTGGAGCTTGCGCCGATGGTCGCCAGGAAGCGATGCACTTCTTCCTCGGTGAGGCCGATGCCGTTGTCCTCGACGACGAGCGTCGGCGGCGAGCCGCGCGGCGCGGCCACGTCGAGAGTGATCTCACCCTTCCAGCCCGGCTCGATTGTCTGGCGGGCCGTGATCGCGTCGACGGAGTTCTGGAGGAGCTCCCGGACGTAGACACGCGGGCCGCTGTAGAGGTGGTTCGACAGCAGGTCGATGATGCCGCGCAGGTTGATCTGGAACTTGTGGTCGGACACCGGGGAAGTATAACGTGAACCGCAAACCGTAGACCGTAGACCGTAGACCGTAGACCGTTGGCCCGCGGCCCTCGGTTCACGGTTCACGGTTCACGGTCCACGGTCCACGGTCCACGGTCTTCACCCATTTAGTACGCATCAACCTGATCGCCGCATATAATGGGATGGAGGAGATTCACTCACCATGAGCATGAATGTGGGCACCGTGCCGTTCACGTATGGCGATCTCGTCTCCATCTCCCACGATGGTCCACGGACCCTCCTGTGGTTCCTCTCGCGCGACGGGGTGATCCGCGGCGTCCCGATCGACACCACCAACCCGTCGGCGCCGAAGATGGGCCCTGACGAGATCATCGTGCGCCGTGGCGGCGCCACCGACAGCAGCAGCCGCGCCAGCCTGGCGAAGCCCGCACACTAACCCCGAGGGTCCGATGCCCGTGCCCCCGCCCCGGCCGATGCCGCCGTCCGACGAAGACACCGTTGCCCGGAAGGCGTCCTTCGAGATCAAGAGCCGGCGGCAGGGACCGTGGCTGGTCGTCTCGCTGCGGGGGACCTACACCGACGAGATCGTCGAGGTCCTGCGCAAGGAGATCTTCCGGCAGAAGGTCTCGTTCGCCATCGATCTCTCGCTGCTCGCCGGCATCAAGTCGACGCTGGCCCGGGAGCTCTGGTTCGTCTCGCAGCAGCTGCGCACCGCCGGCGACACCCGCCTCGTGCTCCTGAACCAGCCCGAGGCGCTTCGAGGCCTCTTCACCCTGATCTCCCAGGGCGCGAAGCTCGCCGCGTTCCAGTCGCCGGAAGACCTGCCGGCGGACGCGAAGGGCCTGGAGCAGCATCTCGCGCGCATCGAGACGGAGATGTCCGATCTCAAGAAGCAGATCATGGGCAACGCGCTGTGGCAGTTCGTCGATCGTGAGAACTGCTGGCTCTGCCCCTTCTGCGGCAAGATCCAGGACGACGTCAAGCTCGTCTCCAAGGTGAGCATCACGCAGGCGGTGGTCGAGAAGGTCTCCCGCCACCTGCACCATCGATGCGCCGGCTATTCACCCGCGAATCCCAGGTACCTGCCTGCGCCGCAGCTCGAGGCGACCATCCGCACGAACAACGAGGACAAGTTCAACGCCTCGAGGGGCCGCAACGCGGCGCTCGAGACGAAAGTGCGCGAGCTCTCCGGCAAGGCCCAGTGGGCGGAGTCCATGGAGGCCGGCCTCAAGCTCGCGGTCGATCGCCAGAAACGGCTGCTCCCGTCGAAGACCCCGGAAATCCCCGGCTTCGAGCTCGCGATCGTCTACCGTCCCGCGGCCCGCGTCAGCGGCGACTTCTACGACTTCATCGACATGGGCGAGGGCAAGGTCGGCTTCACCATCGGCGACGTCGCCGGCCACGGCATCGAGGCCGGCATCCTCATGGGCATGACCAAGAAGGTCCTCAACATCCGCGCCAGCGAACTCGGCGATCCGGTCGCCGCCATGCGCAAGACCAACACTGACATCTACAAGGAGCTCGATCGCCAGACCTTCGTGACGGCGTTCCTGGGCGTTCTCGATCCCGCCTCGAAGTCGTGGAACTATGCTCGCGCGGGCCACAACCCCCCGCTCCTCTTCAATGCCCGGCGCACGCCTCAGCACCTGAAGATGGAGGCGGGCGGCCTCATGCTCGGCATGTCGACCGGCGCCGTCTTCGAGAAGACGATGGTCGGCGAGACCATCCAGCTCCAGGGGGGCGACATCATCCTGCTCTACACCGACGGCCTCGAGGAGGCCAAGAACTCCAAGGGCGAGCTCTTCGGCACGACCCGCATGGCCCAAGTGCTTGAAAAAGAGTACGACCGCCCCACCAGCTTCATCCTCGGCGCGCTCTCCTTCGAGCTCGACCGCTTCATCGGCACGGTCCCCGCTGAGGACGACATCACCGCGGTCTGCATCAAGGCCCTGTGAAGACGAAAGCGCCCCGCTGGCTCCCCGCCCTTCTCGTCGCCGTCGGCGTCTGGACCGCCGCGGTCGTGCTCCACGGCGCCGCCGAGCCGTTCGAACTCAGGACGCTCGACTGGCGCATGCGGACAATGCGCCGGCCCGAGTCGTTCCGTTCCGACATCGTCTTCATCAACCTCTCGCAAAGCAGCCTGAACTACGGCCGCAAGGAGCAGCAGTGGGGCTGGCCCTGGCCCCGCGAGGTGTGGGCCGACATCGTCACGTACGCCGCCCAGGGCGGCGCGAAGATCTTCGTCAGTGACATCGGGTTCACCGAGGACGACCTGCACGGCCCGGAGAACGACCAGCGCCTGGGGCAGGCCGCCGCGAAGTTCGGCCGCTTTCTCATCGCCACCCCCTTCACGAGCGACACCGCCGATGACGGCCCTCTGCCCGACGAGTTCGTCCGGCGTTTCTCCGTGCCGGTGAAAGGGACGCCCTCGGCGCTCGACGTCTTCATCGTCCCTCCCGTCGAGGAGATCTGGATGGGCGCGCGCCGGGTCGTGGCGGCGCGGCTTCGCACCGACGACGACGGCATTCACCGCCGATACCCACTGCTCTTTCGCTGCCGCGGCGCCTACTACCCGTCAATGGCGCTGGGTGCGCTGATCGAGATGACCGGCGCGAAGGAAATCGCCGCCGAGCCGGGAGCCGTCACCGTCGGCGACGTCCGCATTCCCGTCGATCGCGAAGGCTGCTTCATCCTCACCTACGACATGCGCGACGTCGACGTCGTCCGCCACGATGCCGGCGTGACGATCTCGTCGGCCATCCGCAAGCGGGGCGGCAAGAGCTACACCCTCGGGCCGGAGGTCTTCAAGGACAAGGCGGTCTTCCTCGCCGCGTGGGCGCCGGGCCTCCTCGACTTCCGCCCGACGCCGCTCAGCGGCGCCGAGGCAGCAGCGGTTGTCCACGGCACCGCCCTCTCCAACCTGCTGCAGCGGCGGTTCCTTCGCCGCGTGGCGACGCCGTCCGCGCTGGCGCTCCTCGCCGCGCTCATGGTCGCCATTGCCCTGGCAACGCGGTTCCTGAAGCCGTCCGTCGGCGCGCCCATCGCCCTCCTGCTGCTCGCCGCCTGGTTCGGCAGCGCGATCCTCGCCTACCGCGCCGGCTTCTGGCTCGACCTGGTCACGCCCACCGTCGCCGGGGTCGTCACGTTCGGCGCGGTCAGCGCCCTCAACTACGCGCTCGAGGGCCGCCAGCGCGCCCGCGTCAAGCGCGCCTTCCAGCAGTACGTCTCGCCCGCCGTCGTCGACAAGATCCTGAAGAACCCGGACGGGCTCAAGCTCGAGGGCGACCGCAAGCCGCTGACGATCATGTTCCTCGACTTCGCCGGATTCACGACGCTCTCCCAATCGCTCGACCCCGTCGAGCTCTGCAAGACGCTCAACGAGTACAACAACGAGACCGTCAGCGAGATCCACAAGTACGACGGGACGCTCGACAAGTTCATCGGCGACGCGGTGATGGCGTTCTGGAACGACCCGCTGGAGCTGCCCGACCCCGAGGCGCGGGCCTGCCTCGCGGCGATCGGCATCCAGGAGCGGCTGGGCGAGCTCGCCGTGAAGATGCGCCAGCGCGGCCTGCCCGAGATGCACGCACGCGTCGGGATCAACTCGGGCGTCGTCACCGTCGGCAACATGGGTTCGAACGCGCAGTTCAACTACACGGCGATCGGCGATGACGTGAACCTTGCGTCGCGCGTCGAAGGGGTCAACAAGGAATTCGGGACGAACATCATCGCGACGGAAAGCACCTACTCGAAGGCGCGCGACCGCGTCGAGGCGCGTCAGCTCGCGCTCATCCAGGTGAAGGGACGCGACACCTCGGTGCGGATCTACGAGGTGCTCGGCCGCAAGGGCGAGGTGCCCGCGGAGCGGATGGCGAAGGCGCGCGCGTTCGAGGCGGCACTGGAGCAGCTCTATCGGCGCGACTGGGACGGTGCACGGAAGGCCTTCGAGGCCGTTGGCGACGCGGCGTCGAAGGTCTATATCGAGGTGTGCGACCACTACCGGACGGAGCCGCCCCCGGCGGGCTGGGACGGCACCTACGTCATGACTCACAAGTAGGATTGCTTCACCCTGCCGAGTTTGTTCCTTAGAATCTCCGGACCGGAGAGACCCTTATGCATGAGATCCTCGTCTCGCTTGTCCTCGTCGGCGTGATGGTGCAGGATCCGCCCAAGCCGCCGTACGAAGCGACGGTCCAGGTGAAGTCGGCGGTCGTGCGGGACGGCGCGTCGAGCACCGCCGAGCCGCTCGGCACCGTGAAGCTGCGCGACACCGTCACCGTCCTGGAGATCCAGGGCACGTTCGCCCGCGTGAAGGCCACCATCGACGGCAAGGAAGTCGAGGGCTGGATTTCGTCGAAGTCGATCATGGATTCGCCCACCTACAAGAGCACCGTCCAGGCGGCCGGCGGCGATCCCAAGGCGGGCGCCGAATCGCACGGCTACACGAAGGGGTTCGATCCCAAGACCGAAGCCGACTTCAAGAGCACCGAACACCTCGAAGCCGAGTACGCGAAGGTCGATGGCATGGAGTCGACCGAGTTTCGCAGGGACCTGGTGAAGCAGGACAAGAAGCTGCGCGAGTTCCGCAAGGCCGGCAACCTGGGAGAGTTCCGCAAATGAACCGATTCGCCATCGTCCTCGCCGCGGCCGCCATCGCCACAGGATGCGGCGGCGGCCCCGAGCCGAAGCTGACGGAAGAGAACGAGTACTACGCCGGTCGCGCCGTCGGCGCGCTCACGCTGCGCCGCTACAAGAGCCTCGACAACCCCGCCATCAACGAGTACGTGAACCTCGTCGGCTACACCGTCGCCATGGCGTCGGACCGGCCCGAGACATTCAAGGGCTACACCTTCGGCGTGCTCGACGCCGACGAGCCGAACGCCATCGCCGGCCCCAGCGGCTTCATCTTCATCACGCGCGGCCTGCTGCTGGTTTGCGAAACGGAGGACGAACTGGCCTGCGTCCTCGCTCACGAGATCGGCCACGTCAACCAGAAGCACCCCGAACTCGCGCTCGAGAAGTCGCTCAACGACAAGAAGTGGATGGGCGCCGCCGACACGGCCTCCGGCGTCGCGGCGTTCGGCCTCGGCCTCGCCGGCAAAGGCAAGGCGGCGTCGGCCGTCGAATCCGCGCGGCAGAACTTCGGCGCCTTCATCAAGAACATGGTCGACAGCCTGATCACGAAGGGCTACGAGCGCGACCAGGAGTTCGAGGCCGACCTCTGCGGACTCGACTACGTCTGCCGCCCGGGCGTGGGCTACGACCCCAACGGCCTCGTGACGGTGCTCGACCGCATCGCGAAGAACCCGACGAAGAACCAGTACGGCTGGATGCACGGCAGCACCCATCCGGAGCCGTCCGACCGCCGCGACAAGGCCGCCGCCCACATCAAGGCGAAGGGATTGAAGGGGACAACCGATCCCGCCCGCACCACGCGCTTCAAGGAGATCACCAAGGCCATTCGGAAGTAGCCGAATGTGGACAACGCCGCAGGAGGAGCCCTAGAATCCCGCGTCCAGTTAAGAGGCCTGGGAGAATCGACCATGCGCAAATCCATCGTCGCCATTGCCATCCTCGCCGCCATCGTCGGCTGCCGTCGCAAGGGTGACTTCGCCTACGACGCCTACGAGCAGTACGACGAGCCGGTGGGCGACTACGATCCGACGATGATGATCGACCCCGCCTGCTACGACATGGTGAAGACCTCCGAACTCGGCACCGAGTGGCGCGGCCGCGCCAAGAGCGTCGACTGGCAGTACGGCAGCATCGAGGAAGGAACGACCTACCTCGGCGGCACCTTGAAGGTCGACAGGATCCTGCGTAACGACGCGGACAACCTCTTCGACGTGAGCATCCGCCTGCGCAACACGGACTCCAACCCGGTCAAGGTCGAATGGAAGATCGCCCTCTACAGCAGCGACGGCACCCGCATCGCCGGCCTCACCGACTGGATCGGCGACAAGGAGACCTGGCACAACGCTTCGATCGACGCCCGCGGCTTCGCTTCGGTCAGCAACGGGGCCCGCGTGAAAGGCGCAAGCGTCTTCCGGCTCCACGTCCGCCGCTCCGGCGCGAGCGACGAGGGGCTGCCTGAACAGGGCAAGGACCGGACGTTCGACGACATCCGGAAGGACTTTGGGCAGTAAGAGTAGCTGGCAGCTAGCAGCTAGTAGCTGGTAGTAGAGGGGGAGAACGCGGCGCGGCGCGCGTTCTCCTCGAACTCGGCGAAATCCCGCTCACCGAACCCGAAGGTCTTCGCCGCCACCTCGTATTCGTCCGACAGCGTGATGCGGCTCACGGCGGGATCGTCGGTGTTGAGCGTCACGCGCGCCCCCGCCGCCCTCAGCCGCCCGATGGGATGGCGCTTCAGCGACGCGACGCCCCGCGTCTGGAGATTGCTCGTCAGGCAGATCTCGAACGTGACGCCGCGCTTCACGGCGAACTCGAGCGTCTCCGCGTCCTCGACGACGCGGATGCCATGGCCGATCCTCGACGCGCCCAGCTCGATCGCCTCGCGCACGTTGCGCGCCGGGCCCGCCTCGCCCGCGTGGATGGTGAAGGGAAGATCATGCTTCCGCGCGAACCGGAACGCCGCGGCGTGCGGCGCCAGGGGCGCCCGCTCGTCGCCGGCGATGTCGAGCCCGACGACGCCGGGATGGCTGACCGCGACTTTCGCCGTCGCAAGCGTCGTCGCCGGCGGGGAGGTCCTCATGCCGCAGAGGATGAGCCCCGCCCTGATCTTGAAGTCGCGCTGCCCGCGGCGGAGCCCCTCGAGCGCCGCCTCCACCGACTCGACGATCGTGAGCGCGGGCGCCTGCAGAAGCGCCGCGTAGCGCGCTTCGAAGTAGACGACCCCGTCCGCCGCCTGGTCCTCGCAGAGCTCGTAGGCGATCCGCTCCATCGCCGTCGCGCTCCGCGTCACCGGCATGAAGACGTCGAAGCACTTCAGAAAATCGAGAAGGCTCCGGCAGTGCGGCGTGACCGTCACGCGACGTTCGAGCGCCTTCTCCGTCCGCGCCGGCAGCGTAACTCCCAGGTCGTCGGCGAGCTCGAGGATTGTGCGCGTGCGAATGGCGCCGTCGAGATGGAGATGGAGATCGAGCTTGCGGCGCCTGCGAAAATTGGTCACAGGCCCAACTGCTGCCGCATCCGCTTGGGAAGGTCCGTGTTGTCGAGCGTGCCGGCGAACCGCTCGGCGCCGGGACCGCACGCGTAGACAGGCACCATCGCGCCGTCATGTCCGTGCGTCAGGTTCGGCGCCGCCATCCGGTGGTCCGACGGCATCCACGTGATGCCGCAGCGCCGGCTGATGATCTCGCCGATCCGCATCGCGGGATCGTACGGCCCCGTGGCCGCGAGGAAGAGCTGCGCCTCGACGTCGGTGACGTCCTCGATCCCCGCCCATTCCTTGAGGGCGGCGCGGAGCCCGGCCGCGTCCCGCGGATCAACGAGCGATGCGATCCTGTCCGCCGAGGCCTTCACGCGGGCAGCGTTGCCCCACTGGCTCATCGTCTTCTCCGTGATGTCGAGACCGTTGGTCGCGTGATCGGCGGTGACGACGATGAGCGTTCCCGGCCCGGCCAGCTGCCGCGCGACGCCGACCGCCTCGTCGAACTCGATCATCTCGAGCGCCGAGCTCGGGGCATCGGCCGAGTGGCACGCCATGTCGATCCGCGCGCCCTCGACCATCAGGAAAAACGGCCGGTCGGAGAGCACCTCGATCGCGCGCCGCGTCATCTCCGCGAGCGACGGGCAGGTCGACGGACGATCGATGACGTAGTCGAAGTGCTGCTCCGCGAAGAGGCCGAGCAGCTTCTTCGCCCCGCACGCGACGAGCTCGCCGCGCGTCCGGACGATGTGGTACCCCTTCTCGCTGTACCGCCCGAGCAGGTCGGATGTGAACAGCGCCTCGCCGCCGCCCATGAGCACGTCGATGCCGGCGTCCACGTACTGCCTGGCGATCTCGGCCTCCGAGGTGCGCACCGCGACATGGGCCGCGAACGGGCCGGGCGTCGCATGGGTGATCCGCGACGTCGTCACGAGGCCGGTGGCGTATCCCTTGTCCCGCGCCGCTTCGGCGATCGATCGGATCGCCGCACCCTGGGCGTCCATCCCGATCGCGAAATTCTTCGTCTTCACGCCGGCAGCAAGCGCCGTCGCGGCGGCCGCGGAGTCGGTCACCCATTGGTCGGCGGAGTGCGTCTTCGCGAAGCCGGTGACCGGAAAATCGTCGAGCGCGAGCCGCGCATCGGGGCCGCCCTTGGCGAGCCGGCCGAGCGTCACCTGCGAGAAGCCCATGCCGTCGCCGATGAAGAGGATGATGCCGCGGGGACGCGAGCCCGCCAGCGGCCCCGGCATTCCGCTGCCGTGCGCGGCGCAGGCGGTGAGAAGCAGGAGGCTGGTCGTGAGCATTCGCATAGGGCGGGAAGTGTAGCGGGTCCGTTCGCAAGTTGCTATAACCCCGCTCGGCCGTCTCGGAGGGGCTCCCCACATGCGCCGGTTCATTCTTTTTCTTCCCATCCTCTTCGTCGCCTGCGGCAAGCCGACCCCGCCTGTCTTCGCCGGCATCGTCTTCGACGTCGGCGGCATCGACGACAAGAGCTTCAACGAGTCCGCCCACAAGGGGCTCATGAAGGCGAAGGCCGACCTCGGAATCGAGGTCGAGTATTACCAGCCGAGCCAGCCCGCCGACCGCAAGACCGGCATGCGTCGCCTCTGCGGGAAGAAGGCGTCGGTCATCGTCGGCGTCGGCTTCATCTTCACCGACGAGATCGTCGCGGCGGCGAGAGACTTCCCCGACCTCAAGTTCGCCTGCGTCGACATGATCCCTGTGGCCGATCCGCCGAAGAACCTCTGCGGCCTCAACTTCCGCGAGGAGCAGGGTGCGTTCCTCGTCGGCGCGATCGCCGGCCTCTGCACCAAGTCGAAAAAGGTCGGCTTCGTCGGCGGCATGAACGTTCCCCTCATCCACAAGTTCGAGGCCGGCTTCCGGGCGGGCGTCAAGCACGTCGCGGCCGACGTCGAGGTCCTGGTCAACTACGCCGGCGAGACGCCCAAGGCGTTCGAGGACCCGGAAACCGGCAAGTCGATGGCGCTCGGGCAGTACAAGAGCGGCGCCGACATCATCTTCCACGCCTCCGGCAAGACCGGCATCGGCGTCTTCCAGGCGGCAAAGGAAACCGGCAAGCTCGCCATCGGCGTCGACGCCGACCAGCATCGCGAGGCGCCGGGCCACGTCCTCACGAGCATGATCAAGCGCGTCGACGTCGCCGTCTTCGACACGATCAAGGCGGCGAAGGACGGCACGTTCCAGGGCGGCACGCGCGTCTTCGGCCTCAAGGAGGAGGGCGTCGGCTTCGTCTACGACGACAACAACAAGAAGCTGATCCCGGAAGAGGTCTACAAGAAGGCGATGGACCTGCGGCAGCAGATCATCGACGGCAAGATCACGGTGCCGGAGAAGAAGTAGCTGGTAGCTGGTGGGGAGTAGCTAAGCGATCTCGGTGAACTCCTTTCGGAGTTCGCGAGATCGCTTACCCTGAGGGAGGCGACACCGCGAGCAGAGCGGCGTCGCCGAGTCGAAGGGTTGCCTCGATACCCCTCGACTCGCCGCGTCCGCTGAGGACGCGGACGCCGGCTCCCTCGGGGTAACCGCACCGGGGAAGTCCGAAAGGACTTCCTCCGGTCCGCTTAGGGCTACAACGCTACTTCAGCATTCAGTTCCCCGCTGGAAGTGCCGATTAATAGAAGTAGGCACTCGGAGAGGGGGAAACGATGCGGGC
>Ga0247727_10001267_pt1 | contig 60676 bp, 40 predicted proteins | sample WisWelCaveWW1625_FD_202498 | JGI IMG/M metagenome (GOLD analysis project Ga0247727, IMG submission 202498) | Biofilm microbial communities from Wishing Well Cave, Virginia, United States - WW16-25 | ecosystem: Environmental > Aquatic > Deep subsurface > Groundwater > Cave microbial mat | place...
GAGTGTGCGGCCAGAGCGCAAGGTGCGGCGACGGGCGTTCTCGCCTTCGCGCTCCTATCATTACCAACGCCGCGTGCGGAAATTCGTGTTCTAATCATGAAATCCTTATTTCAACGGCAATGGGGACGGGGTGAGGGGCTTTTCGGAAATTAATTTCGGCAAACAGTCTCGCCATGCGGGCAGGCTGCGAGCACATCAGCACCGAATGAGGTTAGCGGCTACGACCGCTTTCGCTGGGTGACCCAATCTCTGATCCGCTGGTCCAGCAGGTCCAACGGCAGGGAGCCGTTGCCGAGCACCTGGTCGTGGAACTCGCGCACGTTGAATTTGTCGGCGAGTTCCCGGGTGGCGTAAGCGCGCAGTCCCTTGATCTTAAGTTCGCCGATCTTGTAGGCGAGCGCCTGGCCGGGCCAGACGATGTAACGGTCAATCTCGACTGTGATGTCGTGTTCGTTCTTGCTCGCGTTGGCGAGGAAGTAATCAATCGCCTGTTGCCGCGTCCAGCCTTTGGCGTGCATGCCGGTGTCCACCACGAGCCGGATCGCGCGCCACATTTCATAAACGAGCTGGCCGAACTTCATGTAGGGGTCCCTGTAAAAACCCATCTCCGCGCCGAGGCTCTCGGCGTAAAGTCCCCAGCCTTCGACGTAGGCCGTGTGTCCCCGATGCTTGCGGAAATCGGGCACGCCGGCCAGTTCCTGCGCGAGCGCAACCTGAAGGTGATGGCCGGGCACGGCTTCGTGTAAAGTAAGCGCCTCCATTTCCCACTTGGGCCGCGTGTGGAGGGCGAAGGTGTTCGCGAAGTAGTTGCCGGGCCGGCCCGCGGGCAGCGAACCCGGTTGGTAGTAGGCGGTGGTCTGTGACTGCTCGGAGTAGGACGGCACCGGCACGACGCCATAAGTCAGCCGGGGCAGCGTGCCGAACAAATGCGCGAGTTCCGGATCGGCCCGCTTGCAGAGGTCGCGGTAGCCGGTGATCAAATCATCCGCGTTCGTGTAGTAAAACCGGGCATCGGTGCGGAGGAACGTCAGGAATTCATCGAAGCTGCCTGTGAAACCAATACCCGTGATGACGCGGTCCATCTCATTGCGGATGCGGCGCACTTCGGAGAGGCCGAGTTCATGGATTTGATCCGGCGTCATCTGAATGGTCGTGCTCACGCGCGCGTTGTAGGCGTACCACGCTTTGCCGTCCGGCACTTCGGTGAACGCAATCCCCTCCCGGGCTTTCGGCAGGTATTCATTCACGAGAAAGTCGTGCAATCGCCCAAAAGCCGGAACCACTTTTTCCCGCACCGCCTGGGTTGCCGCCTGACGCAACGGCGCTCGCTGACTCTCGGGAATTCCGGCGGGAAACTCCGCGAACGGCTTGAGCAACGCGTTCTTGTCAGCGTCCGCCACCATCAGGTTTTTCACCTGCTGCGGCACGTCGCGCAACGTGATGCGGGGTGGCGTGAGGCCCGCGGCCAATCCTCGGCGCAGGAGCGCGAGGTTCTGCTCGATGAGCGCGGGCGCGGATTCCAGCCTTGCCACTAGGTCCTCGTAATCCTTCACGGTCGCGCGCGGCGAGATTTCCAGAATGCGGGCCAGGTCCTGCTGGACGCCGCCCAATTGATTCAACGGCATCAACTCGGCCGGAAACCTCGTGCCTTCAATCGCCTCCTCAACCGCGTATTTGAACAGGTCGTAATCGAGCTGGTCACCGGCATCGAGTTTGGCGCGGCGGATGGAGCGAAGGACTTTGAGCAGGTCGTGTGGCTCGCGCTTGCGCCGCTCGATCGCACCGGGCGACAGGTCCGTCCAGCGGTTGTTTTGCCCGGGGTAACCAACCTCGGTGGCGAACTCCGGGTTGTCCCGCATGGTGTGCTCCCAATCGAGTTTGAACAACTCACGCAGGCGCGCGGCGTCTTTGCCCTTCCTGGCGGCGAGCTTGGCGCAGGCACGCTCGAAGTCGGTTTGCGCGGGCGCGGCGTTGGTGACAAAGCAGGCGAATATGATTGCAGAGCAGAACGAGAGTGAAGGATTCATAGCGGACAAACTTTGAGAGAGGAGTTCGGATGGCAAAAGGAAAAAAGTGACGGTGTTTGTCGGCCAAGCCAGATCGAGGGAAACATTGAGTCAGTCAGCCCTCCCAAAGACCTTGACCGATGAGTTCGAAGTGGAGTTCAAAACGACGCTCGAAGTTCGGGTGACATCAGGCGGATTTGGCCCCGGCGAGTTGCTGACGCGCTTTGAGTTGAAGCCCGGCAATCACGTCGCTGACTTCGATCAGTGCGTCATACTCGCGCTCCTCCTCCGGAGAAAGACGGCCCGCGCCGAACTTCTCCCCCAACTCCTCCGTTCGTCGGCGCGCAAGTTCATCCTGGCGCAACTCGGTCAACGCCCGAGCCGTGCTCAAGTCGAAGCAACGGCGCAACGATTCCAGCAGCCGATCCAGCGCCGACGACGCGATCTTGGAGTCATTCACGGCATCTGCGTAACCCCAGCCGTTGATCTTGCCAGCGGATACTTCGGACATACTGTTTTCATGGCGTGGAGATTCGGTAGAAGCGTACCGGCGCGGCGGCACTGCTGTCCCGGAACGCAAACACACCCACGCCCAAACCCTGGCGCTCGCACCAATCCAACGGAAAAACCGCCTGTTGCTTTCTGGTCAACGTTATCGTCATCGCTTTCTCGGTGACAGACAATTTACTGTGCGGTCTGCATTCAAGTTGAAAAAATGTTACTAGACTGTTTGCCGAAATTAATTTCCGAAAAGCCCCTCACCCTGTCCCTCTCCCCATCCGATGGGGAGAGGGTGGCCGAAGGCCGGGTGAGGGGGTTTCTGGTTCCTTTCCGAGAATTTGTTTTGGCAACCGTTCTAGCGGGCCGGCTACGCCCGGCCCAAGGTTAACGGCAAACCACGCGGTCCGGATGCGCGGGTGCAGCAGATTCTGCGGAATGTTTTGGAGCGGATGCGCGCGTGAGTCGCCCACGCGATCCATTCACGGCCCACTCACCACGGCGATGATGTGCTGGGAGACGCCAATGAAGGTGTTCGCCAGCCCGGGATTCAGCGGTGCAATTTGGGCGCGAACTTTGTTTTGGAAAGCGGATAATTGGTTAAGGGCCGTGGTGAAATCACCGCGGTCAAAAGCGGCCATCGCCGCGAGCAAGCTGGCGAGCAGGGGTTGCTTGTTCCGATTTCCGAGTTCCGCGTCAACCACCAACTGCACAAGCTGTCCGACGGCGGTGGCGGGGGTGATGATTTCGAAACTGACTTGGGCCGTGCCGGTGTCGTGGCCATCGCTCACCACGAGCGTTATTGTGTGCGAGCCGATGGGGAGCAGGTTGGTGGAGACTGCGCCGGTGGCCAGCAGGTTGAGCAGGTTGGTTTGGCCGTCGGCATACCAGAAGAATTGCAGCGGGTCGCCGTCCGCATCCGACGATTGCGAGCCATCGAGAACGACGGTGGCATTGACGTTGCTCGGCGAGAGGATGAACAGATTCGTGTCGTTGGGCAAAACGGCAAAAAGTGGAGACACGTTGGCAACGGCAACTGGTGGAATGTTGACCACAGCCCTGGCCACGTAAGCCGAAACCTTGTGGCCAGCCGTCGTGAAATAGCCCCCCGCATACAGGGCACTCCCGGACGCTGCCAGCGCCAATACATAGCCGTTCATTCCCGAACCCAGCGCCGTCCAACTGCTCCCGTCCCATTTGGCGATGTAATTGGCCGCGCTCCCGCCCGCCATCGTGAACCCGCCCCCCGCATACACGTCACTCCCGGTCACCGCCAGCACCCATACCAAGCCGTTCAACCCCGAATCGAGCGCCGACCAACTGCGCCCGTTCCATTTGGCGATGTAATTGGCCGCGCTCCCGTCCGCCGTCGTGAAATGGCCCCCTGCGTACACGTCACTTCCGGACACCGCTAATGCACGCACATAATGATAGTAAACATCGCCGATCCCTGACCCCAGCGCCGACCAACTGTTCCCGTTCCACTTCGCAATTCGGTTGACCCTCACAGCTAGGCCTCCACTGGTTGCCGTCGTGAAATCGCCTCCCGCATATACATCGCTCCCGGACACCGCCAGCGCATATACGCGGCCGTTCATACCACCCCCCAGCGCCAACCAGTTGCTTCCGTTCCATTTGGCGACCCGGTTGACCGACACGCCGCCCGCTTTCGTGAAATCGCCCCCTGCATACACGTCACTCCCTGACACCGCCAGCGCGAACACTTGGCCGTTCATTCCTGAACCGAGTGCCGTCCAATTGCTCCCGCCCCATTTGGCTATGGCATTGGCCGGGATCCCGCCCGCGGTCGAGAAATTGCCGCCCACATACATGTCCCTCCCGGACACCGCCAGCGCCCAGACCGGGCCGTTCATCCCCGAACCCAGCGCCGTCCAACTGCTCCCGTTCCATTTCGCGATGCCTCTGGCCGCGCCCCCGCCCGCGTGGCCGAAAGCGCCCACAGCATACACGTCACTTGCAGACACCGCCAGTGCGAGCACAGACCCGTAGCTGTGCGTTCCCGAACCCAGCGCCGACCAACTGCCCCCGTTCCATTTGGCAATGTTGGTGGTCGCAACAGCCACGCCTCCACTGCTGGTTACCATCGTGAATGCGCCCCCCGCATACACGTCACTCCCGGACACCGCCAGCGCATACACAGCGGCCCTGTCGTAGCTTTCACCAGGGCCCATCCCGGAACCCAGCGCCGACCAACCGGTCCCATCCCATTTCGCGATGGCATTAGCCGTAATCCCACCCGCCGTCGTGAAATCGCCCCCTGCATACACGTCACTCCCTGACACCGCCAGCGCGAATACTTCGTCGTTCATTCCCGAACCGAGCGCCGACCAACTGCTCCCGTTCCATTTGGCGATATGGTTGGCCGCGCTCCCACCTGCCATCGTGAAATCGCCTCCGACGTACACGTCACTCCTCGACACCGCCAGCGCCCTCACGGAAGTGTAGTACCGACCGCCACCCATCCCCAGAGACAGCGCCGACCAACTGTCCCCGTTCCATTTGGCGATGTGGTTGACCGTGACAGCCACGCCTCCACTGTTGGTTGCCCTCGTGAAATCGCCGCCCGCATACACGTCACTGCCGGATACCGCCAGCGCAAGCACATGGCTGTTCATCCCCGAACCCAGCGCCGTCCAACTGCTCCCGCTCCATTTGGCGATGTTGTTGGCCGGGCTGCCGCCCGCTGTCGTGAAAGTGCCCCCCGCATACACGGCGCTGCCGGACACCGCCAGCGCCCACACACCGCCGCCGTATGAAGGGTAGCCGGCAGGGGCGCTAATCCCCGAACCGAGCGCCGACCAACTGCTCCCGTTCCATTTGGCGATCCGGTTAGCAATCACGTCGCCCACCACCGTGAAACTTCCCCCAATGTAGAGGTTGTCCGAGTCATCTACCACTGCCGCGTAAACAGTGTTGTTGGCGCCGGGAATGCCGCCCAGGCTGACCCAGTTGGCATCGCTGAAGGTCGGGTCAATGCGGATGGGATAAACGGCGTCCGCGTCATTCGCCACCACGGACAAAGCACCGGTCACTTCCATCCGCGCGGATAGCTCTTTGCCCGTCGCATCCGTCATGCGCAACCGGCTGTAGGCAATCTTGCGCCCGGACTTCTCCAACACCAACCGCGCGCCTCCAGGCGCCCGCTCGACTTTGGCGCCGCTCACCGCCAGCCTCACGGCTAGTTCGCCTGCGCCAGCGGGCCGTTCGAGCACCACAAAATCCTGACGCACACCGTCCATGCTCACCGAATACTCCTCGATCACACCGGGCCTGATAAAACGAACCAAGTTGTCCGCGACTTGCACCGTGCCCGTGCGCGGGAGCGCGTCGCCGGACGTAGCGCAGGCGTCCGCGCCTGCGAGTTCGGGCGACGTCTCGTCGCCTGAAGCAGAACGGGGCGAGGACGCCCCCGTGACTCGCAGCCGGGACGGCTGCGCTACGCCTGCCGCCCGTCCCACCGCCGCCGCCGTCACGCGGAAACGGTCCTTCACCCTGTTCGCGAGGGTGGAAGTCAGCCACAGGCCTTCGCGGGTGGCATCGCCATCGAGCCGTTGGAATATGCAACGCAACCGTGCGCCGGATTCGGTCGGTGTCACCGCCAGGCCGTCGCCCTTGTAATCCGCTCCCGCTTTCGCGCCAATCTCCGACCACGGAATCGGTTGGCCAGACTCGCCCAATGATGTCTTTGAATCCTTGACTGCAATTGTGTCGCCGAGTAATCCGGCAAGAGTGGTTGTGAAGACAATTCCCGTGGCGGCGACGCAGGCCAGACGCTGCTGAACGAAGATGATTCTTGAATTCACGGGGCTACCTTGATTGCTGATTTACCTTGGCAAATGCCGCAGTGCTTTCTGTGGGCAAGCTTACTCCTGTGCACAAAAAGGCGCAAGCCCGGAAGCTTGTGTCTGAATGGCTGATCCGTAGCAGCCGAGGTGACGAGGCTCATTTCAAAACGAAAGGCGCGGACGCAATCGTCCGCGCCTCGTGCGAAAAATTAGAGCTTCCTTACGTCGGCTGCTACATGTGTTGAATGATGTTGTCGCCGAACTGCGAGCATTTGATTTCTGTCGCGCCTTTCATCTGGCGGGCGAAGTCGTAGGTGACGCGCTTGCTGCCAATCGCGCCGTTCAGGCCTTTCACGATGAGGTCAGCCGCTTCCGTCCAGCCCATGTAGCGCAGCATCATTTCGCCGCTGAGCACAACCGAACCGGGATTCACCACGTCCTTGTTCGCATACTTCGGCGCGGTGCCGTGCGTGGCCTCGAAGATGGCGTGGCCGGTGATGTAATTGATGTTCCCGCCGGGCGCAATGCCGATGCCGCCCACCTGCGCCGCGAGCGCGTCGCTGAGGTAATCGCCGTTCAGATTCAGGGTCGCGATCACATCAAAATCTGTCGGGCGCGTGAGCACCTGCTGCAACGTGATGTCCGCAATGGCGTCTTTGATGACGATGCCCGCGCCCGGCTTGCCCTCGGGAATCTTGCACCACGGCCCGCTGTCCAATTCCACCGCGCCGAAATACTTCTTCGCCGTCTCATAACCCCAATCGCGGAACGCGCCCTCGGTGAACTTCATGATGTTTCCCTTGTGGACGAACGTGACGCTCTTGCGCTTGAACTTGATCGCGTAACTGATGGCGCTGTGGATGAGCCGCACGCTGCCGCTGTAGCTCACGGGCTTGATGCCGATGCCCACTGCAACATCACTCGGAAAATCCTTCGCGCCTACCGCGCCCCAGAATTCCTCAGCCTTGGCCTTCGAGTTGAACCTGATTTTTTTGAAGGCCGCCGGAAGCTCCTTTTCGATGAACTCCAGGATTTTCCCCGCCTCGACCGAACCGGCTTGGTAGTCAATGCCCGCGTAGATGTCCTCGGTGTTCTCGCGGAAGATGACCATGTCCACCTTCTCGGGATGCTTCACAGGCGAGGGCACGCCCGTGAACCATTGTACGGGGCGAAGGCAAACGTAGAGGTCCAGCATCTGCCGCAACGCCACATTGAGTGAGCGGATGCCCCCGCCCACGGGCGTCGTGAGCGGGCCTTTGATGCCGACGAGGTATTCCTTGAACGCCTCAATGGTGTCGTCCGGCAGCCAGTTGTTGAAGCGCTTGAAACTCTCCTCGCCGGCGAAAACTTCGAACCACGAGATTTTCCGCTTGCCGCCATAGGCCTTGGCAAGCGCCGCGTCGAACACGCGCACGCTCGCGGCCCAGATGTCCGGCCCTGTGCCGTCGCCACGGATGAAAGGGATCACCGGATCATCCGGCACGGTGAGTTTCCCTGCTTTGATGGAGATCTTGCCGCCCGGCGGCGGAGTGAGGTTGTTGTAGGCCACGTGTTTTCCCTTTGATCTGATGGTTCAATGCCCTGTCGAGCTGGACGGCAGAACTACGAAATCGCGACCAGTTTGTGATCCGAGACTTGCGCCGACGGCTGGAGGTAAGCCCTGACCAAAGCAACCGTGTTCTCGATGGTCAGGCCGTACTTGCGGCGCAATTCCTCTTGGGAACTGGCGTGCTCAATGAATTGATCCGGCCAGCCGATGCGCACGACCGGCGTCGTAATGCCCTTCTCGCTGAACAATTCCAACACCGCGGAGCCGTAACCGCCCATGAGCGCATGATCTTCCAAAGTCACAACGACCTCCGCAGTGCGTCCAAAAAACTCATGCGTGCCGGCATCGAGGGGTTTCGTAAAGCGCGGGTTGATGACGGCAGCGTCGAAGCCTTCTGCAGCGAGTTGCGCGGCGGCTTTGCGCGCGAGCGAATTCAGATTGCCCAATCCGAAAACCGCCACCTTGTGTTTTCCGTTGGCGGCAAAGTTTTGGATCACTTCAGCCTTGCCGACTTCGATCAATTTCGGCTGGTCTTTGATCGGCACGCCTTCCGCCGCGCCGCGCGGGTAGCGGATGAACGTGGGATGTTGCTGATGCGTGCCGGTAAACATCATGTCCACCAGTTCGTCCTCGTCCTTTGGCGCCATGGCGATCACGTTGGGCAGGCAACGGAGGTAGGCGATGTCGAACAGGCCGTGATGCGTCGGACCATCGTTGGCCGAAAGACCGGCGCGGTCCATGCAGAACATCACCGGCAAGTCCTGCAAACAAACGTCGTGATGGAGGCAGTCGTAGGCGCGCTGCAGAAACGTCGAATAAATCGCGCAGACTGGATGAAGGCCCATGGTCGCCATGCCCGCCGCGAACAGGACGGCGTGCTCCTCGGCGATGCCGACGTCGTAATAGCGGTCGGGCAGCGCCTTCTCGAGGTGCTTGAGGCCCGTGCCGCTGGGCATCGCGGCGGTGATGCCGACGAGCGTGTTGTTCCGCTGACAAAGTTTTACGAGCGCCTGGCCGAACACGTCTTGATAATTCGGCGGCGCGCCAGGTTTGGGCGCGGGGGTTTCACCGGTCCGCGCGTCGTAGGGGCCGAGGCCGTGAAATTTTTCCGGAAACTTCAGCGCCGCCTCGAAGCCCTTGCCCTTCTGGGTGAGCACGTGAATGACGATCGGATGATCACAGGTTCTGGCGAATTCCAGCGTGGTGATCAACAATGGCAGATTATGCCCGTCAATCGGACCGAGGTAGCGGACGCCCATCTCCTCAAACAGGACCGGGCTGCCGTAACCGCCGCGACCGTCTGCATCGGGCGAGAGGTTCTTCTGTTTCATGCCGACCTCGGCAATGGCGCCCTTGAAGCCCTCCTCGGCCTTGTGCGCGAGTTTCAGCGCCACGTCGCCCTTCGGCAGGCGCAGGAGGAACCGCTCAAAATCCTTCGCCAGTTTGTTGTAGGACGGATTCGTGATGAGCTTGTTGAGGTAGCCGGAGATGGCGCCGACGTTTTTCGCAATGCTCCATTCGTTGTCGTTCAGGATGCCGATGAATTTTTTCGTCGTGTGCGCCAGGTTGTTCAGTGCTTCGAAAGTGATGCCGTTGGTGAGCGCGGCGTCGCCGAAAATGCAGACGATGTTTTCGTTCGTCCCGGCCCGGTCGCGCGCCGCGCACATGCCCAGCGCCGCCGACAACGCCGTGCCTGCGTGGCCGGCGCCGTAACAATCGTGCGGGCTTTCGCTGCGCAGCGCGAAACCGTTCAAGCCACCGGTCTGGCGGATGGTCTGGAAGCGGTTTTTCCGCCCGGTCAGCAGCTTGTGAACATAGACTTGATGGCTGACGTCCCAAACGAACTTGTCCTTTGGCGTGCTGAAGACCCGATGCAACGCGATGGTCAGTTCGACGACTCCCAGATTGGGTCCGAGATGCCCGCCGCCCCGGGCGAGGCCGGTGATCAACTCCTGCCGGATTTCTTCAGCCAGTTGCAACAACTGCTCCATCGTGAGTTTCTTCACGTGCAGCGGTTCATCCACCATGTCGAGGTAACGGCTCATAGGATCAGTCCAAAGTCTCTCGTCCAACGACCAAAGTCGCCCGCGTCAACTTTCCGACAACTCGGGCGAGAGCGGTTTCAATTTCAATTCGCCGCCGGCGGCTTTTTCCAACTGCTGAATCTTCAATTCCGCCTCGGCCAGTTTTTCCTGGCAAACCTTCGCCAGCTTGGTGCCTTCCTCGTACTTGGCCAACAGCGTTTCGAGCGGCAAATCGGCGGACTCCATCGCCTCGACGATCTCCTCAAGGTTTTTCAGGGCCTCCTCGAACGGGAGGTTGCCCTTCGCGCCCTGGCTTTGGCCGGCGGCTTTGGACGGATTCGGCACGGCGGGGACATTAGGGCAAACCGCGCCTGTCGTCCAGCCCGCACTCGACCTGCCGGCTGGATTGCCCGCTTGCCTTTCGTCCACCGTGTGCATAATTGGGTGACCATCGTTTCATGTGGTCGAAGTTCAATGCCGTGAAGCGCGCCGGGACAGCCGTCCTCCTCGGCGCTTTCGTTTTTCATTCCAGCGCGCGGGCCCAGACCGTGGTGCCAACCAACGCGACGGTACGCGTGATGGCGTCGAACCTGACTTCTGGCAACAACCAGCGTTACGAAACGCCTGGCCTCAACATCGTGAAGGGGCTTAATCCGGACATCGTCGCGATGCAGGAGTTTAACGTCAGCAATCAGTTCGGCATCAACACAACTGGCGCGTTCAGCAACATGATCGCCACGACTTTCGGGACAAATTTCGTTTATTTCCGCGAGAACGGCCACTCCATCCCCAACGGCGTCATCAGCCGCTATCCAATCCTAGTCAGCGGTTCGTGGGCGGACAGCGACACGGGAGTCAACGACCGCGGTTTCGCCTGGGCACAGCTTGATCTGCCCGGCACGAACGATCTTTACGTTGTCAGCGTGCATCTCAAGGCGAGCAGCGGAGCCGATAATGAAGCGCGTCGCGCCGCGGAAGCCTCGGAGATCAAAGCCCTGATCAGCACGAACTTCCCCGCCGACGCCTGGGTCATCGTCGCCGGGGACATGAACCTCTACGCCGAAACCGAATCCGCGATCACCACCTTCAAAACCTTCCTGAGCGACAGCCCTGTTCCCGCCGACCAGAATGGCGGCACCAACACCAACGCGGGCCGGACCGAGCGGTATGACCGTGTGCTCCCGAGCTTCTCACTCACAAATCTCCTCGTGGCAGTCGCGATGCCTTCGCGCAATTACACCAACGGTCTGGTGTTTGATTCGCGCGTCTATACGCCGTTGAGCGACGTGCCGCCCGTGGTGTCCACCGACTCGGGCGCGAGCGGCATGCAGCACATGGGCGTCATAAAGGATTTCCGCATCACCTACTACGTTACGAACACCGGCGTCGCGCCGGTCATCACGAATGAGCCGCAAAGCCTGCTTGTCGCGCAAGCCGCCAACGCGACGTTCAGCGTCGTTGCAGGCGGCACGGCACCACTCGCTTTCCAATGGCGGTTTAATGCGGCAAACATCGACGGCGCGACCGGCACCACTTACACCCGCAGCAATTCGCAACCGGCGGACATCGGCAGCTATCAGGTCGTCGTCACCAATGCTTCCGGCGGCGTGACCAGCGTGCCCGCGAGGTTGGACCTGATCGTTCCGCCGCCGAACCTGACGCTGCTTGCGGCAGACGTGTTGCGGTGGGAGGGCCTGAGCAATTTGAACTACAAAGTGCAGGCGAAGACAAACATGGCGGACACGAACTGGAACGACGTCGGCACTGCGGCGTCACCGACGGCGACTGTTAGCTTCACGAATCCCGCCACCGGCACGGACCAGCGCTATTATCGCGTCGTTTATCCATGACCGGAGCGCCGGTCACCGGCCCGGCGCGTTCCGAGAACCGGGTGGCAACGCGCCGGAACGGGGTTCGGCGCTCCGTCACTGTGCGACGCTTTGCACCTCGCCAGTTTTGAGCCGAGTCCTCAAACGCTGTCCTCTTTTGACCACGCTCGCCTCCTGCAGCACCTTGCCGCTCGCCGCATCCATCGTGATCGAGTAACCGCGCGCCAGCACCTGCTCGGGCCCGAGCAGGCGCAACCGCGCCGTGAGCGTGCGAAACCGGGCGGCGTGATCGCGCAAGTGCCGATGACTCGATTCGCGCAACTGCCGCGCCACTACGCGGAACGACTCGCGCCGCTGTCGCACCACCTGACCCGGATTCATCCGCACCAGCCGTCCGGCGAGGTTGTGCCACGCCACGACGCGCTCGCGCGCTCCCTGCCTGGCGCACCACAGCAAACCGGACTGCAAATCGTCGAGGCGTTGCAGCGCCTCGTTCACCCGACCGCGAGGATGGACGCGCCTCAACCGCGCAGCCAGGCCGTCCAAAAACTCCGCGCCCCGGCCGAGACGCTGAAGCGCCAGCAGATGCATCCGCGCCGCGGCCTCGGCCACGAACTCGCGGCTGGCGAACACGCCCTCGGTGATGATCTCCGCCGCCGCGCTGGGCGTGGCCGCCCGCACGTCCGCCACAAAATCGCTGATGGTGAAATCAATTTCGTGACCGACCGCGGAAACCACGGGCAGCGCCGACTCGAAAATCGCCCGCGCCACCACTTCTTCGTTGAACGCCCAAAGATCCTCGAGCGAACCGCCGCCACGGGTGACGAGGATCAAATCCAATCTGGCAGCAGCCGACGTAAGGAGGCTCTGACTTTCCTTCCCGAGTTTGATTGGAGCCTCCTCACGTCGGCTGCCACCAACGTTGAACTCATTCAGCAACCGGATCGCACCGGCGATTTCCTGCGCCGCGCCCTCGCCCTGCACCCGGCAAGGCGCGAGGATGATTTCCAAACTCGGATCGCGTCGCTGGATGACGTGGAGCACGTCGCGAATCGCCGCGCCCGTCGGCGAAGTCACCAATCCGATGCGCCGCGGATATCTCGGCAACGGCCGTTTCCGCTCCGTCGCGAACAAGCCTTCCGCCGCAAGCTTCTGTTTGAGCTTCTCGAAAGCGATTTGCAGCGCGCCCACGCCCTGCAATTCGACGCTGCGCACAATGAGTTGGTATTGTCCCCGCGTCTCATAAACTGTCACGTCGCCTTGCAGCAAAGCTTTCTGTCCATCCGCCAGCAACTCGCGATGCGCAACATGCTCTCGACTGAACAGCACGCAACTTAATTGCGCCCCGGCGTCCTTGAGCGTGAAATAAATGTGCCCGGAAGCCTGCGCGCGCAGGTTGGTGATCTCGCCCTCCACCCACACCTGCCCGACTTCTTTTTCAAGCAGCCGCCGGACCTGCTCCGTCAATTCGCTGACGGACAACACCCGGCGAGTCTGCTCTGTCGGAAAAAGTTCCCCAAAGTCCCATTGTGATTTCGAAGTCCTGCTCATGCGCTTCGCCCGGAGGGCACGAACGGTTTACAGTCCCCACCCTTTGCGATATTCCGTCCGCAAGAATCTGTTCGCCGTCTCTGAGTTGGCGAAACGCAGGTTGGGCCCGTCCCACAGCAGCTTTTTCGTGGTCAATTCCTGGCGCATCTGCTGGCGCAACGCCACGTTGCCGAGCAGGACGGCTTCGGTCAACGGCCCGGCCCAGTCGAAATTCGAACCGCCGGGCGGGCCGCCTTTGCACGCGCCGATCCACTCCTGATAATGTCCCACCGAGCGCGGCAGCTTTTTCGGTGGTTCGCCGTACTCCTTTGCCCGGGACTCCGGGAGGAGCGTGTATCGCCGCCGGGACTCTCCAGGTTGGGTCAGGATTTTGCCCTTGTCGCCGATGAACAAGTGTCCGTTCGCGCCCATCTCGCGACCCGCTTCCAGTTCTTCGGGGCGCGACGGCCGGCATCCGCCGTCGTACCACGCGAGTTTCAACGGCGGCATGTCACCGCGCCCCGGGAACTGGTAGGTGACCATGGAGGCCAGCGGATAGGTCTCGTCGTTCACCCGGGTGGAACTCGCCTCGACACTGAGCGGGGGCCCGAGCTTGAGCGCGCGGAACACCGGGTCCAGCGCGTGACAGCCGATGTCGCCCAAAGCACCGGTGCCGAAATCCCACCAGCCGCGCCATACGAAGGGGGCATACGCCGGGTGATAGGGCCGCTGCGGCGCCGGCCCCAGCCACAACTCCCAATCGAGCGTCCCGGGCACCGCCGGCGTGTCGTTGGGACGCGGAACGCCCTGCGGCCAATACACGTTGAACAAGCCGTTGGAAGGGCGGTCGGTCCACACGTGAACTTCACGCACCGGACCGATGGCGCCGTCCCAGATCAATTCGCACAGGCGGCGGGTTTCCTCGGAGGCCTGGCCCTGGTTGCCCATCTGGGTGGCGGCCTTGTGCTCGCGCGCGGCTTGCGCCAGTTGCCTGGCTTCCCACACCGTGTGCGTGAGCGGCTTCTCGCAATAGACGTGTTTGCCGGCCTTGATCGCCGCCATCGCAATGATCGCGTGCTGATGATCCGGCGTCGCAACGACCACCGCGTCAATGTCCTTCCGCTCCTCCAGCATTTTTCGATAGTCCTTGAAGACTTGCGCCTTGGGATAACGTTTGAAGGTGCGCGCGGCATAAGCGCTGTCCACGTCGCACAACGCCACGATGTTCTCGCTCTCCATCTGCGACAGATCACTCGCGCCCTGGCCGCCGACGCCGATGCCGGCGATGTTCAGTTTTTCGTTCGGCGATTTCGCGCCACCCCGCCCGAGGACGTGGCATGGGACCACCATGATGGTCGAAGCCGCCGCGAGTGCCCCGGAAATGAACCGCCGGCGCGAAACGCCTGCGCCGCGGGAGCCAGTCTCCCTTTCCGAAATCCTTGGCCGCATACGCCCCTCCTTGAGTTTGTCACTTCAACTCTTTGATTCTGATATTCCGAAACCAAACCGTCCCGTGATCGCCCTGCAAAAAGATCGGCCCGGGTTGGTCGTGGCTTTCGTCAAGCTGTCCCCCGGTGCCCTTCTTGCACTCGACGTTGTCATGCGTCTTGACGCCGTTGTGGATGACCGTGATCCGGTCGCCGATGATCGTCGCCTCGACCGTCTGCCATTCGCCGGCGGGCTTGGAGACAAATTTATCCGGCGCTTTGAAGTTGTAGAGCGAGCCGTTGCCAGTTTTGGTGGCGGCCCCGCTGGCGTGATCACCGAGGATCTGAATCTCATAACGGCCCCGCAGGTAGAAGCCGCTGTTGGAATCGTTCGGCACCATGTATTCGTACTTCACGGTGAAGTTCATGAACTTCCGGTCCGTGACCAGGTCCGTGCCGTGTTCGCCCTTGTTGACGGTGTTTTTGAGGATGCCGTTTTCGACGGACCAACTGTTGTGGCCGTCCGCCTTGCGCAAGTGCCAGCCGCCAGTGTCCTTGCCGTTGAAGAGCGAACGGAAACCGTCGTCATCCGCCGCGCGAACCAGTGCCAGAGCCGTGATGAGGAGTGCGAGTGTGATAAGTGTGCGTTTCATGGTGAGGGGAGTTTTTCTGTTTTTGAGTCGAGACATCTTTCAATGACCCTGCCGACGTAACCGACGTGGGTTTCATAGCCGATTGCGGGCGGGCGTCAAGGATCGTCCATCGCTGCAAAACCTGCTTGCCAGACTGTGACCCGATTTTGCCCTGGCTCAGGCAGGAACCGTCAGCCACGGGGCAATTTGAACTTGGGGCATTGGCCCAAAAACCTGGCCGGGTTTTGGAGGATCACCTTTTCAATCGCCAGAGCGGCATGTCCGCGCCGGCTCATTTCCAGAGCGGTCTTGGGCACGGCAAGCGGATCGCTGACGCCCCAATCGCACGCGCTGTTCATCCAGAGGCGTTCGCTGCCGTGGACTTCGAGGATGTCAATCGCGCGGGCGGGCGTGCATTTCGTTTCCGGATAAAGCGTCATGCCGGCCCAATGCCCGCGATCCAGCACCAGCCTCACCGTGTGCTCCTCGACATGATCAATGATGACGCGCTCGGGGCGGACGCGCCGGTCGTTCTTGAGCAAGTCCAGAATCAGGCGCGTGCCCTTGAGCTTGTCCTCCAAGTGCGGCGTGTGAACGAGAATGAGTTGATCATGCCGCGCGGCGAGGTCCACGTGCCGTTCGAGAACCTTCAGCTCGTTGCGCGAATTCTTGTTCAGCCCGATTTCGCCGATGCCGAGCACGTTGGGCCGGTCGAGAAACTGTGGGATCAGCGCAATGACCTCTTCCGCGAGCGTCACGTCCTCGGATTCCTTCGGATTGATGCAAAGCCAGCAGAAGTGGGCGAGGCCGAATTTGGCCGCGCGTTTCGGCTCGTGCTCGGTGAGCTGGCAGAAGTAATCGTAGAATCCGGCGGGCGAACTCCGGTCGAATCCCGCCCAGAACGCCGGCTCGCACACCGCGGCGCAGCCCGCCGTGGCCATCCTCACGTAATCGTCCGTGACGCGGCTGACCATGTGGGCGTGGGGTTCGATGTAGCGCAAGCAGGTTGAGAGTTGATGGTTGATGGCTGGCAGCAAACTTATTCTGCTCGTTCGGGCGTGATTCTTGGTCGGTGTTGCGTGGTGCGTGGTGCGTGAACCATCAGTGATTGGCTCCCGGCTATCGGCCATTCCCTCCGGGCCACGCGCCGCACGCGGCCTTGGTGGTCGCGGTGGGGATCGGTTTCCTGGTCGGATCACTGAACGCAAGCAGGACGCGGGCGGCGCGCGACTTTCTCTTTCCGGCGAGTGCCCGCGTGGCTTTGCGGAATGTCTGCAGCCGGAAGTCGTCGCTGCCGCGCATCCGCTCGACGCGGTCGAGGAAGGCGGCGATTTCAATCAGCTTGTGCCGCGCGTCGAGGAAATACAGATCGAGAACTTGCTGCCGTGTCAGAAGTTTCATTGGCGGCACTATACCGCACTGGTGTTGCCGGGCAACATCCGCTTGGAGATGGGAACGCTTCATGCGTTGACAGGGTTCAGGCCTTTGCTAGAGTCGCCCGCGTTTCTGTGGAGATTCTTCCAACGAAATTCGTAGGGTTCACCACGAGCGATTTGAACTCAGAGATCGGATACTGTTTATGGCCAAAGCACCGAAATCGAAAAAACACGTTTATCTCTTTGGAAACAAAAAAGCCGACGGCAACGGGTCCATGAAACCGTTGCTGGGCGGCAAAGGCGCGAACCTCGCCGAGATGGCGCGCATCGGATTGCCGGTGCCGCCCGGCTTCACCATCACGACTGAAGTCTGCACCCATTATTACGCGAATAAGCGCACGTATCCCAAAGACCTCGACGCGCACGTCAGGACGGGCGTCGCCCATATCGAGAAAGTCATGGGTGTGAAGTTTGGCGACCGGTCGGCCATGCCGCTGCTCGTTTCCGTCCGCTCCGGCGCACGCGATTCGATGCCCGGAATGATGGACACCATCCTCAACCTCGGACTGAACGACGCGACCGTGACTGCGCTGGTGGCCGCCACGCGCAACGAGCGCTTCGCCTGGGATTGCTACCGGCGCTTCGTCCAGATGTACGGCGATGTCGTCATGGGCGTCCAGAAACGCGCCGGCGAGGATCACGAACCGTTTGAAGTGGTCATCCACGGTTTCAAGCATGACAAGTATCATCGCGACATCGTGGACAGCGAACTGACCGCGGCGGACCAACAGGAACTCGTCGCGCGCTTCAAGGCGTTGATCAAGGAACACTCCGGCCAGGAATTTCCGCAGGACCCGTGGAAGCAACTTTGGGGCGCCGCCGGCGCCGTGTTCGGCTCGTGGATGAACGACCGCGCCATCGTCTATCGCCGCAAGTACAGCATCCCCGGCGAATGGGGCACGGCGGTCAACATTCAGGCGATGGTGTATGGCAACACCGGAGACACTTCCGGTTCCGGCGTGGCGTTCACCCGCAACCCGGCCAACGGCGTGAAAGAGTTTTACGGCGAGTTCCTCATCAACGCCCAGGGTGAGGACGTCGTCGCCGGTGTCCGCACGCCCGAACCGGTGGCGCAACTGGCCAAGGAAATGCCCGCCGCCTACAAGGAACTCGACCGCATCCGCGCGACGCTCGAAAAACATTTCAAGGACGTGCAGGACTTCGAGTTCACGATCCAAGACCGCAAGGTCTTCATGCTCCAGACGCGGAATGGCAAACGCACCGCCATGGCCGCGCTCAAGTTCTCCATGGACATGGTCCGGGAGAGGCTCATTGACTGGAAGACCGCCATCCGCCGCAACCCCGCCGATCAATTGGACCAACTCCTGGCGCCGATCTTCGATTCAAAGGCCGAGAAGGCGGCGACGGTCATCGCCAAGGGTCTGCCCGCCGGACCGGGCGCCGCCTCCGGCAAAATGTATCTTAACGCCGATCGCGCCGTGGCCGCCGCTGCGCGCGGTGAGAAGGTGCTGCTCGTCCGCAACGAAACCACGCCGGAAGACTTGCGCGGCATGATCGCGGCAGAGGGGATCCTCACGGCCAAAGGCGGAGTCAGTTCGCACGCGGCGCTTGTCGCCCGCCAGATGGGCAAGGTTTGCGTGTGCGGCGCCGGGGCGTTGCAGGTTGATTACGACGCCAAGACGCTTTCGGTGGACGGCCAGTCCTGGAGCGAGGGCGATAACCTTTCGATCAATGGCACGGCAGGCTGTGTCTATCCGGGCGAGATCAAGACCGCCGCTTCCGTGATCGTCCAGGTGCTGATCGAGAAATCGCTCGATGGAAAAACCAGCGAGACTTACAAGATGTTCAAGACGCTGATGGACTGGTGCGCGAAGGTCACAAAGCTTCAGGTCCGCACCAACGCCGACACGCCCGAGCAGACCGAGAACGCCATCGCGTTCGGCGCCACCGGCATCGGCCTCACGCGCACCGAACACATGTTTTTCGAGGGCAACCGCATTGACGCCATGCGGGAAATGATTCTGGCGGACAACCTCGACGACCGGAAGCAGGCCCTTGCGAAGTTGCTGCCGTATCAACGCGAGGATTTCGTCGGCATCTTCAAGGCGCTCAAAGGCCATCCGGCCACAATCCGCTTCCTCGATCCGCCGTTGCACGAGTTCCTCCCGAACGAGGATAAAGCCCAGCAAGACCTGGCCGCGAAAATGGGCGTGCCGGTCGAAAAGATACAGCAGCGCGTCAACGAACTGCACGAGTTCAATCCGATGCTCGGCTTCCGCGGCTGCCGGCTCGGCATCGTCTATTCGGAGATTTCCGAGATGCAGGCCCGCGCCGTCTTCGAAGCCGCCGCCGAGGTGCAGAAGGCCGGCGTCAAAGTGAAGCCCGAAGTCATGATCCCGCTCGTCGGCTTCAAAAAGGAACTCGATCTCCAGGTCGAAGTCGTCCATCGCGTCGCCAGGGAAGTCATGGCCGAGAAGAAGGTGAAGCTGAACTATCTCGTCGGCACCATGATCGAAGTGCCGCGCGGCGCGCTCACGGCGGACGAGATCGCGCGGACCGCCGAGTTCTTCAGCTTCGGCACCAACGACCTCACGCAAATGTGCCTGGGCATGAGCCGCGACGACTCGGGTTCGTTCCTGCCCGGCTACACCGAACTGGAAATTGTGAAGACGAATCCGTTCGCCTCGATTGACCAGACAGGCGTGGGCCAGCTGATGCAGATTGCGGCGAAGAAAGGCCGTTCGACGCGACCGGACATCAAGCTCGGCATCTGCGGCGAACACGGCGGCGACCCGGCCAGCGTGAAGTTTTGCCACAAACTGGGGCTGACGTATGTGAGTTGCTCGCCGTTCCGCGTGCCGGTGGCGCGTCTGGCGGCGGCGCAGGCGGCGCTGGAAGAGACGGCGATCAAGAAGGCGCGAAAGTAAAGGCTTCCCTGCGGCGCGCAACCCGGCGAGCTCGTGGGTCCCTCCCGTCGAGCCGAGGCCGCCTCGCCACGAAACCCAAGCCTGCGCCCAGCTCGATTCAACCGCGGTTCAGAAGGGCCGCGGCCTGGCTCCAAACGATTGCACGAACAGTCTCCACCGGGGCGACGGCGTCAATCACGCGCACGCGCTGCGGTTCGGCGTCGGCGACGGCCCGGTAGCCCCGCGCAACCCGCTCGAAGAACGAACGATCCGCCTCCTCCATCCGGTCGCGCACGAAGGGCAGCGTCGCCTGCCGCGAGCGCAGCCGTTCGGCGCTGACTTCTGGTGGCACCATCAGCAGCAGCGTCAAATCCGGCCGGGTGTCTCCAACCGCGAGGTCAATCACGCGCTGCACGGCGGCGAGGTTCAGTTGCCGGCCATAACCCTGGTAGGCAGTGGTCGAATCATAGAAACGGTCGCTCACCACGATTTCACCGCGCGCCAGGGCGGGGCGGATCAATTCGCGCACAAGTTGGGCGCGACTGGCGTTCATCAACAACATCTCGGTCTCCCATGTCATCGCTGAATTGTCCTTGCTGTGCTTCAGGGTGTGGCGGATTTCCTCGCCGATGGGTGTGCCGCCCGGTTCACGCGTCACGCGAACCACGCGGCCAGCCTGACGCAGGCGTTCGGCCAGCAGCGTCACCTGGGTGGACTTGCCGCTGCCCTCGGTGCCCTCGAACGTGATGAACAAGCCCTTCACGAGAGAATGAAATCAAAGTTTCTTCAGCTTCAGGCCCTTCGGTGAGTCATCAATGATCCAGCCCTTGGCCAATAGTTCAGCGCGAAAAGCGTCTGCCTTTCCAAAGTCCTTCTGCTTGCGTGCAAGCGCGCGCGCTTCGGCCAAGGCCACAATGTCAGCCGGAATTTCAATTTGGCTTTGAGAGCCAACTCCGAACACGTTATCAACCGTCGTCCAAGCTTGTATGGCCGCCTCTGCTCCTTCCGGCGTGAATGCATTCTCGGCTAGTCGGCGATTTGTTCCGCGAACCCAATCAAATACCGACCCCCAAGCCCCGGAAATGTTTAGATCGTCATCTAACTTTGAAGTGAAGTCCGGCACAAGGCGTGACTCCTCTTCATCCGATACTTCTCTTCTCACGAATTTTACTTCCGCCCCGGCGGTTTCCCGCAATTTTCCTAAGCACTCGTCAATGCGTGCTAGTGTGGTGCGCGCGGCCTGCAAGCCTTCGACTGTAAAATTGAACGTCTCGCGATAGTGCGCGGTGAGCAACGAGTAGCGGATTTCCCGACCGGTGAAGCCCTTTGCCAGCAAATCGCGCAGCGTGAAGAAGTTTCCGAGCGACTTGCTCATCTTGCGACCCTCGACCAACAGGAACGCGCCGTGCAGCCAGTATTTCACGAACCGCTGCCCGTTGGCCTGCACACCCGCGCCTTCGCTTTGCGCGATTTCGTCCTCGTGATGTGGGAACTTCAAATCCTCGCCGCCGATATGGAGGTCGAAGCTCGGGCCGAGCACCTTCATGCTCATCGCCGAACATTCGATGTGCCAGCCGGGCCGGCCTTCGCCCCATGGGCTGGGCCAAAACACGTCGCCGTCCTCGGGCACACGCGCCTTCCACAACGCGAAGTCGGCCACCGACTCCTTGTCGTATTCGTCCGCCGCCACGCGCTCCCCGACGCGCAATTCGTCGAAGTTCAGCTTGAGCAACTGGCCGTAGGTGCCGCCGCAGCCGCGATACTTTTCGATGGAAAAGTAAACCGAGCCGTCCGCCGCCTGATAAGCGATGGCGCGTGCGATGAGTTTTTCGATGAGCGAGATAATTTCGGGGATATGCTCCGTGGCACGCGGCCTGACGTGCGGCAGGCGGCAGTTCAACGCCTTCAAATCGTCGAGGAACGCGGCCTCGTATTTGCCGGTGAACTCGCGCAGCGGCGTTTTCGTCTCCCGGACGCGCTTGATGATTTTGTCCTCCACGTCGGTGATGTTCATCACGTGGCGCACGTCGTGACCTTTGAATTCGAGGTAGCGCCGGACGAGGTCGCTGAAGACGAACGTTCGCCAGTTGCCGATGTGGGCGAAGTCATAGACCGTCGGCCCGCAGCAGTACATGCCGACCTTTTTGCCGGCGGGATCGAGCGGCGCGAAATCCTGCACCGAGCGCGACAGCGTGTTGAAAAATTTCAAGCCCATGCCAAAACGCGCCGGAGAGTAAGGCGCGTTTCGGGAAAGAAAAAGTGAAAAGCGAACGGGAGGTGACTGCAAAGCAGGGCGCGTCACCCCGTGCGCGCCGTTGTGGGTGTTTGGACGACGGCGCGCACCGAAGTGACACGCCCGGCCACGAACACCGGTCACTGCCCGGTTTTTGGGGGCGTGGCTTTAGCGGTGGTGTTGGTAATGGTGTTCGCCAACGGCGACGGTTCGGCCCCCATTTTTTCCAGTCGCTGGATTTGCCGCTGTTCGACCAGTTTCAACTCGCGTCTCAGGCTGCCGAGTTGCCGCATGTTGAAGTTAATGTAGAGAAGCATGATGGCCACGATGGCCAGCAGCGCGATGACGAGGAATCCGCGTTCACCGCGGCGGGCGCTGGCCTTGCAGCGCCAGAACGATTCTTGGTGCGGAGAAATCTTCATGGCTGGTTTCCGGTGTTCGGCACGGCGAAGAACGTAAACAGCGGCTTCACCCGCGCCGACTTGCGCACGGGCTGCAACTCCAATTCCCAACGCCACGCGGTCACGTGTGTGCGCGGGTCGCTGGTGATTTGTGAGCTTTGAACTTTCGAGAGCAGGACGATCCACGGGGCACCTGCGCCGGTTTTGCGCCAGACTTGCGCGTCCGCAAATTTGTAGGCGACTTCGCGGTCGCGCTGCGGAATGTGAATGGCGTGCTCTGCCTCGACGAACTTGATCGCGCTCGTGGCTGCACGGACGTCCGCCCGCCAAAGCTCTCCGGCACGGACGGCGCGTGTGATGTCGGCGGCGTTCCGGCGCAGGCCCTTCATATTGTCGAAGCAATGGTAGAACGCGACCATCGCCACCCCGAGCAATACCATGAGCAGGCCGATGTAAACGAGACACTCGATGATAGTGAAGGCGTGCGAACGCGGTTCACGATCGCTTCGGATGACAGCAGGAATGCTCATTTGACCGTCACCTCCCGCACGACTCTGCCGCCCTGATCTTTTTCGGACGGCAACCATTCGAGGCGCAATCGTCGTCCCGTGAGCGTGAGTTGGAATTGTCCCGAGTTCAGGTTCATTGCCGCGAGCGAATGCGGCGCGTATTCCTGCGCGCCTTCCTTGAACGAGCGCCATTCGCCGGCCAGCAGCACTTCCACTTCGCCGTCCACGATTTCCATCGCCACGGCGCGGTTGTAGCACGCGCGGAGATATTTCGTCTCTTGCGCGAAGGAAAACGCGAGCGGGAACAGCGCCACGGCGAGGATCGCGACGGCGACCATCAATTCGGTCATCAACGCGCCCTGTTCCTTCGCGCGCGACGGTTTGCTGGGGCGCGTCACTCCGTGCGCGCAGCCGGCTTGGGCAGGCGATCTGAACGGCGCGCGCGGAGCGACGCGCCCTAGCATGCATTGCGAGGTAACTCTCACCATAGTACCCCTCCGTTGATGATGGACACGAGCACCGCGAATACCGTGGTCACGACGAAGCCCACGAACAGGCCGTTGAACAGCACCAGCGCCGTCGTGATCGCGTGCGCGGCGGCTTGCTCCAGTTGAAATGCTTTCGCGTCGAGTGCTTCATGCCAGCCGGTGAGCGCTTTCAGGAAGCTGCCGTGCGCGTGGCTGGCGTTGGCGAGCCGCCAGCGGAATTCGCCCGCGTCGTCTAGAGCCTCGACGGCTTGCGTCAGGGTCAAGCCGCGTTGCAGGCCGGCCACGGTGCGTGCGGCGCGGGCGCGGAAAACCCGGTTGGCCGTGCAATCGGCGGCCAGCGTCACCGCTTCCGCCTCAGGCATCCCGGCGTCGAGCAGGATGGCGAGCATGACGGAGAAATCGCGTTGCATCCGTTTGCGTCGCGACGGCAGGCGGAAATGAACCTGATGCAGCACTGGCAGCCACTCGCCGGCGCGCGGCCCGGACACGTAGAGGAACGCGGCGGACCACAACAGCAGCATCGGGATCGCCAGCATCGCCGCGAACGCGAGACGATGCTCGATCAAAAAGTGCAGCCGGGCGGATTGCGGGGCGACCATGCCTTCCAGCACCTGCGGAAGGACAGGCAACACTCTGATCGAAATGAAACCGAACAGGACGAGCAACACGGGCGTGACTACGAAGGCCAGCGCCACGGCGTAGTTGGTCGCGCCGTGCGTGTGCGAAACCGCGTCGCGGAGCATTTGCCGGCAGGCTGGCAGGACTTTTTTCAAGTCGCCGATCCGTTCGCCGGCCTTGAGCATGGCAGCGACTTGTGGCGGGAGCAGGCGCGGCACATCGGCGAGGGCGTCGCTGAGGCGCCTCCCGGCTTGCAGGCACGAGGCGAACGGGGCGAATCGGCCGCCGAGGACCCCGCCACGACGCTGCGAAATGAAAATCAATCCCTCCTCGACGGGTTGGCCGCGGTCGAGCGCGACTTCGATGATGTCAAGAAAGAGCCGCGCCCGTTCCGCGCGCCGCATCGGAAGCGTGAGCAGAAAGTGAATCAGATAAAGCCCGCCGGCGATCAGCACTGCGCCCACCGCAAACGCGAGCAGCACGACGATCAAGCTCAACAGGTTTTCGTCAATGAAGTCCATGGTCAATCGAACGCGAACGTGTCTTTGGTTTTCATCCTCCGCCTAATCTTTACCCCCGCCATCACCGATCATGTTCATGAACTGGACGAGCGTGTGGAAAACCGGTTGCACCTGTGAAATGATCATCACGCCGAGCGCCAGCACCGAGCACGGCAGCGCCGAGTAGAGAAACATTTCGGCCCGATGCCTGGCGCGCGCCTGGTAAATCTCCGCCGCGCGCTGAAAGCCGCCTGCCAGATCGTCACCGCGCCCGACGAGCCAGATGAACAACGGCGGAAACGCGCGGCCGGGTTGCGCGAGTTCGGAAAACTTTCCCCGACCGGAAGCGAGCCGTTGTCGCCACGCCGCGAGTTCCGCGCCCGCGCGCGTGCCTGCTTCGAGCCGTTCGACCAGCGCGAGCGCCTGGTCGAGCGGCACGCCGCTGCGCAACATCAACGACATGGCGGAGGCCACTTGGGCGAGGCTGGATTCCTTGAACGCCGGCACGCGCCAGCGCAGTGCGCGCCGTGCAATCGGCGCCCCCAGCACGATGAGCGCCGCTCCCACCGCGCCGCCCAACACCACCGGCGAGAGCCACAACGCCACCTTGACCGCCGGCGGCGCACCGCGGGATGTGATGCCCTCCAGACTCGGCCAGACAAGATTGCCGAGGAGGTAGCCGAGAAAGCACGAGAGCAAAAACGCGGCGACGAGCACGATCATCGGATAAACCAACAACCCTTTCAGCCGCGTCCAGAGATTGTGCCGGCGCTGGTAGTGATCCGCCAGCAACGTGAGCACGCCGGGCAGGTCGTTGCTGCGCGCGCCGACTTCGAGCAGGTGCCGATACAGTTCCGGCAGCCGCGCCGTGCGCACCGCCTCGGCAAGCGGCACGCCTTTGGACAGGCTCGATTCGAGGGATTGCAACTCCGCTTTCAGCGCGCCGTCCCGCATGTCGGCGCTCAGTCGGCGCAACGCGCCTTCCAGCGGGATACCGTCCCGCAGCATCGCCGCGAGTTGTCGATTGAAGAATGCGAATTCGTCGTAGTTCATAACCCGAACACCCGGCGGTATTCCTGTTCATTCGACAGACCCCGTTGCAAAAGCTCACGCGCGGATTCTTCGAGCGGGCGCGGCGGCGTCACGGCGGAGAACTCCTGCGCGTGGATTTGCGCCCGCAACGTGTCGCTCACATTGACCCACTCCACGAGCGGCAGGCGGCCTTGAAAGCCGGTTTGCAAACACGCCGCGCAGCCCGCGCTGCTGCATTGCCGGCAGAGCGCGCGCATCAGACGCTGATTCAACACCAGTTGCACCGCCGATGCGATTGCCGAGCGGTCCGCGCACAATACCGCGAGCCGCTCGAACACGCCGCGGCACGAACCGGCGTGCAGCGTCGAGATGACCAGATGACCGGTCAGCGCCGCGCGCACGGCGATCTTGGCGGTTTCCTCGTCGCGAATCTCGCCGATGACGAGCACTTGCGGGTCTTGGCGCAGCAAATGCCGCGCGGCTTTCGCGAAATCCAGTCCGCGCGCCTCGTTCACCTCGGTCTGCATGATGCCGGGCACGATTTGCTCGGCCGGGTCTTCAACGGTGATGACGTGCCGCCCGCCCAACTCGGCCAGATAGCGCAGGCAGGCGTAAATCGTGGTCGTCTTGCCGCTGCCTGCCGGGCCGGTGAGCAAGAGCAGGCCGGTGGTCGAGCGGAGGAACCTCTCCAACTCGGCAAACGCACCAGCGGGTAGATCGAGTTCGCCCAGCTTTCTCACCGCAGACGAATTGAACAGCCGCAACACGATCTTCTCGCCGGTGACGGTGGGGTACGTGGCCACACGAATGTCGTTCTGGCTGCCGAGTTCCGCGCGGTCAATCCGCCCGTCCTGCGGCAGGGAATCCTGATAGGTCTTGAGCCGCGCGAGGAATTTGATGCGACCGAAAACGCGCTCGGCGACCTGGGCGGGAATTTCGCTGGCGGGTGTGACAACCCCGTCGAGGCGGAAGGCAACTTCCATCAACTTGCCCCGCATTTGGAGGTGGATGTCGCTCGCGCCGGCGCGCTCGGCGCGGTGGACGAGGTCCTCCAGAATTTCCGGGGCGGAACTGTCTTCCGCGCCATTTCTGTTTGGACTGGCTTTCAGTTTTCCCATCGCAAGAGAACCCGCGTGCAAGTCTCGCATCTGGTGGTTTTGACCGGGCGACGCGCGGATCGTCACGCGCTGATATGGCCTTCCTTTGAATTGGACGACAGTTGCAAAGCCATACGGCTTCGGCTACAAACGCCACGGTCACACTTGGGCCGCCTATGTTCCCGCAAGCCAATCTTCCGCTCCAAACCGCGAGCTTCCCTTTCGGCCTGGTACTGTTGGTTGCCGCTCCCGTCTATGCCGCCGAGCTGCCAAGAGAAATCCTCCTCTGGCCGAATGGCGCGCCCGGCTCGGAAGGCAAGACCGGCGAAATGAAAGTCCGCATCGCCGAGCGCGGCGAGCGCGTCCTCTCCAACATCCACAAACCCAGCCTCACGCCCTATCTGCCGCCACCGGACAAGGCCACGGGCTGCGCCGTCATTGTTGCACCGGGCGGGGGACATCGCGAACTCTGGTCCGACCACGAAGGCCACAACATCGCACGCTGGCTCAGCGAACGCGGCATCGCGGCGTTTGTGCTGGCGTATCGCCTTGCGCGCGAGACCAACTCCACATACACCGTGGACGACCACGCGCTCGCCGACATGCAACGCGCCCTCCGTCTCGTGCGCAGTCGCGCCACCGAATGGGGCATCGCCACCAACCGCATCGGCGTGATGGGCTTTTCCGCCGGCGGCGAAGTCGCCTTCCTCTCCGCCCAGGGCGACAGCGTCGCCAGGCAAAACGCTGACGCGGGCAAACCCCTCACCCGACCTTCGGCCACCCTCTCCCCATCCGATGGGGAGAGGGACGGGGTGAGGGGCGACTCCAGTGACATGATCAATCGCCAGAGTGCGCGGCCAGATTTCCAAGCGTTGATTTACCCGGGGCGCTCGCAACGGATCGAGCCCGCCACCAATTCGCCGCCGGTGTTCCTGGTTTGCGGCTACAACGACCGGCCCGACATCTCGGAAGGCCTGGCCGGCGTGTATCTCAATTTCAAACAACTCAAAGTGCCCGCCGAACTACACATCTACGCCGGGAGCGGCCACGGCTTTGGCCTGCGGGCGAATGACCCCAAACCTGCCGGCAAATGGATCGAACGCTTCGAGGAATGGCTGGCCGACAGTGGGTTTTTGAAGAAATAATGAGGCTTGTGAATCAGCGTTACAGTCGCAATCACGGAACGGAGCGCGGCGTTCACGCCGCTTCAACTCGCGAAGGCCAAGCGGGCTTGGAGTTTTCAGTGCTGCCCGTTTTGCATCGGTGAAGCGGCGTGAACGCCGCGCCCCATCACGCAATTAGACGAGTATCAATAGAAACCAGGCATGATGACCTTTCGCCAACTCGCCGCCGAACCGGCCACTTTACCAACACGGACGGCGTGGTATCTGACCGATCTCGCCGAAGCGCGCGGCAAGCAGGAGTTGTTCACGCGCCAGTCGCCCCAAAAGCTCAAGGTGCTGCGCGAGCACGCCCTGATTGAAAGCGCCATTTCCTCCAATCGCATTGAAGGGGTGGAAGTGGACAAGTCGCGCGTGGCCACGCTCATCTTCGGCAAACCCGCGTTGCGCGACCGCGACGAAGAGGAAGTGCGCGGCTACCGCGACGCCCTGAAGCTCATTCACGAAACCGGCGCGAAGCTGCCCATCAACGAGGCGACCATCAAGCGACTCCACAAACTCTGCCGGGGCGAAATCTGGGACGCCGGCGCATACAAGGAAAAAGACGTGGACATCATCCAGACCTACGCCGATGGCCGCAGCCGGGTGCGCTTCAAAACCGTTCCCGCCCGCAAGACGCCCAAAGCGATGGCCGAAATGATCGAGTTGTGGGAACGCGGCATGAAAGAGAAATGGCTTCCGTCCTTGGCACTCGCCACCGCGCTCAACCTGGATTTTCTTTGCATCCATCCGTTCCGCGACGGCAATGGCCGCGTGTCGCGGCTGCTGTTTCTGCTCGCGTGCTATCACTGCGGCATTGAAGCCGGGCGCTACATCAGCCTGGAGCGCCTCGTCGAGCAGAACAAGGAGCGATACTACGAAGTGCTGGAGCAGAGTTCCCAATGCTGGCACGAGGGCAAACACGACCCGTGGCCGGCGATGAACTTCCTGCTGTTCATCCTCGCGCAAGCGTGCAAGGAATTCGAGCAGCGCGTTGGCCAGCTCAAATCACCGCGCGGCGAAAAGACCGAGGCGGTGCTGGCGGCGATTGATCGCCAGATCAGCACCTTCCGCGTGGCCGACTTGCAGGCCGAATGTTCCGGCGTCGGACTGGACTTGATCCGTCAGGTTCTCGCGCGACTGCAAAAAGAGAAACAGGTCAAGGCCCTTGGCACCGGCCGGGGTGCGAAATGGCAGAAACTGGGAAACTAGGTACTATCCGATCAACTAGGTATTAAACTAGGTATTGAAGAAACGGTTAAGATGTCCAAACAAACCTTGAAAACCAAATCCGCGCAGGAAGGAATTGTCTATGCCAGCCGATAACGAGCCATTGGATCCGCGGGTACAACAATCCTTGCGGAATTGCTATGAATCGCTCCTGAAGCGCGGCGACCTGATCACCAAAGAACAGATGGCTGAATGCTACGCCCTGTTTCGTGAACGATTCGGCCCGGAGCGCCTCAAGAGTTTGGACGGTGAGGTGCTATTGAACACAATGCACGCCCACGGCAATCAGGACAGCTTGGTTTATTGGCTCGAATTCAAGAGCGATAACGAGTTTCCAACCCGCCAGTTCGGTAGTATCGCCGGTGGCAGTGCGCTCAAGTTCGGCCTCTACAAAAACAAGGACTCCGGTGAATGGATGGCCGGGCATCCCACCAACCAAATCACTTTGTCATTAGTCGATGCCATAGCTATTGCGAGAAAGCACCGCGACCAGTTGATCGCCGCCGTGGCCGTAATCCAGGATTTGCCGAGCGGAGCGGACGATCAGACATATCTAGCCTTGCAGAACAAATTGGACGAGATCGCGCCGGATGTGTGCCGCCTTGCATGGGGGCACAAATATGTGAGCCTGATTTTTCCGGACAAGCTGGACGATTTTCACGCTGAATTTTATCAACGGCACAATCTCATCAAATTGCTTCAATTGCCGCCAACGCAACCCGGCTTGTATGTCTCCGCCGGACGTTTCGTCAGCTTTGCGAATCAAATGGGTTGGCCCATGAACCACTTTACCGCTGTGCTCAACGAGCGAAATGGCACCCCAACCAAATACTGGCGCATTGGCACCAAGCTGGGCGAAGAAGGCGACGCTCAAAATGTGTGGCCGGACATGAAAGCAGGCGGCTATGCGGCCATTGGCTGGCCGGAGTTGGGGGATTTGTCCAGCGTGCTCGTCGGGGACAACATAAAGGAAACCATCACAGAAATGCTGATTAAGGCATACCCGAACTATGAGGCGAATGTTGCTTCGCGCAAAGCCGGTGAGATTCGGAACTTCGCCAAGGACATGGATGAGAATGACGTGGTGCTTGCAGCGGACGGCGAGCGGATACTTGGCATCGGCCTGGTCAAAGGCCCATACCGCTTTGATAAGACGCGGCCGGAAGACGCACCGCATCGCCGCCAGGTCGAATGGCATACAACCCTGGAATGGAGATTACCTGTCACGGAAGGGTTGCGAACCACAGTCTGGAAATTGCGAAAGGATGACCGGAACTTCGTGGCTGTGGAACGCCAGTTGTTGGAACCGTCGTTGCCCGCGGCACCCGCAGCCCTAGTCCCAACGCCGGCGCAACCAAAGCCCGTTTCTAAAACTGTGCGCTTGGAAGGCGTCATTCCGGGCAAGTTGCAGGCGATCTTGGAGCGCAAAGGCCAGGCCATCCTCTATGGACCGCCGGGCACCGGCAAAACTTATTGGGGCAAACAGACGGCGCTCGACTTGGCAACCATCGGAGCATTCGGGTGTCTGTATGCCGATCTTACCGCCGAACAGAAAGCCACCGTCAATGGCGATGGCTCAAATTCTGGCCTGTTGCGCTGTTGCACCTTCCACCCGGCCTTCGGCTACGAAGATTTTATTGAGGGCTACCGTCCGCAGAAGAGCACAGTTGGTCAGTTGATCTTTGAAAAGCGCGACGGCATTTTCAAAAAACTCTGCCGCGATGCCGCCGCCTCGAATGAAAAGTTTGTTCTGCTCATTGACGAAATAAATCGCGGCGACATCCCCCGCATCTTTGGCGAGTTGCTGACACTGCTCGAAAAGAATAAACGCGGGCAGGAAGTCATTTTGCCTTTGTCTGGCGATAAATTCTCCGTGCCAGCCAACGTCTTGGTCATCGGCACCATGAATACGGCGGATCGTTCCATTGCATTGCTTGATACCGCATTGCGGCGCCGATTCGGGTTCGTTGAGTTGAGGCCGGATTCGTCAACGCTGGCCGGAGCGATTGCGGGTGAGGCTATTCCTTTGGGTCAGTGGCTCGATGCGTTGAACTCCCGCATCCGTGAACACATCGGCAAGGACGCCCGCAACCTGCAAATTGGCCATGCCTACCTGATGGACGACAATGGAAAGCCGGTCACGGACTTTGTGAGGTTTTCTCGCATCATCGCCGAGGATATTATTCCACTGCTGGAGGAATATTGTTACGAGGACTACGGCGCACTCACGGAAATTTTGGGCGGGGCCATGGTGGATGGTGAACGGCAGCGCGTGCGCGAGGAATTATTTCTGCCCGCTCGCCGTCAGGATTTGATTCAGGCATTGCTAGCGCCCACGCCGGAATTGTCCACGACAATTGAGGCGGTCGCTCAATTAACTCCGGCTCCTGAACCAGAGGAGGAGTCCGAAGAACCGGCCAAATGACTACGCAGATCGTCAATTTGACCGAATGGGAGACGCGCGAGCCGTCAAAGGGCAGCCCATTAGCGGGGCCGGTATTGGTTGCCCATCCAGCGGCCCAACGCTTGGCCGAGACGCTCACCCGTGACGGACGGATTGAAATCCTTGAACTGGCGCGCGGCTTGGAATTACGAGCGTCATCGTATGTCGGGCGTTTCGCCCTGGGCGAATTGCTCATTACCATTAAGCCCAAGATTTCCGGCGTGCCGTTAATGAATCTGCTTCGCTATGCCTACCGGCTCCGTCATTTGGATTTATTCGACGAGGTTGGCTATGCAACTTCACACGCCAGCTTCGAGGATTTGTTGATTCACCAGTTGGCCGCCGAATCGTCCGAGTTGCTCTCCCGTGGTCTTCATCGCGATTATCTTCGCACTGAATCCATCCTCGCCGGCCCCCGTGGGCGGATTGATTTCGGCGGCTACATGCAAGTCGCCGCCAATGCTGGGGTGGCTTTGCCCTGTGTCCATTATCCCCGCAGTGAGGATACCCGTTTGAATCAGGTATTGTATGCCGGATTGGAACTGGCCGCTCGGATGACGCTCGATCGTGAATTAGGCGGTCGCGTTCGGCGCTTGGCGAAGAGTTTTACCGGAAGGATCACACCGAAGGAATTGGACGCTACCAGCTTCGCCGAGGCATGGCATTCACTCGACCGCCGCACCAGCGCCTACCGACCCGCGCTAACCTTGATTCAGATGCTTCTGAATACCCAAGGTGCGGCCTTGACCGACACCAAATCACCCGTTCCCGCCGCCGGATTCCTGTTCGACATGAACTGCTTTTTTCAGGCGCTCCTTGCCCGCTTCCTTGGCGAGAACCTCGTCGGCTACGAGGTTCAGGATGAACGAGTGTTGCGCGGAGTGTTCAGCTACGACCCGGCCAACAATCCTCGTAATCATCGCTCGCCATGGCTTCGTCCTGATTTTCTTGTGCTGCGTAATCGCAAGGTTGAAGCCACTCTGGATGCCAAGTATCGCGATCTTTGGGAAAGGAATCTGCCGCGTGAGATGTTGTATCAGCTTGCTCTTTATGCCTTGGGGCAAGAGAGCGGTAATCGCCGGGCATCAATTATTTATCCGACCTTGGAAGATGCAGCTCGTGAGCAGATTATTTTCGTCAAGGACCCCCTACGCGGCACCTCGAAAGCAGAAATAGTTCTGCGACCGGTGAACCTGCTGAAACTCGACCTGCTTTTGCGCGACAAAGGTGTTCATGCCCAGCGCAACCGGATCGATTTTGCCAAGCGTTTAGCTTTCGGAGAGCCAACTGATGTTTCAACCAACTGAAATCGCTTTGTTGGAGCGCTGCACCATCAGGACGTAGGCGACGCCTTTGACCGGATCAATCCACGTTTGCGTGCCCCACGCGTGCCGTGTCCGTAGCTGCCGGGTGAAAGCATTTCCGCCACGCCTTCGTGCGGCGCGCGCAGAACACAGGCGAGGGCGATCGTTTTTCAAAATTTCTCGCAGACTGAGACGCAGGGAGACTCAGAGAAAAATGATTTGTCCTTGCGCGTCGTCCGGTCCGGCAGCTTTTGCCAAAGTCTCCAGATCGCCAATGCAGCGGCCAATAGAGAGGTCCAATTGCCGGGAAAAGACAACCGTGGCAAAGGGTTCACGCTCGCGCTGGCAGCGGACGGCTTCCGCGATCAAATCTTCATCCTGACTGAAGAGGATGCGTCCGAGTTTCCGGGCACGACGGAGCAATTCGGGATCGGGGAGCCGTGTGGTTTGATCTTCCTGTGCCGTGAGAACATCCACTCCGCGCCGTCGCAAGCCGCGCGTGATGGGCAGCGGCACATGGACATCCATGTAGAGGCCGAGGCTCATTTGCCCCGGCGCGAGGCAGCGAGCCGACGTTGAAGCGGAGACGGCGCGGCGGCATCCCGCAACGCCTGTACGCGCTCGTCCTGACTCGCGATCTCGGCGTCCATTTCCGCCTGATGGTCGTAATACCACGCCAGCGCGGCATAAACCTGGGCAAGCGAGAGGTGTGGATGATTCTCTTGAATCGTCTCGGCATTCCAACCGTAGCCGAGATGGTCGAGCGCAACTTCGATGACTTTGACGTTGGTCTCGTCAATCCAAGGCCGGCCCTTGTCGTCGAGGCGTATGTGCGCGTGCTTCTCAACCGTCTTCATGCAGCGAAAGCTTACGGCGAGGATAACGCGGTGACAAGCGCCTTACCGCGTCTGTTTACGATGGCTTTGAGCCTATGGCTTGCTTTTGCCATTTGCCAACGCGCTCGCAGCAGCTTTCTGGAATTCAAGGCGGACGTTCGTTGGCGTCGCTGTTGGGGAAGTTGGAGCGTTGCAGCATCAGGACATAGGCGACGCCTTTGACCGGGTCAATCCACGCTTGCGTGCCCCACGCGCCGCCGTGTCCGTAGCTGCCGGGTGAGAGCATTTCCGCCACGCCTTCGTGCGGCGTGCGCAGAACACAGGTGCCGATGCCCCAGCCGTAGTTCGTGCCGCGATTCCCTTAGGTTTCGTTTTGGAAGAAGCCCGTGGGCAGATTGCCGGCCTGCGGCGTGGACAGGAATTTCAGGGCGGCGGCGCTCAGGTAGCGGCGGCCGGCGAGCGTGCCGCCGTTGAGCAACATCTGGCAGAAGCGCGCGTAGTCCGGCGCGGTGGAATAGAGTCCGCCATTGCCCTGGGGCGGGCGGTCGCGCGGACCGAAGTCGGCTCGCGGCGGGACGGATTCGAGCGCACCGGTATCTTTGTTTTTCGCATAGGCGGTGGCCAGGCGGGCGCGTTGCTCGAATTGACGCCATGAAAACCGGGAAAGAAACCAAGCCCGCCGGCAACATCCACCGGCAGCAATTGTTCCATTGGGTGGGGCGGTCCATTGACCAGCAGAACGGCAAACGCAAATTGCTGCGCGATGCGCTGGTGCAGGCGGTGTTGCGGCAGTTGCGCGGAAAATGAGAAGCCCTCACCCGGCCTTCGGCCACCCTCTCCCCATCGGATGGGGAGAGGGACAGGAGTGAGGGGCATTCCGGAAAAGTTTGAGCGGCGCGGAACACGAGACCCTCACCCGGCCTTGCCACCCTCTCCCATCCGATGGGAGAGGGACTCGCCCTCGATCTGCCGATTGCCTGTTTCACCGAATGGTCGCCCGGCGAAATCCTGCCGCACACGGCGCTGTTCTCGTTTCGCGCACGGGCTTGATGATTCTGTCCTCCGCGTCCGTTATGTTCATCACTCGGCGCACGTCGTGGCCTTTGAGTTCGAGGTAGCGCCGCGGAGAGAAAGGCGCGGCATGCGCCCGAATTCACAGCGTTCACTCACTCCGCTGCGCAATGCGATAATGCAACGCTCCTCGGTGAAATCCTCCCCACGCGCCGGCCACGGAGCCACGACGCATCCGCTAGAAACCCGACGCGGGTTGTGAACAACTTTTAGGAAGTAACCCTTGACCGATCTGGGCTGTGCGCCGATAAACGGTTGAACTCAGTTTTGGAATCCGATTTGTTGTGCGCCCGATGATGTAAACCGACGAACCGATTGTTGCCATGTCATGCCTTGCCCTCCTTTCCCTGCGCCGAACACTGTCCACCGCCATCATGCTCTTGACCGGAGCCGCTGCGATCCTGCGTGCCGCGCCGTTGCCACCAGGGTCGCTGCTCAGTCCCGCGCCGTACGAGGCTGGCCCACTCGGCGCCACGCTGGTGCTCTCCACCAACGTGAGTTTCGTTGCTCCATTTGCTTTCAGCGGCACGCTCACCACGCGGATCTGGACCAATGATGCCAGCAGTCCCTTCAGCAGCGGGCTTACGTTCACTTACGAATTGACCCTGGATGCGAATCCGTCGGCGCAACCGGTAAGCCGCTTGACCATCAGCAGCTACGGTGGATTCCTCGCGGATGCCAGTTACACCAATGGGACTTCGGGTTTCGGCATCGCGCCCCTCAGCATCGGACGCAATCCAGCAGGCGATGTGGTGCGCTTCAACTTCGAGGATCTTTTCGGCAACCCGACGTTGGTCCAGGGCACCAACTCCACCTTGCTCGTCATCCAAACGGATGCACCGTGGTATCAACCGACGGTTGCGGGCGTGATTGACGGAGCGACGGCGAATGTGTTCAGTTACGCGCCGTCCGTCATTCCGGAGCCGTCGCCAGTGACGGTGGCGGGCGCCTCCATATTGCTCCTGCTGCTCTATCGCCGCTGGGTCAGAGGGTCGAGTTAGCCGATCTGGCGAGCCGCCGTTCCGGCGGCCCAATTCCCGGCGCGCCGCTGACCGCGCCTGAACTCCGGGAACAGGGTGGCTTCAATCCTTCGGGGAAGCCGTGCGGGCGAGCGCCAGTTTCCGTTCCTCCGCGGTCAACAGCCGCCATGTCCCCGCGGGGAGACGGTTCAATCGCAGCCGCCCGATTCGCACGCGGATGAGCCGCAGAGTCGGATGGCCAATGGCGGCAGTCATGCGGCGGACCTGGCGGTTCTTCCCCTCGATCAGTTCCAAGGCGATCCAGCAATCCGGCACGGATTTGCGGAAGCGGATCGGTGGATCGCGCGGAGGCATCACTGGTTGTGGATCGAGCCGCCACGCCCGACACGGCATGGTGTTCTGGGCCCGCAAGACGACTCCATCCGAGAGGCGTCGCAGTGCCTCCGGCGTGGGAATCCTTTCGATCTGGACCCAGTACTCGCGTTCGTGCGCGTGACGCGGATGGAGCAGGCGTTCGTTCAAATCCGGCTCATCACTCAGCAACAGCAAGCCTTCCGAATCCGCATCGAGACGGCCGATCGGATAAACGCGTTTTGGGAAGCGAAAGTCCGCCAGCGTGCGATTGGGCGAGCCGCCACTCGTGAATTGTGAGAGCACGCCGTACGGTTTGTGAAAGGCAAGGAGCATCCGGACGGCTCCGTACCAGCCGCGTGGCGCCGGCTCAAATCAAATATTCCCGGTGGACAAGGCTCCATGACGCAGGCAGGAGATTGCAGTCCAACTTGCGTCCGTTGCCATCATTTCCGCAGCCGATAGAACCGCTTCGGGTCGGCCGGAGCGGGGGTGAGGTTGACACCGCGATTCGTGCCGTCGTTAAAGACGCTGTTGGTTACCGTGGTCCAGACAATCACGGGTGCGAGGTTGGTCGTCGTTTCCAGTGTGAACACGTCCGGTGTCGCGTTGGGCCATCGGAGCAGCAGCAACTCGTTCGATCGCTGGACGGACAACGTGGGCGGCACCAGCGGCGTCACCGTCACGACCACTGAATCGGTGTTGTTTGCCGGAGTTGTGTCCGTCTGGGCCGACGACGCCGTGGCGGCATTGGTGACGCTCCCGGCATTGTTGGCGAGGACGGTGATGTTGACGACTGCACCGGCGCCGGGGTTCAGCACGCCGACGCTGGCCGTGACCGTTCCCGCGACGTTGGTGACTGAGCCTTGTGAAGTGGTGGCTGCGGAGAACGTCAACGCCGCGGGGAGGTTGTCGGTGAGCACAACACCCGAGGCGGCGGCGCTGCCGGTGTTGGTGACGGCGAGCGTGTAGGTGATCGTCCCGCAGGCGACGACCTGGTTGGTGGAGGCGGACTTGTCGAGCATGAGGTCCACGCCTGCGACGGCTGCGGTCACGCGCCAGACGAAAATGTCATCTTCCTCGTTGAAGTCGTCGGCAACGAAGTCGGACGCGTAACTGGCGAACGCCACCACGCCACCGTCGGCGCTCATGACCCGCGGATATTGCGCGGCGGCGTTGTATTGGGCGAAGGCCGTAAGGTAGGAATCTCCATCGCCGCCGCCAGTGTGCGAAAGGTTCTGACTGACGAGCACGGTCTGTCCCGTCAGGAGGTCTCTGCGGAAGATGTTGCGCGTGTAATCCGCGAAATCTCCGTTGGCGATGTCCCAGGCCCAACTCGCGAAGGTCACGTAACGGCCGTCGGAACTGACCTGGCCTGAGTACGAATAATCGTTGCCGCTGCCGGTGCCGTGGCAATTGATGCTTACCAGCGTGGTGGTGTTGGACCAGACGTCGCGGAGGAACACGTCGTAGAAATCGCCGTTGACGTCGTTGGCGACCAGGTTGGTGGCCTGGCTTTCGAACGCGATATAACGGCCATCGGCCGACATGCTGCAAGAATAAGCCGCGTCGTTGCCGGTGCCGGCGCCCGAGCTGTTGACGCTCACAGCCCGCGTGGTGTGCGTCAGGAGATCGCGCACGAAGACGTCGGTGGTGCCGTTCGTGTCCCCCGCCACGAGGTCGCTCGCGTCGCTTTCGAACACAACGTATCGGCCATTATCGGAAATGTAGGCGTCGTAGGAGAAGCCGTTGCCGCCGCCGGTGCCGCTCGCGTTTACGCTGACGAGTATGTTGCTCCCGCCGAGCCGATCGCGGACAATGACGTCAGGCACTCCATTGCTGTCGCCCACGAAGAGGTCGCTCGCATCCGTTTCGAACGCGACCCAGCGCCCATCGGCGCTCATCGAGCCGTCGTAGGACCCATTGTTCCCGCCCACGGTGCCGGCGGCGTTCACGCTGACGAGTTCCGGAACGCTGTCGCTCAGGTCGCGGATGAACACATCGTAGCCGTGGCCGTTGGCGTCGTTGGTCACGAGATTGCTCGCCTTGCTTTCGAAGACGACGAACCGCCCGTCCGGCGTGATTTTCGAATCGTAGGAGTCGTCGTTGCCCGGGCCGCTGCCGGCGCTGTTCACACTCACGAGGGCGGTGATGCCCGCCAGCATGTCGCGCCGGAAGATGTCCACCGACGAGTTCGAGTCTCCGGCCACCAGGTCGCTCGCGAAACTGATGAAGGAGACGTGACGCCCGTCCGCGCTCAGGCGGGCATACGAGGACTCGCCGTTCCCGGTGCCGTTGCCCGAGGCGTTGACGCTGATGAGGGTGTTGCCACCGGTGGCCACGTCGCGGAGAAAGAGGTCGGCGCTCGCATTGTGGTCATTGGTGGCGAGATTCGATGCGTAGCTGCCAAAGGCCAGTTTCGTCCCATCGGCGCTCAAGGTCGGATCCAGCGAGTAGTTGTTTCCAGTCACACCGATGCGCGCCGTGATGAGCGCGTTGGTGCCGGATTGCCAGGCAAAGATGTCCGCGGAGGAATTGTCGTCGCTGTCCGCCAGGTCGTTGGCGACGCTTTCAAACGCCACCACCTGGCCGGTGGCGTTGACCTGCGGCCCGTAGGAATCGTCCTGTCCGCTGAACTCGCCAGCCTTGCGGGTGCTGATGAGCGTGGTGGTGCCGGTGATCAGGTCGCGCAGGAACACGTCAATGAGAAACGCGTTCTTCCCGGTCGCAGCCAGATTGGTGGCGTAGCTCGCAAACGCCACGTAGCGCCCGTCCGGCGTGATGCTGCCGTCAATCGAATCGTCGTTGCCGCTGTTCGTGCCGCCAGGAACCACGGAGACGAGCATGGTCGTGGCGTTCAGCATATCCCTCACAAACACGTCCTCGAACGTGGAAGTGTCGTTAGTGGTGAGATTGCTGGCGTAGCTGGAGAACAGCACATAGCGGCCATCCGCGCTCATGCCGCGCAGAGTCGAGAGGCTGTTCCCGCCGTTGGTGCCAAAGAGACTTCTGCTGGCCATTTCGGTCAGGCCGGTGACCAGGTCGCGGCGGAAGATGTCGCGCAGGCTGTTGAAATCGTTGGTCACGAGATCGCTCGACGTGCTCTCGAAAGCGACGTAGCGGCCGTCCGCACTCAGAGAGAAGCGGCCTCCCGCGCCCTGATTGCCGGCAGCGGTGCCGGAACTGTTCACGCTCACCAGGGCAGTCGTGTTGTTGGTCAGATTGCGGATGAAGATATCAGCGACGCTGTTGAGGTCCGTGCCTGCGAGGTTGTTCGCGACGCTCTCAAAGACGACGAAGCGGCCATCCGCGCTGACGCCGGGCGAGTAGGAAACGCCGTTACCCCCGCTGGTGCCCGTGGCGTTCATGCTGGCGAGCTTGGTGACACCGCTGGCCACGTCGCGCGCGAAAATGTCCGGCAAGCCGTTCGCGTCGTTGGCCGCCAGATTCGAGGCCCCGCTCTCGAAAGCAACCACCTGGCCGTTGCTGCTGATCGGGTAACCGACGGCCGCGACGCCAGAGGACCCGTTGCCGACGGAGGCACCGTTGGTGCCGACGCTCACCACCTGGTTCGTGCCGCTTATGACGCTGTAGAGAAAAACGTCGTTCACGAAGTTGGTGTCACCGGGGATGAGATTGTCCGCCGCGCTGGTGAACAAAACAAAGCGGCCATCCGCGCTGATGCGAGCGTTGTAGGACTGGCTGCTGGCGCTGTTCGCGCCGTTTGTGATGTGGCTGATGAGCGAGGTCGTCCGCGTCGAGCGATCATGCAGCAACACGTCGCGCGTCGAGTTGGTGTCGCCGAGGACGAGGTTGCGCGAGTCGCTTTCAAAGGCGATGTAGCGGCCGTCGGCACTGAGCGTGGCGGTGGTCGAGCCGGAATCGCCGGCACTGGCGACGTTCGTGGCGGCAAGGGACGCGGCCTGGATTGTGCCGCTGGCGCTGGTTTCATCGTCGAAAATCTGCAACACGGAGTTGGTCTGCCCGATGGCGACCGCACCGCCTGTGGCATTGAACAACGACAGGCGCACCTCCTCATTGCACTCAGGGCTTGAGTCGTTGAAGATGGGCACGGCGAAAGTGTTGGAGGATTGGCCATTGGTGAAGGTGAGTGTGCCGCTCGCGGTTGTGTAATCCGTTCCTGCCAACGCCGTCAGGTTGGCCGTGGCATAACTGACGGTGACCGCGCCCGCCGTGCCGGCGGTGCGCCGGACCGTGACGAAGGCAGAGCCGCCGGATTCGGTGATGTGGTACCAAAGATCGCTGAACTGCAAAATGCCCGCGCCGCTTTGCACGGTGGTGAAAGTAATGCCGTTGTCATTGGCAGGGCTCGGATCGGCTTCCGCCCGGAAAACGGTTGCCTCGGCTTCGGCCAGACCGGTGACAGTCGGCACGCCGGTTACGGTGACAGTAGCCGAAGCACCGGTTGCGAGTGTGCCAAACTGTGCCGTCACCGTACCCTCCGAAGCCGCGACCGTTCCCTGCGAACTGACGTGAGTGAGGATGACAAACCCGGCGGGCGCCGTAAAAACTGCCCTCGCACCCGTGGCCGGGTCCGGGCCGGCGTTGGTGACCGTCATCACGCAGGTGAGCACCTGGCCGGCGGTGATGGGATCGGGTGAATCCGTGATCCCGACGCGCAGATCCGCGACGCCGAGTGCCGTGGACTGCGAGGCGGAGTTGTTCGCCAGCTCGTGATCGAACTCGGCGGCCGTGACCGTGGCGATGTTGGTCACGACGGCCGTGCCGGTTGGTGTCACCACCAGGCTCACACTGGCGGCATTCGAGTTGTTGAGCGTACCGAGGTTGCAGATCACCGTTGCGCCGATGTTGGTGCAGGTGCCCTGCGACGGCGTGGCGGAAACGAACGTCAATCCCGCCGGGAGCGGATCGGTGAGCGTCACGCCGGTGGCGTTCGTCGGGCCGGCATTCGTGATGGCAATCGTGTAGGTCAGGTTCGACCCCAACGGAATCGGGTCCACCGAGTCCTGTTTCGACACGCCGAGGTTCACGGAATTGAACGGCACGACGCGGACGCAGAACGAGAACTCGGAGGTGTTGTTGGTCGGATCGGTCGCCGTGGCTGTCACGAAACGGCCGAAAGCGAGTCCGGGCGAGACGGTGAACGCGAAGGCGATGTTTCCTACCGCGTCCGTCACCACATTGGTCAAGCCAACGAACACCTGGCCTTCGCCGAAACCGCCCGGATCGCATGCCGCGCTGTCGAAGAACTCCAGCCGGAAGGTTGTGTTGCTCCGGCTGTTCAGGCTGCCGGCGATGGTGGTCGAGTTGGTGTCGGTCGTCGCCCGCGTCAGCACGGGGAAGTTCTGGCGGAAGTTGCCGCCGGTGTCGGGGTCGCCGGGATCATTGGTGGAAACGCCGGTCGCCGAGGTGGGCGTGAGCAGGTCAATGCCAAGGGCGCTGTTCGAGTAGATCGAGTTGCCCAGGATCGGGCATCCGTCGCCGAGCGAAGTGACCATCACGCCAATGCCGGCGTTGAACGCGATGACGTTGCCCTCGCCCGCGTTGGGGCCTCCGATCGCGTTGAAGTCGGAACTGGCATCCACACCCACGCTGCCGTTGCCGAGCGCATTCGTGCCGGTGATGTCCAGGCCGATGAAGTTGCCGTGAACACTGTTGCTCGCGGCCGCGCTCGGGTTGATCTCAAGCCCGCTCCCGTTGTTGCCGGAAATCACGTTGCGCGCGCCCGCCGAGGCCCCGCCGATCAGGTTGTAGTTGGCGAAGCCGAAGGAAACGCCGTCGTTGGTGTTGGCCACCGGTGTCGTGCCACTGGCGCCCGGGCCGATGAGGTTGCCCTGAATCCAGTTGCCGCGCGCCGCGGAGGAGGACCCGAGCCGGACGCCATTGTCGTTGCCGGAAATTACGTTGCCCGCACCCGCCGCCGCGCCGCCAATTGCGTTGGTGCTTGCGGCCGCCAGATCAACACCGTTGTCTTGATTTCCCAGCGCGGCCGTGCCGGACGCCGTCGTGCCGATGTAGTTTCCGAGAATGAAGTTCGAGACGCACTGCGACAAGGTGATGCCGTGGCCTTCGGACGTGAAACCCTCGCCGTTGCCGGAAATCACATTGCGCTCGGAGCTGTTTGCGCCGCCAATGACGTTGAAGCGCGCCACCGCCGTGCTGATGAAAACGCCGCTGTTCGTGTTGCCCCGATCCAAAAGACCGCCCGCATCGGTGCCGACGCAACAGCCCTGGACCGAGTTCGACGACGAGCCGCCGATGAAAACGCCGCGATTGTTGCCCGAGATGACGCAGCGCGCCGCCGGGGTGTTGCCGCCGATGAGCGAGGATGGGGCGTTCGTGACAACGTTTACGCCGTTGCCCGCATTCCCCAGCACCGTGAGGCCATCCACGTCGAGACCAACGTAGCAGCCCTCGACCCGGTTGCCCGCGCCCGAGGATAGCTCAAGGCCATCGCCGCTGAATCCGGTGATGGCCAGACCGCGCACAACACAGCCGTTGGCGGCAATCTTGAGGCCGTCCACCGCGGCGCCCGCGCCCGCGCCGTCGAGACGGATTTTCAAAACGGCATTGTGCCCGTTGGTGAGCGTGTTCGCGCTCGCGCCGGGCTGGGTGAAGCCATCAATCGTCATCGGCTCGGCAATCACGGGCAGCGCACTGGCTGGAGCAATGACGTGCGAACCGGGGCCGCTGACGTTGAATTGGATGAGGTTGTTGGAATAGGTGAGCGCGGCGTTGCTGTCCAGGAGCGTCTGGCGCAACGAACCGGTGCCGCCGTCGGCGGTGTTCGTCACGATGAGCGTTACCGGCGGGATCACTGAAACAGCGCGCAAGGCCGGGCCGAACTCGGACGTATTGCCGAAGGGATCCGTGGCGGTCGCCGTCAGGTATCGCCCCGCAAGCCCGCCGGGAGGCACAGGCAAATCGGCGGTGAAGCTGCCGTTCCCCGCGGCGTCGGTGGTCACGTTGGTCGAGCCAAGGTACTGCGCCCCTTCGCCGTTGCCCGCGGCATCGGCGGCAACGCTGGCGAAGAAATCCAGCGCGTAAGTGAGATTCGTTCCGCTGCCCAACGTGCCGGCGATGACGACATTGGTGCTGGAGTTGGTCGCGGCGGTCAGAAGCGGAAAGTTCTGCAACTGGTTCGGGCCGGTGTCGCCGTCGCCCGGGTCGTTGGCCGTGACGCCGCTGGTGGCGCCAAGGTCAATGCCCAGATCGCCGTTCGAGAAGATCAAGTTGTGCCGAAGGGCGTTGTTCGTTCCGGTGGCGACGGAAATGCCATCGGCGGCGTTGAAGGCGATGGTGTTGCCGCTGCCGCCGATCACGTTGTCGTGCGCCGAACTGGTGATGAGCACGCCGTGGCCGCCGTTCGCCAGGGCTGCGGCGCCGGTGACGTCTGTTCCGATCCAATTGCCTTTCACGTCGTTGTTGGTGCAGGAAGTGCCGCTCAGTTCGATGCCGTCGCTTGTGTTGCCGGAAATCAAATTACCTGCGCCGGCGGCAGAGCCGCCGACAGTGTTGCCACCCGTGGCGCTGACCAATACGCCGTTGGCCGCGTTGTTTCGCGCCGCCGTGCCGGCAGCGTCCGTGCCGATGTAATTGCCGAGCACCAGATTCCCTCCCGCGCCAGTGCCTGAGATTTCGATGCCGTCGCCATTGTTCCCGGAGATGACATTGCGCCATCCAGAGGTCAATCCGCCAATCGTGTTCGATGGGCAACCAGAAATGATGACGCCGTCCGAAGTGTTGCCCAGGTCCAGCGTGCCGCCGGTGTCCGTGCCGATGAGATTGCCGAGAATGCGATTGCCCGAGGCCCCGGTGCTTGAGATATCCACCCCCTGGCCGCCGTTGCCCGAAATGACGTTCCGGGCTCCCGGCGCCGCGCCGCCGATGAGGTTGCCGGGCGAACTGACGACGTGGATCCCGTCGCCGCCGTTTCCGCGATCGGAGTCGTCCACGTCGAGGCCGATCAGATTGCCTTCGATGACGTTGTTCCCCGGGCCGCTGACATCAATGCCATCGGCGGCGCTGCCGAGGAAGTTGATGATGACAAGCCCGCGAATGATGTTGCCGCCGGCGATGAGCCTGAGTCCGTCTGAGCCGCTCGGCGCGTTCGTGCCGTCCAGGCGGACGAGCAACGTGCCGCTGAACAACGTGGCCGAAGTGTTCGTGGCCGCGCCAGATTGCGTGTAGCCGTCAATCGTCACCGGGTCAATGATCGCAGGCAACGCGCCTGCCAGGCGGATGGTGGTGCTGAGATTGGTGATGGCAAAAGCGATAGTGTCTCCCGCGGTGATAGCGGCGTTGGCCTGATTGAGGGCGTCGCGCAACGATCCCGGGCCGCTGTCGTTCGTGTTGACGACTGTGAACATCAAGCCGGGCACGCTGCTGACCGCCGAGACTGCGGGCGAGAATTCCGACGTGTTGCCGAACGGGTCGGTGGACGTCGCTGTCACGTAGCGGCCCGCAAGGTTCGTCACCGCCAGCGAAACCGTGAACGCCAGGTTGCTGTCCACACCGGTGGTGAGATTGGTCGCTCCCAGCCAAGTCTGGCCTTCGCCATTCCCGCCGGGGTCGGCTGCCACGCTCGAATAAAAGTCCAGCGTGTAGGTCGTGGATAGCCTGCTGTTCAACGTGCCACTGACGATCGTGCCGAAAATCGAATTCGAGACGGCCGAGAGCACGGGAAAATTCTGCAACTGGTTCGCGCCCGCGTCGGGATCGCCCGCGTCGTTCGCGGTGACGCCGGACGTGCCGAGGTCAATGCCAAGATCGCTGTTGAGGAAAATGCGGTTGGCGCGGATGACGTTGTTGGTTGCGCTGTTGTTCGCCGCGACCGTCACGCCGTCGGCGCCGTTGAACGCGATGACGTTGGACTGCCCCACCCCGCCGAGGACGTTCAGCCGCGCGCCGGCGCTGAGATTGATTCCGCTCCCGGTATTTGCATTCGTGGCCATGCCGGTGAAGTCGGTGCCGATGAAGTTGCCCTGAACGACGGTGTTCGTGGCCGCAGTCCCGCTGACCTCGATGCCGTCGCCCGAGTTGCCGCCGATCACGTTCGCGCTCACGACACAATTGGAGATCGAAGTGATGAGCACGCCATCACTGAGGTTGCCCCGGTCCAGCGTCCCGCCGAGGTCGGTGCCGATGAAGTTGCCGAGCACCCGGTTGCCCACCGCGCCCGTGCCCGAGATGTCCACCCCCTGGCCGGTGTTCCAGGAAATGACGTTGCGCGCTCCGACGTCTGCGCCGCCGATCGTGTTCGAGCCTCCGCCGTTGACGTGAAGGCCGTCAGCGCCGTTGCCGCCGTCCGTGCTGTCCGGATTAGCACCCAGCAGATTGCCTTCGACGACGCTCCCGCCGCCGCCGGAAAGATCAACGCCGTCGTCCGTGAAGTTGACGATGATCAGGCCGCGCAACGTGTTGGAAGGCGCGACGAAGGCCAAACCGTCCACGGCGGCACCGGCGCTCGTGCCGTCGAGTCGAACTAACAGCGTGCCGTTGAATCCAGTGGCGGACGTGTTCGTGGCCGAAGCGGGTTGCGTGTAGCCGTCAATCACCACAGAGTCCGTAATCGTCGGAAGGGCGGAAGCAGGTTTGTTCGTCTGGATGCCGCCGGCTGGAATGTTGAAGGCAATAGTGTCGGGACTGTTCGCGATGGAGGCATTGGCACCCAGAATTGCCTGGCGCAACGAGCCGACGCCGCTGTCGTTCGTATTGATGACTGTGAAGGTCGCCGCGCTCACGGTGCTGACAGATGCGACGTTGGTGGCAAACTCCGATGTGTTGCCAAACGGGTCGGTGGCGGTGGCAGAAACGAAGCGGCCCTTGAAATTCGTGCCCGGCAGCGACACCGAGAAGTTCGTGTTCCCAGCCCCGTCCGTGGTGACGTTGGTCGAGCCGAGGTAATACTGGCCTTCGCCGTTGCCACTGGGATCGCCCTGTGCACTGGCGTAAAAATCAAGCTGGTAGGTCGTGGCAGCGCGGCTGTTGAGCGATCCCGCGATGAGGACCGAAACGGGCGTGTTCGTGGCCGAGGTGAGCACCGGAAAATTTTGCAACTGATTCGCGCCAGAATCGCCGTCCCCCGCGTCGTTCGCAGTCACGCCGCTGGTTGCCAGGTCAATGGCCAGGTCGCCGTTGAGGTAAATCGCGTTGCCGCGAAACACGTTGTTTGTGTTCGCCGTGGCCGCAGCCACTGAGATGCCGTCGCCGCCGTTGAACGCAAAGGTGTTGCCATAGCCGGGCGCGACGTCGCCGAGATAATTCGAGCGCGCGCTGGTCGTGATCAGCACGCCGTTGCCGCTGTTCGCGCGGTTGAGCAGGCCCGACGCGTCCGAGCCGATGACGTTGGCGTAAACCTGGTTCAATGTTGCGCCCAGGCCGTTGATCTCAATGCCGTCGCTGCTGTTGCCCGAAATGACGTTGCGCGCGGACGCGTTGGTGCCGCCGATGAGGTTGCCCGAGGAGAGGACGCGAACGCCGTCCGCGCTGTTTCCCTTGTCGGCGCTGTTGATGTCCAGGCCAATGAGGTTGCCGAGGACTGTGTTGTTCGTCGCCGTGGCTCCGCCGATCAGGGCGCCGCACTGCGCGTTGCCAGCAATCACGTTGCGATTCGAAGCGTTCAGGCCGCCGATGACGCAGTTGGCGGCGTTGGTGACGTTGACGCCGTTTTGCGCGTTCGCGCGGGAAGTCACGCCGTCCAAACCCAGGCCCAGGTAGCAGCCCTCAACCGTCACGTTGCTGGCGTTGGTGATCTCGATACCGTCCCCGTTGAAACGGTTGATGGCCAGCGCGCGAATAACGCAGTTGCTGGTGAGGACTCGCAGGCCGTCCACAAGGGGGCCCGCGCTGGCGCCGTTCAACTCGATGATGGGCGCGTTGACGAAGCCAGGCTGCGTCGAACCATCAATTGTCAGTGGTTCGACGATGGCCGGCAGCGCGTTGGTCGGCGTGATCGTGAGGCCACCGGATAGGATGGCAAAGGTGATCGTGTCGGCACCGGCGTTGGTGCTGGCGTCGAAAATCGCCTGCTGCAAGGAGCCAGCGCCGGTGACGTTGGTATTCGAGACGGTGAACGTGACGGCGAGCGCAGGCGCGGACGACACCGCCAGGCTCGTCAACAGGAGATACTTAGAGGCAACGCGAAACTGGCGGAGGCAGATCGGCTTCATCATGTGTAATCGTGCATTCACCGAACGTGGCAACGTGACAACCCGCCGTGAACAAAACCCAGGCGGGCGAAAATCCGGACAGGCGCGGAAAAGTTGGCCATGCCCGGGCGGCGGAGTCAATGCTGCGGACGTCGGCGCGACGTTCGTTTCGCTGTGCCCCGCTGATTCGCTGCGGAGCGCGACCGGTCCCAGGTCGCAGCGTGCCTACCTCGAATCAATCTCTCGAAAACCTCATCGTCCCGCGGCGAGTCCGAGTGGTGCGGGCCGGGACGACCCGCGCTCCGCCGATTGGGCGACGCGACTTCGAGATGCGCCCCAGCACGGCAGCCAGCCATGAATCGAGTTGTCAGCGCGGAAGTCTTCTGATGCTATCTGGCCTGCCATGGCCCGTGCCAGAACGCCCGAACCGCAGCCCGCCAATCCCGTGCCGCACCGCCGCTGGACCTGGCTGGTCCTGGCGTTGACGATCCTCATGATCGTGATCGTCCGCGTCCGGCTGCGGGAAATGCCGCTGGAGCGGGATGAAGGAGAATACGCCTACATGGGCCAGTTGATGCTCCAGGGCGAGCCACCCTACAAGCTGGCCTACAACATGAAGCTGCCAGGCACCCACGCGGCGTATGCAGTGATAATGGCGGTGTTCGGCCAGTCTGCCGCGGGGATTCATCTTGGTTTCCTCATCGTCAATGTGGCGAGCGTGCTGATGGTGTTCCTGCTGGGAAGAAGGATTCTGGACGACGTGGCCGGCGCCGCGGCAGCCGTTACGTTCGGGTTGCTGTCCACGTCACCGTCGTTTCTCGGCACCGCGGCGCACGCGACCCACTTCGTAATGCTGGCAGCGCTGGGCGGCTGTTTGTGCCTTCTCACAGCCTGCGCCCGGGGCGGCTCAGGACGATTCTTCGCCAGCGGGCTTTGCTTCGGTCTGGCGTTCCTGATGAAACAACCGGGGCTGTTCTTTGGAGTATTCGCCTTCGTTTACGTGGCCTGGCAAAACGCGCGGCAAAACAGGCTGGTCAGCGGCAAGGCGCTGGGCGAATTGGGCGCGCTGTCGGCGGGCATGTTGCTCCCGTTCGCGGTGACGTGCCTGTGGTTGTGGCAGGCGGGCGTGTTCGAGCGATTCCTGTTTTGGACGTTCAGTTATGGCCGCGCGTACGCCTCGGTCGTTCCTTGGGCCGCGTTGCGCGACATGTTGCATCAGGCGGGCGGACTGGTGTTTGGCTTGAACATTCTGTTCTGGCTGCTGGGCGCGGTCGGCGCGGTCGTGATGTGGTGGGAGGATCGTATGAAGGATCACCGTTTGTTCCTCCTGGGTCTGTTGCTGGCATCGCTGCCGGCGCTGGGCACCGGGCTTTACTTCCGCGCGCACTATTTCGTGCTGCTGTTGCCGGTGCTGGGTTTGCTTTGCGGCGTGGCCGTGAGCCGGGGGCTGTATCTGGTCCGCCACGAGCAATCGGTGGAATTGTTTCTGGCGTTCGTGATGGTGGGCGGCTTCGGCCTCGCGGTGCTGGTGGCGCTGGCGGTTCACGGACAAACCTGGTTCGCGCAAACGCCGCTGGAAGCTTCCAAGACACTGTATTCGACCACGCTGTTCCACGAAACCGTGGGCGTCGGGGAATTTCTCCGCAAGGAGTGTCCGCAGGACGCGCGCATCGCGGTGCTCGGCTCGGAACCGCAGATTTATTTCCATGCCCATCGCCGTTCCGCCACCGGCTACATCTACACCTACCCACTCATGGAACGCCAACGCTTCGCCTCGCAGATGCAGGAGGAAATGATCCGCGAGATCGAGGAGACGCGGCCCGCCTATGTGGTTTATGTGAACGATGATTTCTCCTGGTTGCGGCGGCCTGCCTCCAACCCGAAAATATTTTCGTGGTGGGAGGGCTACTGGAGTTCGAACTACGATCTCGTGAAGATGGTGAACGTGACGGTGAACGAGCGCGCCCTCGCCCAGGCGCTCCCCTCGGCATCCGGCAGACCGACAGGCGCAAAACGCTACCTGATGATCCTGAAGCGCCGGGACTCGGGCGCTCCCAAGAATTGAGGCGCCCGGCACAGGGAGTTGACGGGCCATGCAGGCGCGCGGACTTGCAAATCCGATACGGCAGTCCAGAATTGGCCTGGGCTGGGACGCCAGTTTAGCTCAGCGGTAGAGCAACGGTTTTGTAAACCGTCGGTCGTCGGTTCGATTCCGACAACTGGCTCCAATCCGAATCGTGACTGCGGCAAGGAGTTGGCAAAGGGAACTAAAGCCCACCTCCAGTAAAAGCTCCGGTAAGATTACCTGGATGTCATGCTGCCCAATTTTCCATCAACGCGAATCTACTCAACTCCCTGACCGCAAAGGGGGAATCAACCGAGATAAAGGTTTACGAAATTGCTGCCCGGCGGTTCAACGGCGGGCTTCAGAACATCAAGTTAATCATCGCTACAAGAGGCACTACCTGGCTCCGGGTGGAGCAAACGTCGCCATGACTTCCGCATTGGTGCCATTCCAAACGCGCAGAACACTGTCATGTCCACCGGCGATGACGATTCTGCCATCGGGCGTGATCGAGGCGGAGTTCATGAAATTGGTGCCACCTTCGTAAGAACGGATTTTCTCGCCATTGTCACTGACCGTTCGAATCTGGTCGTCGCCGGAGGAAGCCAGTGTTTGGTCCGTGATACCGATGAAACTGATGGAGGTTACTTCCTTGCCGAAACCTTCAATGGTTTTCTTGCGCTCACCGGTCACAAAGTCCCATACCTTGATCACGTTATCGGCGCCGGCGCTGGCGAGGGTCCGGCCGTCGCGTTTCCAACTGACTCCCAACACGTGATGCGTATGGCCTTCAAACGTCTTCACCACTTTGCCGGTGGCCAGATCCAGAACTTTGACGAATTTGTCCGCCGCGCTGGAGGCCAGATACTTTCCATCGGCGGAAAAATCGAGACCGAATACCGCATCACTATGCACGTTGGTGAGTGATTGCATCAGCTTGCCGTCGGCAACCTGCCAGATTTTGATGTCACCGCCGCGAGTCGGTTCGCCGCCGCCCGTCGCCAATCGTTTGCCATCGGGATTGAATCGGACGGCGTTGACCCGGTCGCTGATGGGCGATGTGGCATCACCGGTGCCGATGGTTCGTTCGAGAGTCCAGCCGGCATTCAAATCCCAGATCACCACGCTGCGATCCGCCGCGCCGGACACCAACGTCCCATTGCCCGCAAAAGCGGCGGCAAAGACCGGACCTTTGTGTCCCTTGAACGTTTCAATGGCGCCGCCGTGGTCGGCGTTCCACGTATGAACTTCCTGATCGTCTCCTGCCGTCGCTAGGAGGAGATTGTCAGGCGAGAAGGCAATCATGCGAACTGGTTTTTCAAATTCGGCGGAAGATTTTTTGGCCGCCTGAACTTCGGCGTCTGATTTCTTTTGAAGTTCTTCTGCCGATTGAATTGCGCCCTCGGCAGCGGTCACAGCTTCCTCTGTCTTTCCAGCGGCTTTGGTCGCAAGTTGAAGCTCGTGTTCCGCGTTGGATTTTGGCAACTCGGCCTTTTTCAATTCCGCTTCCGCATCCGTGAGAGCTTTGCTCGCGGCGTTGAATTTGTCGTTCGCCGGTTTGAATTTTTCCTTCGCGTCCGCCGGCAGCTTGTCGAGGACGGCCTTGGCCTCGGCGGCAGTTTTCGCCTTCGCGTCGGCTTCGGCAACCAGCTTGTCAACGATCGCTTTGTCCGGCGACGGCTTTTCCTTGGCGGTCTTGACTTCGGCAGCGGCCTGAGCCGAGGCTCTTTCTGCGGCTTCGTGAGCCTCAGTGGCTTTCTTCACCTCGGCAAATTCAGCAAGGATTTTTTCAGCCGCGGCTTTGGCTTCAGTGGCATTCACGACGTTGGTCTTTTTCTCGCCGTAGGTTTTTTCCGCCGCCGCCAGAGTTTCAGTGGCTTTCTTCACCCGATCGAGTTGAGCGTTGTGATTATTCGTGGCGGTCTGAAACGCCGTTTTCCGATAGGCCACTTCATTGTTGGCGAAGGTCAAATCACGTTCCTTCGCGCCCAGAAATTCGCGGGCGTAACGGTCGCCCTTTAGCTCTGCGATTTCTTTTCCCTCCGAGGCATCCCAAAGTTTGGCGATGTTGTTCAGTCCGGCGGAAGCGAACCGTTTGCCGTCGCTGCGTACGGCCACGGCCGCCACCGGCCCCCCGTGTTTCATTTTGCGAATCAACTGGCCATCCTCGATGTTCCACTGGCGGATGGTGCCATCGCCGCTACCGGAGATGACTTGCGCGCCATTAGGCGGAAGGGCGGCCAGCGACGTGACCGGCCCTTCGTGTCCCTTGATTTCCTTGAGCGCAGCGAGTTCCCTTTTGGCCACATCCACATACCAGACCCGGATCAGATAATCCGGGCCGCCCGATGCGATTTGATTGCCGTCAGCAATCCAGGTCACGGTGCTGACTGCCGAAGCAGTTTGGGCCTGGCAAAGCACTTTGCCTTTGGCGACATCCCAAACCCGGATGGTTTTGTCCGCCGAACCGGAAACGAGCCTGCCGCTGTCGGGCGAAAAACTCAGACCATTCACCGCGCCTTTGTGACCAGAAAGATTCCTGACTGATTTACCCGTGGCCGGATTCCACAACTTGATGCTGCCGTCGTCGCCGCTGGTGGCCAGCCATTTCCCATCCGGGCTGATGGCGACAGCGAGGACTGCCTTGCGAGCGATTGAGGAAAGGTTGAACTTCTGAACATCTTTCGGACGTCGCCAGAGTTTGACCTCGCGATAGCCGCCGGAGACAAGAACATTGCCATCGGGGCTGAACGCCAGCGAATTCACCAGGTCGCGATGAGCCACGCCCAGTTTGCCATAAATTCCGGCTTTGAGCAGTTGCGGGTCGGTCAATCGCGTGACGAGTTGCTTGGCGGGAATGTGATAGATGAAAATCTGATTGGCGCGCGCGCAAGCGGCGAATTGGCCATCGGAGGTCAGGGCCACTGCGTAGATTGGATTCAATCCCTCCGGCAACGGCTGCCAGATAATCGGCCCCGTGCCGTGAACCTCGCCCTTGGCGCCCTGATCGATCCAAAGTTTGATGAGTCCCAATTCTTCAGGGGTCAGGTCGGACGCTTCAACTTTGTTGTTTTTGGGCGGCATCATGGGTTTCGCCTGGTGCGATGCCAGCTTCAACAGCAGGCTGTCGCCGCCGCGTTTGGGCACAACGGCTGTGCCCGATTCACCTCCCTTGAGGATGTCCGGCGGCGTTTCGAGAATTAGTTCGGCTTTGGTGGTGGTCTTGTTGTGGCACGCCAGGCAGTTGTTTTTCAGAATGGGTAGGATTTCCTTTTCAAAATCAACTGGCGTTTTCCGGTCGATTTTGGCGATGGGTATCGGCTTCCGCTGAACATCGGCAGGCGGGTTATCTTCCGCAGGCAGGAGGAATGGACAAAGGAACAGTCCCATGATTGCGAGGACCATCAAGATTTTTCCAATTCGTGTCATGAGCGCAACAGCAAGGTGATGAAACAGAAGGAAATCATTTGGCGGGCGTAGTCGGCGCAGGGGTGATTTTCAAATTGATGGGCGCCGAGTAAACGGTGACGGTTACATCGCGAGGCTCCGCCGTCTTGGCCGTTTCCTTCACGCGGTTCGCGGCCAGCTCCTTTTTCTTTTCAGCGTCTTTGAGTTTGGCGGGCGCTTCTACCTCCGCCTTTTCCGCGGCGATTTGAGCCTCGGCATCCGCTTTGGCTGTGGCCTGAGTTTCCGCCGCCGCCTTCTCGGCAGTAACCTTTGCTTCAAGAGCGGCCTTGGATTTTGATTCCGCTTCTTCGGCGGCTTTTGCGGCGGCCTCCTTCGCAGCGATCAATTCCTGGTCGTCGGGTTTCGCTTCCAGAGCAGTTCTTGCGGCGGCCAGTTTTTCAGCGGCAGCTTTTACCAGCGCTTCAGCTTCGCTTGCGGCTTTGGTAGGTTCGGCGACTGCCTCAGAGGCTGCCTTCGCTTTGGCGGCGGAGTCGGCGGCAGTTTTGATGGCAGCTTGTTTGACTTCCGGTGCGGCCTTTAGCGACGTGGTCAGATCAGCGACCAACCTTTCAGCTTGCTTGAGGGCATCCTCCGCGGCGTTGGCGGCTTCCGGATTGTTGCGATATTTGCCTGGTGTCTGGGTTTGCAGATAGAAACTGTGAGTTCCCGCCGGAATCTTGTGTTCCGCGAGATCAATCTCCACGGTCGCGTTGGTGGCCTTCCCGTCAACTTCGATTTCTTTCAGCTTGTCGAGCGCGGCGATCCCGACGGCCTTCAATTTTAGGTTTGCATTGAAGTCAGCACGCCGGGTGAGCTTGAGGGGAATCTTCAGCTTTCCTGCCGCTGAAGCTTCCCAAAGCTTGCTCTCGCTAGCTTCAATCGAAATCGGAGTGGCTTCAACCCCGCTCACCGCCAGCACAAAATCCCGGCTCAAACGTGATTGAACGGCCTCGTTGTTGTAGTCGGTCACCGTCCAGTTCACCGTGGCGCCGCGAGCTTCACGGGCCATCTCGGCATCGCCGATTTTGGCTTTGCCGACTATTTTGATCGGGCCAACCCAGCCAGCCGCGTTCTCGGCCGCCGTCAACATAAGCAACACGGAACTTTTGTCCTTTTCGATCATCGCTTCGTTGCAACTGACCCCAGTCGGGAGATTTTCAACTTTGAGTTCAATGTCGCCGCTAAAATTGTCGCGGCGAAACGCCATCACCTTGATCGGCATGGTTTCACCGCCGCGCAACAAGGGCGTCCAGAGCAAAGCTTCCTTCGCATCTTTATTTGGCGAGGGCGGTGGTTGGGCCACGCTCACGAGCCGGAAGTCTGGTGTTTCTTTGCGGATCGACAAGCGATAGACCAGACGCGGGTCGGCCTGAAAACGATTGAACAAATCGCGAACTTGAATTCGATAGGTGCCGTTTTCCTCAACCTCGAAACGACCGGAAGGATCGCGCGTGGCAGTTTTGTATTCCACGCCGCCAATATTGCTGTCCGTGTCGTAGAGTTCCTTTACGTCAGAAACCTGCTCCTCGCCTTTTTCATTCTTCGTGACGCGCTGGATGAGCGCGAAGGGATCGGTCGGCAATCCCAACCGCTGGGAAAAAACTTCCACCCAAAACACGTCGCCCTTCTTTGCCTCGAACGTGACCCAATCCTGGTCGCCCGGCGGAAAAAACTGACCTGCGTATTCGCACGGCGGGGAAAGGCTTTGGGCCTGAGCCGGCTGATCATTTGGTGGTCGCTCGGGCACCACCGGCCCCGCAGCGAAACTAAGCAGTACCGGATTCGAAAATCCCTGCGGCGTGCTCAAGCGGTATTCAAAGGCGTCGAGAGTGGCATCGGCCAGTCTCTGCGGAGAACTGAACTGCCTTTGCGCGGTGGGCTCACGAGGCAATTCAATCTCGACTTCAAGTTGCTCCAAAGGTTTCCCATCGATGGTGAGGTCTTTGGCGGGAGTGCCGCCCGGTAGATTGCGCCCGTAAAGAAGATATTTGCCTTTCGTGCCGGGCAATCCCGAAGGTGGGAAAATAAAATCAACGTGCGGCCCCGTGCCAACGACGACGCGATAGAAATATTCGCCGCCGCCGCGAAACAGGAAGTCGTAAACCTTGAGGTGATATTCGCCATCCGCGGGCGCCGCGAAATCGAGCAAGCCGCCGCTCCGGTTGCGTTGGAGTTCCTTTCCGGCGGGATCATACAAAATCAGCGCCGCGTCCATTCGCGAATCAATTTCCCTGGCTTTGCACTCGATCAAAACTCGTTGCCCCTTTTTTGCCGTGAACTTGTAGAAACCCACCGCGTTTGCTTCGGAATGGCCATTGACGATTGTGCCCAACGCAATCGCCGCGGCGTTGGCTGGCAAATTGTTCGTGGTCGGCGCGATGGTTTCCGGCAGATCGCTCACGACAAACGAACGCGGGTTGGAGATTCCAAATCGACCAACCACTCGCGCCTCATAAACTCCCGGCGGCACGCTGGTGGCGATGGTCACGAGAAATTTGTTTGCCTCGGGCTGGCCGTTGGTTTCGCCCATTTTTTGTTTGGCGGTGATGCCGGTGTGCGAAAAATGAAGCTGGTTGGCTTCGTCCAGATCGGCACCGGTCAGACCGACTTCAAACTGGCTGTCAACTTTCCCGCCAGGGGGAAACACCGTGAGCAGGCGGGCCACCGGCAATTCGGCAAGCAGTAATCCCTGGCCAACCAGCACCATCAGGAATGATGAAACAAGGCGTGTCACGTGGGGAAATGCTACCACATTGCCAGCAACTATTTCTTGAGGCCCAGAGCACGCCGCGCCTCGGCCCGCAGCGAACGGCAGTGCTTGAGGGCCAGCTTGGCTGCGCGCAGGGTTGCCGTGTGTCCCGGATACCTGAAGTCCACTGCATAGTCGGTCATCGCATCCACGACTTTTGCGTAAGCTGACCACAGCGGTTCGACAGGCAGACAAGCATTCAGCAGTTGCAGCAGGTCGTGGGTGCGAGGGAAAGCGATGCCGGCCTCCAACAGGCGCGCCTTCAGGTATTTTTCGACGCACTGCTGGCAGAAAAAGCAGGCGGCGTCTGGCACAATAGCTTTCCGGCGGCGCAGAATCTGGGAGGCCACCGTGAAGTCATTCTCGGCCTTCTTAACCCACTCACGCGTCGTTGGCTTCATAGAGCACTTTGCCCTTCTCCAACAATTCGCAGATGAAGGGGTCTTTCCACCTGAGGCGCCTGGCCAGGTCGGACGGCGTCCTAACCAGCAGGTCGAGAGGGAAGTCACGCGGGATGGCCTGCCGGATGCGCAACGACATCCTTTCCCCGCGGTCGTATGTGCGCGGCATAATGACCAGCAGATCTACATCAGAGTCTTCGTTGGGATTACCGTAGGCATATGAGCCAAACAACACAATTTTTCGCGGGCGAAACCGCCGCGCAACCGCCTGGCTGAAGGCGCGTATTTGTGAGCGCTTGACCATCACAAAACAATGGAGTAAAATCACTTTTCCTGCAAGCAGGTCCTCCTTGCGCTCGTGGTGTTCACCCAAAATGTCTCGACCGTCCCCACTCTGCCGGATGTGCCATCGATGGAACTTGTATGGGATGGAAGGAGACAAGCCGCTGGTGCTGAAGCTGTCTGTGAACATCACGCAGTACAGCACGACGATATCGGTGCCGCGTTACTGGAGCTTTGACCCGAGGCGGGAGCGGCAGCGCTCAGATTTCGGGGTGTTGGCGCAATGGTCGCTGGTAGCAGCCGTGAGTGAGCATCTGCAAAAGGACATTGAGCCGAGTCTGATTGAGTCCGGCATGGATGACGTTCGCGCGGCGGTGAAGACTAATGATTGAAAAGAAATTCCTTGGTGTTGATCAACGCCCAGATGACGTCCTCGTAACCTTGCTGTTTGACCAGCGCGGGATCGGCTTTCCCATCCTTGTCCTGCGCCGCCTTCCCAAGGTGATTCAGGGCCAATTCGAGTTCCTTCGCCTCGGGTTCGCGGGAGTAAACCGTGTTGTACAGCTCGCGGATTTTGATCGCGTCCTCCCGTTGTGTGTCCTTCGCGAGCACCGCCGCGCAGCCATTCGGGCTGGTCAGTTTGTCCTGCACATCTTTGGAGTTCAGCAGATGCAAACTTTGAGCCAGGCTGGCGTCCTGCGATCGTTCGCATTCGCACGAACTGGAAGAATCAGGCCGCCCAAACACCGACAGAAAGTAGGAACTCGCGTTAAAACTATTGTCGGGCAATTGCACCGCGCGCGTGCCCACCGGCAAGCCTTCAAACTTGCTGTCCGACCGGGTCGCTTCATCCACGGCGTCCAACAACACTTCGGCGGTCAAACGCTTGGGGTAGTAGCGCGAAAAATATTGCTTATCCACGGCGTTGAATTTGTTGGGCAGCGAACTGAGTTGATAGACTTGCGAGCGACAGATGGTTCGCACGAGGTTTTTCAGGTCGAAACGGCTGGCGATGAAATCTTTCGCCAGCGCATCCAGCAACTCCGGATTGGTCGGCGGGTTGGTTTCGCGCATGTCGTCTTCCGGATCCACCAGGCCGCGATTGAAGAAATGTTTCCAGTAACGGTTGACCAACGCTTTGGCAAAAAATGGATTGTCCTTTTCCGACATCCAATCGGCCAGCGCTTGACGGGCGTCATCATCCGGTGAGAGTTTCACCGGAGCATTGCCCAAGCCGGCCGGCGGCACCGGTTGCTTGGTCTTCTTGTTCGTCGCCGACGGCATCGCACGTTTTGCATAAATGATTTCCTCGCCCGGTTGCGCTCCGGCCTTCCGGCCCACTTGTGAAAAGAACGCCGCAAAACCGTAATAATCCTGCTGGCTCCACTTTTCAAAAGGATGGTGATGACATTGGGCGCACTGGAGTCTCGTGCCCAGGAAAAGCTGCGCCGTGTCTTCGAGCTGCGCAGTGGAATTGTTGACCTGCCGATACCAGGCCACCGGCGGATTTTGACTGAGGTCGCCGGACGCCGCCACAATCTCGCGCGCAAACTGGTCGTATGGTTTGTTGGCGAGGAGACTGTCGCGAATCCAATCGTAAAAGGCATACGTGCCGCGAGTGTGCGTCGGCGCGCCCCGCTTGTTCCGCAACAGCGCGCTCCATTTATTGGCGAAGTAATCCGCGTAATCGGTGCTGTCGAGCAAGGCGTCAATCCACTTTTCCCGTTTGGCCGGGTCTTTCTCCGAAAGGAACTTCCTGGTTTCTTCCGCCGTTGGCAACCGGCCGGTAATGTCAATGCAGGCGCGGCGAACAAAAGTGGAATCATCACAAAGTTCCGAAGCCGGCATGCCCACCGTTTTCAGTTTTTTGAAGACCAATTCGTCAATGAAGCTTTTTGCCGGCGGCAAGTTCTCGACTGGCGCGCCGAGTGGAACGGTGGCGCGAAAGACGGCGACCTTGGCCTGGTAACGAACCATCACTGCCACGTCACCGGGCTGGGCAAAAACTTTCACCCGTCCGGTCTCATCGCTTTTGGCCAGGTTTTTGTCGTTCGGTTCATACAAGGCGCTGCGGGTCACGTCCTCGGTTGTGCCGTCGGAGTAATGGGCCACGACCGCCAGTTGCTGTTCGCCGTCGAACGGCATGGTGCGTTCTTTCGGAAACACTTCAATCTTGGCGGCCGTCGGGTCGGTTGGTTTGCCGTAGGGCATTCCCTGAGTGATCCAACGCACCAGCAATTTGTAGTCGTCCGAATCCACCTCCAGGTGTTTTCCCCCACCGTGCGGCAAGGTCGCCGTGGCCTTTTGCAACAAAAGACTCCGGTCGGGCGCTGCCGGGAAGATTCGGCGTCCGCGCGCTTCCTTGATCAGATGTTCGTAATCCTCCGTCGGCTCAAAACCGAGCAGCGAGAGTTTGAAGCCGTTTTGGCCGCTTGATTTGCCGTGGCAACCACCCGCATTGCAACCGGCTTTGGTGAAAATCGGCACGATCTGATTGGGAAAGTTGACGGTCGGAACATTTTTGAATTGTTCGACCGTAACCGCGAGCGTGGCGGTCATGTTGTTTACTCCCTCTCCCCATCCGATGGGGAGAGGGTCGGGGTGAGGGGCTCGTATTTTCGCGGTGATCGTAGTTGTTCCGTCGGCCAACGGCGTGACCCGTCCGGTCTTGCTAACTTGAATCACGCCGGCGGGCGAAGTCTGATAGCTGACTTCGCGGGTGTAGTCCCGGAGCGCACCCGTGCTGAAATTCGCCGTGACCAGTAATTGCTGCCGCGCATCCGTGCCGCGCAGGCGCAGGACCTGATTGGTTTCTTTGCTGGCCGCGCTTTGAGCGAACAGTTCGAGGCGCGTCAATTCGCCGGGCGAATCCGCGCCAGCCGTTTCTTTCGCCAACGCCGGAAAATCAACCGTGCCGATCAACGCAACGATGAGCGGGACGAGGGTGAGTGTCTCGGAGCGATGCATCTAAATCATCGCTGATCGCGTGCTAAACCAGTTCCGGCATCGGCTGACATCCGTCCGCGACCAGGTATTGCGGACGGCCTGCGAGGTCAGGGATGGTTACCTTGCTGACGTCAATGCCAAGGTTCTGATAAAGCGTGGCGAACACTTCGCCAAATTGCACGGGACGCTCTGTAGCTTCGCCGCCCAAGCGATCCGTCGCGCCGATGACTTGTCCCGTCTTCATGCCGCCGCCCGCGAGCACGGCGCACGAAACTCTGGGCCAGTGATCGCGCCCGGCATCCTTGTTGATCGTCGGCGTGCGGCCGAATTCGCCCCACACGACCACCGAAACATCCTTGTCCAATCCGCGTTGATGCAAATCTTCGACCAACGCGCTGAGGCCCTGATCGAGCAGGGGCAGGTCCTGACGCAGCGCGCCGAAGTTGTCGCCGTGATGATCCCAGCGGCTGAACGCCAGCGTCACGCACCGGGCGCCCGCTTCGACCAGTCGGCGCGCGATGAGGAAATGCTCCATCAGTTTCGGGCCGCCATCGTCACGGTTCTTGGGATCCCCTTTGCCGTAGCGTTCCACGACGCGCTGGTCTTCCTTTTGCAGATCGAGGGCTTCCAGCAGTTTGCTGGAAGTCAACACGCCGAAGGCCCGTTCGTTGAACGCATCGAGTCCTTCCATCAATCCGCTCGCATCCACATCGCGACGAAAATTGTCAAACCCGGCCAGCAACGTCTTGCGATCCGCCAAGCGGTCGAGCGTGACTCCATTGAGGACCATGTCGGCCTTGCCGGCGCCGTCGGACTTGAACGGCGCATGGGCGATGCCGAGAAAACCGGATTTGCCGGGATCAGACCAAGGCACGTGACCCATCTTCGGCGCCAGACCAACAAACGCCGGCACCGCCTTGTCCACCGGCCCTTGTAGTTTGGAAACGACCGACCCAAGCGACGGCCAACCGCCCGGCGGCTGGGGCGAGGTGAGGTGGCCCGTCATGCATTGGAATGCATCGTGATTGTCCCGCGCGCCGACCATGGACCGGATGACCGTCAGCTTGTCCATGACGCCGGCGATGCGCGGCATGTGCTCGCAAATCTGGATGCCGGGAACGTTGGTATCAATCGGCTTGAACTCGCCGCGAATTTCCGAAGGCGCGTCCTGCTTGAGATCGAACATGTCCTGGTGCGACGGCCCGCCCGGCAGAAAGATCATGATGACCGCCTTGTGCGATTTGCGGATGCCGGATTGCGCCTCGGCGCGCAGCAATTGCGGCAACGTCAGGCCCCCGAGCGCAAGCGAGCCGATCTTGAGAAAATTCCGGCGCGAAACGCCGTCACAAAAACGCGACTTATTGCCGTAAATCGTCAACATAACGGTCTTCCAAATCTCCCCGCTACGGGTTCAAATACCATAGTCGAGCGCACGGTAAAGAGTGTCCTTTACTGGCACTTCTTGTCAAGCTTGGATCAGCATCTTGGAAGGTGGGGGAAGGTGGGGGCGCATCTCAGTTTTTGTACACCTGCCGGTGGGATTTCATTAACATCCTGCTTTAGCGGGGTGTTCAGCGAAGCCAAGGTCTACTGCAACCGCTTCAGCGGTTTCCGGTCCGCTGGCAAACTGCTAAAGCGGTTTTAGGATCGAGACCGCCTCAAACACCCCGCTAAACCGAATCCATGCAGTAGGAAGTTGATTTTTCATGGGATTACCCGGTGAAAGCCGGACGATTTTCTACTGCATTGCAGTTGGGGATCGGACTCAAAATCTTTTCCCACAAGCGTCGCCACCAA